>Ga0209211_10012751_pt1 | contig 10530 bp, 5 predicted proteins | sample RifGroA2_FD_183992 | JGI IMG/M metagenome (GOLD analysis project Ga0209211, IMG submission 183992) | Groundwater microbial communities from Rifle, Colorado, USA - Groundwater A2 (SPAdes) (version 2) | ecosystem: Environmental > Aquatic > Deep subsurface > Groundwater | place: Rifle, Colorado...
CCAAAGTGGCTGCCGCTATTTTACGCAACGGTTCATTAGTCATGACCAATCCTTAATAGTTGTTTATTTAATGCGCGTTTTTTATGTAATTTAAGACAGTTTACCCCCATCATCTGCACTTTGTCAACCATCTTAATCTCAACTATAATTACTTTATGATTGCACAAGTAATGGGAAAAATTGCCAGCAAAACAGACCGATCGCTGATTGTTGATACCGGCGGCGTTGGTTATGAAATTTTTTGCACCAAGGATATTTTGTCTAAGGTCAAAGACGGTCAAGAGGTTAAATTTTTCACCCACTTAAATGTACGTGAGGACGCGCAAGAACTTTATGGATTTTTAAATCAAGATGATTTATCTTTTTTTAAATTGATGTTGAGTGTTTCCGGTATTGGTCCGCGATCGGCTTTGAATATTTTAGATGTAGCCAAGCCCGAAGAAATACGACGGGCGGTGGCTAATCAAGATCCCGGCAGCCTGCATGCTGTTCACGGCATCGGTAAAAAAACCGCCGCCAAAATAGTCGTGGAGTTAAAAGATAAATTAGAATTAGGGCTTGCCGTGGGCCCGGCCGGTGAAGACGAGACGGTTATGGAAGCTATTATCAACTTGGGTTATTCCCCATCAGAAGCACGCCAAGCCGTGCGGGCGGTAAAGGATAAGGAGGGGGATTTAGCCGACAAAGTCAAGGCCGCCCTCAAGTCCTTAAGCCGGGCATAATGTTGTTAAATCCAAATTACAAAATCCAAATGTCAAATAAAGCCCAAAATCCAAAGAGTTAAATATTTGGCATTTGGTCATTTGGATTTGAATTGACATTTGAGCTTTGATATTTGAATTTTTAATATCTATTACTATGGAAGTCCGCCCCATTGTTGTTTCTGAATTAAACACCTTTCTGGTCAAGTTGCCGTCATTTAGCGGGCTATTTTTACAGTCGCCTGACTGGTTAAAATTTCAACAAAGTCTAGGTACCCAGGCGGAAGTTTTGGGTTTTTGGCAACATGATAAATTAATCGGAACGGCTTTAGCTCTTAAACGCAACTTGCCATTAAATAACAAATATATTTATGTTCCACGTGGACCATTGGTTTTAGATTCCACTTATTTGTCAGATGTATTATCGGCACTGGCTGAATATTACCAGGGCAGCGGATCAATGTTTTTGCGGGTGGAGCCGCCTATTACAGTTCCTCGTTCCTCGTTCCTCGCCAATGGTAAACCGCCAATTAATACTAGGAACCAGTGGCTAGGAACCAGTGGCTATATTAGAACCATCAGTATTCAGCCCGCGGCAACATTACTGACTGATTTAAGCCCAAACGAAAGCGAACTTTTTAAAGCCATGCATCCTAAAACTCGATATAATGTTAATTTGTCTTTAAAAAAGAATTTGACCTGGCAATTATCTGGTAAGGAGGCGCTAGCCGAATTTTGGCAATTAATAAATTCAACCGCCGCGCGTGATAATTTTAAAATTCACGCCTTTAGTCACTATAAAGATCTGCTGGAATGCTTTGGGACGCAGCCGCTGTCTAATGAGTTGGCTATACGTTTGGCTTTAGTAAAGAGCGGCACAACTATTTTAGCCGCCAGCCTAACTATTTGGTATCAAGGCGTGGTAACATATTTGCACGGTGCCTCGGCCAATGAGGGCAGGGAATTAATGCCGACATACCTATTACATTGGCGTACTATGTTAGAAGCTAAAAAGTTGGGTTATAAATTTTATGACTGGTGGGGTATTAACACTAATAAGCATTCGGCCCCTGGTTGGAAAGGTATTACTCGGTTTAAAACCGGTTGGGGCGGTAAGGAAATTAATTATTTAGGTACGTTTGATTACGCCTATGATAAAGGTTGGTATTGGTTATATAAGTTAGTACGCGGCGCGGTGAGAGGTTGATATATGAAAGGTTTAAGTGCCACTGAACAAGCCATTTTGCGCAGCTTAGCTTATTACGATATTTTTAAGTATCCCTTGACCACTTATGAATGTTGGAAGTTTTTGTACGATCCCCAACAACATCTGGAGGCCACTGATTTTTTTCAGGTGCAAAAAGCACTAGGCGGTTTAGCCCAAAAAAATATCATTAAGGACATCAATGGTTTTTGGCAGCTTAAAGAATCAGCCGATTATTATTATCTGCGGCAAGAGCGGTATCGAACTTTTGTAAGTAAATTGCGCCGGGCGAGGCGTTGGGCGCGGTTATTCACTTTTTTAGATTCGGTGCGTTTTATTGCGGTGGTGAACTCGTTGGGGTATCAAAATCCCGAGGCTGACGACGATATAGATTTATTAGTAATCACCAAAGCCGGAAGAATTTGGTTGACGCGTTGGTGGCTGACCGGCTTTGCCAAGTTGCTAGGCTTGCGGCCGAACTTAAAACATCAAGCCAATGGTTTGTGTTTAAGTTTTTATGTGGCCGATAATGCGTTAGCTTTTGAGCCACTGATGATTAATAATCAGGACATTTATTTCCATTTTTGGCTGCCCCACATGACGGTATTATATGATGATGGCGTATCCGGTGATTTGATTAGGCAAAATCAGAACTGGTTAAAATGTTTTCCGAATTTGCATTTAGAGTTCACCCCCCTTTGGCCGGCCGCCAGCCGGTTGGCGAAATTTTTACGTTGGGTAAGTTTACCTTTTATAAGGCCGATGTGGGAGCGGTGGTGTAAAAAAATCCAACTGCGCTTGTTGCCATCCAATTTGGCCGCCGTCGCTAATAAAGATACGTCGGTGGTAATTAACGATCAGGTGTTAAAGTTTCACAATCCTGATCGACGGGCATATTATTATAAAGAGTGGCAGACTAAATTGGCAAATTTAAACATATGATAACAACGGCGGTTATTTTAGCGGCGGGTAAGGGCACGCGGATGAAAGAATTAAGCGCCGATCAACCTAAACATGTCATACCTGTTAATTCGCGCCCGTTTTTATTTTATTTATTAGATAATTTGTTAGCCGCTGGTTTTAAGCGTTTAATTGTGGTGGTGGGATATCAAAAACCTACTATCCTCCAGCGTTTGTCTGGTTGGACAAAAATGCCCTTAGAGATTATTGACCAGACACAAAAAGTGCCACCGGGACGTTATGGCACTTTATGCCCGGTGGAAGCAGTGGCTAATGAAGTAAGCGGGGAAAGTTTTGTGGTGGTCAGCGGCGATAATTTATATTCGGCCGCCGACCTTAAAGCTATGCGCCAAGCCAGCGACTTTAACGTAGTAGCTGGGCTTGAACATAGTCACCCCGAGTGTTATGGCGTGCTAATCAACACCCCCAAAGGTTTATTAAAAGAAATAATTGAAAAACCAAAAAGTGATGTGGGTAAGTTGATAAATACTGGGCTGTATACTTTTACGCCGGAAATATTTAAAGTTTTGATGGCTGTAAAAGTTTCACCGCGAGGTGAATATGAATTAACTGATGCGGTTACAATTTTGGCGCGCCAGGGGCGGGTTAAAGTAAAAAAACTTAATGACTATTGGTTAGATTTTACCAAACCAGAAGACATTAAGGTGGTGGGAGATTTTATAGCTAGCGGCAAGTTGTAGGCCCTAATAATTATAGCGCTGCCATTCTTGTCCCTATAGTTTAACGGATAGAATACAAGCTTCCGGAGCTTGTGGTGGAGGTTCGATTCCTCCTGGGGACAAAGGCAGTAGCGAGTAATCACAGATTTCACCCTTCGGGTGACCACCCGCCATTCGGCCTCGCCGTTCAAGGCCCCGAGGCCCTCAGGCCCGAGCGGGAGCTCATGGCCGAGAGGCCGGGTGGCCTGGCGAGGGCAAGAGTGTGTGGCGGGGCTGATACACGATTGGCCCTTGTCCATGATCAATCCGGTACCATTTATGGTAGGTTTTGCGACTGAGGCCGACGATGCGGCAGGTTTCGGTGACCGTTCGACCGTCCCGGTCAACCGACAGATACCACCGTCCCCGGACCTCTTTGGGGTATACAATTAGGTTCATATACAGATAGTTAACACCTGTCAGTCTTCAAAAGCCAAAGTGTCAGCGCTAGGTGTTAACTGTACAAGCTATTGTTTAACTTTTGTGATTTAGATATAATGTAAATGTATATCTACAACTTTTATCATTAACTTTTTAGGTTATGGATTTTACCCAAAGTTTTTCTAAATCTTATGCCGCGCCCGAAACTCATCTACCGGTGGCCGATACTCCGGCGGCCGATACTCACCGGGGCGTGGATTCGGTTATTAATTGGTTACTGTACTTAACTGTTTTTTTGGTGCCATTATTTTGGTTGCCTTGGACGGTTGAGGGATTTGAACTAAATAAGCAGTTTTTGTTGCTAAGCTTGACGGCTTTAGCGTTTGTCTTATGGGTGGCCAAGGTGGTTTTTAGTAAGAGTGCGGTCGTGCGCGGCAACTGGCTTAAGTGGGTAGTGTTGGCGTGGCTTCTGGTGGTGGCGGTAGCCACTTACTTCTCATTAGATCCGATAACTTCTGTTTTGGGTTTTTATGGTCGGTTTAATGGCGGGTTAGTAAGTGTCATAGCTTATGTGTTGTTATTCTTTTTGGTGGTGAACAATATTCAAAGGGATAAGGAAATTAAAACATTGCTGGGATGGTGGCTGAGCTCTTTGGGCATAGGCACCTTATTACTTATTTTGGCTATGTATGGTGTTAAAATATTTGACACCACCGCCTTAACTTTATTTGGTAATTCCCTTAATAGCACAGTGCTGGTGTTAGCCGCCGCCTTGCCGCTGACCTTATGGTTATCGCGACAAGCCGAAAGCAGCTGGGGCAGGTTGGGTAGTATTATTTTAGTGGCTATTTATGCTATAGGTTTATTATTAGTAGATTTTAAACTCGGCTGGATAGCGTTAATAGTCGGATTGATTTTTTGGCTGGTAATGGTGTTCATTAAAAACGAATCAGTCGGGTTTAAATGGACAACTTTGCCATCGCTCTTGTTGCTATTAGGTGTATTAGCTTGGCCAATAGTTACCAATCAATTTACCCGCGTGACTTCACCAGTTGAGGTTAATTTATCAACCTCAGCTAGTTGGCGAATAGCCCAACAAAACGCTAAGACTAGCCCAATTTTTGGCACTGGCCCAGAAACATTTATTTTAGGTTTTTCTGAATTTAAGCCGGAGGATTTTAATAAATCTTCATTCTGGGCTTTCCGTTTTGATAAAGCGGCCAGTGAATTTGCGCAATCTTTAAGCACCACCGGCTACTTAGGTTTAGCCGTTTATAGTTTGATTTTTTTGGGCGCTTTATATTGGTGCTGGCGCATGCTTAAGGATTCAACCAACAACAATTGGTATTTACGAGCCGCAGTGGTAGCCAGCTTTTTAACGCTAGGTGCGGCGCAGATTCTTTACTTTCTAAACACAAATTTAGCCTTAGCCTTTTGGTTGGTGTTGGGGCTGGTAGTGAGTTTATCTAGTACCAAGGAAAAATCCATCTCTTTATCAACTTCGCCCAGAGCGTCCTTTATTTTTTCCTTTGGTTTAGCCTTGGTTATTTTATTGGCGCTAGGAGTTTTTTATGGCATTGGCCGACTATGGGCAGCCGATGTGGCTTACACCCAGGCCCTCAGAAGTCCCGCGACCGTGGCGGGGTTGCAACTAGCAACTGGTAAAATTAATAAAGCCGTAGCCCTTAACCCCTGGCGAGATATTTACAGAATTACTTATGCGCAAGTATTGTTGGCTCAAGCCAACCAAGTAGCGCGTGAAGCCAAAGCCGATACCGAAGCCGGGCAGCAGGAACAAATTCAAAGGTTGCAGAGTTTCTTAAAGTCTTCTATTGAGCAAGCGCGCGCGGCTACCGAGTTAGGTCCAGAGAATGTGGCCAATTGGGAAGCGTTGGGTTCAATATACCGCGGCACGGCCCTGTTCGCGGCTGATGCCGAAAATTGGGTAATTGCATCGTTTAGCGAAGCAATTACCAAGGAACCGTCTAACCCAGCCTTGTATACTGAACTTGGTAAAGCGTATTTACTGGCGGCTAGCCGGAGAATTCAGAGCGCCCAAAATCAAGACGCCGCGACCCAAGACAAGCTGAAAACCGAGGCAAACTCATTTATAGATTCCGCCGAAGAGCAGTTTAATAAGGCCGTGGCGCTTAAAGATGACTATACGCCAGCCCATTTTAATCAGGCTTTGGCCTATGAGCTTAAAGGAGAAATTGATTCGGCTATTGATAAATTAATACGAATGCGGGAATTTAATCCCCAAGATATTGATGTCTTGTATGAGCTAGGTACGTTATATGCTGGCAAAAATGATACTGATAAGGCGATTGAGGCTTTTTCCACAATCATTTCTATAGTGCCAAAACACGCTAATTCCCACTATTCACTGGGCGTGCTTTATGAGCGAATAGGCGACATAGAAAAGGCCCGCGTTGAGTTTAACAAGGTGCTGGAAACGAACCCCAATAACCAGTTAGTTAAGGATAAACTTAATTCCCTAAATACAGCTAACACTAGCGAAAATACAGAAACAGAAGCAGAAGAGTAAGTCAAAACTAATAGTTTTTGACTGAAATTAGCTAAAAACCATCCTTCTATTCATTAGGATGGTTTTTAGTTATGCACAAGCTGTTTTTGACTTTAACACTTTAACAAAATAACACTAGAACAATATAACATGGCACACCCCAACCGTCATTGCGAGACTAGCCCAGCTAGACTGGGCGAGGCGTGGCAATCCAGTTAGGTGTTATAGATTGCGTCGTCAGCCGATGGCCATCGGCTTCCTCGCAATGACAATAAAAAAAAATGCCATTTGTTAATGTGCTAGTGTGTTAAATTGTTATCTTGTTAACCTGTTATTTTGACACTATTTTTTATTGACAAATGCCCATTTCTGTGATATCTTATATGTTAGCGATACAGTATCGGATATTGTATCGGATATAAAAAAAGCCTTAAAAATAAAGAAAAATACTTATGGTAGGTTTAAATGACCTACTTAGCTGTAATTAGCCAAAAAATAAAATAATAAACAAAATTTGGCTAAAATAAAGACAAAACATATGGATCTGGGTAAAAAGACTCAAGATCCTGAAAATAAACAGGATTTTGGGCAAGTAGACCCACCCCCAAATGGGGAATTAATATCCCTTGCCGAGGCGGCAAGTTTGACCCCTTATAGCCAAGAGTACATATCGCTCTTAGCACGAAAAGGGAAAATTTTGGCATGGAAAAAAGGCCGCAACTGGTATACCACAAAAAGGGTCATTTTGGACTATGTAGCTAGGCGGGCCAAAGAGACGGAAAGTGAATTGCAAAAAAAGGCTGCCTACACCACAGAAGTTTTATCACCACAATCTCCTCAACCGTCAACTACCGAGATCATAAAAGCACTGGCAAATGCTGTCGATGCCAAACTCGAAGGCTTTAAAAGCCAATTTGAGCCAATTTTACATGAGGTAACTGCTAAAGTTAGCCAAGTAGCCGCTCAAACTTTATTAAAACCTCCGCCACCCCAAGAAGTTAAGGTTCGTAAACCACGCCACTCGCCGCTTTTTTACATAATAATTTTGCTGGTGGCTTTACCCCTGATATTTTTTGGATTATCTAAGGGTTTAGCTGATGATTTGCCAGCCAAACTATTAAGTATTATAAAAAATGCTTGGACTTTAGATGGGCACAAACCAGGTACCGAAGCTAATGAAGTTTTGATATTGAATGAAGCGGGAAATATTTCTATAAAGGGCCATATTGAAACCGAAGGGCAATTACGATCTTATGCTCGCGACGGTGTGGCGCCGATTATTGTTGATTCGGTTACTAAAATAGAAAATTTAAATGTTGACTATATAGACGATTTTTCCAGCGAGCAGTTTACTTTGGCGTTTGTTACTAACAACGGCAATATCACCACTGACGATGTTTATCTAAAGGGTAAAGTGGAAATTGGTCAGACTGTGGAAGTTAAGGGCGCTACTCGTTTGTTGGATGCATTATTGGTTGAGGGCAGTTTAGGTGTGTGGGGTGAGGCGATTTTTCATGATGATTTACAGGTTGAGGGGCAAGCTACTTTTAAACAAGATTTAAATGTGGGTGGGAGTATTAATGCCGGTGCCGGCATTACCGCTGGCGGTGGCGTGACTACGGGCGGCGATGTGGTTACTAATAACAACAATATTATTCTGGGCGATGGTACTATCCAAACCAATAATCGCGAGCTGGTGAAAAATTTGAATGCCGAATTATGGAATGGCCTAGAGCAGGATAATTTTGATTTGGACTTTATTACCGACAACGGTGCCGTGACTGATAATAAAATTACTGTTGGCGGGCTTAATGTTTTGGGCGGGGCAACTAATTTGACTGGTGATTTAACTGTCCAAGGAAATACCGAGCTCTTGGGTGAAACCAAAATTGAAAATTTAACCTCGCTGACTGTTAATGGCACATCTAATTTACGAAATACTAACATCCGAGGAACCTTAGACGTCGTCGGGCACGGCTTATTTAGAAGCGCGTCCGTGTCTGGTTCTATGGGAATTAATGATTTAACTGCCACGCAGGCCAGTATTGGCGGCGATGAAAATGACGGCTTGTTGGTGTCGGCCACTTCTACTTTATCTGGGCCAGTTAATGTAGATAATACCTTAACTTTTATTCGGGCCACGCCGACAATAAATACCAGCACGGGGAATTTATCAATCCGGGCCAAAGGTGATGACACCGCTAATATCCAAATTGGTAAAGGCGGGGCTGGTTCGGCTACACCTGATTTATTAGTGGTTGATATTAAGTCTGACACCGGTGATCCCACTGGTACCGCTGGAGCTATGTATTACAATAGCAACTCAGGTAAGTTTCGCTGTTACGAAGCTGGTGTGTGGACTAGCTGTAACGGTGTGGGAACTATTACACTGCAGGACGTGTACGGAGCGGGCAATACCATTACTACAACCGATGCTCGCGATTTAAGCATTACTTTATCTAATACTGCCACTGACTCCAATTTGGTTGTGAATGTGGCTGATGGCTCTACTTCTTACGTTGGTATTTCACGGGTTGATGGTATCGGCACGGCCGACCCGGCCCAATTATTATTGCTGGATAATTTAGATACTGACCGGTCAATTGCCGACGCGTTGCTTATTCAATCGGCGGCTGGCTTAATTTCCGACGCTATAGACGCCTCGGATGCCGAAATAGTAAATGCCTTAAATGTTGGAGACAACAATATTGTTGGTACCACACCGCTAATTGATTTTACCAATTTTGATTTATCAGCCGCTGGCAATATTACGGTTGCGGCCGGAGAAGGGTTGGATACTAACGGCGCCGGAAGTCTGGAGGTTGGGGCTACCAGCGCAACTACTATTGATATTGCCGGTGGTACAGCTGATTTTGGATGTACTGTCACTAATAGTAATGGTAATTTGGAATGTTCGGGAGATATTATTGGCGCGAACGTTGGTGTTGTTGGTTATTGGACCCGTTCGGCGGGAATTCTACAACCCACTACCAGTGGTGATGATGTTCGGACTAGCGGCAATATTTATACTACCGGTACGGGCACAATAACCTCCGCCGGACTACTTACCGCCTCTAATGGTTTAACACAAACAACCGGCGCGTTAAATTTAACAGCTACGTCTGGGGCACTCGCACTCTCCGGCCTCAGCGCCTCTTCAATTTCAACTGGGGCTAATGATATAACTTTCACATCCGCTAACTTTAACACTACAGCGACGGGCATAAATTCCACCGCTATTGGCGCCACTACGCCGGCGGCCGGCGCTTTTACCAGTTTAACCGCCACCGGTGCCACTAACATAAATACTTCCGGAGCTAATGCCACCAACATCGGCACTGGTACTAATTCGGGAACGATTACTATTGGCAACGGCTCAACTGGTGATTTAGCTTTAAATGACCCTAACTGGTCGGTTACCGGTCCTGGCGTAGCTTCGTTTACTGGCCTGACCTCGACTGGCAATGTCACCTTATCAAGCGCGCAAATCCTGGGGGCTTCACCGTTAGTACTAGAAGGCGCCACGGATGACAATATTACCTTAATCCTGGCTTTAACTGATCCCACGGTGGCTAACAAAACCATTACTTTCCCTAATGCTTCGGGCACGGTAGCAGTATCAGCCACTACCCCCATTACATTATCGGTCTTGGGTGACATTGGTTGTGCCACTTGTTTAGTAGACCTAGATTCAATATTTACAATTACCGATGGCACCACGCCACAGACTATTAATCAAGGTGATACCTTAACCTTGGCTGATGGCACGGATATTAACGTGGTGACTAGTGCTACCGACACAGTTACGGTTAACAACACTTCTACTTTAGCTACGGTCACTGGTCGAGGCGCTACCACCACCACCTTAGTCAACTTAGATGGGGGGATAGCGGTTGATACTTCAAACTTTACAGTGTCGGGCACCACCGGTGACATCCTAACTGCCGGTGATCTGGCTTTAAATGGGGGCGACTTAACTACCACCGCCTCTACTTTTAACCTGGTTAATGCCGCCACCACTCTAAATATCGGTTCTAC
>Ga0209211_10012752_pt1 | contig 10530 bp, 7 predicted proteins | sample RifGroA2_FD_183992 | JGI IMG/M metagenome (GOLD analysis project Ga0209211, IMG submission 183992) | Groundwater microbial communities from Rifle, Colorado, USA - Groundwater A2 (SPAdes) (version 2) | ecosystem: Environmental > Aquatic > Deep subsurface > Groundwater | place: Rifle, Colorado...
CTTATGCGCTACTCATGTCAGAGGAAGAAACTGAGGCGGCAGAGATGGCCCAGGCTTTGCAACTGGCAAACGGCGAGCGGCAGCGTGTCACAGAGGAAATGTATCAAACCGCCCGCGCTCAGATCGGAGAAGTTTCAGCCCAAACCTACTTGGTGCAAGTTTTTAATCCGACTTGGTCTTTGGGTTTAGTCGGGTTGGTAGCAGGTAAACTAGTTCAGGAGTACAATCGGCCGGCTCTGGTAATGTGTCAAGTGGGTGATAAGGTCGCTGGCTCTGGGCGCAGCGGTGTGGCTGATTTTGATTTATCCCAGGCGCTCACTAGTTGCCGCACATATTTATCCAGTTGGGGCGGACACAAGGAAGCCGCGGGTTTTTCCTTGCCCAAGGCTAATTTGGAAAATTTCATCAGCGCATTTACCCTCATAACAGCGCAGGCTTTAACTCAAGTTGATCTGACTCCTAAACTTCAAGTTGATTTGGCCGTAGCTCTGGAACAGGTTGATTGGGGATTACAGCAGCAAGTAGCGCGCCTTGAGCCAGTGGGGCAAGCTAATCCACCGGCGCGCTTGGTAAGCTACCACCTGACAGTGGCGGCGTTACAACCCGTGGGCAGTCAAGGCCAACACTTGAGATTAACTTTAGTGAATGACGATGATGAGCGCCGCTTTATTTGGTTCCGACAAACAGCTTATGGTCCGCCACCGATAGTAGGCGAGCAAGTTGATGTAGTTTATGAAGTGGGTGTGAACGAGTGGAATGGGAATCGGGAATTGGAGCTGAAGGTGGTAGACTTAATAAAAAGTAATAGTAAGAGCCCCGCCAAAAACGGGGTAAATAAGAGTGGAGGGTAAGAGTTCATTATGTCCAAAACACTTATCCTAAGAACTGATGGCGGAGCCAGGGGCAACCCAGGTCCGGCCGCGCTTGGCGTGGTGATTGAGGACGAAACTGGCAGGGAACTTAAGACGATAAGTCGATATCTTGGCGAAACCACTAATAATCAGGCTGAATATCAGGCGTTGTTAACTGGCTTGACAGAAGCCAAACGTTTAGGTGCCAACGAGGTGCACTGTTATTTGGACAGTGAGCTGGTGGTGAAACAGCTGAAGCTGGAGTACAAAGTGAAGGATAAGGAACTAGCGCCGCTGTTTGTGAAAGTTTGGAATTCAGTGCAAGAGTATAAAAAAGTTACTTTTCATCACGTGCCGCGCGAGAAGAACCACCGGGCAGATGCGCTCGTGAACCGCGTGCTAGATGAACGGTTGAGTTAGATAAAAATAACCGTCCGAACAGTTCTGGCTCGGACGGTTTATGAAACTAGAAAATGAGAAATTTTCGGAGCCTGGTACCGTTAGGCACCTCCAAACGCCAGAGGTAAACGCCTTTCGATAAGCCAGTGGGGCTCCAACAGACCGTGTGGCTACCTGCTGGTTTATCTCCAGTCACCAGTGATGCAACCTCCACTCCTATGAGGTTAAAAATCTTAAGGGTAGTGTAACCAGGTTGCGGCACTGTATAGGTAATCGTGATGGACACCCCAAACGGCTCTTGGTAATTAAAAACCAGATCAGGGTTACTACCGGATTGGCAGAGCGGTTCAGACGTGAAAGCGAGTGAGATTAGCAGGCCCACACTTAAAAAGAACCAATTTTTCATTACACCTCCTTTTTGGTTTGTTCATACCTTAGGCTTTAGTTAAGCTAGCGTCAAGTGGATAAAAAGAGCTGTCGGACATTGCCGACAGCTTAGAAGAAAACTATTTTAGAAGGCTCATTTTTTTTGTGCCGACGTAGTCGCCGGCTGTTAGTTTGTAGAAGTACGTACCGTTAGGCAAACCCTGGCCATCAAAGCTAATTTCATGGTTACCTACTGTAACATACTGGTCTACCAACATTCGTACCTGCTGACCTAGGAGATTGTAAACAACTAATTTTACCTGAGCCGCCTCAGGTAGAGCATACCTGATGGCGGTAGTTGGATTGAACGGGTTGGGGTAGTTTTGCTCAAGCACGGGCGAGGAGGGTATTTGACCGACCTGAACTTCAATTGGACCGTAGTAACTTATCGAGCCGTTAAAGTCGTGCTGCTCCAATCTGTATTGGTATAATCCTGGTAGCAGGCTATGATCGGTATAACTATATGTCTGGGGCACGTTAGTGGTGCCTCCACCGACAATAAAGTTTGATACCGTGGCATAGGTAGTGCTGGCAGAACGTCTTTGTACATAGAATCCAGAATTGTTCAATTCAGTTGCCGTCACCCAGGTGAGAATGACATCATTATCAGTCCCTACCGCTGTAAAGCTAGTAGTTTCAACAGGCACAAGGTAGTCTATTGAGAATTGAACCTCAATACTAACACCCCAATAACCGGTAGCCCTTAATTCAGCCACCAGAGTATAGGTCCCGGGTTGAAAATTAACTAGCTCCAAAGTTCGCGTAGTTTCCACCCACTGGAGGAACCATACCTCGTAAGACCAGTCCCCTGGAATGAGCCCGATTGGAATAGTGGTTTCCCAGTTGAGCAAGGTATCTCCACTGGCGTTTACCAGTATGAGATTGACCGTGTGTGGTATAGTGTCGCCGGCGGCGAGCACTGCCTTGGTGGTGCCACTGAATGTCCACGGCCAGGTGTTCCAGTTGGTTATGCGGTCCGTGGCAGTCACCCTAACTGTATCTTGCCAAGCATAAGCTGCTTGATTGGTACAGCATCGGCGCAGCCTCCAAAAATCTATTTGATTTTCCTGGCAATTGAGAAGTGTTACAGCATCGGGCATAAACTGATAATAAGGCTGAAGCCGTCCTGGGAGATTACCAAGCGTCTTCAGGTGCACCAAGAACATCGAGCTGTCAGCTGGTAGTGGGAGTTTACCCAGCGCAGTGCGGTCTTGAGCTCTTAGGGCCAAGCTAAAGAAGACGCATAGCAAATACGTTGTTAAAGATTTCATTTTGTACTCCGATTTTTGTTTGTTGTCTTGCCTTTGTCTTAACGCTGCGTGGACGTTATGTCAACACCTTGGCGCTCCATTTGGCTAATATAAGCAAAGCCCTTGGTTTTAACCAAGGGCTTTGACGACAGTTAGCTCACGCCAACCCATAAGCCGAATTCTGTCCTTGTAAAATCCTTACGGATCACGAGGGGCGATTATCTATCTAGACCCTGATTCGCATCAGAGTTCAAGCTACCAACCCAGCCGTAAAGATTGCTTTCGCAATCCACGACTCTACTTGGTATTGCACCGGGTAGAGTTTGCCTAGCCTCAGATGTCACCACCCGAGCTGGTGGGCTCTTACCCCACCGTTTCACCCCTTACCTCGTAAAATCCGCCCTAGGCGGACCACGCGCGGCGGGACTGTTTTCTGTTGTACTTGTCCTGCGTGCCGATTACTCGACACAACGGCTCCAGTTAGGAGTTACCCTTCCCTTTAAAGAGCGGGAACACTATGGTGTTCGGACTTTCCTCCCCGATGGCTGCCTTGCGGCTACATCGGGGCAATCGCCTAGGTTGACGTAAGCAGGGAAAAATGTATCATAGTATTCGCCGTTTGTCAACAGACTGCGCTATACTAAGCATCAGAAGTTCCTATGAAACGAGCCCAACTTGTATTTTCCACCGTGGCGTTGCCGCTTGATTATTTGATGCTGATACTAGCTGGCTGGCTAGCTTATCAGCTACGTTTTGAGTCGTTTATCAGGGCCAGTTTGCCGGTACGTTTTGATTTACCGGCACCGGAGTATTTGCCCACGCTATTATTGGTCGCGCTAGTCTGGCTGGTTCTTTTTGCCTTGTCTGGCTTGTACAATTTACACCACCAACTGAAGTTTTCTCAGGAAATTGGTCGAGTATTTCTGGGTTGTACTTCTGGTCTGGCTTTGATAGTTTTGCTGTTTTTCTTTAATCCCAACCTATTTAATTCGCGTTTTATCGTTTTGGTTGGTTGGGCCTTAGCCCTGATTGGTGTGAGTTTAGGGCGCTTAGGTTTGCGTTTAGCGAGAACGGCTTGTTATCGTCGGGGCATAGGGGTCAACAGATTGCTGTTGGTGGGAAGCGATTCGTCTACCCGGGCGCTCGAACGGTTATTTGCTGATCAACCAAAACTGGGTTTTGTGGTGGTGAAACGAGTTGAACCAGAAGCTTTTAATCTTGACCTGACGACGCTAGGCATTGATGAGATTTTAGTGGGCGACGCCACTTTATCTCACCAAACTAACCTTAAGATATTAGAATACTGCCTGGCACGCCATCTAGGCTTTAAATACGTGGCCGATATGTTTGAGGCACAAAGTCATAATGTGGTTAGTCATACTCTGGCCGGCTTGCCGATTATAGAAATAAAGCGCACGGCCCTTGATGGCTGGGGGCGAGTGTTGAAGCGAGCCTTTGATTTAATGATGGCGCTCGCGCTTCTAATCATCTTAAGTCCGTTACTAGTACTATTATCAGTGGTGATCGTGCTTGATTCTGGTTGGCCTGTGGTGGTGGCTTTAGAACGCGTGGGCGAAGCAAGCAAGGTATTTAGATTGTATAAGTTTCGCTCCATGATCCCAGGGGCAGCCAAGTTGAAAGCTGACTTGCTGTCATTTAACGAAAGAGCTGGTGGCCCACTTTTTAAAATGACACATGACCCCAGAATTACCCGGGTAGGTAAATTTTTAAGGCGAACGTCTTTTGATGAGCTGCCGCAGCTTTGGAACGTGATTTGGGGACAAATGTCCTTAGTTGGCCCGAGGCCTCATGAGCCTGGAGAGGTCGCCAGCTATGAAGTACAACATCGCAAACTGCTTAATATCAAGCCGGGCATTACTGGTTTAGGGCAAGTCTCAGGACGTTCCGGCTTAAGTTTTGAGGATGAAGCTAAGCTCGACATTTTTTACGTTGAAAATTGGTCAATGACGCAAGATCTTTTAATTCTTATTAAAACTCCAATCGTGGTTTGGCAGCGCCGCGCCGCGGTCTAGATTTATGAAAGTCGCTTTAGCCCACGATCATTTGAATCAAATCGGCGGCGCGGAGCGCGTCTTGAGTGAGTTTCACCAACTTTATCCAGTAGCACCGGTGTTTACGTTGCTTTATGACGAATCAGCCGTGGGTGATTTCTTTAGGCAGTGGGATATTCGCACCTCTTTTTTGGAGCGCTTACCCGGCGGCGCCAAATGGTTCAAATGGTACGTTTGGTTAATGCCAACGGCGGTAGAGCAGTTTGATGTCAGCGGTTATGATTTGGTCATTACCTCGGCCTCAGCTCTGATTAAGGGGCTGGTGGTTAAACCGGAAACCACCAACATTTGCTATTGTCATACGCCGACCAGATACTTGTGGAGCGATACGCATCAATACACCTCGGATTTGCCGCAACCCAAACTAATAAAAAAAGTTTTACCGTTGGTGCTGAATTACTTAAGGCAGTGGGATTACTTAGCAGCGCAACGGGTGGATCACTTTGTGGCTAATTCAAAATTCGTGGCCAAGCGCATTCAGAAATATTACCGGCGGGAAGCGACCGTGATCTACCCTCCAGTTGATACCACAACCAACACCACCTTAGCTGAACCAGAGGATTACTATCTAGTGGTATCGCGCCTCAGGCCTTATAAGCGTGTTGATTTGGCTATTAAAGCTTTTAACAAACTTGGCATACCCCTAAAAATAATCGGCAGTGGCGAGCAGGAAGCCGAACTAAGGGCCTTAGCCAAACCTAATATTGAATTCTTGGGTCAGGTAAGCGACCAAGAAAAAATCTATTATCTCGCGCGCTGTCGCGCTTTAATTCACCCCCAAGAGGAGGATTTCGGTCTGACCACGATCGAAGCCAATGCTTGTGGCCGTCCCGTGATCGCCTTTGCAGCCGGCGGTGCCTTGGAGACGATTCAAGCTGGTACCACCGGCATATTTTTTACCGAGCAAAGCTGGGAGGCATTAGCTGACTCAGTTATCCGCTTTCGTTATGAGAATTTTAATGCCGAGACGATGCGCCGGTGGGCGCAAAAGTTCTCCCGACAGAACTTTATGGCTAATTGGCAACAATACGTTGCTAAGATAATCAAGGACTAATTCAGCTTATGAAGTTGGGGGTAGATATTCGTTGTTTGCAGGACAAAAGGCGCACCGGAGTGGGGGAGTACGCCTGGCAAGTTTTAAAAGAGCTGTCGCAGGATAAATCAATCAGCCTCTACGGTTGGGCTAATGCCGCTGGTCGGATTGATCTGCCCGCCGGACTTGAGAGGCTGATGCCGATTTATCGCGGCCGTCTCCCCAACAAGCTGATGAATTTGAAGCTTTGGCTTAAATTTGGCCGCCCCATGGACAAAGTCAAAGCGATTAAACCAGGGGCGCTTGATGCTTGGTGGTTACCTAACCCGAGTTTTGCCCATATTTCGCCAACCAGGCCAACTTTGCTAACCGTGCATGACCTTGCTTTTAGACATTACCCTGAGTATTTTCCTTACAAGGGGAGGCTTTGGTATTTTCCCGCCGTGCGCAGTTTATTGACACGTGGTTTGCCTAAACGTTCTTTAGTGGTGGCAGTGTCTCAACACACGGCTGAAGATATTGCCCAGGAGTTTCCTCAACTTAAATCCAGGTTGCGGGTCGCGCCCCCCGGACTTGAGACAAGATATTTTGATACTGTGCCGGCGGAAAAAGTTGCTGCTGTCAAACAGCGCTACCAACTGCCACCGCGGTATTTGTTCAGCTTGGGCACAATTGAACCGAGAAAAAACTATCAGCTGTTGTTGCGCTTGTACGAAGAAATTTTGCGGCGTGAGCCAGATTTTCCGTGTGATTTAGTAATCGCCGGCGGTTGGGGTTGGCGATTCAAATCAATCCGTCAGTTACTACTTCGCCTCAAATCCAGAACCAGAATACATTTTATCGGCTATGTACCAGACGACGACAAGGCGGCGCTTTATGCGCAAGCTGACCTTTTTTTATTCCCGTCGCTTTATGAAGGCATTGGCCTGCCGCCATTGGAAGCCATGGCGGCAGGGACACCAGTAATCGCCAGCCAGGCCGCCTCCTTACCCGAGGTGTTAGCTGAGGCAGCCATGCTACTGTCGCCATTTTTGTCTGAGACTTGGATTGACAATATTTGTTGGTTAATCAAGGATCAGGCGGCGCGCCAGGAATTAAGTGACCGCGGCCGCGCCCGAGCGCGGCAATTTTCCTGGGTCAAAACTGCTGCGGTTTACAAAGATTTATGGCAAGAGCTTACCGCCGCCACATGAAAATAGCCATTGATGCTCGATTGTATGGACTTCACCACCGCGGCTTAGGGCGCTACTTAATTGAGTTGGTGAAAGGCTTAATTGCCACTGGCACAAAACATCAATATTTTCTCTTGATTGACCCCAAGGCCCAGTCTAGTTTACCTTCATTGCCCAAGCATTTCATAACCGTGGCCGCACCATACCGCGTATATAGCTTGGCCGAACAAACCAAGTTGCCGAGGATGATAAATCGTCTACAACCTGATTTAGTTCACTTTACTCACTTTAGCGCGCCTTATTTTTGTCCGGCGCCGTTTGTCGTCACTATTCATGACCTCATCCTGCACCACGCCCCAACCGAGCGAGCGACACACTTGCCCTCAGCCCTGTATTGGTCAAAAATAGCCGCTTACCACCTTTTACTTAAACGATTGGTTAAGAAAGCTCGCCACGTCATCACTGTCAGCCAAACAGTGGCGACAGATTTGAAAAAGTGCTACCCCCAAGCAGTCGGCAAAACCTCAACTATTTATCAGGGGGTATCTCCGCTGCCGCCAGGGCAAGCGTTAGTGTCATCGCCGCCTTATTTATTGGCGGTGGGCGCGACCTATCCGCACAAAAATATCGAGCGCGCCGTAGCCGCGGTTGCCATGGTCAGGCAACAATATCCTAAGCTGGAATTGTGGTTGGCTGGTCGCATAGATTTTTTCGCAGATAAACTTAAAAGCTGGTTGCGCCAGCAAGGATACCTGACTTGGGTAAAATTTTTAGGTGAAGTGAGCGATGCTGACTTGGCCGCGCTTTATCGTGGCAGCCAAGCTTATTTATTACCTTCACTGGAGGAAGGTTTTGGTTTAGGCGCCTTGGAGGCTTTGGCTTGCGGTACCGTGGTGGTGGCGGCTGATATACCGGCTTTGCGTGAAGTCTTGGGTCCTGAGGGAGCCTTATTTGTTGAACCTACGAATACGTTAGCTTTAGCCGCTGCCATTAGTAAAATTATGGACGATGATTTTCGCTCAGACTTGAAGCGGGCGGCTCAACCAATCTTAGCGCGGTACTCCTGGTCTGATACCGTACAACAAACGCTGTCTGTTTATGAGCAGGCTTATTGAAGTATCCGTTAACGTTAACTATACTTAGGTAGGTATGCCCGCGGCCAATAAAAAGTCAGCTCGTCTCACTGATTGTGCAGCTGAGCCAGCCTCACGTTGGCCTTGGCGGCGTTTAAGTGTGGACAAGAATACTGCTTCACCCGAGGGGCGCGCTCGCGTCCAACTATCGCCTCATATTATTAATTTAAGACCGTCAGCTACGTTGGAGCCTTCAAAGCGAAAAATTGCCACCTCAACCGCGGAGAGCACGGCGGAGACAACTATAAATTTTGTCAGCGCACCTCAACTGGCAAGCTATGCTCTGGCTCGCTTGGTTGAGCTTGGTATTAAGCGCTGGCCTTGGTTGGGTGATTTAACGTTGATATTATTCATTGAAATCTCTGCCGCCGTCGCCGATATTTTTTGGCTGCCGGCGTTAACATTTTTTATCAGGCTGTATCAGGAAACATCTGCCATCTATCAGTCGGTTTGGCTGGACATTCAGACTTTTGCTGGCGTGATTTATAACGTGGTCTCTTGGCCAATGAAAGCTAGTCGGTTAATGGGACGCCCCTCTTTAAGTGCACGGCCATTAAGGTTCCCGCTAAAAGTTCTGCTGGCGCAGAGTGGAACTTTTTTTGTACTTGCACTCATCCTTATTTTACCAATTAAGAGCGTGGCCACTTGGCAAAATCTGACGGTGCGTAGTAATCAAGTGATGAATCTGGCCAGCAGCGGTTTTTATGGATTAGAACAAGCTGGCGCCTTGCTCACACAAGGAAACGCGGCCTTGGCGCAACAACAGCTCGCCGCCGCCCAGCAATCTTTTAGTGAGGCCCTACAAATGGTAACGGATTTAAGTAACGAACTTTCCGGGCTGCTAGGTAGATTACCCTTGGCCGCGGCTAAATTAGCTGCTGCCCACCACGTCTTGTCGGCCAGTCAGGAAATAACCCAGGCGGCGTCAATCGCGGCCACGACCTTAAATTCTCTAACCCAAGTTGACATACAAGCTTCGCCCAACTTTGGAGCAGATTTAAACGTCCTCAGTCAAGCCGCGGCTGATCTTCAGCCTCACCTCACCGCTGCCTCACAACACCTACGCCAAGTTGAGCCAACTGAATTACCACCAGAACTTGCGCCACTCTTAACCGACGTTAGAGGCCAACTTAATAACCTGGAAGTCAATTTGGCTCAAGTCCTGGCGTTACCACAGCTGCTACAGCAGATGATGGCGAGTACTGAGCCAAAAACATACGTGGTTTTATTCCAAAATAATTCTGAACTAAGACCAACTGGAGGCTTCTTTGGTAGTTTGGCCTTGATCGAAGTCGCTCAGGGCGAAGTTAGGTCAGTTAAAATTCCTGGTGGCGGGCCATACGATTGGCAGGGTTCTCTCAGTCAACTGATTCGGCCGCCTGAACCGCTCCGTCTCGTCAGAGGGACGTGGCAGTTACAAGATGCCAATTGGTTTTTTGATTTTCCAACCTCAGCTCGTAAAGTGATTTGGTTCTTGAAACGATCCGGCGGGCCTGCGGTTAAGGGTGTGCTGGCGTTAAATTCGACCGTGGTAGTTGAGTTGCTGCGTTTAACCGGCCCGATTGAGTTGCCTCAATACGGCAAAGTATTGACGGCAGACAATTTTATGTCAGAAACACAATCGGCCGTTGAGATCGACTATGATCGCGCCGAGAATCGCCCCAAGCAGTTTATTGCTGATTTGGCACCGATATTATTCAGTCGCCTGCTCCAGCTTCACGGTGAAGAACTGATTAAACTGAGCAGTTTAGTCAATGCCAGTCTGCTCAGCCGCGCGATCCAGTTATATTCAGACGAGGAATCAGTCCAGTCTCAGTTCGTAAACTATGGTTGGGCCGGAGAAGTGCCAACAGTGGCGGCTGATTATCTGGCAATTGTACGCACCAATATAGGCGGCGGCAAGACTGACGGCGTCATTAAGGAGCAAATTCAGCATCGCTTGGAGATTTCTCCCGCAGGGGAGTTAACTGCTCACCTTACCATTAAGCGAACGCACCAGGGCGACCCGCTAGACACTTTTAAGGGTAGGCGAAATGTAACCTATTTAAGGTTTTATGTGCCTAAGGGTGCCGCCCTGTTGAGTACCCAGGGTTTTACACCTCCACCGACGACTTATTATCACGAGGTACCAACCGGGGCGGAAAATGATATTGATCTTAGTCTGATTGAACAAGAGGAGAGTTGGCACGCGTCA
>Ga0209211_10012753_pt1 | contig 10530 bp, 16 predicted proteins | sample RifGroA2_FD_183992 | JGI IMG/M metagenome (GOLD analysis project Ga0209211, IMG submission 183992) | Groundwater microbial communities from Rifle, Colorado, USA - Groundwater A2 (SPAdes) (version 2) | ecosystem: Environmental > Aquatic > Deep subsurface > Groundwater | place: Rifle, Colorado...
CCCCGGCCGGCAATGGTGCCACCGCCTCTACCGCCTCATTTCCCGGGTTCACCTATGACCCGATAACGAAAGGGTGGTTCTGGGACAAGGAGGATCACAAACACCTTGTCCCCCTAAACCTAAGCCGGAAGGCGATGGAAATAATCCACGCCACCCCGGAAAGCTATACAGCGCAGGCGGCGCTGGAAGAAATCAATCGCCGGTTGGGGAAAAGATAAACCAGCCGGAAACATCAAAAGGAGGTGATAAAAACGAAAAAAGAAAAAAGAAGCGACTGAACCCGCTTCTTTTCTTTTTGTGTAAAAAATATTAAACTGTCATTGCGAGCGAGCCAATTACTATTGGCGAGCGAAGCAATCCCGTCTTCACATCTTGCCAACACGGGATTGCTTCGTCAGCTCACAGTAATGAGCTTCCTCGCAATGACAATAAATATCATTGCAAATCATCATACCAGTCGCCAGCCAAATCATTCCATTCTTTATTCATCAATTCTATCAATTTAATTTTATTATTTCTGGAGCCGCTCTTTATTTGTTTTTCTCTCCTGATGGCATCTTCAATGCTGTCAAACTCCTCATAATAAACCAATTTATCCGCATTGTATTTTTGGGTAAAGCCTTTCACTGCCTTATTCTTGTGTTGATACATTCTGGCATATAAATCATTTGTCACCCCGGTATAAATCACGGTATTTCTCTTATTGCTCGTTAGATAAATATAATAGGCGCGATCGCTCATTTTATATCTTGTTATATCTTGTTATCTCCGGACACGAGATTGCTTCGTCGCCTCGTCCCGCAGGCGCGGGATAGGCTTCCCTGCCTCGCCGGCAGGCAGGCTCGCAATGACAGAATATAATTTTGTCATTGCAAGCGAGACAATTACTATTGACGAGCGAAGCAATCCCGTCTTTCTTTCTTTGAGCACTAGATTGCTTCGTCGCTTCGCTCCTCGCAATGACGACTTAGTCCCTGTTTAGAATAATATTAAATATTATCGCCGTAATGGCGTATGAAAAAATAATCACCACCAACCCCAAAGCCCCATTTAAAATATTCTGTTTGGCCTTAGTCACGGTCTCTTCATTGCCACCGGCCAGCATCCACTTAATACCGGCAATTATTACTATCACAAAAAACACCACCGCCACAATACCAAGAAGTCCTTGAACAACAGTGGCCACGACTGCTGTCGGTAATTCTTCCTTTGGTAATCCCGAAGGTGTTCTAACCGCCTCTAAGAGATCAAAAATACTTCCCCTTTCATTACCAGTCAAACTTGCTGCCCCTACCACCTGCGGCGCCACCACTCCGGCCAGCACTACCAAAAGCAAAATCCCCAAAAATAATTTTTTATACTTCATAAAATTTTTTAGAAAAAATTTATAAAACATCCTCAACCTGCTTTTTGAATTTTGGCAAATCTTTTCTACAGGTTTCCCAAAGAATTTTTAAATCCAACCCAAAATATTCATGAATTATTTTATTCCTTAAACCAATTGCCTTGTGCCAAGGGACATTTTTGTGCGCTTTTCGAAATTCTTCACTGATATTATTCGCCGCTTCGCCGATTATTTCCAACTCTCTCGCCACCGCGTCCAACAACATATTATCAGCCTTCAAAGAATCATAATCCGTCCCGCTTAAATAAATTTCTATCTGCTCTATTGCCCCGAGAATGTGACTTAGATAAACCTTATCGTCTTTCATATATTTTTTCAGCTTGTTGCAAAATATCCGTCCTGAAATATTTACTCAACGCGTCAGGCGTTACCAAATCAACTTTTTTGCCAAGATCTTTCCCAATTGAATGCTCGATATCCAACAAATCAAAAAAACTGACCCCATCAGAAAATTCCACCAATAAATCCACATCACTGTCGTCTTTCGCCGCGCCATGCAGATATGAGCCAAAAAGAGACACCTTTTTAATCTTGTTTAAATAAGGATTTTTCTTCAATGACTCGCGAATATTCTCTTTTATTTCAAATTTGTCCATAAAGTTAGCTTTAAAATTTACAGCGCCAATACCGGAAATGTCTCCATCGCTAATATCTTTTTCGCCTCATTCTTGTTTAACACTTTTTTACTCTCCAAAATTTTTACCAATTCCTTGACCTTGCTGTCTTCTTTTCTGGTCAATACCACTAAATCTCCCCGCAAATCAGCCAGCTTGCCGTCCAAATAATCTTTAGTCACCATTTCAGCTTTTATCTTCCCAACTTCCCCGGCTAATCCATTAAATTCCTCGCGCGTGACCGCGTTATCCTTAATGGAATTAACGATTTCCAAAATTTCCTCTGTTTTGTCTTGTTTTTTAGCTTTAATCTTTTTCATATAATTTCATCTTGAAATTGTCTATGATTACCATTATATCAAAACCTCAAAAATTAACAAACCAACTGTCTTTTTATCTTTTTCGCTTACTCTTCTAGTTCCTTGCTTTTTATTTTTTATTTTCGCCCTTAGGGCGCCCGCCTACCACTTGTGAGAATAATTCACTTTGGTAATTGGCGGGCTTGCTTTCTTGTTCTAGCGTTTTATGTGTTTTAGTGCTTTTCGCCCTTAGGTCGATCCCTGCCTGCCGCCTGCCTCGCCGCCTGCCTGCCGCCTGCCTGCCGGTAGGCAGGGTAGGCAGGGTAGGCAGGGTAGGCAGGGTAGGCAGGGCAGGCAGGCGCCTTCCACTTGCGGGAATAATTTATTTGGGAAATTGGCGGGCTGTGTTTTAGTGTTTTCGTGTTTCTACCCCGTCTTCAATATCACATTAAACACGAACTGCGTAATGGCAAAAGAAAACGCCACGATGGCCAGTCCGATTACCGCGTTGGTGATTATTTTTTTGGCGTCCTCAATCGTGGTGCTGTTGCCGCCAGAGGTCATCCATTTTATGCCGGCGTAAATGATCAAAACCAAAAAAACCAGGCCCAAAAACCCGAGCACTGCCCTGACCAAAAACACCACCCAGTCCAGCGGATTATCCGCTTCACCGGGCAAGCCAATCTCCGCCAAGTCGCCTATTTGTTTATCAATGGTGTCATTTATATTCTCGGCCGCCCCAGCTGTCTGAAAAACCGAAAGCTGGCCGGCCGCTAAAACCAGAAACATTATTGCAAAAAATAATTTCCTATACTTTTTTAACATAACCTTTTAAATTTTCAATTACTAAATATAAAAAAACTTCGGTGTTCCCTCCGTTGGTTCAATCGTCCTTCGATTGAACCTAAATATTTCTAAATTTAATTCAAAGGCTTTCTATCGCGATGCTAGTTGGTATTTTATTCACTGACGACCAGCGCCAGTCCCTCCGTTGGTTCAATCGTCCTTCGATTGAACCTAAATATTCCTAAATTTAATTCAAAAGCTTTCTATCGCGATGCTAGTTGGTATTTTATTCACTGACGACCAACGCCAGTCCCTCCGTTGGTTCAATCGTCCTTCGATTGAACCTAAATATTCCTAAATTTAATTCAAAAGCTTTCTATCGCGATGCTAGTTGGTATTTCTTTTCTGACCGGATTGTAGTGGATATAATTGGTCTTTTGTTCCAAGAATTCTTCGCTAGTGATTAGCTCAGGATAATTATTATCCTGCCAGAAGTGATAGCCGTCTTTTGTTTCAAACAGCTTAATTGTCTCGGGTTCGGTGGCGATAATGTTCTTTTGCATTTCCTTGGATAAAAATGTTTTCATGTCCCTGATTACACTTATCAAATCAGGAGCCGCACCAATAAAATGCAAATGGTTGAGCATAAAGACGAAAGCGTAAACCTTTAGCCCTTTATGCTTTTGGCAATGGACGAAACTGTCTTCCAATATTTTAAATCTATTATGCCGGTCAAAAATATAATACCAATTATGAACGGTAAAAGTAAGGAAATATAACTGATCTTTTTGTTCTTTAAAAATCCTGACCGAGGGCATACTCTTCTGCTTTTTAAAATAACAATCTTTCTACTGGTCAATAATTCCCTGGTTCAATCGAAGGACGATTGAACCAACGGTGTGCCAGGTAGCCTGTTTGCTCTCGCCAATAACCGGCTCGCGTTATCGGCGCCAAAATCGTATTCATTAATATCACGACCCAAATCTCCAAGCGCTTCAATTTTCTTGTTCCCATTTTAACCATAAATTTAAAGCCGAAAAATCTAATATGGGCAACGGACTTGATCGCAGGAACTCTGCGACCAAACCGGGTTGCAATCGGTGATTGCGCTTTCTTCGGCTAAATAGGCATTACAACCAGCACTATTACACTCTGAACTGAAACTTGGAAACTTAGTACCTGATGTGGCTCGAGTTTCGTGATCGCGAAGATAATAACAACAACAACCTGGCTGCTCCGGCCCGCCCTTTACTCCCCCGCTCACATCTGTTTGTATCTGCCCGCCCGGTCCAAGAGTCGTGCTCTCTATCACTTTTTCTATCACAAAATAGGTCAACGCGTATGAACCCATAATAATAATCACTCCGATAATCGCTGTTTTTATGATTGCTTTTGACTCGGCAATCGTCTCCTCGGCTCCTTCGGCCAGCATCCATTTTATGCCGGCGTAAATAATCAAAAGCAAACATAAAACGCCAAGTAGTCCCAAAAGCCCATAGAGAATAATGCCGATCATGGTCGGTATTGATTGCGGCGTGCCACCAAGTTTAACTTCATCGCTAATCGCTATATTTTTTAAATAACTGGAAATATTTTCCGTATCCCCGCTTATACCGGCCGCGCCAGCGCTAGAAACATTAAATAAAAAACTGACCGCTAGTAATAAAAAAAATACTGCTGTAAAAAAATTTGTTTTTTCTTTGTTTATTTTGGTCAGCATTTTATCAACCGATTACGGTATTGATAATAAAATAAGTAACCGCGTAAGCCGAAAGCGCCACCAGCGCCCCGAGCGCCGCGTTCCAAAGCGAACTTTTGGCCTTGGCTACGATTTCTTCGTTATCGCTGGCCGTCATCCAGCGCAATCCGGCCAAAATCGCCAAGATCAAAAAAATTACTCCCAATAACCCCAACGCGTAGTAAATCAACCGTCCGATAAAAGTCATCAGCGAGATTGGGGTTTCCCCTGGTTTATTTATCAACTTGGCTTCCGCCGCCAGATTATCAAGTGAATTTGAGAATTTAAACGCCTCCGCGTAATTAGTTTCAACCGCTAAATCTCCTTCCAGCCAGGCCAACGCAAAAGGAGAAGCCAAAAGTATAAAAACCACCGCGCTTGTTGCCACCGCTCGCAGCTTAAACCTATACAGGCTTCTCCTGGTTGTGTTGCTAGAATGCATAAATATTTACGCACTTGTCTTTGAAAAACTATCTTGTTATTATGTCGCTTTGCCTACCACATTGAAGACAAAGGTCACGATGGCGTAAGCGAAAAATATGATCACCAACCCAATAATGCCGGCCGCGATGGTTTTTTTAGCCGACTCTACGCCTTCTTCATTGCCGCCAGCGGTCATCCATTTGAAACCGCCGATTAAAACAATAATCAAGGCCAGGATGCCGAGGACGCCAAGTAGCGTCTGAATGACGCTGGCGGCCACATTCCTTATCTCGGCCGTGCCCAGCCCCACATTCTTCGCGTAATTCAAACCCCAATCAATAGCTAAAGCCGGAGTCGCCGCCGCCACTAGCGTCAAAGACATCAAAGAAACCGTTACTATTTTTGTCATTTTATTCATGTCGGTATTGTTAATTTCTTATAAATCAGGGTGCCTTTTATTGCGCCGCGCCCACCACATTGAAGACAAAAGTCACGATGGCATAAGCGAAAAGGATAATCACGACACCGATAATCCCGGCCGCAATGGTCTTTTTAGCTGAAGCCACTCCCTCTTCATTGCCCCCAGCTGTCATCCAACGAAAACCGCCGATCAAAACAATAATTAAGGCTAAAATACCAAGCACCCCTAAAAGGGATTGAATAACCCCAACGGCCGAACTCCTTAACTCACCGCTCGCCAGACCAACTTGAGCCGCATAATTTAGGCCAATATCCACCGCCAATGCCGGCGTTGCCAAACCAAAAATAACGCAAGACACCAAGGCTGTTTTTACAATCTTATTTATTTTCATGTTTTTTGTGTTTTTCAATCTTAAAATGGATATTATTCGACCTTTGTAAGCTGATAACATCCCCAATATTTGTTTAATTTTATTATAAATCAAAACCAATAAATATTCAACTTAAAAAGTCTGGTTTAGCTTACTGGCGGCAAAATCCGCCGCCGGCTCGGCCTCGCTTCTCCCGGCGACCACATTGTTGATCATTTCCTTAAAAATACTCTCCATGGCCTGTGAATCTCTCCCGCGATACCACGATTTGGCCGTCAAAATCTGATTAACAAACGGCGCTAACGCATAGTCGTTTATCTGCTTGTCAACCAAAGCTCTCAACGCCGTTGGTTTTTTTGTTTTGGTTAAATATTTGAGTGCCGCCTCTTCACTCGTTGCAAAAGCCAAAAAATCCCAACCATAATTTTGATACTTTGTTTTCTTGGCCACTGTTTCCACCCAATAACTTGCCAGATTGATCTTACTGCCCAAAGCATCGCTGCCGTTGGCGTTGATGTGCGGCACCTCGGCCACGCCGATGTTCAATCTGGCTCCTTGCGTTCTGATCAACGGCAACTGGTACGCATAGCCCAAAATCATCGCCACCTTGCCGGCGATAAAAGCTTCCACCGCTTCAGGCATGGAACTGTTCCAACTGTAGACATCTTTGGTTGGCGACGCGAAATCAGTATAAAACCGCAAAGCATCAACCCCTGGCTTGAAACTTTTATCGGCAATATACGGGCTGACCGAGTTAAAGGTTGCCTGTCCGCCAGCACTCTCGGCCATCTGCGTGCCGTTTTGCATCATTAAAAGCGCTAAAATATCAGCCGCTCGATTGATATTATCCCCAATCCCAAGCGCTATGCCAGATTGTACTATGCTGCCAGTCTCGTCTTTGATGGTTAGTCTTTTTACTGCCTCTTTCAACTCCACCCAAGTTGCCGGCACTTTGGTGATCTGACCGTTATCTAATAGGGTTCTATTATAAAATAAAGCCAGACTGTCAACCGACAATGGCAAGCCTAAGACCTTGTCATCGCGCACCACATCCTGGTACACCGCGTCCGCGAATTTATTTTTTATCTCCATTAAGGTCATCAGCTGCACCTGCTTATAATCAGCCCTAATAGTCTTGTTGGTCCGGTTATCCAGCTCGGCAACATAAGGCAATTTTATACTCTCCGGCATTGGCGCTATACGATCCTTATACTTGCCAACCCAAGTATTGTGGATAGTAAAAATATCCGGCCCTTGATCATCAGCCCATCCCGTGAGCAGCGCCTGCTCATACTCCTCATAACGCAATTTTTTGTATTCAATATTAACATTCGGGTGTCTTTGCCGATAAGCCGCGATAATTTCCGCAAAATCGTCTTCGCCGTCAAAAACCCGCCAATATTTTAGAGTTACCGGTTCAGACAGCTCCTTATAAGCGGCCAAATTGCCCTGTTTGCACCCAAAACCAGTGGTGGTCAATAAAACCAAAATAATTAGCGCGAAGATTAATTTTGATTTCATAATTTGCGAATTTAATTTTATTTAGAATCAAAGTTCTGATGTTATTTTGAGCGTTTCTATTAAGTATTTCTTTAAATCTTCTCGGTATTCTTTTCTCTTCAGCGCGAACCTAATAATGGTTTTTAGGTATTCCAGCTTGTCGCCCGTATCGCAATGGGTTGTTTTTTCCAATTGACAAGCATAAACGGGCCGGCGGCGAGCCAATTCCCTTATGCCGTCAACGAGCCAAACTTCCCCATCTATGCCGGCTTGTAATTTCTCCAAAATTGGAAAAATATCCGGCGTCAAAATATAACCTGAAACAGAAGTTAAAAAAGGCGACCTGACCTTATCCTCACCTGGTTTCTCCCTTAATTCCTTAACCTGCCACACGCCCTTTTCCACTTCTTTGCCGTAGATGATGCCATAATGATTGGCGTCCGCCTTACTGCGCGGCTCTATGGCTGAAATAATAGGCTGCTGGTATTTGCGCCACAGTTTTAAAAGCTGGCTGATCCGGCTTGGTTTGGCGTCAAAAAGTTCGTCGCCCCAAGCCGCGAAAAACGGCTCATCGCCGACAACCGATCGTGTGTTTAAAATAGCAGTGCCGTTGCCCGACAACCCCTTTTGTCTAACATAAATGAAATTAGCCATTGAGGCTATCCTTTGTATCTCTTGAAATTCTCTGGTTTTGCCAGCCTTTTTTAGCCTTTGTTCCAATTCAAACGGATAATCAAAGTGATCTTCAATAATTCGTTTGTGCCAGCCCGTCACTAAAATAACATCTTCTATACCGGCCGCAACCGCTTCTTCCACGATAAATTGAATAATCGGTTTGTCTACCACCGGCAGCATTTCTTTGGGCATCGCCTTGGTTGCCGGCAAAAATCTTGTGCCAAAGCCTGCCACCGGGATCACCGCTTTTCTAATTTTTTGTTGCATAAAAATTACTAACGAAACTTATCTTGCATTATTATAGCATTTTGAGCGGAGGAAAACAAACAAATTTGTCCAAGATGACGCAACTGGCGCAATAAAAATAGCGCCAAATCGGAGAGGGTGAGATTCGAACTCACGATCCCGCTAGGCGGGATAACGGTTTTCAAGACCGTCCCGTTCGACCGCTCCGGCACCTCTCCGCTCTGACGCCAAATTTTTATTATCTGTGCTCTTTGTTATTTTGGTCAAATACCTTCCTTTGGAGGAGCGGTCTTGACCGCGGAGTTTACCCCGACTTCACATCGGGGGCACCTCTCCGCTCTGACGCCAAATTTTTATTATCTGTGCTCTTTGTTATTTTGGTCAAAGACCTTCCTTTGGAGGAGCGGTCTTGACCGCGGAGTTTACCCCGACTTCACATCGGGGGCACCTCTCCGCTCTGACGCCAAGAATATTTAATTTTCCAATCCCAATTTCTTTTTAAGCTGTCGCCTCCCCTGCCCAGCCTTATAAAACAACTCTGCTTTTCTGGCCGCTAGCTTCACTCTCTAAACTTCATTACCTGCCAATATGGCAATGAAACAATGGGGCAATGAAACATGCCTTAATAATTTCCCTGTTTCACTTTATCAGTCCTGACTGGCCTTGGCAAATCATCTCACCGCCTTCAATTCCATATACCACCCCTGCGGTTTCGTGCACAAAGGACATTTTAAAGGCGCTATCTTGCCTTTGTGAATATACCCGCAGTTTAAACACTTCCATTCCACCTCTTCTTCGCTTTCAAATAATTTCCCCTGCTCCAACCTGTCAGCCAAAATCGTGTATCTCTCCGCGTGTTTTTCCTCCACTTCGCTGATCTCTTTAAATAAATTGGCTACCTCCACCTCGCCTTCCTCTCTGGCAATCTTTTCAAAATTAGGATACATTGTCCCAAACTCATATTCTTCTCCCTCGGCTGCGTGCCTTAAATTTTCCAAGGTCTTGCCTAAAGGATGAAGATCATAAGTATTAGTCATCTCTGTTTTTTCCGCCAGCTTTTCCAGCTCCTCTTGCGCGTGAGCCCGTTCATTATCAGCCGTTTCCTCAAAAACTTTGGCAACCCACATCATGCCCTCTTTCACCGCGATTTCAGCGTAAAAAGTATATTTGTTTCTCGCCATTGATTCCCCGGCAATGGCCTTGAGCAGATTCGCTTGCGTTTGTTGCATATGGTTTTAATTTAATTTAGTTATTGACATCGTAAAAAACACTTTAATTGTTTCTATTTGAAAGCAATGTCCTAAAATTTGAACCAAAAAAGCGGCTCAAATTCGTGGATTATTCGGTTAAAGGGACTTAAGTTATGCCAAAATCGTATTTATAATTTGCAAAATATCGTGTTTGTGGTTTTTAGATAGAATGCCAAACATTTTTAGCATTTCCAAAAATACTTTGATGTTGCTTTTTGAAATTTCAAAATAGGCAATTTCTTTTATTTCGGCGCATCGTCCGATTAAATTAATTTTTGATTTTAATTCTGTGATTGGAAAACATAAATACAACATTGGTTGTGTGCCAACTGCATATTGCTTTTCGGTAATTTTTATTTCGGTAATTATTTCGTATCCATTAAATTTGTAAATTAAAAGAGGGTATTTAACCTGAGTATATTCAAAATCAAATCCATTTATATTTTTCTCAATTGGATGACTGCGATCAATTTGCAACTCAGAATTATTATCAATTAAATCATGGTCTTGTATCGAATTAAGATAAGCAATAACACTTTCCAATTCTTCTCTGGTGATGATGTTCCATTTATAAAAATACCAAATATATTCTGATAATTCATAAAGCGCTTTTACTTTTCCATTTGCTCCAATAAATTCAGTTTCAGGTAGCGATGATTCTGCGAGCTTTTCTGTTTCCTTTTTAACCACATCATAGCCAATTTGCCATTCAACATAATTGCTCAATAAGAAACCGTCTCTTCTAACTGCAACTGGCGTTCCATACTCATTCAAGATTGTTCGGTTTTTAATGCGAATCTTTC
>Ga0209211_10012756_pt1 | contig 10528 bp, 8 predicted proteins | sample RifGroA2_FD_183992 | JGI IMG/M metagenome (GOLD analysis project Ga0209211, IMG submission 183992) | Groundwater microbial communities from Rifle, Colorado, USA - Groundwater A2 (SPAdes) (version 2) | ecosystem: Environmental > Aquatic > Deep subsurface > Groundwater | place: Rifle, Colorado...
AGTTACCTTCATACTTTATGCTGCGCGCACACAACGGTATTTCGCAACAAGTGGCTGACAGTCAAAGGCCCAACGCCACCGATCGTAGGTGTAACAAAACGTGCAACTTTTAAGACTTGCTTGACGTCAATATCTCCGTACACTTTTTTTTCTGCAAATTCAACGCCGACACCAATCACAACCGCGTCTTTTTTAATCATGTCTTTTGTGACAATATTTTTTTTGCCAACACCGGAGATTATCACGTCCGCCGATAAACATTTTTCTTTAGAGTTGGTCGTGCGGCTGTTAATAGTCGTTACGCTTGCGCCGGCGTTTATTAGCATAATAGCCAATGGTTTGCCGACAAGCGCGCCTGTCCCGATAATGGTAATATTTTTTCCTTTCGGGTTAAAAGCGATTTCATCAAGTATGCGAAGCGCCGCTGTTGGTGTCGGCGGCGTAAAAAGCGGTTGGTTCATTACCAGTCTGCCCAAGTTGGTGTTGGTCAGGCAATCAATATCAATTTTTGGGTTGATGCTATTGATAACCTTTTCAGTGTATAAGTGTTCAGGTAGGGGAATTTGGATGATTAAACCGGAAACGGTCCCATCGGCCTGGATTTTTTGCAGGGACGCGATTAAATCATCTTCTGAAATAGTAGCTGGAAAGTTGTGGAGCGTAAAGTCAATACCCACGCGTTCGGCTGCTTTAGCCTTGGTGTGGGTGTATGTTTGTGAGGCTTGATTATCACCAACTAAAATAACGTGCAGTTTCGGAGAAATTCCTTTTTGACGAAGAACGTTAACCCGTTTTTGCACATCTTGTTCAATTTTTTTGGCAATTGCTTTGCCATCAATAATAGTGGTCATAGAGCGTAAAGTGGGGCTATTTTAGCATATCTTTACGGAAAGATAAAGACCGGCAACCTTTGTTGACATGGTTGCCGGCCGATTTTTGGGTGTGCCTGCCGGCAGGAGACTTCATGGCCGGAAATCTCGTTGCGTGTTGTAGGTTGGGTACGGCCTAGGCCGCTTGTTTTAGGCAGCCGTCAGGCACGTTCCGTTCACATCGACAGTTTCTTCAATATTATTCCACCCCTTGAAGAGGGTTGCCTTCCTCGTCCATGCGAGCGACCGGTTTCTGTCCATCGTGTTATAAGACGAAATTAGTCAGCTATTTCTTACTTGTAACAATAATGGTGTGCCTACTCCATGTGGTCATTTCTTATGGGTGAAAAAATATCATGATTTTCATTTCCTCTGACCACGAGTTCGGCCCAGGCACCCTTATTCATTCGGGCAAGAGCATGATCGACTAGCAGGTATGTACCGGGCACATCTACGGTGAATTCCACAATCGTTGATCCGCCAGGTAATACAAGTGCGGTTTGTGTATTGTGTTCAAGGGATCCGCCAATGCTTGCGTTTGGATATACGGTATCGAAAATTTCTCCGATGACGTGGAACGAAGAAATAAGATTTACTCCACCATTGCCAACATATATTCGAATTTTATCGCCGACATTGGCGTACATCCGCGGAGCGCTTTGAATTTTTCCATTAAAAGTTACGTAGTTTGGTTTGCCGTCGATGAGAGCGGCGGCATCAAACGGAATCAGTCCTTTTTTTCCGATTTGTCCCATTGTATATAATTCTCCTTGAACAATATAAAATTCTTTATCAACTTGTTCAAGTTTCTCTTTTGGTTCAACGAGAATAAGCCCGTATTGTCCGTGAGAATTATGAGTGCTTACATTTGGCGTTGCGCAGTGGTACACATATAGCCCTGGATTGAGCGCCTTGAATTTAAATATCTTGGTTTCCCCAGGCGCCACATGAGTAAGTTTCGCCCCTCCACCCGGTCCAGTGACAGCGTGTAAGTCAATATTGTGGTCGTGTAGGCTGGTTGGGTCATTGGTAAGAGCAACCTCAACCGTATCACCTTCTTTAACGCGAAGCATGGGTCCCGGTGTTTGCCCGTTATATGTCCAGTAATTAAAATAAATTTCCGGCGCAATCTCGGAAATAACTTCTTGAGCTCGCAAGGAAATACGTACAATACCATCTGCGTCCGGTTTTTGCGATTCAGTCGGCACATCATTCGGATCGGCTCCGATATCTTTTACTTTTTCAAATCTATTTTTATTCGTAAAAAAATCCAACATTCCTGTAAAAGGAATCGATGGTGGTAGGCCTCCTGGCGCGTGTGAGCGATTGAACGTCGGCATTGCAAAATCGGGGGCGTATGTTTTGTTTGATAGAGTCCACGTAAAAATTGCCACTATCAGCAAGATGGTGGATATTAATATTGTTTTTAATTTAAAAAAGTCTGCAAGATTTCTATATTTATAAAACCGGATAAGTATAGTGGCAATTGCCACAATTCCCACGATTATAGAAATTGACTCAAAAATCAGGTATTTGAACATATAAATATTTATCTCATTTTAATAGCGCCGATCTTGGTTTGATAGGAAATAAATTTTTTGTTATATGTTTTAATCGTATCATTTTATTCGTATTTATACAAAAAAACGAAGCACTAGGTGTGTTTTGTCTGACCGGGCTCCTAGTCGTAGACGATGTTAGAACTAAGATTTAGTATTCTGCCAATATTTTTAAAACATTATTTGTTAGCATTTTGAATTCTTCTTTAGATTTTTCAATGTTCTCTTTTGTTCCTAAGTGTATTTCTTCAATTAAATTTGGATCAAGATCAAAGATCGCCACCCCGACTTCTTGGCATTTTGCTGGGATTCTGCCATAATCCTGAATTTCCGCAAGTGGATTTTTCCAACTTCTTTCCACCAAACCATTTCGTCCGTGCTTTTCTGATAAATTTTTTTTAACTTTAGCAGGAAGCTCCTCAATCCAATGGCGGTGATCTTTTATTGGTTGTTTGCCATATACATTATAGGAATTAATAATATATCCAATAAATAACCCATCGCCAGAAAGCACATATTTACTTTCTGTATTTCCCGACAAAGCCTTACCTGTAACTTTCCAGTTCTGTTTCCATTTTTCAAAAATACTGCCGAGATTTTCGATACCCTGCACACTAAAGGCATCGGGCATCATAGGAACGACAAAATAATCTGAACCAAGAAAAATAATTTGATTTAATAATGATAGACTAGGAGAAGTATCAATAACAAAAACATCCACTTCGTCTTTTAAACCTCGTTCTCTAAGGAATCTGTCAATTGCGCTAGTTTGAAAATAGCCAAGTTGTTGTCCTGCCGCCGCCTGTCCATAAGCCGTGACTAGTATATTTTCATAAAGCGAAAGTTCAACACTACCCTTCATCAAAGAAAGATTATTATTGCTATTTGGAATTTGAATAAATGGTATATTTAGATTTATATCCGAGCCGCCCTCTACCACCCCTTTTAACACATCATAAATATTTTTTTCTTGTGAAGAAAATAAATTTTTTTCATAATAATTGTCTCCCAGTGATAGGCGAGAAAGATTACACTGCGGGTCAAGATCAACTAATACAGTTTTATATCCTTGTTTAGCAAAAGACACGGCACAATTAAAAGCCAAGGTAGTTTTACCAACACCACCTTTGTTATTTGCAAAAAGTAACTTTTTTGTGCGAGTGAATTTCATATCGTCATTATATCAAAAAATGCTATTTTTGCAACATACAATTTGGCTCGGGGACTTGGATTCGAACCAAGATACGCAGATTCAGAGTCTGCGGTCCTGCCGTTAGACGATCCCCGAATTTTTTTATTTCGTAATAGTCGAGCCGCTTGGTAAATTCATTAACCATTCGGCATCAACCGTTTTGACTGCGCTCCACGACCAACGATGGTTTTTGAAAACTTGCGGTGATGAAATATAACGTTTTTCGTTGTTTTCGACCAGATAAATAGTTCCTTTTCCGCGCGGTTTAACTAGCTGTTTTGGCTGTGTGAAAAGGACAGTCGGAGGTCCGTCGGCTTTACGTCGTTTATGGTCGAAATCGTGTAAAGTGTCCATAATAGTAGCATATGGGTAGCGATAGTCAAGACCGTTCTTGAACTCGGAATCGTTGATCAGAAATTCCTGTTTGATATCGTCATAGCCAGTAATGACCATAACGTGATAGTATGAGCCGTTGATTGCAAAGCGATGATCGGGATTCATGCCTTTGGCATAGTGAAAAGACATCACTGGATGGCCAAGACTTATTTCCATTTTAATATCTTCCAACTTTGGATTTTTTATGACGGTCGCACTGAAAGAACTGTATTCGTTGATGATACGAGCCGTTCTGGCGGCATCGGTATCCGCGTTAGACCCAAAAATTTTATCTTCCCACGTAAAGAGAGGCCATAATTTTTGTTTAATTTCTTTGGGTGGGAGTTTTCTTTTAGCCGTCGATAGATAATATTCTTCGATCATGGCTTCTTCGCAAGCATTATTCCATGGCTTGACCCAAACACCGTCGGGGATTTCCCAAATATGGGGAACAGACAAACTAACCGCCTTGGGGATGGTTGGTTTTGGCGCTGTCGTCGTGGCCGCGGCAATCGTGACTTGTTCCTCATTTGCCGCCACCCAGGCTTTAATTGGTAAGCGATGCCTTTGCCGGTAGGAGACTATTCCAAATAAAGAAATAAAAATCACCAGGGCTAAGGCAAAGATTTTTTTCATATTAGGAGGTGTTCTAAAAGCTTTTCTTTGTCTTAGGGCCATATATTTACGATAACGAACGGGACGAGATTAGTCAACCACTTCGCCACCAAAAGCCAGAGCCAATGAAGTAAGGTCGGCAGTCGGCGGGGCGGTCACCGCTTCCTCGATTTCACAACTTATCAGAACTTGTTCTTGAAAAAAACCATGGAGGGCTTGCTCGATGACGCGCTTTGTTTTGAGTTCTTCAACTTTTTCTTTATGGAATGAATAGGGGACGCCCAGGACCAAGAGATTATGTTCCAATCGTTTGAGGGTGCACATTTTAAGGATAAATGTCAGGGAATGGTTGGTCTCGCTGATTTTTTCTATTAAACTCGCCCATTTGCTATGAATTTGCTCGATGGTTGTGGCCAGGACAGATGGTTTTGTGGTCGGAACAATGGATTTTATCGTTTCTTTAGGGGGTGTTACTATGATTGAAGTTTTTTTTTCTATCTCAGGTGAGCCAATCGGCATGGTCGGCCCGGTTACCAGAGCGACCACCTCGGCTGCCAAAAGTTCGAGCGGTAATTGCGGTAAGGGTGAAGTTTTAGCGTCGAGCCGTCTTTTTAGAGCCAGTTCAATCATGGTGATAAGCGTGGTTTGGGCAATATTTTTGGCCAGGTTTTGCAGCTCACCAAGCATATGATCGCTGTAGTCGGAGCGATAAAGATCGGTCGAGTTGCTCATTTTGATAATCAAGAGCGCCCGGAGCAGCTCGAGCAAAGTTAAAGCAAACTGGTCCGGCGATTGGCCGTTATGAATTTCGGCGTGCAAAAGGTTGACGGCTTCGCGAGGTTCACCGTTTGTAAGATGTTTGATAAAATTCAGGACTATTTCGTGGTTGACTGACGGCAGCATTAGCTCGGCATCTCGGGCGGTAATATTTTTCAGGTTTAGGGAAAAAATTTGTCCGAGCAAGCTCTCGGCATCACGCAGACAGCCGTCGCTTTTGGCAATGACCCCGTCGAAGACTTTTTGTTCAACGGAAATTTTTTCTTCTTGCGCGATTTTTCGGAGACGATTAAGCATCGGCTCATAGCTGATTTTTTTGAAATGGAAGCGCTGGCAGCGGGAGATGACTGTGGCCGGTAATTTATGCAGTTCCGTCGTCGCCAAAATGAAAATAGCATGAGCCGGAGGTTCTTCCAGTGTTTTGAGAAGTGCATTGAAGGCGTGGTTCGACAGCATGTGCACTTCGTCGATGATAAAAACTTTATAAGCGGATTTGGTCGGTTTGAATTGGGCGTTTTCGATGATATTTTCACGGACATTATCGACGCCGGTCTGTGAAGCGGCATCGATTTCCATAACATCGATGTGTCTGCCGGCGTTTAATTCGATACATGAGGTGCAAGCGTTACATGGTTCGGCGCTGTTTTTTTTGCGGTCGGTGCAATTTATAGCTTTGGCCAGCAGCCTGGCGGAAGTGGTTTTTCCAACTCCGCGCGGTCCAGAAAAAAGATAAGCATGGGCGATGGTCGAAAGCACGATTTCGTTTTGAAGAGTTTTTTGGACGTGGTCTTGGTCGCAGACATCGCTCCATTTGGCGGGGCGGTATTTTCGGTAAAGAGTGGTCATATGGTTAAGGAGTTGTTTCACTGCTATCAACGGTCGGGGTGGAAGCACCAAGCTGCGTTCTTTCCAGTATTTCTTCTTCTACCAATTCCCGTGGACGGCCGTAGGTGAGACGGGACAATTCTTTGATGGCCGCCGCGAGTTCTTTGTTTCCCGGTTTCGGCGGATAGGTCATCATATTAAACGGTTTTGCGGCCGTGTTGTCAATAAGAAGTTTGATATAAGCCGTATGTTGTTCGACATTGACTAAATCGTAGGCGCTGAACACCGGCGCAAATTCCTTACTAAGGACTTCGGCATCTTCCACGCCTATGCGGAAACTAACTATGGTGCCCGCATTGCCCAAGACGGCATCGCGCACGGTGGTTTTACCTTTGTTGTCTTCCAACTGCTTCATGTACTGGTGGGCGATAATTAATTCCAGCCGGTATTTTCTGGCCTCGGAGAGAATGGTGGCGATGGAATCGGTAATAAAGTTTTGGAATTCATCCATGTATAAATAAAAATCTTGGCGTTCTTCCTCGGGGAGGGAAGCGCGTTCAAGCGCGGCCATTTGTAATTTGGAAACGACAATCATACCAAGGAGATTGGCATTGATTTCGCCGACCAGGCCTTTTGAGAGATTAACCAATAAAATTTTCTTTTTATCCATCACTTCGCGAAAATTAAAACCGGATTTGGATTGGCCGATTATATTACGGACCATGGCATTTTCGACGAAGCGGCCGACTTTGGAAATTAAGTAACCCAACATTTCGGATTTGTGGAAGTCTGAAGTTTTGGCCATTTCTTTTTCCCAAAAAGCGCGCACTACCGGGTCGGTCAGTTTTTTCTTCCATTCGGCTACGAAAGCGTCGTCGGTAAACATACGGGGGATTTCGGCCATGGTGCCCGGAGTTTCTTTTTCGGCCATCAGAGTGAGCATAACGTTGCGCATTTGATGTTCAAACATCGGGCCGATCATGGACGGGTCGGAAACAAGTTTGTAGAATATTGAAATCATTTCTTGGGCCACAAAATCTTTTTGTTCTTCGGTGTTGGCCTCGAGCATATTTAGTCCGATTGGCCGGTCGACATCGGCGGGGTTAAAGTAAATGACATCGTCGACGCGTTCTTTGGGAACATGCTGCAAGACATATTCCACAAAATCGCCGTGCGGATCGATCACGCAGACGCCTTCGCCGTTTTGAATATCCTGGATTGCTAAATTTTGGATAAAGACCGATTTACCGCTGCCCGATTTACCGATGGTATATAAATGTCGTCGCCGGTCATCGCGTTTCATGCGAACGATTGTTTCTTCACCGCGATACATGGCGCGGCCAAGAACGATGCCTTCTTTGGGCATGTTTGTCGGCGGGGGAGATTTTCGCGCCCCCAGCCAATTAATGTGGGGTGTTTCGGTGGAAGGCACCGGTAAATGCCAGAAACTGGCCATCTCTTCGGTCGAGGCCACAAAATGGTGTTTGTCGTCGAACGATCGATAGATGGAATCGTGTATCAGGTTGTGTGGTTTGCGTGGCACGGCGGCTTTTAGGGAGTTGCCGTAGTGATAAATAGCGTACTGGCTGAAAGCATTCACGATATTTTCCAGGTTCATTTGGGCTGTTTCCCGGTTTTCACCGGAACTCACTATCCGCATGGTTAGCTCCAGACCGCCATGACTCATTTTATCTTCCATCGCTTTGACCATTTCTTCTTCCATTTGGGTAAGCTGATATTTATGCTCGGCGGTTTCCTGGTTGGCTGCGCTGGTAGAAAAGAAATTTTTCATCAAATCGATAAAACCGCGTCCACCGACGATATCTTCGAATTTTTTACCTTTTTTTATTTCTCTAGTCATTTCTACGCCGCCATGACGCCAGCCGGTTCCGGCCGGCCTGACAACGTATTGGATTAATGCCCCCTGGTGCTCGCCAATTTTGGAAAGCGGGTTTAGGATGGCCACCAAAGGATCGCTGTCCATTTTTTTGTAAGTCTTGAAGGGCAGGGCCGATGGCATTTTAAACCGGAGATGGGCGCCGACAATGTGGCATTCCGGTTGGAAGATATTATAGTCCGTTTTTTCGCTGATTTCGGCGTGGGGATACTGGGCATGGATTTGTTGTTCGACGAATTCTTTTAGTTTATCGGGTACGGCGACGTAAAAAGAAATTTGGTTGAAGGCGGTGACGATTTCAAAAGAAATATGGTCGTTTCGGCCGCGGAGCCAGGCGCCAAGCCCGCGTTCGCGCTTGAGACCGGCGATAGACGAGAAAAGGGTGTCGGCCACGGCGATCTGTTCGCGAATTTGGTCGATTGTCTCGGTTGTGGTTTTGCTTTGGTCTTCGTTCTTTTTTTCTTTAGGCACTTTAATAAGCAGGACCGTTTTATGAAAAGCTTTACCGGCTCGGCTTTGGCTATGTAATATCGAGCGTACAATAAAAAGCGCCGCCAATCCGGTGACGGTGGAAAGTATGCCTAAAATAATCGGATAGGCGTTGGGGTAAGTACCGATTATCGCCGCGTTGGAAGTAAAAACATTAAAATACTCAAGCCAAGGCATAGTTTTTTTGTTGGCGTTCCCGGTGAAGGAGTATGATACGGTCGGTTTTGATTTTCGCTTCCTGTTCCAGGAAAAAACGGTTAATGCCAGGAAGTATTTTTAACCACTGGAGTATAAGATGAAATATTTTTCGCACTTTGAGTTTGGTTGAATTAAGCAGTGTGCGAATGGAACGAGCGGTTTGTTCGCCCTTCAATTTAAATTCCTGTTGAGCGATTGGCGACAGCCGTCGGTAGGCGTTGGATAAATCTTTTTCCAGTATTTTTTCGACGGCGGTTATAAGCTCGTCTAATTCTCGGGTGGTAATTTGTTTTTTGGCGGGGGACAGGCTTGTTGGTTGGGAAGTTGTTTTTTCTTCCGGCGTCGTTTCTTGTTTTGGGGATATTATTTTTTCGGTCGATTCCGTTTCAACAGCGCTTTTATCCACCTCTAGGATGGGTGTTTCAAGTAAGTTTATTGATTCTCTTTTTCGATCTGTCATATAGCCTTAAGTATACCATATATGATATACTTACGAAAGTGTATCTTCGATATAATCTCACTGGTTAGGAAATGGTTCTGGAATGACCATTTAGATTCTTCATTTCGATTATGAAATACATTCAGGAGGTGGAAGCAAACGGCTTGGTTTGGGTTAACGTTTCGCGTCAGCATGAAAAAGAGTTGAGCGAGCTTGGTAAAAGGTTTGGTTTTGAAAGAGCCGATATTGCCGAGGCGTTGCCCCCGTTTCAACGTCCTAAAATTGTCAAAAGAGGACATTATTATTTGATTATTCTTCATTTTCCCATTTTTAATCGCGAGACCAAGCGTCTCGGTTTTACGGAAGTGGATATTTTTTTGAGTTCCCAATTTTTTGTCTCTTTTCATGACGGCAGCCTTCCGCGTTTGGAATCATTTTTTGCGGAATGCCGGAAAAACGTCGATGTGCGGCAGCGTTTTTTCGACGGGACAGCCGTGCATATTTTTTTGGAGGCTTGGTCTCGTTTATGCGACGCGATTTTTCCAAGTTTATTGCATATTAATGCCGATATTAACAGCGTCGATAAAGAATTATTTGGCCAACTGAGAAATGAGGGGCATATGGCTAAGGAAATTTTGCGGCTTAAAACGAACATTGTCACTTTTCGTCGGACCATGCAGGGACATCGCCTGGTACTCGATCGTCTGGTAATTTATGGCGGTCACGATCTGCGCGTCGTCAACTATCAATCATTTATCACCGGTTTGCGAGAAAATACTACGGAAATTTGGCATATGTTGGAAAGTCAAAAGGAAAGTATTAACGCGCTCCACGAAACGAATGAGTCTATTTTGACGCTGCGGACAAATGAAGTGATGAAAACTTTAACGATTATTTCGGTGTTGACGTTTCCTTTGACGCTGTTGGCGGCTATTTTGGCGATTCGCGCGCCGGGCACGCCATTTGTTGATCATCCATGGGGGTTTTTTATTATTATTTCCACATCTTTCATGGGGGCGGCGACCATGTTGTTTACTTTCAAGAAAAAGGGGTGGGTGTAAAATAAGCACTTGTCTTGACTGAAAGCGGGCAGTGAGAAGCTGTAGGCTTCCTTATTTTAGAGCTTATTTTTCGATAATTTTAGTACCTTCTTTGGTGTCTATGACAGAGTAGCCGTGCTGTTCGAGCTCCTGACGCAGCCGGTCGCTTTCGTCCCAATTTTTGTTTTCTCGGGCTGTGTCACGCTGTTTCACTAGTTTCTCGATTTCCAATGGCAGTGCCGCGGTTTTTTTT
>Ga0209211_10012759_pt1 | contig 10527 bp, 9 predicted proteins | sample RifGroA2_FD_183992 | JGI IMG/M metagenome (GOLD analysis project Ga0209211, IMG submission 183992) | Groundwater microbial communities from Rifle, Colorado, USA - Groundwater A2 (SPAdes) (version 2) | ecosystem: Environmental > Aquatic > Deep subsurface > Groundwater | place: Rifle, Colorado...
GAGTGTTTGTATCCATGGTCTGAAGCAACTCTCGTTTGCTGTCTTCGACGATAGCTCGAGTGTTTGTATCCATGGTCTGAAGCAACTCTCGTTTGCTGTCTTCGACGATAGCTCGAGTACTGCCATCAATAGCCTGAAGGAGATCCTGTTTGTCTGTTTGAGTAAGCATAGAATAAGTTCTCATGAATAATAGCACTCAATGAAGACAAACAAAAACCTCCCAATGATTGTTGAGGGGGAGGTCTTCATTGCATGATTATTTCAACATGTTTTTTGCGTTTTGTCAATGATTTCTCTGTGGAAAACTCACTTTCATGTGACAAAATTCCTAACCGTAACACTCACATACTGGATAAAAACATTATGTGTTGAACACGGAATCGAACCGTCCTTCGGAGAGCATCTTCATGACTTCACCTGCATTAAATACGCGACCGTTCATGGAAAGATAAACGCCGGGTGGCAGAATCTTTACTTGTGAAAACGCATAACCGAGATTGAACCCGGCGTCCGAAGGAGAAAAGCCCTCAAGCGGAATCATCGACCCGGTTATAATAATCGTCTGATCGTCGCGTTTGAGATTTGTTTCGATGTATCGAGCTGTATCAGGCATCGTGTAAGTTCCATGCGTTATAAGAATTCTCTTGGCTCCGCTTTTCTCGATAGTCTTAACCATGCTTTGTATGTCCTGCTTCGTCAACGCACGACTGTCCTTCATGCAGATCTCGGTGAACTTCACGGGGTCATACTGGCAAGGACCCCATTTTTTAGACACTGTTCCCATGGAGAGGGTTTTGTAAAAGTGAGTGGATAAGTGCGGTTGCCTGTCCCTCGGCTCGAAGACGAAACGCCACCGGTGGCACCCGAAGGGCGGAGTGTATCCGCCCGTTGTTGTAGTAGCGGATCTGCTGGTGGATGGCCTCGACGAGTTCGCCGACGTTCGTGAACCTTCGTATGTCCCCGAGCTCCAGCTTGAAGTTCGAGTAAAAGGACTCCTGGTAACCGTTCTGCCACGGGCTGCCTTTTCTGCTGTGCGACGGCTGCGTACCAACGCTTGCGAGCAAGGATTCGTAGGCGCCGGAGACGTACTCGCTGCCCTGGTCGGAGTGGAAATATTTCGGGCTTGCACCGGTTCGCCTCACGGCGTCTTCAAACGCATCCATGATGAGTGCGGTCGTGTGATGATTGGCCACATGCCAGCCAATGATTTCCCTTGTGTGCACGTCGATGACGGTGGCGAGATACCAGAATCGATCAATGAACCAGAAATAGGTGAAGTCCCCGGCCCAGACCACGTTGGCGGCGATGGGACAAACGACCTTCAGGACGTTCGTGACCTGTGTTTCTGGCCTTCCGAGGTCGTCGAGCTTCACGAGGCGGAATCCTCGTCGGATCCGTGGCTTGAAGCCGTGCTTGCGCATGATGCGCTGTGTTTTCTTGCGGTTCATGCCGAGCGCCCAGCCGACGCGCCTGGCTCCGTAGGCCGGATGTTCGACCATCACCGCCACGATCTTGTTTTTGTCTTCCTCGTCGAGAGGCGGCTTCTTCGGTTTGTAGTATAGGCTTTGGCGGGAGATGCCGAGCTTCTTGGCGAGCTCGGTCTTCGTTGTTTTAAGTCTGGCCATAGCCTCACGCACCTTTCGTATTTTTTTCCGCACGCTTCTTTTCAAGCGCGAACAGGCCGACCAGTTCCTTGAGCTCCATGTTCTCGCGGCGGAGCTTGGCCACCTCCAGGCTGCTGGTGCCGGTATTGTCCGCCTGAGCCTTGAGCCAGAGGTAAATCGCGTTGCTCGTCACGCCGTGCTTTACCGCCGCCTCCGAGACCTTCATGCCGTTCTTAACGTCTTCGAGGACGGCTTGCTTCACGACCATATCAATGTGCTTTGCCATACGCCAGATATTTTCCCTCCTCACTGGGAAGTCTGTCTAGTATACGGGGTCCACTCCATACCGCCGCCACGCATCTCAGCTTGTGTCGCCCCACCTTCTGAAATTGAGGAATGAGAGATTCCAGTTTTTCCTGCATTAAAAATTTCACCACTCTGTTTTTGTGCATGTCGAATCCAATAGTTGTGAACGACGACATCTATTCCATGACGAGGCCCCGTCTTCTCTTTGTTTTCTGGAGTTTGCCTCGGCAGAGGTTCCGAACCTTCTCTTCTCATAATGTTTTTGTTTTTAGTGTGGTAATAGGTCGGCTTTGTACAATATAAAAGTGCCCGCCTTCCATGGCCCATTCGATGTCGCACGGGAAACTGTAATGAGTTTCAATTTTTTGGCAGATAGTGCTGATTTCACTTATCTGTTCAATGGAAAGTTTCTGTATGGATTTATTTTTTTCTGAGACAGGAACTCTCGTGTTACCTTCTGCCGATCGAATCATCATCTCCATTTGTTCGGAGACATTCACGTCTATAAGCGATCCGTCACGTTTATTAACGACGTAGGAATCCGGTGTGACATATCCCCCAACGATCATCTCGCCCAAACCCCAAGCCGCTTCAACTACCATTTGATTACGGTCCTCCGTGACTGGATGGACCGTGAATGTGATACCCGAAACTTCTGATTGCACCATTTTCTGGATCACAACTGCTACTGAAACACGGGTGTCCAACATGCCTTTTTTATTGCGGTAGACGATGGCACGCGGCGTGAAAAGTGAAGCCCAACAGCGTTTGATGTTTTCAATGACCTTGTCTTCGGTTGTATTGAGATAGGTCTCAAGCTCCCCGGCCCAACTCGCAACAGACGAATCCTCAGCCGTCGCAGACGAACGTACTGCCATGAATTCCGCACCAAGAGTCTCATGTGCCTGTACGATCTCGTCTGCGATGTCAGTTGGCATTGTTGCGCTGAGAATAAGGTCGTGTATGACTTGCGAAGCACGCTCCACCGATGCAATGTCTTCGTAATTAACCTGTGCAAGCTGTGCCTGCACTTCTTGTGTAAGATCCGTTTCCTCCAAAAACCGATCGAAGGCTGTGGCGAGTAATACGAAACCAGGTGGCACAGGAATGCCAGTGCGTGTCATTTCACCCAGGGAAGCACCCTTACCTCCGGCGATCCCGACATCATTTTTTGATATCTCGTCTATTCGTCTAACGTTCATATCTGGCATTAACGCCCCATATCTTTACTAACTACACACGACTGACAATTTCTGAAAGAAATTGTGTGTGGGTTTGAGTACTTGGTACTTTGGGAATCCGCCTAAGGCGATGGTGACCCCAATGGGAGGGGATTCGAACCCTTCGATGGGGTGATCTCGAACACCGCTGGGTTGAGCGAAATGGCGCTCCGTTGAGCCGAGAACCGCGATTCTCAACCGTCACCGATCATCGTCACTGATCCCCACCTTCCGCCACTTCGTGGGCACGATATGGGCAACGGCCGGGTGTGTGGGGACGTGGAGCACCTTCAGAGTGGTAGCCCTTGCGGCATGTGACGACGTGCCTAGGTTCTCTACGATGAGCGCCCCGTTCAGGTACAGAGACACAGGTGCCGGGTGGTGCGACCGCGGGGCATGGCGGTGCTACTGCACCATTTTAGGAGACAAATCCAATGAAATCGACAAGCGACGACTGTACCTACCCAGGCGGGTCCACCGGACCTGTCTGGGGCGTCGCGCGGAATCAACCCGCGACGTGTGCACTTCAGCCCGAGGCGAAGGAGACGCCTCGGATAGGAACAGGAGGAAGCCGGGCCTATGCGCCCTGGCGCATAGGGAACAGACGGTAGGGAGCCACGGACATGGCTACCGTGCCGGTGGAGTTCGGCCTGTTGGCCGGACTGGTGATGCTGGCGTACGTCTTCGACTCGCACGATTGGAACATCGACAGGATGATCGGAGTCGTCGTGGGATTCGTAGCACGTCCTCTCATCATGGAACGAGAGGAGCCGTCAGCATGGATGTGGGTACTCGCAGCTGGCTGTGCTGCGATAGTGGTCGTTCGAGTAGTTCGGAGGTTTGTCGCGCGCATGAAGACGCGCAAGCAGGCGTACTGGAACTCGATAGAGTAACGGTGATGGAGCAGGAACCGCCCGAAAGCCCCATCTGGGTCGACTGAGGTGGCTCCTGCGCCGGCTTTGTGTCAGAGCATGGGCGACGGATGGGAGGCGGGCTGCGATGGGACGCCGCCACTCAGCCTGAGCCTGCACCGTAGCCAGCAGTCATGCTGACCTGCTGGTGTAGAACCGTCCCTGACTACGGGGAGTCGATGTCGATCATCGAACTGCTGATATTAGACGGCGCGAATGCGGCATTCGGCGGAGCAGATTCTCCCAGTCTCAGTCGGCTGGACGCGGTGCGGGTCGAACTTTCGCGAGCATTTCCCGGGGTGCCCCAGGAGGTCGTCTTCGACTATTCAATGCGGTACAAGCTACCGCAATGTGAGCGATCGGCCTACCGTAAACGCCTGAAAATGCGGGGGTTCTGGGAGGTGGAGCAAGGTACTTCCGCCGACCCCGAGATTATCAAGATCGCCCGGGGAGATGCCACCCGAAGGGTAGTCGTATCCCGAGACACCTTCCAGGACGAAGAGACCAACCAGCACGTATTCAGGGGGCTGAGGGTCCTTCCGTTTCAAGTTGACGAAAGCGAATCGAGTATCCGAGTCATGCTCGGGAAGTTGCGCGTCTATCAGTCTAGCCGAGAGTGGGTCCACAAGAGACTAGCCGCTCTTTCACCTGCGCTATCGAAGCCGAAAGAGGCGAAACCGGAAACCGGTCCAGACCCATCGACTGTGGAAGGAGCTCGAGCACTGCGGTTCCGGCTCTCCGAGTCGAGACGGATGGCACTTAACTCGCTCGAGGAGAAGATCGCGCGAGGACTCCTTGACGCCGGTGGCTCCCAACACTTCTCGCTCTATGAGACAGCGCTAGAGCGCGATTTCAGTTTGTTGGCATTTCGGGCGGTGTTGAGGGGTTCGACAGACCCCCTGGGTGTCTTTCTGCGCAGTTCGATGTTCCTCGCCCTATCTGAAGATGGCATAGCTCTGGAACTCACCGAGTTCGGGAGGCGGTATCTTGGAGAATCGGACAGGCTGGCTCAGGTGGCACAAGCTGAGGCAGACCACAATTCATCTCCTGAGTCGCTGAGAGCTGCGCTGGAGGCTGCACTCGACAAGCACCGGGGGACGATTCGAGTTCCCAATCTGATTGACGTAATCCAGGAGATGTGCCATCTACTCCCGCATGACGATAGACAACTCTTGAACGCAGGTGCTCAAGCAGTGCTGGCTTGGATCAAGAAGCAGGACGGACTTGACGTGACCTTCTCGCGTCCACTTGGCTGCTTCGTCGTGAAACGAGGGAAATAGCGTGCCGGCTTCCGGCTGGCTAGCGCTAGCTATAGCTAGCTGACATCACCGAGACGAGCGTTCGTTCGATCCTGAACCCTTTGGTGGATTTCGCGCTGGTGAGGTTGGTCGAAGTCAACACATCTAGTGTAGTCCGACCGGGGGATTCCATGACCATCGAGCGCGAGCTGCACGAGATCCTTCAATGCACGAATGGACTCTGTTGACCACGCTTCATACTCTCGATCTGGGGCATTGATGGGGTCGTATTCGGCTGAGGGTTGACGATGAAGAAGGAGGGTTGTCGCATTAACGAACGCCTCGTAGATCCTCCACATCACTTCTTGCTTCTCGGCACTGCTCTCGGTTGGCCTGCGCTGGGATTCCGCTCCAAGACGGAGATCGGTGGGGAGAGTCCCTTCCCGCCGCTCTTTGTGTGTCATAATGATTGGGGTCAGTTGCATTACAGTACATACTCTACACGTCAATTCAGTTCGCGTCCAGAAACGCGGTCATGGCCTTCGGCGCTCGTCCAGATTTGACCGCGGTCTTGTAGAATACGAACTACACGCGAAGCCTGTCTCGTATGACACACAACTACCTCGTCATTCCGAACCGCTACCACCTCAGTCGAGATGCCGCAGAGCGCCAAGTCTTGAGTACGCTCCGGTTCTTGTTCCCCGACCATCGAAGCGCCGATCTGCGCCATCGGGCGTTCAAGGAGAGCCAGAGGGGCGGCGAATGGAACTGGTCGTTTCGAGATTTGGTCCAGCGGACCAGGGAGACCGGATGCGCCGGACCGGCGCAGGCGCTCATCGACTCCCGGGATCTCTGGTTCGGGGGCATCCTTCCGAATATGAGCGTAGACGGTGAGTCCATGAGCCTCGGTTCCCAGTGCGCGGGGCTGGCAGTGGAGGTACGAGGTCCGGCCTGCATCCACCGAATCGAGCACGAGTTGCGAGGGGATGTCGCTGACGCAAGGAACCGGATTTGTGCGGCCTCGACGAGAGGTTCACTCGACTGGCCAGAGATCAGCCGATCCTACCGAACCTACGTCTTCGCGGCCACGGCACTGGTGGAGGCGTTCATCAACTACCACGTCATCGTCGCGAAGCACCGTGGCCGAGACGTGACCGCGTTCGACGGGGTACAGGGCTTTGAAGCGCGACTCGAGCGATGGTTTGACTCTTTCGCGAACCGTCCGATGACCATGGCAACACTACGAGGAAGGAAGGAGTGGTCCTCCCTCATGGTGCTCCGCGCCGCTCGGAACGCGATGATCCATGCTACGGAGCCAACCGTCGCGCTGAGCCTGCGCGACCTCCCTGCAGTGCTGAACGCAGCTCGCGCAGGCGTGGGTGGGTTTCTTGGGGTGCTCCGCCACGCGCAGGACCTTCCGCTCCTTGCCTTCATCCAGGAGTTGAAGACCCTCCCTCTGGTCGAGTTCCGGTCTGCTCCCCGACCGACGTAGTCCCCGCCCACCTCCTCCTCCTCCCGTCCGCCAGTCCTTCCACTGCCCTGCGCAAACTCGCGGCGTTGGGGTGACTGTACCGGCTCGTCGTCTTGATGTCCGCGTGCCCCATGAAATGAGCCACTTGCTTCTGGTCTGGCTGCGGTTCAGGTTCGGCTCTGCTTGCAGGACGCGTGTGCTTTGCGTACATTGAGCCCATGCCAGATCCCTACCTCGATGCAATCATGGCAATGGGCGGACCGAGCCGGTTCCAGCAGTTCGAGTCGTTCATGAGCTTCCTCGTTCGGCGGCGATGGCGTGGCTATCGGGTCGAGAAGACCGCCGACCGGGAGGGGCTCTTCGACCTTCTGGTCTACCAGCACGGCGATGAAGGAGCACTCGTAGCCCAGGTGGAGTGTAAGGCATCTCGGATGGACGAGGTTCGCGCACAGAGGAGCCTCCGTAGCCTAATCAGCTCCTGGAAATTGACCACTCTGGCACAGCGCGTCAAGAAGACGGCAAGTGGCGCGCGACCACCGATATCCATCATTGCCACCACGGCGCCCATCTCAAAGAGGGTCTGGGACGGCTACAGGAAGCCGGCCGCGCTACGAGACGCTGAGCTATGGGATGCAAACTTTCTAGCCATGAAACTGCATGCAGACCCCATTTTAGCTTCGTTCATAGGGGTGCAACTTCCGACCAGCGACCCGCTTGTTCGTGAGTATTCGCTTGATCTCATGATTCACGAACCGAGACTGTTCCCGGACATCCCGTTTCGGCAAATCATCAGCGAGGATGTCGGCGAGGAGTGCGCCTTTGACCGACCCGTCTTCCTGTTTGGCCCACCCAACGTCGGCAAGACATGCTGGGGCCTACGCCAAGCTTGGGCGTGGAGCGTTCGCAAGGGACCTACCTCAGCAGCCTTCTTCTTGAACGCGAGCCATGGTGCCGCTCCGGAGCATCTCGTCCAGATTTCGAGTCGCCTCTCCTCGGAGTCTCCCCTTTTCTTCGCGATCGACGACATCCACTTCGCAAGCCAGGACATTCCCAAATGGGTCGAAGCGGTCTCGGTGGTGGAGACTGGAAGAGAGGGTCCTGTCGCCATCCTCTGGATTGGCCGCGACGAGGCTATTGCGGTCAGCCTCAAGGCATCAGAAGCGTCACATCTCGATATCAAGCCCTTTCCCGTCGAGCGAGTGGTCGACCTATTCACACAACGACTCACGTTGTTCCTACCATGGCAGCGGGTCATTGCAGCCCTCGAGACTCGGCTGAATCCCCGGGTCGCTCGCGGTCTCCGACATTGGGCTCCGCCGACGCGTAGTTCTCACACGGAGGAACCCTACAACGAGTTCGTCACGTGGCTCTCCGTGCGTTTGCATCGGGACATCGAGCTTCGGCTGGCGAACACTGAGCGGCAAGTCGGGTCGGCATCGTATGACGTGTACTTGAAGATGCTTGCGTTCGGGAGTCTCGGTTGTGAGGTCGAGACCAGCTTCCTTCGAGACGTTGGCGTGGACTCGACACTCAGCATCGAGCATCTCGTGGAGGTTGGCCTTGCAGTTCGCAGCCCAGCCGGCCGCACGCTTGCGCTCACCGAACATCCATTTCAGGTTTGCCAAGTCCTAGACGCTCTTACGCAGTTGCCAGAGAGTGTCCGGGCACGCTCCTGGACTGAGTCGCGCTCCCTGCATCTGTCAGCGGAAGTCAGGATCCCGGAGGCTCTCTTGGCGCTCTATGTGTTCGAGGGGAACGAGGCTGATGCGCGATCGCGGATCGAACGTCTCGCGAATCATGCTGAGTGGTCGGGGGTTCGAGAACCACTCTCCCGGGCGCTCCAGCTCCTTCTCGACTGCGACGACTGGAGGCCGGGTGGCGATCTACGGTCGATTGCGACCACGTGGTACCGGAAGCTTGCCCGGACCAGCTACCCAAAGGACGAGGTAGAGTTTCTCGCGGTTCTCGATAAGGATGGGCAGCATTGGGCGGGTGAGGAGCGAATCGCACGGGAGAGTGCCGAGCAACAGGCGGGTACGACGCGCCTTGACACGATTCTCTACGAACGTGCGTACATCCAGTACCTACGGGAGCAGTACTGCGACGCGGCGGACCTCTTCCGGGCAAGCGTCGCTGCCGGCCTCGGTGCGATCGCAACTGCTGAGCAATCCAGTCTCGCGGCGTCACAAGAGAGAGGGCTGTTCGCTCTCGGACACATCTGGATCGCTGGTGTGCTCGAACGTTCGGCCGATCTGCGCCGATGCCTCGCCGATGGGCTCAGCACGGGTAGCCTCAGTCCCGACGCGACGCGTCTCATCGAGGAGATTGCACAGATCCATGCGGCCCTGGCCGCCGCGAACCTCGCGCGACCATCGGATGCCCCAAGCGCGTTTGCCCAGGCGCTGACTTGCCTCGATCCGTCCTGGAGCTATCGTCCTGTAGCGGTCGCCGAGAGGGTCTCGGAGATCCAGGGACCGCTCCGCCGCCACGAGCGCAACGCTTGGCTTCACGCGTTGGAGACCAGTTGTTGGCCCAAGCTGTTCGGTCTCGCAGACGATCGCATTCGTACTTCGGTCCCTTCGCCATCCACTGCTGAGTATGAACTGACACTCGCAACGCCTGCACCACGTGTGGGCCTGCCTGCATACTACTATCTTGCCAATCAACTGTTGTTCGAGTGGGCGGAGGGCCGCGCTGGAGCTAATCACGCTGAGCGAGTGGTCGCCGCCTGTGCGTTGGTCCGCGCGGGCGGGGGCTTCGAGTATCTCGGTGACATGATGCTCTTGGCCTGGCGCTGTGCGCCCTCAGGCACGCGCGACGCGATCGCTTGGTACCTGAGGCATCGAATTCCTGACGTTGGGTTCAATCACCTTCCGAAACTTGCCCTGGACCAACAATTATCACGTGCAGAGTCGATAGTGAGTCCTCGATGACGAACATAGTTGCTCACAATCCGGCCCCCCGGCCCTTCACCGCCCGTCTCAAGCTCGCCGGTTCCTTCCGCTCCGCGGCCGTTCATCCAGACGTCTGGACGGACTCCGTCATGCGTTTCCTTCCACCATCTCGCTGGCCCTCCACCCCCACCTCTGCCATCATCCTACCGACCCTACCGCGCCATCGTATGTATGTGGCGCAGTTTTGATTTCTTGATTCCAAACCAGGCACGCCGGCACCGCATGACCCTCCGCCCCCACCTCGACCTGTACTTCGTGCGGCTGGGCAGCGGAGGCTCCTGGAGCGGCCGAACCGAGCAGTCGTACTGGCAGGAACTGGAGCTGTTCGCCCGGTTCCTCAAGGACCGCGGTCGGGACCAGTGGTCCGAGGTGACGCAGGCTGACGTGGTCGCCTACCTCGCTCGTCCTCGCCCTGACGGTGAGCCCATCGCGCCGGGTACCCGCAACCGCAAGCTCACCGTCATGCGGGGCTTCTTCGCGTGGATCATCGAGCAGAAGCAGATCCGCAAGAGCCCGGCCGACGATGTCGCCTGGGCACGGGTCAGCCGCACCGAGCGACCGGTCCTCTCACCTGCTCAAGTCGAGCACCTGGTCGAGCTGTGCGTCTCGCGCGCCCCGGGCTGGCAGGGCGCTCGCGACGCGGCGATCGTGACGCTCCTGTTCCACACGGGACTCCGGGTCTCCGAACTTCTGTCGCTCGACCTCCCCCAGGTCGACACCGGACACCGGCTGCTCCTGGGCGTCAGCCGCAAGGGCGGCAACCACCAGCCCTTGCCACTGAACCCGCTCGCCGCCTCTCGGCTGGAGACCTGGCTCGTGGCTC
>Ga0209211_10012761_pt1 | contig 10526 bp, 14 predicted proteins | sample RifGroA2_FD_183992 | JGI IMG/M metagenome (GOLD analysis project Ga0209211, IMG submission 183992) | Groundwater microbial communities from Rifle, Colorado, USA - Groundwater A2 (SPAdes) (version 2) | ecosystem: Environmental > Aquatic > Deep subsurface > Groundwater | place: Rifle, Colorado...
CGCGCGTTTTCGACCTTTTTCGCGGCGGCCGTATCCCGCCGGGCTGCAAGAACCTGGGTTTGAGTGTGACCTACCAGGCCTTCGACCGTACTTTGCTGGCTGACGACATTCAGGCCCTGCATGCCAAAATTGCCGAAAAACTAGCCCATAAGTACAGCGCCTCTTTTCAGTAATTTTTTTGATTGCAGCGGGCACCCGCGAAGCCTATTCTCTCATCTATGACAAAATCTTCTCCAAGCTCCGATGATCTTTTCGGCGTCTCGCCCAAAACCGTGTTTACGGCGCCCGAAGATATTGCACAATCACCCCTGGCGGCACGCATGCGCCCGGAAACGCTGGAAGACATCGGCGGCCAGAGGCATTTACTGGCTGAAGGAAAGCTGCTGTGGCGTACCATTCGGGCAGGCCGGTTTTCTTCGCTGATTTTTTACGGGCCGCCTGGAACGGGGAAAACGACGCTGGCTTACGTGATCTCTAAAGCATCGAAGGCACGGTTCATTTCGCTGAATGCCGTTTTATCCGGAGCGGCCGAATTGCGCGACGCGATTCAAACGGCCCGGCAATATCAGCGCCAGGAGGGCGTTCGGCCCGTTTTGTTCATTGATGAAATCCACCGCTTCAATCGAGCGCAGCAGGATATCTTGATGCCGGATCTTGAGTCCGGAGTTTTTGTGCTCATCGGAGCGACGACGCACAATCCGTCTTTTGCGCTCAACGGGCCGTTGTTATCCCGGGCAACCGTATTTGAATTGCGGCCTTTGGAAGATTTGGATCTTGTCGCACTGCTTACGCGGGCGATTCAAGATCCGGTTCGCGGCTTTGGAAAAATGAAGATTAAGGCGGATAAAGATGCGCTGCTTCACTGGGCGAAATCTTCTTCGGGGGACGCGCGGCGGGCTCTCAACGCGCTTGAACTCGGAGTGCTTTCGACCGGGGCCGATGCGGCCGGCCTACTCCATCTGACCCGCGCCGTTGCGGAAGAATCCTGCCAGCGCAAAGTTGTTTACCATGATAAAGACGGCGATTATCACTACGACCTCGCCAGCGCCTTCATTAAAAGCATCCGCGGTTCGGATCCGGATGCGGCGGTTTATTGGCTGGCCAAAATGATTCACGGGGGCGAGGATCCCCGGTTTATTCTGCGGCGGCTCTTGATCCTTGCCAGCGAGGACATCGGGAATGCCGATCCGCAAGCGCTGCCGCTTGCCGCCGCGGCCCTCCAGGCGTTTGAATTTGTGGGCATGCCGGAGTCTCAGATTATCCTGGCGCAGGTCGTCACGTATCTGGCCTGTGCTCCCAAGAGCAATGCGAGCTATATGGCCATCGCTAAGGCCCTGGAAGACGTCAAGACGGGTACTGTTGAGGAGGTTCCTGCACACCTGCGGGATAGCCACTACCCAGGCGCTAAAGCCATGGGGCATGGAGAGGGCTACAAATATACGCATGACTATGGGGTGGCTGAGGGACGGCAGGACTACCGTAAGGGCAAGTCTCGTTACTATGAGCCTAAAGAAAGCGGGTTTGAGTCAGAGATTCGTAAGCGCCTTACCGACAAGCCAAAAGGCTAAATTTTTTTGCCATTTAAAGATAGTAATTACTAGTCAAAGATTGCTATTGATTAGTTTAATTCAGTCAAGAATTTGATTGGGTTTTTTTTTATTCAAAAATTAGACATTTTTAAAAGGATCGGGTATCTTTACTTTTAGATGACCAACGCGAGGTGAAAACGTGCAATCTAAAATTAAAGCTAAAAAAGTGGGTAGTGTTCAGATTTGTGAAGTGTTCGGAGATTTTCAAGGAGCTTTTGCAAGGCGAAGCGCAGCAGCTCTGGGACAACTCGCAAAATCCGGAGCCACGCCGGCCCGCAGCCTGCTTATGAATATCAGCAAAATTGGAAATATCGATGAGAATGCGCTTCAGTCTTTGGTCGACCTCAATAAATCGTTTGTGAAAAAAGCCGTGATTTCCTCCGACCCAGCGGTCAAACAAGCGGTGGCCGCGAAACAAATCGACGCGTTTACAAACGTTGAGCAGGCCGCCGCGTTTTTTCAGCGTGAACTCGCCGAGCTTGCCGACGGCGGAGCCGAAGACGAACGCCGCGAGTTTGTACGGCTGGATACTATTTTACCGGCTTACTTTAAAGCCAAGGACGATCCGGCGGGTGCTGAATATTTTGCAGTGGTCACGAATTTAAGCGAGGGCGGTTTTTTTGCGGAATTTGTACAATCAACAGCGGAAGAGGAAGCTCTTAAAAAATTTAATCCCATGGAACTCAAATTGATGAGTGTCCGGCTCAAATTTCAGGATGGGACTGAAGTGGCAGGGGACGCGAAAATTATTCACGCCCGGCAGGGTGAGGGCGGTGTGGGGATGGAGTTCTACGGGTTAGATCCGCAGGCACGCGAAAAATTGCGTGACTGGCTTGCGCAGCACCTCGCTAGACCGAAATAAAAGCGGCTGGCAGGAGAGAGTATCAAAAGGGGGCATTGAAATGAAAAAGTTTAAACTGAGCACACGGGAAATCGGAACGGTGCATGTGTTCGATCTCGAAGGCGTGCCGAATCTTGACGAACTCGATGAAGTGGCCTGGAAGATTCAGCGCAACATTCGCCGGCATCGTCTGCAGCGGGTCATTTTGAACCTGCAGCGTGTTCCAACGATCGATCAGCTTTGCCTGCGCAAACTGCTTGCCGCGTTTATCCGGCCGCAGCGCAGTCTGATTTTTGGCGCGTGCGGCAGCATCATGCATGAGCTGGATGATGCCTATATCCCCAAGAACATGCGCATTTGCGCTAGTGAAAAAGAGGTCGCTGAAGACCTCGGCCCCTTTCTACTCGAGAAAGAGGACTCGAAGCGGGTCTTGTCCGAAGGGATTGAATCGCCCAAAGATTCGATCGGGTATCAGGTGGAACGCCGCCGCAGTAAACGCATGCACGTGGCGATCCCGCTTGAGCTGAAAGTAGTGACAAGCGCAACGGGTTTCATTTTAACCAACGCGATTGCGACGAACATCGCCGAGGGCGGCTTGTTTGCAGAGTATCTTGACCTTCAAAAGGCCGAGCAGATCGACGCCTTAGCGACTGTGGAAGGGCTCAAATGTGAAATTCGCATTTTCCCCAGCGCTAACTTTCCGGAAGAGTATCAGCTCAAGGCCGCAATTGGTCGCAAGGAGCTTAGAAAGAAACAGTTAGGTCTTGCGGTCCGGTTTGAAAGCGGTCAGGAAGAGCCGAACTTCTAGCCTCCTCAACGGCTTTTTGCCCTCGAAACCGGCTGCCAGGCCGTGTTTCCATGATCGATGGCCATCTCCCTCAGACCTCGTCATTTTCCCCCGATTTTGATTGACTTTTACGGATCCCGGTGTTATAAAACTCGTCACGAGATGCAAATCTCGCTCACCTTTGAGGTTTCTGGTCAAAAACCCCCACATCGACCAGAAACCTCTTTTTTTTGTCTACTTAGTGGCGCGTAAAAAAAAGAAAATGGTCACGCTTATGCAAAAAAAAATCGCATCCGTTGTCTTAAGAATCGCAGTAAGCGCAGCCTGTGTGGCCGGGATCAGCTTTGTGATGCGGGACAAACTGCAAGACGCGCTTGTGACCCTGCGTCACGGAGTGGCTTGGCAGTGGTTTATCGCGGCTGGTTTTGTTTTTCTGGCTGCCCAGGTGATTCTCACCCTGCGTCTGCTGGTTCTGCTGCAAGCGCATAAAATCCACCTAACGCTGGCTAAAGGACTCACGTTGAATTTTTGCGGCTTGTTTTTTAACCTTTTTTTGCCGTCGGCAGTTGGAGGGGATATTGCCAAGGGAGTGATGATTGCGAAGTGCACCGGTAAAAGCATGGGCGCCACGACGTCTATCATTCAGGACCGGCTGGTAGGTTTTATCGCCATGCTGGCCTTGGCCGGCGTGGCCTTATTCATTTCCGGCGGTTTGGATGACGGCACAATTCTGAAAGCTTTGCCCGTAGGACTGGGTGTTGCGGCAGCGCTGCTTTTTTTTCTGTTTCATAAGCCGTTTGCCCGTAATTTCAAATGGTGTCTTCATCTGGTGCCCTCAAAAAAAATAAAAACGCTTTTAAACGAACTCTACCATGCCATTCATGAGTATAAAAATCATAAAATGATCCTGTTCAAAGCGGTGCTGCTTTCCTGGGGCGGACAGCTTTGCCTTGTGGTGCTTTATTATCTCACCGCGGGAAGCTTGGCGACTTGGAATGATCCGGGATTCTATCTTTTGGCTGTGCCGGCCAGCTGTTTTATCAGTATGCTGCCTTCCATTGGCGGCGTGGGAGTTCGCGAGGCAGGCATTCTGTTTTTTTTAAGCAAGATCATGCCCGGTGAAAAGGCGCTGGCCATCTCTTTTTTGGTCGGGCTTTTGATTTACGGATTTAGTCTGGCCGGCGGGATTATTTATATTTTACAGGGAAGCCTGAAACAGGATAAACTACGCGCCTAAGCGGGAGGCTCTGCATGCTCAATCCGGATCTTCTAAAAATTCTGGCGTGTCCTAAATGCAAAGCGGCTGTGATCCAAAATGGGGATTGGCTCGTTTGCCAGGGAGTTTCGTGCGGACTGCGTTTTCCGATTCGCAACGGGATTCCGGTCATGCTGATTGAAGAGGCGCAGAGCCCTTCGCAAACCTCTCATTAGTGCGTCTGCCATGAAGAAAACTCAAAAAAAAATAAAAGTCCTGGTGGTCCACGGGCCGAACTTACAGCTGTTGGGGCGCCGCGAGGTCTCGGTGTACGGTAAAAGCACTCTGAAGGACATCAATGCAGACCTAACAGGGGCGGCGATCCAGCTGGGTATCGAGATTGATTTTTTTCAATCGAATCATGAGGGCGAACTGGTGGATAAAATCGGTACCGCCGCGGATGCCTACGCGGGCATCCTGATTAATCCAGCGGCCTATACCCACACCAGCATCGCCATTCGGGACGCCCTTCTGGGCTGCGGTCTTCCGGCCGTGGAAGTGCACCTGTCTAACATCTATCAACGGGAAGAATTCCGGCATAAATCGCTTACGGCGCCGGCCTGCCGTGCTCAAATTGCCGGGTTTGGCCGCGACAGCTATCGGCTCGGCTTGACCGGTCTTGTCAGGATTGTCCGCCAACCCGCCAAATCAGCCGGCCGTCAACGTCGTAAAATTTGACTTTCAGAGGCGTTTCAGGTTAAATAATCAACCTTTTTTTGCCAACGAACTTTTTTAGGGAAAGCTATGAATACCAAAGAGATAAAAGAAATACTTCAGTTGATGAAGGACTTTGAGCTTTGCGAGCTGGAGATCGAAAAAGAAGGCATGAAGATCAAGCTCAAGAAGCCGGGCGCCGGGGGGATGGATGACGGGACGTTAACGGCTGTAAACGCCCTGCGGTTGTCGTCAGCGCAAGCGGCCATACTGCCGGCCGCACCGGCCCAAAACGCAGCCCCTGCGGCTGCTGCCGATGATGCGGTTTCGGTGCGTTCGCCGATGGTGGGAACGTTTTATGCGTCTCCGGCTCCTGACCAGCCGGCGTATGCTGCGGTGGGACAGAAGGTTCGCGAGGGCGATGTCCTCTGCATTATTGAGGCCATGAAACTCATGAATGAAATCAAGTCCGAAATCAGCGGAACCGTGACCGAAGTTTTAGCCGCGAATGGAAAACCCGTCGAATTTGATCAAACACTCTTCAAAATCCGAAAAGGATAATCCGGCCGCACATCCCAGGGCCGGTTCGAAGGCGCTTGCGCCGCGGATCCCATGAGCCAGACCAGATAGGTGAAATTGCATTATGTTTAACCGAATACTTATTGCGAATCGTGGTGAAGTTGCGGTGCGCATCATTCGTGCGTGCCGCGAAATGGGGATTCAGTCCGTCGCTGTCTTTTCAAAGGCAGACCGGGATTCGCTGCACGTAAAAATTGCGGATGATGCCATCTGTATCGGGGAAGCTCCGGCGTCGGAAAGTTACCTGAATATCCCCGCGATTATTTCGGCGGCGGAAGTCGCGGACGTTGAAGCCATCCATCCGGGGTACGGTTTTCTTGCTGAAAATGCCCATTTTGCCGAAATTTGCGAGTCCTGCCAGATACGCTTCATCGGTCCGTCGCCGGAGAGCATCCGACTTGCCGGCGACAAGCAAAACGCGCGTGAAGAAATGATGAAGGCGGGCGTGCCTGTGATTCCCGGAAGTAAAACCATCATCAAGAATCAGGAAGAGGCCCTCAAAGTTGCGAAAAAACTGGGCTACCCGGTCATTGTGAAGGCGGTGGCCGGCGGCGGCGGTAAAGGCATTAAATACGCGCACAATGACGGCAAACTGATTAACGCTTTCTTAACGGCGCAGGCCGAAGCAGAAGCGGCTTTTGGCAATCGCAACGTCTATATTGAAAAAGCGATCAAGGAACCGCGCCATATCGAAGTTCAGATTCTGGCAGACAGCAAAGGCAATGTGGTGCACCTTGGCGAGCGTGATTGCTCGGTACAGCGTAATCACCAGAAGTTGATTGAAGAGGCGCCGGCCCCCAATTTGGATAAAAAAACGCGCCAAAAAATAGGGGAGGCCGCGATCCGCGCCGCGAAGGCTTTCAAATATCAGAGTGCGGGCACCATTGAGTTTCTTTTAGATGCGGATGGCAGTTTTTATTTCATGGAAATGAATACGCGGCTCCAGGTCGAACATCCGGTGACGGAGATGGTCACGGGGCTTGATATTGTGAAAGAAATGATCCGAATTGCTGCCGGCGAGAAGCTATCGATCACGCAAGACAAGGTAAGCTTCACCGGGCACGCGATTGAATGCCGCATTAACGCCGAGGATCCGGAACACGGGTTTATGCCGTCTCCCGGGAGAATCGACACCTGGATTGTCCCCGGGGGCCCGCACATCAGGATCGACAGCCATGCCTATGCAGGGTACAATATCCCACCGTACTACGACTCGATGATTGCCAAGTTCATTGCCCATGGGAAGGACCGGCAGGATGCCATTAATATCATGCTCCGGGCCTTACGGGAAACGATCATTGGGCCGATAAAGTGTACAGCACCCTTGCAGGAAAAAATTCTGAATCACCCCCGTTTCCGGCAAGGCGGGGTCAGCACCAAGTTTATTGAGAGCTTTCTCACGCCAAAGCTCGAAAAGGAGGGTACGGCTCACTAAGAGCCGATCCATGAAAGTCGTTAATGTTTTCGCTCAAATTTTCGCCACCTTCGCTTTTTTGACGATCGGCAGCCTGCTGATACTCGTCGCGATTCGTTTATTGTCCCTTGAAGACGCTTTGTTAAAGGTTCAGGAGCTCTATACAAATCCGGGGAAGTGTTTTCAAACGGGTTTGCTGGGTTTTTTATTCGTATGCGCCGGCTTGATTTTTGCGCGTACTTTGGTCAAAACCGGCCGTGATTCCGACGCAGTTGTGGTGGCCAGCGAAATCGGGCCGATTGTGGTTTCCGCGCTCGCGCTTGAGGATGTCGGACGCAAAGTCTGCAAGAAATTCCATCTGGTCAAGGAGTGCAAATCCAAAGCCTTTATTCACGGTAAAAAAGTCGAGATGAAGCTGAAAATGCATCTTTGGTCCGGCTCACATGTGCCCGAACTTTTAGCGGAGATTCAAGAACAGATCCGCCTCAGAGTTAAAAAGCTGATCGGTAATGATTTTAAAATTGAAATAAGCTGCGATGTTCAGAAAATCGAAGACCATGATTTAGATGTGCCGGAGATGGACGAGTTTCCGCGAACGGCCGTCACTATTTAAGCGGACGCTTATCCGCTGATTTTAAACAGGAGGATTTTGGACATGGAACGGATCGGAATTTTGACTGGCGGCGGCGATTGCCCGGGACTCAATGCAGTGATTCGCGCGGTGGTTCGCTGCGCGTGCGCAGAAAACTGGCAGATCATCGGGTTCCGCCACGGCTGGAAGGGGCTGATTGAGGACGATTTTATCGTGCTGGACAATCAGTCGGTTTCCGGAATTCTTCCAAAAGGCGGGACGATTCTCGGCACGTCGCGTACGAACCCTTACAAAGACCAGGGATCCGTCGAAAAAGTAAAGAGCACGTTCAATAAACATAGCCTGGGCGCCTTGATTGCGGTGGGTGGAGAAGACACGCTGGGCGCGGCCGCTAAACTTTCGGCCGAAGGCTTGAAAGTGGTCGGGATTCCCAAGACGATTGATAATGATCTCAACGCCACCGATTATACCTTCGGCTACGACACGGCGCTGAATATCGCGACCGAATGCATCGATCGTCTGCATACAACTGCCGAATCCCATAACCGCGTCATGGTTGTCGAAATCATGGGCCGGCATGCGGGTTGGATTGCGCTCGAGGCCGGGATTGCCGGCGGCGCGGATATGATTCTTATTCCTGAAGTCCCGGTCGATATGTCTTGGGTTTGCGAGATGATCACGAAACGCCACAAACGCGGACGCACTTTCAGTATTGTGGCGATTGCCGAGGGAGCGAAGCTTTCGGATAAAGACGTGATTGCCGATCAGAAACTCGACCAGTTTGGCCATGTCCGCTTGGGCGGTGTGGGGCAGAACGTCGCTGAAATTATTGAGAAGCGCACCGGGTTTGAGACCCGCGTGACGGTTCTCGGGCATATTCAGCGCGGCGGCACACCGACGGCTTTCGACCGCGTTCTCGGAACGCGATTCGGCGTCAAGGCCATCGAACTGATCAAGGCGGGGAAATTCGGATTTATGGCCAGCCTGCAGGGACGCAACATCGACGCGGTTCCGCTGAGCGCGGGAGTCGGCGAGTTAAAACTTGTTCCGCCTGCCTACTACGAACTGGCGAAAAAATTCTTCGGCTAATGCGATGCAAGATGATTTTCAGAGCATCCTCAATCGTCATCGCGATGCTTTTGACAAGACCTTCACAGCCGCTCAGATTGACCTTCTGACTCAGATTGCCCGTGAATTTAACAAGTGCCTCAAGGCCGGGGGCAAGATTCTCTTTTGCGGGAATGGCGGAAGCGCGGCTGATTCCCAGCACATTGCGGCCGAATTCGTGGGCCGCTTTAAAATCAATCGCCGCGGCCTTCCTGCGATCGCGCTGACAACCGACACGTCGATTATGACGGCAGTGGCAAACGATTACGATTTTGACCGCATTTTTTCAAGGCAGGTTGAAGCGCTGGGCCGTGCGGGCGATATTTTAATCGCGATCTCAACCAGCGGCAGCTCGCCGAATGTGCTTGCAGCCGTGAAGCAGGCCAGGGAAATGGGGATCCGGGTCATCGGGTTTACCGGCGCAAAAATGGGTGAACTCTCTAAAATTTCGGATCTCTGCTTTATCGCCGCCCACACGGAAACGTCGCACGTTCAGGAAATGCACATGACGGCTCTTCACGCGATTTCCGAAGTCGTTGAAAATACTTTTTTTGGCGCTTAGACTTATGGGCAGTTCCGCAAAATACATTTCGGCTCGTCAAGCGGCTTTGATAGCCCGCCGCCTCAAAAAATCCGGCTGCCGGGTCGTATTTACAAACGGTACCTTTGATATTCTCCACCGGGGCCATGTTGAGTACCTGCAAAAGGCTCGTAAACTTGGCGATGCGCTTTTTGTGGGGCTTAATACGGACCGTTCGGTGCGGAGTTATAAGACGCCTGACAGACCGATTAATTCTCAGAAAGATCGCGGAATCGTTCTATCGGCATTGGCCTGCGTCGATTATGTGATTTTATTTGATACACCCACGCCGCTGTCGTTAATAAAACTGCTGCGACCGGATGTGCTGGTCAAGGGGGCGGACTGGAAAAAAAAACAGGTCGCCGGCGCTCGGGAAGTTGAGTCGTGGGGCGGCAGAGTTAAACTTGTGCCGCTGACCCAGGGCCGGTCTACGACAAATGTCATCGAGAAAATCCGGGGCGGTTGTGAAAAAAAATGAGCGTGTTCTTTACCGGATTATTGATGCCAATTACAACCGGTCTAAAGAAGCGCTGCGCGTGATTGAGGATGTGATCCGGTTTTCAAACCGCGGTTCACGGCTCAGTTCGCGATTGAAGCGGGCCCGTCATCGCTTGACGACGACGCTGCTCAGCCTGCCGGTTCGTTACGGCCAAGTGCTGGCTTGCCGCGATACGCGCACGGACTCCGGTAAAAAAAGTTCTGTCTGCGATAAAAAGCAGGTAACGCTGACTGATTTGCTGGCCGCTAATCTACAGCGATCGCAGGAATCGGTGCGGGTTCTCGAAGAATGCTCTAAGACCATTGATGTGGCGGCCGCAAAAAAATTTCAGACACTGAGGTTTGACCTTTATGAGCTTGAAAAAGACTGCCTTGCAAAATTTTAGCCTCTACGCGGTGACGGATCTCAGGTCGCTTGGCGAGGACTTTGCCGAAAGCGTTCTTGCCGCGTATCAGGGCGGAGTCGATATCATTCAACTGCGCTCCAAACATCTGAATGACCGGGAGTTGATTGAAGCCGGCCAGATTTTAAGAATTTGCGCAGACCGTCTTGGCAAACTTTTTTTTGTGAATGATCGTTTGGACATCGCTCTAGCCGTGATGGCCGACGGACTCCACCTTGGACAGGAT
>Ga0209211_10012762_pt1 | contig 10526 bp, 8 predicted proteins | sample RifGroA2_FD_183992 | JGI IMG/M metagenome (GOLD analysis project Ga0209211, IMG submission 183992) | Groundwater microbial communities from Rifle, Colorado, USA - Groundwater A2 (SPAdes) (version 2) | ecosystem: Environmental > Aquatic > Deep subsurface > Groundwater | place: Rifle, Colorado...
CCACGATGCGGTCGGCGAGCACGCGCGCCGTCCTGAGCGCGTAGCCGAGCAGGGGGCGGCCGCAGAGGCGGTGGAACACCTTCGGCTGCCGTGAGCGCATCCGCTTGCCCTCGCCGGCGGCGAGGATGACGATCGTCAGGCCGTCCATGTGGCGCCTCTCATTCTATCGCACCAATCCGCCTCGGACTGCGAACGCCGTGCCACACCCGTCCGCCCGAGCCGGCGCGCACTTGGCGGCGCGGCGGCGGCGCGCTGTGGGGATTCGGGCGCGCCGGGGCTCAGCCGGTGTTGCGCAAGTGAGACAGCAGGCGCTCCATCCGCGCCGGCAGGGGCGCCCGGAACTCCACGCGCTCGCCCGTCGCCGGGTGCACGAACGCGAGCGTGGCCGCGTGCAGCGCGTAGCCGGCGAGGGGCACGGGCGACGGCGGGCGCCGCCGGCCACCGTAGACGTCGTCGCCGACGACGGGGTGGCCGAGCGAGGCGAGGTGGACGCGGATCTGGTGGGTGCGCCCGGTCTCGAGGCGCACCTCGAGGTACGTGCACCGCGCGAAGCGCTCGAGCACGCGCCAGCGCGTGACCGCCGGCCGGCCCCGGCCCGCCGGGCGGACGGCCATCCGGACGCGGTCGTGCGGGTGGCGGCCGAGCGGCGCGTCGACGACGCCCTCCTCGCGCGCGACGCGCCCGTGGACCACGGCGAGGTAGCGGCGCGTCACGGCGCGGCGCGCGAGCTGGGCGACGAGCGACTCGTAGGCCGCGGGCGTCTTCGCGAGGACGAGCAGGCCCGACGTGTCCTTGTCGAGCCGGTGCACGATTCCGGGCCGGCGCGGGCCGCCGACGCCCGCGACGCCCGGCGCGTGGGCGAGGACGGCGGCGGCGAGCGTGCCGCGCGCGTGGCCGGCCCCGGGGTGCACGACCATGCCGGCCGGCTTGTCGACGACGAGCACGTGCGCGTCCTCGTGGACGATCGCCAGCTCCGCGGGCTCGGGCAGGAGCGCCTCCGGCGCGGGCGGCGGCACCTCGACGGCGACGCGCTCGCCCGCCCGGAGGCGGTGGGACGCCTTCACGGCGCGCCCGTCCACGCGGACCCCGCCCGCCGCGATCAGCGTCTGGAGCCGCGCGCGGGACAGCTCGGCGAGCCGGGCCGCGAGCCAGCGGTCGAGGCGTGTGCCGGCGGCGCCCGGATCGACCGTGAGCTCGGCCACGGCTCAGCCCGGCCCTGGCTTCTTCTCGGTCAGGAGCCGGAACGCGAGGAGCGCGACGCCGACGGTGATGGCGGAGTCGGCGACGTTGAACGCCGGCCAGTGCCAGCCCCGCCAGAACACGTCCACGAAGTCCACGACGGCGCCGAAGCGGCCGCGGTCGATCAGGTTGCCGACCGCGCCCCCGAAGACGAGGCCGATCGCCACCTGGTCCGCCGCGCCGCCCGTGGGCAGCACGCGCATCGCGATGCGCAGCAGGACCAGGAGCGCGGCGAGCGAGAGCAGCGCGACCGTCCAGCGCCAGCCCGTGGGGACGCCGGCGAGCAGGCCGAAGGCGATGCCCGGGTTCAGCACGAGCGTGAGCGCCACGAGACCGTCCCACACGGGGACCGGGACGCCGGGCCTCAGGCGGGCGAGCGCCACCACCTTTGTCACCTGGTCGAGGACGATGACGGCCAGCGCGATGACCGCGAGGCGGCCGGCGGGCGGCCTCATGCGGGCCGGGCGAGCACCACCGGGAGGCAGCGCTCGCAGAGGCCCGGGTGCGCGGCGCTCTCGCCGACCCGCTCGCTCCAGACCCAGCAGCGCTGGCACTTCCGGCCGCGCGCGCGGCCGACGCCGATGACGAGGCCGGGGATCTCCTGGCTGTCGTGCTGGACGGCCGCCGCGGCCGGATCGGGCTCGAGGTCCACCTGCGAGACGATGAACAGCGTCGGCAGCAGCGCGCGCTTGGCGCGGAGCAGCGCCGGCACGTCCTCGGGCGCCGAGCGGATGCTCACCCGCGCCTCGAGCCCGCCGCCGATGAGCCCGCGGGCACGCGCGGTCTCGAGGGCCCGGGCGACCTCACGGCGCACCTCGAGGAGCCGGCTCCACTCGCGCGCGAGGGTGTCGTCGAGCCACTCGACGGGCTCCTCGGGGAAGCGCTCGAGATGGACGCTCTCGGAGCGGGCGCCCGGCAGGTAGCGCCACGCCTCCTCCGCGGTGAACGTGAGGATCGGCGCCAGGAGCCGCGCGAGCGTGGTGAAGATGTCGTGGCACGCCGTCTGCGCCGCCCGTCGCCGCGGATCGTCGGCCGCCGAGGTGTAAAGCCGGTCCTTGATGATGTCGAGGTACTGCGCCGAGAGGTCCACGGCGCAGAAGTTGTGGATCGCGTGGAAGACCGTGTGGAACTCGTACTCCTCGTACGCACGCCGCACGCGCCCGATGAGCCGCGCGAGCCGGTCGAGGATCCAGCGGTCGACCTCGTCCAGGCGCGCGGACGACTGGCGGTCGCGCGCGGGGTCGAAGTCGCCGAGATTGCCGAGGAGGAACCGGAACGTGTTGCGGATCCGCCGGTACGCATCGGCGAGCCGGTCCACGATCTCGAAGGAGACCCGGATGTCCTGGGTGTAGTCCTCCGCGGCCACCCAGAGGCGAAGGATCTCGGCGCCGTACTTCGGCAGGAGATCCTCGAGGCCGATGACGTTGCCGAGGGACTTGGACATCTTGCGCCCCTCGCCGTCGACGAAGAACCCGTGGGTGATGACGATCCGGTACGGCGGCGCGCCGCGTGTCCCGACCGCCTCGAGCAGCGAGGACTGGAACCAGCCGCGGTGCTGGTCGGTGCCCTCGAGGTACATCTCCGCGGGCCAGCGGAGCTCGGGCCGCGTCTCGAGGACCGCCGCGTGGCTGCACCCCGAGTCGAACCAGACATCCAGGATGTCGGTCTCCTTCCTGAACCGCCCGCCGCCGCACGTGGCGCAGCGCGTGCCGGCCGGCAGGAGCGCCGCGGCCTCGCGCGCGTACCACTCGTCGCCGCCCCGACCCTCGCGGAAGATCCCCGCGACGTGCTCGACCACCTTCTCCTCGAGCAGCAGCGCGCCGCACCCCTCGCAGTAGAACGCCACGATCGGCACGCCCCAGACGCGCTGGCGCGAGATGACCCACTCGGGACGGTGGGCGACCATGCTGTACATGCGCTCCTCGCCCCACGCCGGGATCCACTGGACGTCGCGCTTGATCGCGTCGAGGACGCGGGCGCGGAACCCCTGCGTGTCCAGCTCGATGAACCACTGCTCGGTCGCGCGAAAGAGCGTCGGCTTCTTGCAGCGCCAGCAGTGGGGGTAGGTGTGGTCGAGCGGACGCTCGGCGATCAGCGCGCCGACGCGCCCGAGGTGCTCGACGATCCTGGGATTCGCCTCCCACACCGTGAGCCCGGCGAAGTGCTCCACCTCGGGGAGGAAGCGCCCGTCGTCGTCCACCGGGTTGTAGACCGGGAGACCGAGGGACCGGCCGAGCTCGTAGTCCTCCTCGCCGTGGCCCGGCGCGATGTGGACGAGGCCCGTGCCGGTGTCCATCGCGACGAACGGCGCCGCCGCGATCGTTCCGGCGCGGTCGATCCACGCGTGCCGGTACCCGAGCCCGACGAGCTGCCGGCCCGGGACCGCGCCGACCTCCCGGGCGTCCCGGAGGTCCACCGTCATCAGGAACCGGTCGGCGAGCTTCGCCGCGACGACCAGGGTCTCGCCGCCGACCGCGAGCGCCACGTACTCCTCGTCGGGGTGAACGGCGATCGCGAGGTTCGCGGGCAGCGTCCACGGGGTCGTGGTCCAGATGACGACCGAGAGCTTCGGCGCCCCGGCCAGGCCCGGCGGCGCCGCCGTGAGGGCGAACTTCACGTAGATCGACGGGGTGCGCTGGTCCTCGTACTCGACCTCCGCCTGGGCGAGCGCCGTCTTGCAGTGCATGCACCAGTGGACGGGCTTGAGCCCCTTGTAGACGAGGCCGCGCCCGACGAAGCGGCCGAACTCCCGCGCGATCACCGCCTCGTAGGCGGGCGTCATCGTGACGTAGGGGTGCTCCCAATCGCCGAAGACGCCGATCCGCTTGAACTCCTCGCGCTGGACGTCGATGAAGCGGAGCGCGTACTCGCGGCAGCGCCGCCGCTTCTCGACCGGGTCCATCGCGCTCCGCACGTCCACCGTCGCCTGGTCCAGGCCGAGCTGCTTGTCCACCTCGTGCTCGATCGGCAGGCCGTGGCAGTCCCAGCCCGGCACGTAGACCGCGTCGAAACCGAGCATCGAGCGCGACTTCACGATCACGTCCTTGAGCACCTTGTTGAGCACGTGCCCGAGGTGGATGTTGTTGTTCGCGTAGGGCGGCCCGTCGTGGAGGATCCAGAGGGGCCGGCCGGCGCCCACCTGGCGCAGGCGCTTGTAGATCCCGAGCTCGGCCCACCAGGCGAGCATCCGGGGCTCCGTCTGCGGGAGGTTGGCCTTCATCGGGAAGGCCGTTTTCGGCAGATTCAGCGTGGCCTTGTAGTCCATGGTCAAGGACCGAATGGTACCACGAGGCGCGCGGACGGGCGGCAGGCGGGGCGGGCTAGCGCTTCTTCGGGCTGAGCGTGACCACGCCCTGGGCGTTGTCGATCGTCACCGTGAACTGGTCGAGGAAGTCGCGGCCGAGCAGGCCGTCCACGCCCGACTGGTCGATGTCGTGCGAGATCACGACCAGCCGGTCGACCTTCGCGGCGCCGACCTCGATCGACTCGACGGGCACGGACTGGACCTGCGCCTCGCCCGTCGCGCCCTTCATCGTCCCCGCCGCGGTGCCGCGGGTGAGCGAGATGCCCGCCGCCGCGATGACGCGCGGGGCGACGACGGTCCGGTCGGCGCCGGTGTCGAGCATGAGGCGCGCGGACGTCGAGCCGTTCAGCCGCGCGTCCACCAGGATGCGCTGGCCGGGCGTGAACCGGATCGTCGCCTCCCCCGTCGCGCCCGACGGCCCGCCAGCCGGCGCGCCGGCGGCGGGCGCCGGAGCGGGCGGCTCCTTGCGCATCGGCAGCGCCACGGCGGTCGCGCGGAAGCGCTCGGGGACGCTGTCGATCCCCTCCGTGTAGTGCGGCACGCCGCGCTCGTCGACCCAGCGGTAGATCTGCGCGCCGGCGGTTCCCGGAAGCGCCAGCAGCAGCGCGGCGGCCAGGACGAGGGCGCCTGCGCGGATCATAGCGGGATCATACCGCACAACGTCGGAGCCGATACACGACCATTTCCGCCGCGCCCGCCACGAGGTTGCGCTCGAGCCGCACGCGGTGGACCGGCACGAGCAGGTCCGCGCGCGCGGCGAGGCCGGGGAACCACGCGGGGAAGATCACGACGTGGTCCGGGCACGTCTCGAGCAGGAACTCCGCGACGCCGCCGTCGCCCCGCCGCCGGTACGGGAGGATCTCGGGCGTCACGAGCCCCATGAGATCGATGACCTCGCGCCGCGAGAAGTAGGCGATCGCGCCGATGTCGTTGACGGCCAGGCGCGCGCGCGGGGGCGCGTGCGCGTCGAGCCAGCGGCCGAGGTGCACCTGCATCGCGTCGATGTTCTGCACCGCCCACCCGTACCGGGTCGCGGCGGGCGCGAGCGTGGCCGCCGCCGCGAGCAGGTAGGCGGCCACCAGCGCGCGCCGCCACCGGGCCGGGTGCGCGGGCGTCGAGGCGCCCGCGACGACGGCCAGGACGACGAAGGCCACCGGCAGCAGATGGATCGAGTACCGTCCTTCCTGGAACGCCGGGCCGCGGTACGGCGCGAGGAGCGCCATGCCGAGCGGGTGGGCGAGCAGGACGAGGCCGGCCGCGCCGAGCGCGCGACCGCCACGCACCCAGGCGAGGCCGAGCCCCGGCACGAGCGCCAGCGGCAGCACCCACTGCGTCCCGGCGAGCCAGGCGACCCACTCCAGGAGGAACCGCCCCGGCCGCGCCAGCAGCGCGACCGCGAGCGGCTCCCGCAGGCCGCCGAGCCAGCCGATGAGCCCGCCCTCGACCTTCGCCGCGGCCGTGGCCGGGTACGGCGCGCCGGCGGTCCAGAGGCTGAAGAGGACCATCGGCAGGAGCGCCCCCAGGGTGATCGCGCCGAACACGGCGAGCCGGCGCACTGCGGGCGGGCGCCCGAGGGCGAGGAACGGCACGAGGAGCACCGCCTCCGGCCGCGCCAGCGCGGCGAGCGCCGCCCACACCGCGCTCCAGACGAGCCGACCGCGCGCGTGGGCGAGGAGCGCCGCCGCGACGAGCAGCGCCGCGAGCGTCACCTCCATGCCCGAGAGCGCGCCCCACGCCATCGGCCCCGTCCAGAGGAGCCCGACCGCGGCCAGGAGCGCCGCGGCGGGCGGCGCGCCGAACGCGGCCGCCGCCCGGCGCGTGAGCAGCGCGGCGCCCAGCGCGCCGGCGACGCCGAGCGCCTTGGCGAGCGCGAGCGACGGGCCGAGGACGGCGGCGCCGGCCGCCAGCGCGAGCGTCCAGAGCGGCGCCGTCGAGCCGGCCATGGGCCGGCCCGGGTTGTACGCGAAGCCCGCGCCCTCGGCGAGGTTCCGCGCGAAGTGCAGATGGATCCACGCGTCGTCGAGCGGGAACCCGACGGCGCCCGCGATCTGCCGCTCGCGCGCGAGGAAGAGCGCGAGCGGCACGAGCGCGGCGGCGACTACGAGGAGGTCATCGCGCTGCGCGGGAGACACGGCGGCGTGGCGGCGCGTCGCGGACGAAGGTGTAGGCCTCGTACCCGACCGCGCGGCGCCCGAGCGGCAGCACGTACAGGTACCGCCCGTACGGCAGCTCCACCTCGACGAGCCCGGGCGGCCGCACGGTCGCCGGGCTCCAGTGGTCGACGAACCAGACGAGGCGCCCGACGCGCGCGGGCAGGCGGATCGTCGTCCCGGTGACGGCGGCCATCGTCGCGATCCGCCGCGAGGCCCGGTAGCCCGGCGCGCGCGCGCCCGTCGCGAGCTCGTAGACCTCGTACTCGGGCAGGTAGAACATCGCGTGGCGGAACCAGGGGTACGAGCGGGGATTGCCCTGCTCGGTGAGCACGACGGTCTCCTCCGGCGCGTACAGGCCGCGGATCGCGCCCACGAAGGTGCGCACGACCTGCTCGCGCTCCCGGAGCGCGGCGGCGGTGCGGCTCAGGATCCAATCGGACGCGTCGTCCTGCGCGTGCCGCACCCATGCGGGCCGCGGCGTGTCGAAGTCCCGGGGCCGCGGGCGCGCCGAGACGAAGAACGAGCCGTTGACGAGGACGACGAGCGCGACGACGGCGGCCGTCAGCGCGGGCCGCGCGCGGGGGTGGGGCAGCGCGCCCGCCGCGTGGCCGAGGGCCGTCACGAGCACCCGCGACAGGAAGATCACCAGCGCCGGCAGGAACGTGAGCACGTAGCCCGCCTGGCCGAAGTGGACGAGCGTGTAGACGGCGACGGGCGGGAGCGTCCAGCCGGCGAGGAACCACTCGCGCCGGCCCCAGCCGTGGCGCCGCACGTACCAGACCGCGAGGACCCCCGCGAGGGCGAGCGGGCCGAGCCCGACGAGGATGGACTCGAACAGGTGGCGCGTCATGGCGAGCGTGGTCGCGAGCGGGCCGCCGACGATCGACGTGGGCCGCACGACCGAGTCGGCCAGCTCCGCCGTCGCGGCCACGTAGCGCGCGAGCCCGCCCGTGAGCCAGATCATCGGCAGGAACCACGTGAGCACGGCGCCCGCCAGCAGCGCGAGCCCGGCCGCGAGGACGCGCGCGCTCCGGAGCCCGACGCCGGCGGCGCCGAGCCAGAGCGGGAGGAGCAGGACGAGGAGCGACTGGCGCACCCCCCCGGCCAGGCCCAGGTAGAGCGCGGCCAGGCAGGCGTCGGCGCGGCTGCCCTGGAGTGCACGGTACGCGAAGTAGGCGATGGTGGAGGCGAACAGCGCCTCGCCGGCGTACGTGAGGCCGACCGAGCCGTAGAACCAGAAGAGGGGGCTCACCGCGAGGAGCGCGGCGGCGGCGAGCGCGGTCGTCCGCTCGTAGATCGCCCGCGCGAGGAAGTAGACGACGAAGGTCGTGAGCCCGCTGAACGCCACCGCCAGCGCGACGTACGCGGCGGCCGGGTCGTCGAGCCACGCGTTGACGAGGCGGCCGAGCGCGACGTAGAGGATGTAGCCGGGCGGGTGGGGCTGGTGCTTGCCGACGTCGTACTCGGAGAGCGCGAGCGCGAACTGCACGGCGTCCCAGTCGTAGAGCATGCGCGCCCGGTAGGGCAGGCGCGAGGCGACGGTCAGGAGGGCGAGCGCGACGGCGGCGAGGAGGTCGAGCCTTACGCCTTCTTCTCCTCTTCCTTGGCGGCCGGGGTGTCCTCGGCCTTCGCCTCGTTGACGCCCTTCTTGAACTCCTTCATGCTCGAGCCCAGCGAGCGGGCGAGCATCGGCAGCCGGTTCGCGCCGAACAGGATCAGGACGATGACGAGGATGATCAGCAGTTCCTGGTAGCCCAGCCCAAACATGTGATGCTCCTTTCCGACTCCGCTCCAACCTTACTCCGCCCCTAGGGACCGCGCAAGACCCGGCGCTCGCCGACCCGGGTCGTGACCCGCCGCTGGTCGAAGAACTCGAGGAGCGGAATCGCGTACTTGCGCGAGACGCCGAGGAGGTCCTTGATGTCCGCCGGGCCGATCTCCTTGCGCTCGCGCAGCATCGCCACGAGCTTCGCCTGGATCGCGTCGAGAGCCTCCACGTGGAAGAAGAGCGATTCCTTGACTCTCAGGAGTCTGCCCGACTGGAGCAGCACCTGGAACAGCTCGTGCTCCTCGTCCCCCTTCACCCCCGCCTGGCCGAGCGCTTCCTCCGGGCTCGGTGGCGCCGCGCCGGCCACGCGGAACTGCTCCTCGAGGCGGTCCACCACCCGCTGCTGCTCGGGCGAGAGCCGCACCGCGTGCGAGGCCAGGCGCACCTTGTCGCGCTCGCTGCGCACGACCCCCTCGGCGTCGAGCGTCGAGAGCAGGAACGCGAAGACCCGCTCGTCGGGAGCGCCCGCCCGCCCCCTGAGCTCCTCGCGCGACATCCCGGGCCGGAGGGGGTTGGCGCGGTGGAAGGCCTCGAGCGCGGCGAGCGCCTGCGCGCGCAGCCGGGCGAGGGCCTCGGGGTGGACGAACCAGTCGCGGTCCACGGCGAGCACGCGGCCCGTCGCCTGCGCGGTCTGGAGGAGGGCGCGCAGGCGCTCGGGGCCGAAGGGCACGCGCCCGGAGAGCGCGGCGAGGCGGACGCCCGCGGCGCCGACGTGGCGCACGTGCTCCTCGAGCACCTCCTCGGGACTCCCCTGCTGGAGCAGCGCGAGGTGGGTCACGAGCGCCGGCGCCTTGCGCTTGAAGCGCGGCGGGTCCACGTCGAGCAGCGTGCCGCCGCCGATCGTCACGATCGGCGAGTAGGACCGGACGACGAAGCGGTCCCCGGGCAGCGCCGCGACCGGCGCCTCCAGGCGGAAGCGCGCCAGCGCGCGCTCGCCGGGCTCGAGCTCGGCGCGGTCCAGCAGGAGCACGCGGGCCATGATCTCGCTCGTGCCGACGTGAAAGCGCACGCGCGTCCGCGTCCGCACGGCCCGGGGCGCGTCCTGCAGGAGCTCGAGCGTGCCGTCCACGAGCCGCGTCGGCACCAGGGTGCCCGGGAGCGCGACGACGTCGCCCCGCTCGAGCGCCGCGCGCTCCACCCCCTGGAGGTTGACCGCGGTGCGCTGGCCGGCGAGCGCCTCCGCCACGGGCTTCCCGTGCGCCTGCAGCCCGCGGATCTTCGCCTCGACGCCCTTGGGGTAGACCTGGACGCGGTCGTCCACCGCGAGCCGCCCGGCCGCGAGCGTGCCCGTGACGACCGTGCCGAAGCCCTTCACCGTGAACACGCGGTCGATCGGCAGCCGCGGGAGCTGGTCGCTGACGCGCGCGGGCACGGCCTCGGCGAGCGCGCGGAGGGCCGCCCGAAGCCCGTCGAGCCCCTGGCCCGTCCGGGCCGACACCGCGAGGATCGGCGCGTCCGCCAGGAAGGTGTCGCGCACGAGGCCCGCCACATCGTCGCGGACCAGCTCGAGCCAGTCGGGCTCGACGAGATCGGCCTTCGTGAGCGCGACGAGGCCGGTCCGGATGCGCAGGAGCGAGCAGATGGCGAGGTGCTCGCGGGTCTGCGGCATGACGCCCTCGTCGGCGGCGATGACCAGCATCGCGAGGTCGATCCCGCCCACGCCGGCGAGCATGTTCCGGACGAAGCGCTCGTGGCCGGGCACGTCGACGATCTCGATGGTGAGCCCGCCCGGCTCCTCGAGAAACGCGAACCCCAGGTCGATCGTGATGCCGCGCGCCTTCTCCTCCGGCAGGCGGTCGGTGTCGATGCCGGTGAGGGCCTTCACCAGGGACGTCTTGCCGTGGTCGATGTGGCCGGCCGTGCCGACGACGACGTGCTTCACAGCAGGGCCGCGGCCGCGACGAGCCGCCGGGCGAGGTCCGCGACCTGGTCCCCGAGCACCGTCCGGCAGTCGAGGAACAGGCGGTCGTCGACGAGCCGCGCGACGACCGGCGGGTCGCCG
>Ga0209211_10012765_pt1 | contig 10523 bp, 10 predicted proteins | sample RifGroA2_FD_183992 | JGI IMG/M metagenome (GOLD analysis project Ga0209211, IMG submission 183992) | Groundwater microbial communities from Rifle, Colorado, USA - Groundwater A2 (SPAdes) (version 2) | ecosystem: Environmental > Aquatic > Deep subsurface > Groundwater | place: Rifle, Colorado...
ATTCATACACCACATATCCTTTCCCAGAAAAAAGTAATCGTGGACCAATTCCTTTTTCATTGACCATGACCAGCCACTTGGCTTCCTCATCTAACGGTGCTTCACTTTCTGGACGCTGTACTTTAATCGCAACTTTCACTATATTATGCAAATAAGAATGCCGGTTCGTCGAAAGATGGGTCTTTCTCAATTTATTTTTATCCAGAATACCCGTAAACACATTTCCCCTTTTCCCATGAGTCAAATAGTTCACTTTTTCAATTCCCTTAGCTTCCAGCTCCCGCAGAACCCCACTTTTGACCACGACGTAGACAAATAATTCTTCAAAAGAGAGTTTCTTCTGTCCCAGCAATTCAAAGTCCAGTAGATGATAGGATAACCGCTCATCAACTTTGTCCCGATGGGTTAAAGACGAGAATAACAGCAATACTTTTCCATCAGCAAACAAATGAGCAGAAACCTCCTGCAAGAAACGCCCAATCACTTCCCATCCTTTTTTACCGCCATAAATTGCCTGGTCTTCAATCCCTTCATCCTGCGGTAAATAAGGCGGATTAAAAATAATTAGATTAAAATGGCCTTCCACTCGGTCAAACAAATCGCTTTTGATAACTTTTATTTTTCGCAGCCGTTGTTCTTTTATGCCCTGCTGCAATCGCCGCACTGCTTCCTCATCAATATCTACTGCGACTACCTCCTTCACATTAGTCCGCTTCAAAGCTGTAAGTGCCTGTATACCAGAGCCGGTTCCCATATCCAGCACCCGGCCAAAAGCATATTCTTTCACATACTCCTGCAGCAAGTAGGAATCCTCCGCTGGCTGGTACACCACATCCGTTGTAGGCATAGAATTATTCATACAACACCAAAAAGTATATTAATTGATAAAGATTGCTGTAGATATTATAGATATATAGATAGTTATTGGATAAATAGAAGCAAATAAAAATAGGTGATGTTGAAATGGGCATATTTTCCTTAGTCCTGGGCAAGTTCTACCGCGATGAGCGGGTAAGCGTTCGGGCAGCGAATCTGGCCCAGCGCTTGGATCAGAAATTAGATCAGCTGCAGAAACTCGAAGCCAATCTAGAAATTCTCACCAATACCACCAGACCCAATCAACGAAAAATTGAAAGCGTTTTACGAGAACATCAACGAATGATCGCCGATATCAGCAAGGATATCAGTGAGATAGAAAAAGCAGAATTTATCAGTTATCAGAAAGATATCCAAGAGCCGCTGGCAGTGATGCAGCAATTCATTCAGCTTATTGCTGAACATAAGAAAAACCTGTCTGATTTTACTCTGCATCGCCTGCTGAGCGAGATGCTCACTGCCATCTCCACTAGATATAAAAAAATTTTGGATGCCATTGAACAAGAAGTAAGCGAGACCGATGAAGTCTTCTCCCGGGAACTGCTGGGAGCAAAAAGCGCTTATTCCCTCTCAGTTGGAGATACCGACAAATTAGCCCAATTGATTGACGCCCGGGAACTGCAAAAACGGGATGTAGATCAACAGGTACGAAAAGTGCTGGAAGATATCCATAAAGCAGCCAAGGAAATAGAAAGCTACCTTAAGATGGAAAAAATGGGCGGATATCAGCTCTTCCGCCAAAAAGTAGTAGTAGATCAATGGTATACTATTGGAAATAACCAATTCAAGCAAACCAAATCTGGGCGCTGGATGACTCGCCAAGTAGGAGCAGGAACTGCACCGGGTGTTTTTGCCAGTAAAAAAGAATTAGAACAAAGCGGGATTCTTCATTATGAACTGCTTCGCTGGCTCACCGCTTTTGAGCAGCACGTTCAATCTCTCACTGATTACATCTGGCAGCGGATGTCCTTAACCAAACAAATACTAGGACACGCCGGCTATATGCTGCATAAGATACAACACAGTTTAGAAAAAACCAAAGCCGACGTACGTCGTAACCTCTCCGGAGACAACAAATTATTGATCGACCTTAATCTCATCGAACGAAAAGAAGAAGAAACCGTCAATAAAGCAGAGAAACAAGCTATTGCCTACGGCCAGCATACCATCCTCAACGTCAGAGCTGCCCGCAGTCGATTTAGAACTGCTATTGCTGCTGGTCTAGCTGGATTAATGACCGCTGCAGCAGTAGGAAGGACAGCAGAATCAATACAAACTAAGGTAGTTCCTCACGCTATCACAACAGCACCCCAACGAGAAGTGGTCATAGGAGACGTGGTGGAACAACAAATCAAAATTCATGTGACCAAAGATCTGGTGGTGACTAACAACTTTCCCTTCGATGTTTCCAACCAAACTGTCGATGCTGCCAAAGATATCAAAGATGCTTTTCCTGATATTCTCAAAGCAGTTATTGCTGCTGCCAAACAAGCCGGGTATGATAAATATCAAGATTTTATCAAAGACACTCATTTTTCCTTAGAAATTCAACTCTCAGGATTTGCTGATCCCACTGGATCAAGTAGATACAACCTAAAATTAAGTGATAAGCGTGCTCGCTTCATCGAACAGAAATTGGCTGCCTTTAGTGAACAATCTGGAATTCCCATGGTCATGACTAAACTCAAAGCCAGTGGAGAAACCGGAGAGCCGCAAATCCTTGCAACGGTGCAGAAATTATTGCGAAAAGCAAGTACGGGAGATCCTATTATTAATAACCTACGAGCTCACCTTGATACCGAAGGCAACAGAACCTTAAAATATTGGTGGAAATGGGCCAATAAGTACAAAGATGCTAAACGTAAAGAATTTGCCATCAACAATCTGCTTCACGCCGTTCATCGGATTGCCGCCCTCGATGCCCTGCTGCTCGCTCCCCATCGAAAAGCAGTTCTCCAGGTGCAATTTGAATACGACGTCAAAGGCACAGGACCAGAATCCATAGCCAAGGTAATACTGGTTGACAACGATGAGCCTCCGGAAATGTTTTCGGCACCCCAGATCTTCAGCGAAAAAGCCATGCTGACTGGAACTGAATTTCCTTATTTTAAAACTGCTGAACCGGTTCAGGAACCCAAATTTGGCGGCCCTGGTGGATATCAGAGATTTAATATTAGAAAGGGAAGATACATGCAGCGAGGCCCGATGGGTAAAGCCTGATTTATTTTTACATGAGCTTTAATTTCTGTATCAAAAGCTTAATAAAGCACTCTCAAAAACAGATAGTAAGCGGGCTCATGGTCTAGCGGCTATCTCTGCATAGGAGACTGCAGATGACAGCGCCCTTACAATTCTCAACAGAGAATCTGAAAGGCGTTGATCCCCGGTTCGAATCCGGGTGGGCCCATCATTTTAAAGAATACAAAATTATAAGAAAAGACATCTAACCCTTTAAATCCCCACTCTCCTCTTTCTTCTCTTCATCAGCAACTGGCTCAGAATGATGTTCTTCCTTCTTCTCCCCATTTTTCTTTGCCGTAATTTTATTCTTCACACTCTCCGTCAATTTAACTGCCTGCGCTCCTGCTTTTTTGGCATGCCCCCCTACTTTCACTAAAATACCGCTCAGTGCGCCAATCGCCGCAATAACTGCTGTGATAGCCACCGCATTTTCTTTCATCCACATCATAAAAGTAACTTCCTGTTTTTTAGCCCCATTTAAATCAGTAGTAAGATCATCCACCGCTGAACTTGCCAAATCTAAGTTCACGGTCGCTTCCGCAAACTTCCCCGTCAACAACTGCTGCTGCCCATCCTGCAGCTGTTTCTTAGCTGCTTTAATGCTCTCAAACACTTCCGAGACCAGATAGCCCTGTGATTTCTTATCATAATAAATACTATCCTGCTCATCCAATCTTTGCTTCAGAACCGTAAGCCTGGTTTCCAGCTCCTCTTTATTATATTCAACTTCCTGCGCCACCGTAAAAGTAACCGGAAAACTGCTATCCAGAACTTTAATGGCACCTTCCAGTTTTCCTGCTTCCAGCACATTCATTTTCACGGTCAACGAATCCTGGTCCCCCGGTTTAAGGCTGGCTATCAAGGTTGAACTCAGATGCTGAATACCCCTCCCGATAATCTTAGCATTAATATCTTTCAAAATCTTGTCGCCATTATTATTCACAATAAAGGTAATCTGATTTTCACCCTTGGCCACGTTTTCCGGGAAATAAGAGCTGACGTTAATATGAGATTCAAATAACGCCACCACGACAGGAACAGTTTTAACCACCCGAGTACCAGTCGCATCAGTTACCATTACACTAACATTATATTGTCCCGGCGCATCAAAGGTCGTTGATGGATTTTGCGCCGTGCTATCAGCAGTTCCATCCCCATTAAAATCCCAGGCAAAGGCCCAGGGATCTTTCCCTGTTGCCACTGAAGTAAATTGAACTACCAAAGGAGCTATACCTGTAGCCGGTGTCGCGGTTACTGACACCATCATCGAAGAAGCCACCACCATAGCTTTGGTAACAGTAATGGTCCGATTATCAGTGGTCATCGCTTTCAGCTGAACATCATAATTTCCTTCATCACCAAAAATAAACTGCGGCGCAGCATCCGTGCTGTCTTCATTCCCATCCTCATCAAAATCCCAGGAATAACTCTGGATGGCTGCCGTAGAATTAACCGTAAAATGAACTAATAAAGGCGACGCACCGGATACTTTATCAGCAAGAATGAAAGCATCATCTGAAGCTGCTGCAAAAAAAGCCATAATAACAACTAAACCCGCATACAACAACAAACCCGGAACCAACTTTTTCATGCTGGAGAAAAAACAAGCACCTTCTTTTTAAATCTTTGTATTGACCAATAGATAGAAACGCTAAGAAACAGATTTTTAAGACTACAAAAAACCAAAGTATTAAAAACCAACCCAGATTAATACATCACTTATGCAAGAACAAATCTTTGACCTGCTGCTTAATCAGGAAGATGTTACCTGGAAGACTCTCCTCTATGACTTAGTAAAAACGGAACAGATGGATCCATGGGATGTTAATATCACTCTTCTTACCCAGAAATACCTTGAAGCCATCAAAGAGATACAGGAGCACGACTTTCGCGTTTCTGGAAAAATACTCTTGGCAGCCGCTTTCTTGCTCAAAATGAAGTCCAACCACCTCGTGGAACATGATATTTTTAACTACGACCAGCTCATCAGCCAAACCGATGAGATAAGTGAAGAGGATGAAATGGGAAATGGAATGAGTAATGGCTTCCATCGTGATAAAACTTCCTTTGCCTTAATTCCCAAAAATCCCCAGCCTCGAAATAGAAAAGTATCCATCCATGATTTAGTTTCTGCCCTGCAGCGAGCCATGGCCACCAAAAAACGCATCCTGGCCCAGCAACGGCCAACCCCTTTCATTATCCCCAAACGAAATATGGACATCATGGAAGCCATCCGCGATACCTATCATAAGATACAATACTACACCAACAAAGAGCAGGAAATACCCCTCACTTTCAGCAAATTGCTTCCTCCTCGAGCTGGACGGCAGGAAAAAGTATACACCTTCATCCCCTTGCTTCATCTCGAACATCAACAAAAAGTAGAAACCCAGCAGAAAGGCCATTTTGAAGAAATATTTATTAGAATAGTAGCGAAAAGTAAAGCAACGGAGTAAAACCATTTTTTTAATCTCATTCAGCAAACGCATAATGAGCTTATTTTTCAATAGTTTTAAAAAAAACGAAGGCTTTTCTGTACGTAATGGCAGACCTAGCAGAACGACTGAGAGAACTGGAAGCATTAGGGAAAAAATACAAAGAAGTAATTTCTTCTTTTCCGGAGGAGTATGGTTGCCATTTTGCTTCTTTGCCGGGAGCTTGTCATTATCGACATATCGCGATAAATCTAGCCACTTCCCTGTCTTTCGCCACTGCTAATGGTCTGGAAAGAATATTTTGCAGAGAATCTGAAGAACTGACACAACGATGCTTCGTCTCTGCAGAACAGACCTTACAGGATATCCAACTCTATTTCCAACTGCTTCGCCGGTTTCCAGACTATCGGGAGGCAGAATTTGCCACAACGGAAGGCTTCTTCCCCGACCCTAACTTCAGAAGATTAAAAGAAGTGGCTGGAAATGAAACGGGAGATGTGTATGTCCATGCCAGTAGAATCCTTCTTGAACAATAACCAACACCCCCACAAAAAGTATCACAACCTTTTTAAAGAACACACCCTAAAAGAGATTCACTAACACCACACTTTTTTACCCATGAAAACCACCAAAGATATCAAACTTCCGGCACAAATAGTCGATGAAGTCATCGGCCAGGATGAAGCCGTTCGCATTATCAAAAAAGCTGCCCTGCAGCGCCGCCATGTCCTGCTCATCGGCGAACCGGGAACCGGAAAAAGTATGCTGGGCATGGCCCTCGCCGAACTTCTTCCTAAATCTGAGTTAAAAGACCTTCTGGCCATTCCCAATCCCAACGATGAAAACAATCCCAGCATCAAAGAAATCCCAGCAGGAAAAGGAAGGGAAGAAGTCAAGCGATATTACCTTGATACCAAGCAAATGCTCAAAAACAACAACTTCCTCCTTTTTATCGTTGCTGCCCTCACGCTGATAGCCCCCTGGTGGGTGCGCCATTACTACAAATCCGATCTCATGTTTACCGCTTTTTTCCTTGGCGGCATGATATTTCTCGCTGTATTCGTCATGATGATGAGCATGGGTCCACGGATGTTCAAATCAGAACAGTTCAATATACCTAAACTCATCGTTGACAATTTTGGGCGAAAAAATTCCCCCTTTTTCGATGCCACTGGTGCTCATGCTGGCGCCTTGCTCGGCGATGTGCTTCACGATCCTTTCCAGTCGGGAGGTTTAGGAACTCCCGCCAATCAGCGTGTCGTTGCCGGCATGATTCACAAAGCCAATGGCGGTGTCCTGTTCGTTGATGAAATTGCTACTTTGCATCCACGGACCCAGCAGGAATTGCTCTCTGCCCTGCAAGAGAAGAGATTTCCCATCACCGGGCAATCCGAACGATCAGCTGGAGCTATGGTACGCACCGAACCGGTTCCCTGCGATTTTGTACTGGTAGCAGCCGGCAATCTCGAAACCGTCAAAGATATGCATCCGGCCCTGCGCTCCCGAATGCGAGGCTATGGCTATGAAGTCTATATGAATGATACTATGCTCGACACACCCCAAAATCGAGAAAAAATAGCAAGATTTGTGGCTCAGGAAGTGCGAAAAGAAAAAGGAAAAATTGGCCACTTTACCATTGACGGCGTGAGTGCCATCGTAGAAGAAGCCCGGCGGCAGGCCAACCGCAAGGGCCATCTCACCCTACATTTACGCAGCTTAGGCGGGCTGGTCCGGGCCGCTGGTGATCTGGCCAAAGAACAAGGCGCTCAGTTCGCCACCGCCCAGCACGTCAAAGAAGCGAAAGTTCTCGCCCGTCCCCTCGAACAGCAGATTGCCGATAAATACATTGAACGAAAGAAAGAATACGAAGTCATTGTAACTACAGGAAGGCAAGTAGGCCGGGTCAATGGATTAGCAGTCATCGGCGGCGGATCGGCCCAGTCTGGAATTATTTTGGCGATTGAATCCGCCGTAACCATAGGAGGAAAAAAATCGGAGATTATCGCCACCGGAAAACTCGGCGAGATTGCCAAAGAAGCCGTCAAGAACGTCTCCGCCATCATCATGAAATACTTCGGTGAGGACATCAAAGAAACTCGGGATATTTTTGTCCAATTCCTGCAAACCCATGATGGAGTTGAAGGTGATTCCGCTTCCATCGCCGTCGCCACCTCCATTATTTCTGCTTTGAAAGAAATCCCCATCAAACAAGAAGTCGCCATGACCGGCTCGCTCTCCGTACGCGGCGAAGTCCTGCCCGTAGGAGGTGTGTCATCCAAAGTAGAAGCCGCTATCGATGCCGGCATCAAAATCATTATCGTTCCCCATTCCAATTTACAAGATATTGTGGTTGAGAAAGCCAAACTAGATCTGGTCAAGATAATTCCCGTAACCACCATCGAAGAAGTTCTCGAACATGCCTTGGACTGGAAGGGCAACGAAAAGCTAAAAGAACACATATTTAATGGAAAGAAAAAAAAAGGGAAATAAAAAAGCTTACCCATCAAGTTGTTTCGTCTCCCCATTTCCACAACGAAATCTTTTTAAAGAAACCGCTTAATTACAGAATTCATGGCACGCTCACAATCAAGATCGCAACGAAAAGCCTCCGGTGGAAGATACCATCAGTCCCGAACTAAGAAAAAGACTGAACTGGCCGGATTTCCAGCCAATACCCGCCTCTCGCCTGAAACAAAAGTACGACGCAAAGGCACTTTAGGCGGCCATGCCAAGCAATCCTTGCTCACAACCAACGTTATCAATGTTTCCGATAAAAAAGGAAAAACCACCAAAACCCAAATTCTCAACGTTATTGAAAATGCCGCCAATCCCCATTTAGTTCGTCGAAACATCATTACCAAAGGAGCTATCGTTGAGACAAAATTAGGAAAAGTAAAAGTCACCAGTAGACCAGGACAAGAAGGCATGATTAGCGGGATGTTGGTATAAAGAATACATTTTAAGCACATTTATCATTTCTAAAACTGACACGATTTTCCCCACTAACCAGCTTATTTCCACTCCTTGTCCAGTGTTCTTAACTCCCCAAAACTAAAAATTTATGACTTTCAACCATTCTTATATAAACCCACTCACCCACTGGACAACTCCGGCGAGAGTATATAAACTACTTCTTCCATCCTAAAACCATCAACCAGGAGGTGATAGCCATGATTGATTTAACCACCAGAACCATAAAAAGATTATTTGAGCAGCAAGTCATGAAAATGACTACCGAAACTATCCGGCCCCGGGAAGAATCCTTCGACTACCAGCTCAGCGGGGGGTGGTTGCGATGAACGTCACCGACCGAGTCATTTACCTGCTGCAGACCTATGACGACTACCAGCGCTATCTCCCTTTAGGATTAAGAGAAAGGCAAACTTTCATTGATGACTTTTCGATGGCTTCAGTATAAACTACCTCAACGAAACACCCCTATGCCCTATCCCCCTGGCTGCCATGGCTGGGGGAAAGGGATTTTTACAAAAACAATGACCAGAGAAAGTATACTTTCAATATAGAAATTCTTATAAGTGTGTGCATACTAAGATATTATGTGGGTCTAACCAGAAATTTGCAATATGAAGCAGAACTCTTCGCAGCTAGTTCTAGATTACAATCAGTTGCAACTGGATTAAATGCGATCATAGTTGGGCAACAGATTGATGTTGGAGAACAAGAACATTTTGAATGGGCAGGAAGTCTTATGGGTCAAATGGACTGGCATTCTGACCATTATCACCAAAAAGAACATCCAGAATTAGGTGTAATAGCAACACGATTAAGACCTAATTTCTACGGCACTTTATGCCGGCTCAGAATTCCATTCAATACAACATTTTCGGAAGGACTTTATGAAACACTAAAATCCAGGGGGGAAAAAGTTAAGTTAGGAACAGAAGAACTAATACAAGCTCATCAAGTAGTTCAATCCCTAGCAACAGACACTTTAACAAAACTGCGCTATGCACACGGAAGGGCACAGTTTATTTTGTGAGTGATTTTTGCATTTACGCCGCCGCCTAGGTCAAGAGGCGAGCCGAGAACTACCTTTGCTTGCACGAAATTATTGATGCAACTCCACGATTAACGAAGCTAAAATTCAGCAAAATTTAGGGTGAGGTTGGCACGAGGCGAGCGACCAAGGTGGCGTAAATGCTTCTTGCGAAATCACTCACTTTTCGAACTGTGCCCACGGAAGAGAGTATATTTAAGAAAAAATGAAAATGTCTCTGGAAATTAACAAATTGATAATTCAAGCTTTAAGTGAAGATGGACTTTTTTCTAACAAAAATGGCCAAAAATAGAGAACAAATTAAAAAAGAATTAAAAGAACAAAATGAGTTTCTTCACTCTATGTTACGCTCTTTGGAAGACATTAAAAAAGGCCGGATCAAAACATTTGAGTTTAGTAAAAGCACTTCTCCCAAAAAGCTTAAATAGTTTTTCACCATACAACTTCTATGGATAAAGAATCTCTGGAAGATCGTCTTTTCACTGAGCGTATGAAGCAAGGATCAGATGTGCTTGTCATTGACGCAAGACTCGCTGCCCTCTGTGAAATGTATCAAATCGCATTGAAAGAAAAACATAAAAGAGAAGAACCCTACCGTCAACAGCAAAGAGAGAGAACCGCACGTCGTTTGTATTGGATAACACATCCTCATGCCTATGAACGATTACAAACTATGCAAGCGAAACTAGAAGACATAAAAAGGAGACTCGAGAATATTGGATATTAGCCTTGAATTTTCTTGTCTCATAAAATATATAAATAATCCACTTTCTGAGTAATAGATGGAAGTCCTAACCCGGCGAGAATTTAAACTACGCTCCAAAGAAATTCTACAAAAGATAAGACAGGGAGTAATCTTCATCCATCCCAGTGATACTATCTACGGCTTGGGATGTGATGCCACCAACGCCAAAGCCATATCAACGATAAGGCAACTCAAAGACAGGCCCGCC
>Ga0209211_10012768_pt1 | contig 10521 bp, 11 predicted proteins | sample RifGroA2_FD_183992 | JGI IMG/M metagenome (GOLD analysis project Ga0209211, IMG submission 183992) | Groundwater microbial communities from Rifle, Colorado, USA - Groundwater A2 (SPAdes) (version 2) | ecosystem: Environmental > Aquatic > Deep subsurface > Groundwater | place: Rifle, Colorado...
GAACAGAAACAGTGTGGAAAGAATCATCTTTGCCATATTCAACAGGCAGAATAGGATTTGGGAGAATTGATCCTATGGAGAGTATAGCCCTAAATAAAATTACACATAAAGATTGACATTACCCACAGCCCGCAGGATTTTGACATCGTTGACGAAGTTTGACAATATTGCTTTATGCTAATATCGAGGATAGCCTAAAAATAAATTCCCTTTGTCCTTAAGAGAAATATTTTTCTTGCTTCGGGTTATTTTTTCTCTTGACAGGGTGCCTTTTAATGGGTGTCCCACTTTTTTTCTGGTTCTTACAATAAAAGACTATAAAAGGAGGTTCCCCATATGACTGATATTGTAAAGATTTTAGAAGGTAATAGATTGCTGCTAAAGTTGAGTAAAAAAGTCTATGAGAAGGAAGCAATACTTGCGGCAGCGTATAAATTTACAAATCACTGTGCAATACTGATTGAACCAATTGAAGATACCTGTGTGGGAGTATATTTTGAATTGAAGGAAAATCAAGCCATCGATGAACTAAAAATGATTGCATTTGACTTTTGCAACGAAGTATTAGATCAACAGGTCAGATTAGATATTGAAAAAAGATATGGCAATATTAAGGAGGTAATTGTCAAACATGCTTTCAGTCCGCTGAAGAACATAAAGGAAGCGATACGGTTTTAATGATGAAGAAGTCTTATACAATTTTACCATTTCGTTTTGCTCGTTTCCCAAATGAAGAATTGCTTTTGGTAAATGAGGTCGGGGAGTTTCTTTTTGTTAAATCAGGAGATTTTAATAAGCTGATAAATTATGAGTTGACTCCATATGACGAAATATTTCTCAATCTTAAAGGGAAACACTTTATTGCTGATGCTAATATAGAAAATGTTGTTGATATGCTGGCAATAAAATACCGCACTAAAAAAGCATTTCTTCTAAACTTTACAGCCCTACATATGATTGTTGTTACTGCAAGGTGCAATTCTCGGTGTAAATATTGCCATGCTTCAAGTGAGGATGTTGATAAATCCAGATGGGATATGACTCCTTCTGTAGCACAAAAAGTTGTAGATATGGTTTTTCAATCCCCATCCCCAATTATTAAAATAGAATTCCAAGGTGGAGAGCCTCTTCTGAATTGGGAGGTTATTAAAACAATAGTAGAATATGCAGAGGCTCTCAATAAAAGTAAAAAAAAGAATCTGGAGTTTGTTCTATGTACAAATTTAACATTGACAACTGAAGAGATATTAGATTATTTAAAAATTCATAATGTCCTAATATCAACTTCTCTCGATGGTCCACAAGAAATACATAATAAGCATAGAGTTTTTCGTGCTGGTGGAGGAACTTATGAACTCTTTAGAGAAAAGTTTAATTTATCCAAAACTATTTTAGGATTAGAAAGAATTGCTGCTTTAATGACTACTACAAGGCATAGTTTGCCACATTTTAAGGGGAAAAGGGGACAGATTTATTTTTGAAAAGGATTAAGGATTATTGACATGACATAAGGCGTAGCTTGAGTAAAATGGAACTATACAATGGGATAAAGAAAATAAATCTGTCCCCTTTATCCCTTCAGATATTTGACCAACAGCCTGCCATTGGTCTCGATGGTAGTGTTGTCTATCTCACGCCCTCTTTCATCCGTCACATTGAATGTACATGTTGACGAATGGGCGTCTAATCCTATATACTTTGTCATAGCAGCCTCCTTTTCAGGGTTTAAAGGCCTGCACCTTTTGGTGCTTTACCCTTTATGATATTTAATATCACAAAAGGTTATTGCCTATTAAGGTATTTATAACCTCCCTGGAAGGACGCTGCTTTTTCATATTACCATTCCCGAAGGCTTCTATCGGGAATCCAGTTCTTATAAATTCAATGAGTTATGGATGCCCGACAGAGACATTCGGGCATGACAAACTTACAAAAAGAGGTTTGGGCAACAGCCCCAGTAGACCCGACCCCTTTCTCTTGCTCCTCAGCCAGTTCATGTTCAAAAATTGCCCAGATGCAAGCCCTTGACAAATTACGTGTTTTGCCGAAGCAAAACACGAAACTCTTTTGCCTTTGGCAAAGGAGATAATTTGTCAAGGGCAAGGCGTCGAGGAGCAAGCTATGTTACGAGATTCCTCGCTTCGCTCGGAACAGGCTCCGCAAATGGGTATTTTTCAGCACGAACTCTTTACCACACCCCGGTTGCCAAATACTCATGCATAGAATCCGCCGCCTTCCTGCCGTCTCCCATTGCAAGGATGACAGTTGCACCGCCCCTTACAATATCGCCGCCTGAGAATACACCCTTTTTACTGGTCCTTCCTGTATCAGGATTTACTGCAATATTACCCCACTTATTAACCTTTACATCAGGGCTTGTCTGAGGTATAAGCGGATTAGCGCCATTGCCAACAGCAACAATTGCAACATCCGCATCTATCTGGAATTCAGAGCCTTTCACAGGGACAGGCCGTCTTCTGCCTGATTCATCCGGTTCACCAAGCTCCATTTTTATACATTCAACCTTCTTAAGTCTTCCTTCTTCATCACCCATAAATCTTGTCGGATTGGTAAGGAGCATAAACTTCAAGCCTTCTTCTTCGCCGTGATGGACCTCTTCAATCCTTGCCGGAAGCTCCTCCCTTGAACGTCTATAAACAATTGTCACTTCTTCAGGACAGAGCCTCAAGGCCGTTCTTGCGGCATCCATCGCAGTATTCCCTCCGCCAATCACAATCACCTTTTTGCCGCGCAGCACAGGGGTGTCATATTCCGGGAATTGATATGCGCGCATCAGATTTACCCTTGTAAGATATTCATTTGCAGAATACACCCCAATCAGATTTTCTCCGGGGATATTCATAAAAACAGGAAGACCTGCGCCTGTTCCAACAAACACCGCGTTATAGCCATTAGACAGAAGCTCATCTATGGTCTCAAGTTTTCCGACAACTGCATTGCAAGTAATCTCAACACCCATTTTCTTTAAATATTCAACCTCTGATTCGACTATTTTCTTTGGCAGTCTGAATTCAGGAATGCCATACATTAAAACACCGCCTGCAACATGCAGGGCCTCAAATACAGTAACCTTGTGCCCTTTTTTTACCAAATCTCCGGCAACGGTCAAACCAGCTGGCCCTGCTCCAACAACAGCCACCTTCTTTCCTGTCCCTTTAGGTATCTCTGGGATTGCAACTTCGCCATGTTCTCTTTCATAGTCTGCCACAAATCTTTCAAGTCTTCCAATGGATACAGGCTGACCCTTTTTGCCGACTATGCATACCTTCTCGCATTGGTCTTCCTGAGGGCAGACCCTGCCGCAGACAGCAGGAAGCCCGTTTGTCTCTTTTATTTTTCGTGCTGCATCAATAAATTTCCCTTCTGCAATAAGCCTTATAAACCACGGTATATCTATATTTACAGGACATCCGCCGACGCACAATGGGTTTTTGCACTGGATGCACCGTTTTGCCTCTTCCATTGCAAGTTCAGCCGTATATCCATAAGGAACTTCATAGAAATTTCGGACCCTCTCTTTTGGGTCCTGCTCAGGCATTGCTTGCTTGGGGATTTTCATTCGCTCTTTTACTTCTTTTGGATCCATTACCCGCCGCTCCTCTCATAGCACTTTGCCCCTTCATGGTAGGTAGCCTCTTCCATTGCCATTTTTTCTTCTTTAAGATAGCTCCTGTTTCTCCTGATAAGCTCATCAAAATCAACTTCATGGCCGTCAAATTCAGGGCCGTCAACACAGACAAATTTATTCTTTCCGCCGATAGTCACCCTGCATGCGCCGCACATGCCTGTGCCGTCTACCATGATTGGATTTAGACTTACCATAGTATGAATCTTATATGGCCGCGTTGTGTTGCATACTGCCCTCATCATGGGCACAGGGCCGATACCAACGACAATGCCTATCTTTCTCTGCTCGTCTATAAGTTTTTGAAGTATCTGAGTAACAAATCCGTGATGCCCATAGCTTCCGTCATCTGTTGTTACATAAATCTCATCACTCGTCTTTTTCATCTCATCCTCAAGGATTAAGAGCTCCTTTGTCCTTGCGCCTATTATGGAAATGACTTTATTGCCTGCTGCCTTCAATGCCTTTGCAATAGGATATACAGGCGCCGTGCCTATGCCGCCTCCGACACAGACCGCTGTGCCGAAGTTCTCTATATGGGTTGGTGTGCCGAGCGGGCCGACAACATCCATTATGCTGTCGCCTTTTTCCAGGTCGCCCAGCATAGAGGTAGTCTTCCCAACTTCCTGAGAGATGATGCTGATGGTTCCTTCCGCGCTGTCGGAGTCCATAATGGTGAGCGGCACCCGCTCTCCGTGTTCATTCAGGCGGATTATGATAAACTGTCCTGCCTTTCTCTTTTTGGCAATCATCGGCGCCTTTATCTTGAACTGGGCGACGGTGTGGGAAAGCTGTTTTTTTTCTACTATCTCAAACAAGGCAAGCTCCTTTCTCTGTAAGAAATATACTCTACAAGATATAAAATATATCAAGCAACTTGTCAAACATAAAGAGATATCCAAATTTCCAACACGATTACCCTACTTTTTCCCCTCTGGAATCTCCAACCCCAGCGCCTTTAACACTACCTTCATATCCTCCCACACCTCCTTTTTCTTGCTCTCGTTTCTCAAAAGGTAGGAAGGGTGAAATGTGGGCATAAGCTGAATGCCGTCTCTATACCAATGAAACCTTCCCCGAAGGGCAGTTATCTTTTCAGATGTATTTAAAAGCGTTTGCGCAGCATGGGTTCCAAGAGCCACAATTATCTTCGGCTGTATAACATCAAGCTGTTTTTCCAAAAACGGCCTGCACGCAGCTATCTCATCAGCCTCTGGATTGCGGTTCCCAGGTGGCCGGCATTTTACCACATTGCAGATATAAACATCTTTTCGCTCAAGCCCCATTGCATTAATTATTTTTGTCAACAGCTGGCCTGCCCTTCCTACAAATGGTTCTCCTTGCAGGTCTTCATCTTCGCCAGGGCCTTCGCCTACAAAAACAAGGCTGGTATTGGGGCTGCCAACCCCGAAGACAATATTAGTTCTCTGCTTATGCAATTTGCATCTCTTGCAATCGCCAAGCTCTTCACGAACAGATTTGAGAGTTGAGAGTGGAGAGCTGAGGGTAGGGGATTGTTTTTGTATATCTTCTGAACTCTGAGCCCTCAACCCTCTGCTCTGAACAGGCAATTCGTCTATGCCAATCTCCTTAAGATAGAGCAAGTAGTTTTCTATCTTCTTATGGAATATTTTAATGTCCTGCATAGCCCTATCCTTTTTCCCCGTTAGATGGTCTTTTCTGAAATTTTTATGCAATGGTTAGTATAAACCCCAACACCTAAACCCTCCTGTAAAATAGCGATTAAAAACCTCGCTATTTTACAAACCTGCGATTTGCCTACCATACTTCGTTATCGGCGCATTTTTGCTCCTCACCGTATTGGTGATATACGGCTCGTCGCAAAAATGGCCTCTGCTTCGTCTGGCAGGCAACTTGCAGGTTTCCCCAAAAATCAAAGTCTATTTTTGGGCCCTCTAACGGGGTTTACAAACTATATCTTTTGATGTAATATTTTAACATGTATTTTTTAGTTATTGTATTTTTTCTTATTTTTATTTTTCTTCCTGATACTGTATATGCTTGGGGGCCTGCAGCGCATCTGGAGTTCGGCCGCGACATATTAAACAATATCAAGTTTTTGCCGGCATCACTGCAAGAGCTGCTGCTCACGTTTCCTTATGATTATCTGTATGGAAATATAAGCGCAGACATAGTTGTTGGTAAAAACTTAACAGAAACTCTCAAGCACTGCCATAATTGGAATATCGGCCTTAAGGTTTTAAAAAGTGCCAGGACTGACCCTCAAAAGGCCTTTGCCTATGGGTATATCAGCCACCTTGCAGCAGATACTATTGCCCACAATTATTACATCCCGGAAAAATTCCTTCAATCATTTCATAGCAGGATTCTCAAGCATACATACTGGGAAATGAGGTTCGATACGCTTGTTGATAAAAGCGTCTGGAAGCTGCCTGCTAAAATGTCCAAAGAGGTTCATCGTGACAACGATAAACTGCTCAAAAATATACTTGAAGACACCCCCTTGTCTTTTAGAACAAATAAAACTATATTTTCAAGCATCATCCTTATTCATAGGATTAATCAGTGGCAAAATATGTTGGAGATGCTTTCCTTGTCATCCCGGTGGGTTTTAAGTATAGAAGAACGGAAACAATATTATAACCGCTCGTTAGCAGCTATCAAGGATTTTTTAGTTAACGGCTCAAAGGCAAAATGCTTTAGAGATGATCCGACCGGCAGGGCAAGGCTGGATACTGCAAAGAGGTTAAGAAGCCATTTAAAAACGCTCAAGCGCAGCGGCAAAGATTGGGAAGATGCTATGGAAAAGGCTCTCCGCATTGTAAGGCGGTAAGTGTTCAACTCCCTATTGCACGCACCACCTTATCAAGAATCCGCTCAGCTGCTTCGTTTTTTGCAAGGGATGGCAGCTCTTCCACCTTGCCATCCTTATCTATTACAGATACCTGCGTAACTTCTCCGTCAAAACTTGAGGGGCTATTCGCGACAATCAAATCCAGTTTTTTCTCCTTAAGCTTCTTTTTAGCATTCGTCAGCATATCTTCTGTTTCCAGGGCAAAGCCAACAAGAAACTGCCCCCTTTTTTTATTTCCCAGCTCTTTCAATATGTCTTGTGTCCTCTCCAATTCTATATCCAATCTTTCCTCTTCCTTCTTTACTTTTTTCCTATGGCTTATCTTTGGCCTGTAGTCTGATACGGCAGCAGCCATGATAACTACTGTTGACTGAGGATAATGCCTCATGGTGGCCTCTGCCATCTCTTCTGCTGTTATAGTCTTTATAAAGGTAATGCCTCTCGGAGGCGCAAGATAAGAAGGTCCGCTCACCAGGACAACCTCGGCCCCTCGTCTTCTGGCAGCCCTTGCAATAGCATATCCCATCTTGCCTGATGATGGGTTAGAGATAAACCGCACAGGGTCTATAGCCTCTCTGGTAGGGCCTGCAGTAACCAACACCTTTTGGCCTTTGAGGTCTTTTGGCGCAAGACACTCCTCTGCTGCATCTATAATATCCTCAAGGGGCGCAAGCCTGCCTTTGCCTTCATTGCCGCAGGCAAGTTCGCCTTCAGCAGGTCCGATAAAGCAGTAGCCAATCTTTCGCAGCCTTTCTATATTATGCTGGACAATCTTATTGTCATACATATTGGAATTCATTGCCGGCGCAAAAAGCACAGGGGCCTTAGTGGCCATAATGATTGTTGTAAGAAGGTCGTCCGCAATACCTGATGCAACCTTTCCTATGACATTTGCTGTTGCCGGGGCAACAACAACAAGGTCTGCCTTTTCTGCCATGTCAATGTGGGATATCTTTGACTCCTGGCTAAGGGCAAACATATCCTGGCTTACAGTATTTCTCGCAACTGTTTGAAGACTCAGCGGTGTTATGAAGCTAACGGCTGCCCTTGTCATAACAGGCCACACCTCTGCCTTATTTTTTATAAAAAGCCTTGCAAGCTCCAGAGCCTTGTATGCAGCTATGCCGCCGGTAATGCCGAGGACTATTTTTTTATTATTTAATATCATGTTACTGACACCACCTCCTCATAAGTAGTAACTCCCTCCAGCATCTTTCTTATTGCGCACTGGCGCAGGGTAAGCATGCCGTCTGTCTTTGCAGCCTCCTGGATATCGGTCAGTTCTATTTTAGAAGAAGACAATATGTTTCTCATCCTGTCTGTAAAGTCCAGTGTCTCAAATATCCCTGTCCTTCCCTTGTAGCCTGTTCCCCTGCATTCTACGCAGCCTTCGCCATAATGGACAACGTACCCCTTTGGCCTTTTCGGAAGCTCCAGATATTCAACCTCTGCTTCGGTAAGATTTCTGGTGGTCTTGCAGTGCTGGCATATCTTACGCACCAGCCTCTGCGCCATAATGCCGATAATTGTGGATGAAATCAGGAATGCAGGGGTGCCGAGATCCATGAGCCTTATTATTGAGCTTGGCGCATCATTGGTATGCAATGTGGACAAGACGAGATGCCCTGTAAGCGCCGCCTGTATGGCAGACTCAGCAGTCTCTTTGTCCCGTATCTCGCCGACCATTATTATATCAGGGTCCTGACGGAGGAATGCCCTTAAGGTATTGGCAAATGTTACGCCAATAGCAGGCTGCACGCCCACCTGATTAAAGTCCTCCATGACCATTTCTATAGGGTCCTCTATGGTGACGATATTTACCTCCGACGAGGAAAGCAATCTGAGGCTGGAATATAAGGTGGTTGTTTTGCCGCTTCCTGTAGGGCCTGTCACCAGTATAACGCCGTTGGGCCTTTTTATAAATGAGCTGAAGAGTTGGTATTCCCGTGGATAGAAACCAAGCTGGTCAATGTCCTGAAACAGTATCTCAGGGTCAAATATTCTTATAACAACCTTCTCGCCGAATGCAACAGGCATGGTAGATACCCTGAGCTCTATTTCCCGCCCTTGGTAATCTGTCTTTATGCGACCGTCCTGCGGTTTTCTCTTTTCAGCTATATCCATTCTGGACATCATCTTTATCCTGGATATAATCGGCGGATGAATCACCTTCGGGATAGTATGAATATAATGAAGCGCTCCGTCTATCCGGAGTCTCACAAAAGACTTATCCCTTTTCGGCTCAATGTGTATATCGCTTGCCCGCTGGTCAAAGGCATAACGTAAAAGATATTCAACAGCATTGACAACATGTTGGTCGCCTGCATCTATCTCTGTGTGGCCTTTGAGTTTTACATACTGTTCCAGATTGCTTATGTCTACAGACTGCACCATATCCCGCTGCGCAGCCAAAACAGATGTGCGGAAACCGTAAAATTCCCTGACTATCTTCTGTATATCGCTTTTTGAACTCAAGACAAGTTTTAGCTTTACCTTTTTTGTCCGTGAAAGATTTTCTATAGCCTCCTCATTATATGGGTCTGCGACAGCAAGTGTTATGGCATCGCCTTCCTGCTCTATTGCAATCATAGTGTATTTTTGGGCAAAGGGGCGTGGTATCAGAGAGGTCGCCAAATCCATGTTTAGCTTAAGCGGGTCAAGCCTTTTATACGGAATCCCTATCTTTTCAGCAATAGCCGTGGTTATGGCCTCTTCTGTCAAAATCTTTCCATTGCTGCCGGATATTTCTATATTGAATGATGATATGACCTCTGCAGGAGACGCCATATCAGGGTGATAGGGAATCTTTGAAAAGTGCGGGACATCCTGGCGTTTTTGAAGCCTGGCCCTCTGGGCATCGCCTTTTACAACAATATCCTTATATTGGTTTTCTGAGATAAGCCCCTTTTTAAGGAGTATCTGGGCTACAAATTCTATAGTAAGGGTTTGTTTTTGCGGGGTCATAATATTTTTGGAATAAAGAATACAGAATTCAGAAGGCAGAAGGTTTTGTCTCTTCTTCTGACTCCTGACTTCTGACTCCTGACTTCTTATCAAGCAATTTTTTCAAAAGTTCATTGGTTTTTTTTTGTTCCTCTATTGCCTCTCTTATCAAGTCCTTTATGCCGAAGATAGAAAATGGGAGGGCAATCCATATTGCCAGAAGAATAAAGATTAACAAAATAAATACGAGTCCAAATGCGCCCATCATTGCTGGAAATATATTGGCTGTGTTCATTGATGCAATACCTCTCTTGCAGAACGTAGTCATAAGTAACGACAAAACTCAGCGGCACGCTTTTACCGTGTCTGCTGGAGTGATTTGTTAAGCATTTTTACATTCATTTTGTCTATTTTTTATGGTCGCTGACCCTGTTTTTTCTGTTTTTGACCCCTTTATCTTCCCCTTCACCTTTTCTCTTCTTCTACGTGACATGTCTATCTTTTGTTTGCATACCAACCGCCGTGAATCAACAATCCCCCAATAATGAGCGTCACAATTAGGATGCGATTTAGTAACCTCGGCACAGAATCTTGTTGATTTCTACACCTTCTGCTAATCTTACAGATAATCACAGTAGGAATAGATATAATGAGAAAAATAAACATAAACTGTAGCAAATAATATACAACGATTTTCAATGGATTGAATGTATTTAAAATTATTGGATAAGGATTGAAGATATAGCTTACCACTGCGTAGAGCCCGGACGCTCCTAAAAATCTCAAAACAAAGTTTCTCCATCCAAGTTCCTTTGGAAAACTTTTTAAATTCTCCGAAATATAGGACGACTTAACTGTTTGCGTGGCGAAGTCGTAATCGCAGTCACACATGAGTGCGGTCTCAGGATTCAATAACCCACATCTCGGACATTCCATAAGTTTGCACTTCCCCCGAATTTTAGGACACTCAGTTAGGTTAGGCTACCATAGATTCCAGCTCAAATGATACTGGGGAAAGATACCCCAAAGTTGAGTGCCGCCTCTGACGATTATAGAATATTTCAATATAATCGAAAATACTCTGTCGGGCATCTGC
>Ga0209211_10012770_pt1 | contig 10518 bp, 9 predicted proteins | sample RifGroA2_FD_183992 | JGI IMG/M metagenome (GOLD analysis project Ga0209211, IMG submission 183992) | Groundwater microbial communities from Rifle, Colorado, USA - Groundwater A2 (SPAdes) (version 2) | ecosystem: Environmental > Aquatic > Deep subsurface > Groundwater | place: Rifle, Colorado...
TTATATCTGAAGAATATATATTGACCCAAAACGACAAGAAGCATGAAATAATGAGTATAGACTCCCAAGATAGAAGAAACTAAATAGAGAGTAGAGTTTTTCTTGTAGAGAGCGTAAAAGGACAAGATACTAAAGAAAGCAAACATTGAGTACATCCTGACTTCAAAAGCATAATAAACTAACAATGGATTAATAACAAAAAGAAGCAAATAAAGGAAAGATTTCTTGAGAGTCATTTTAAAGACATTATTTAAAAAAAGAAAAGCGACATAAAGGGTCGCCCAGTAAAAAATAAGCGATAAACTTCTTAAAGCAATTTCACTTTTGCCAAAGATTGAAATCCAAAAATGAAGAACGAAATAATAAAAAGGCGGGCTAAAATCATGGGCGGTGCTAATCATAATATCAAGCAAACTTTTTTTTGCCATGAGATAGGAAAAAGCTTCGTCACGCCAAAAAGATTGGACCAAAAAGACGAGAGGGGTTTTGGTGAAGAGAAATTGAAACATAATTTAATAAAAAAATTCTAAACTCTAAATTCTAAGATCCAAATAAGTTCTAAATCATAAATACTAAACCGTTTAGTATTAAATTCTTAATTATTATTTGGTTACTAGTATTTAGAATTTAGGATTAATTAATTTTATACTTTCTCTGTCACTTTATATTTTAACTTTTTTCCAAGCAATATTCTAGTGTGAGCGTCAAGGGCGGGTAGGGAAGAGAAAAAGAAGGATACAATCGGCAATAAATACCATTGGATTATCAAAATCGGTAAAAATTTTATTGGAGTTTTCATATTGACCTTTTTTCTTATCTGAATATCAAGGTAAACGTATAAGATCAACATCGCTGAGGACAAGGTAAGAATCAGACCAGATAATTTTGGTAGTAAAAATCCGAGAACAGTTTTTTTAAATATTGGATTAATAAGTGGGGGAATTGAAGCGGAAATAGTTAAGATAAAGAAAGATACTGGCCAAAGGAGGTGAGTTTCGGCAATAAAAAAGATTTTTTTGAGTTTAACCATAGGAGGAATGTGCGGCGAAGTAAAAAATCTTTTTAAGACATATCCGACATCAGATACCCCCCACGCCCAGCGCTTTTCTTGCTCGTAACGATTAACCATTGTTTTTACTATTCCTCCAGAGTAAACAGCGTCTCCGTTTACGATAGTAAATAAAGGAATCGTCCTAACCTTACTTCCAAATGTAAAGAATGCTTGAAAATATATATGCCAATCTTCGGGAATTATGTCAACGTCCCAATAGTTAAGCTCCTTAAGCAGCCAAAGATTAGTTGAGTAAGTTGAGACTTGGATAAGATTTTCTTTTTGAGATAGAAATGCCAGACGAAGAATCGAAGATAGAGTAGCCTGCATCCTTACAAATAATGGTAATTGCCAGAAGTTATTGTATAAAAGAACTGGCGCCCAATAGAAATGATAAAGGCGTCCTGTGTCCCGCAAGAACTCATATGTCAAATAGGAAAAGTAATTTTTTGGTAATAAACTGTCAGCGTCACAAATTGTGATAATTACTTTTTTAGGGTTTAGCTTATTGAAGTTTACAAATTCTGTAACTTTTTTGCAGGCGTAAGTTTGGTTGCTAGCTTTTCCTGGCTCCTCAATATCTGTGAGTTCATGATAAATACTTATAATTTTTTTAAAATTTCTTTTATATTTATTTTCAAGCATTTTTGCTTTTTCTTCAACCTGCTCCTCTCTCTTTTCAAAGGCCAACACTAAATAGATTTTTCCAATTGGATAATCAGATTTTGTAATCGCCTGAATGGTTGAGTCGATTTTATGTAGCGGCTCCTTAAAATTTGGGATTATCAGAAAATGGTTTATTTCTCCGGAACTTTTATTTGCAATTACTTTTTTTCGGTAGTTAATTAAATTGTGAAATAAAATTTCTTTATATGACCTGACTGCATTATAAGCAGTAGTTGCTGATTTATAAAAGAAATATAGATCAAAAAAAATTATAAAGTAGGCAACAAGGGCGGGATGAAAAGGAGAAAACCATAGTGGTAGAGTAATTAAAACCCAGGATAATAAGGGAACCAAAGCCTCAAGGATTCGTATAAAAGATTTGGATTTAACTACCGCATCGCTCATAACCTTCTATTATACAGTCTTATTGCCAAGCTTCGCAGATCATTTTGAAAGCACAAAAATCACACCATGGCCCGACACGAGGAGAAAAATCATTCTCTCTAATATTTCTGACGGTCTGAAAAATCTTCTCCTTTGTGTTTTCTATATCGCCTTCAGTTTTTGTGAATGATATTTTATCAGGGGTCTGTAAATAGTAGAAAGTGAGATTAACTTGCGAAAGTTTTTTATTATATAAACTGGGATTAGTTGCAGCTAACGCGTAAAGCGAAAGCTGCATGCTTTTTTTTAATTCATTTTCATTAGGTTGCCGACCGGTTTTATAATCTATAATCTCAATTCCATCATTTTTTATTTTATCAACTCGGTCAATTTTGCCGGTTATAAATATATCATCGCTAATCTTAATTTTAAAAAGTTTTTCCAGTCCCAAAATATTGACATTCTTATTATGAAACTTAGTCATAAAACCCTTCAGAAGTTTTTCGCCTTCATCTTTCATTCTATTTTCATGTGTTTTAGACGCATAGCCAAGAGGGGACCAAGCTGATCTAAAAATGGTTTGTAACCGATCGAGTCCTATATTATTATCGCTAATAAATTCTTGATAAAAAGTCTGCAGGGTCCGGTGAATCGTATCTCCAAATGATAGGGAGGCCGATTGCGAAGTAGGCACTTTAAGGATAAATTGGTATTTATATTGAAGAGGGCATTTTTCGTAAGTTTCAAGCTGGGTATATGAGAAATTACGAAGAATATAATTATTTTTTGATATTGGTTCTTTAGGTTTTCTAAAATCAAAGATTGATAATTGCTCCTTTTTTTCGCAATTGATTTTTAGAATTGTTTCCAACTCGTTTTTGAGAAGCGATTCACTTACAAAAGGTGAAATTTTTTGTTCTCTTTTTCCTTCTCCGTAAAACTTAGATGCCGTCAAATAGATGTGATCCATTGCGCGAGTAACACCTACATAAAAAAGCCTTCTTTCTTCCTCAAGATGAAAATCACCAGTTGGTAGGATTTCTTTTATCAACTCGTCCGGTATTGCAATATTTTCTTTTTTTATGTTAGTTGGAAAACGACCTCTTGTGAGATTGACGAGAAAGACAACCTTAAATTCTAGACCTTTTGCTGAATGGGTAGTGATGATGTTCACCGCATTGATTTCTGAAGCATCAGATTTTCCAACAGTCGGCGACTCACCTAATTCAATGCTCATTGTCAAGTAGTCAACAACTGATGAAACCGATGCGTCTTCATGGGAGTTTTCAAAACTTTTAAGTTTATTGAAAAATTTAGAGACATTAAGAGCAATTTTTTCTTCACCTTCGGTTTTATAATTAACTAATTTACTTAAATATTTTGTATCTTCCAAAAAATAGAAAAGTATCTGGCCGGCAGAATCTTTTTTTACTTTCCCCAAATGCTTTTTGATCATATTAAATAAATATTTAACTTTTTCTCGAGTCTCAGCTTTTATGAGAGGCAGATATTTTCTATAGATTTCATAACCCTCCGTGAGTGGGGATTTCTCAAAAAAGCTTAGATAAATACTGATTGCCTGAAAGAGTGAGAGATTGGTTTTTTTAGAAAAAGCCATAAGCAGGGTAATATCAACAACATCAATCTTAAAAAGCTCCATGTTAAGGATTCGGTAGAGCGAAACTGAATCCTCTATGTTATTCATTATATATAGATAAGCCAAAAGGTCTTTAACTTCTGGCTGTTTAAGCAACATTCCAGGACCCAAAAATTGATAGGGGATTCCGTGGCGGGAAAGCGCTCTTATAAATGCATTACTGTGATTATTAGCACGAGTAAGGATGGCAAAATCGGAAAACAAGTAATCTTTCTTGAGTCTTAGTATTTCTGAAGCGACATAATCAGCTTCCTCTTCAGGACTCACAGCAAGATAAAATTTCGGTTGATAATCATGTTTTTTTGATTGTCTACTTTTTACAGATATAAGCTCCTTAGATATTCCAAGCTTCGCTTCCAGGGTATCAGGGTCATTTTTTTTAATCAGGCGATACGCAGCGTCAAGGATGCTCTGGGATGAACGATAGTTTTTGAGTAACGTGATTTGCTTAGCTTTTTTGTAATCCTTCATGAAATTCAAAATATTTGAAACCGAGGCACCGCGAAATTTATAGATTGCCTGAGAGTCGTCACCAACGACGGTAAGGCATGGGGCAGACTCGGGAGGGGAAAGATATCTAATCAAATCGTACTGGGCGATATTGGTGTCCTGGAATTCATCAATAAGAATATATTTAAATTTATTCTGATATTTTTTTAAGATATTTTTTCTTTTGGAAAATAATTCTGTCAAATAAAATATCAAATCGGAAAAGTCAAAAAGATTTTCTTTTATCTTGAGTCCCTGATACGTTTTATATGCATTTGCCAATTCTAAATACTTTTCTATTTCTTGGTTTTCTGTCATTTTGGCTTCGTTCGTCGACTGCCCGTCTCCTTTCTTGCCAAAATTATTATTTTTTATCCATTTTAAGTAATCTACGGGTGAAATATTTTCGTCGCGGAGGCGCGAAAAATGATTTAGTAGATCACCTAAAAATTTATTAGGGTTTCCGAGAGGGGAAAAATACTTTAAATTAAATAAAAATAAATTTTTTCGCAAAAAAATAATTGTTTCTGCCTCAGTCATTAATCTAAATGCTGGAGAAATTCCAATGTGCGAAGCTTCCTCTTTCAAAATCTGATCGGCAAAACTATGGAATGTTGAGATCCACATCTGAAAATATCCATAGGGCATCTCGCGGTCGACCCGCTCTTCCATTTCGGCGGCCGCTTTTTCGGTAAAAGTGAGCGCCAATATTTCCTCGGGTCTGGCTAAATTTTTTTTGATGAGGTATTTTATTTTGTCTACGATGACAGTAGTTTTTCCAGTGCCGGCGCCAGCGATGATTAATAATGGTCCTTTATTGTATTCGACTGCTTTTTTCTGCTCTTCGTTTAACATGAGTTTATTCTAGCAGAAATAAATTTAGCCAGAAGAGAAATAAATCTATCACCTCAATGTTTTAAAACATTGAAGTGCTCTAGTTAATTAGAGTGAGGATTTTGATATACTCTATCAATGAAGCTTTATTTGTTTGGAGGGGCTGAAGTTGATTTACTTTCAAGGTCTGTTTCTATTTTAAAAAATCTAATAAGAGAAACTTTTTTAAAAATACAACCAAAAAGCATACTCCATGTTCCTTTTGCGAGAACGAAGTTCGTCCCAGAAGATAAGGGCGAATGGGATGAAGGATGGTTCACGAAATTAATGAATGATACTAAGATTAAAATTTTTGATGCAAGATCGGTGTCTGACACTAACAGTTTTGTCGGTAAGACAATTTTTATTAATGGCGGACCTGAAAGAAAAATATTGATAGAAACTGTAAGTAAAAATAAAAAATTGATGAGCTTAATTTTAAATTCTAAATTTATCGTTGCAGAATCAGCTGGGTCGATGGCGGTAGGAGAGTATTTAAGAATCTCAAGAACAAGTAATGAAATTATTAAGGGGTTAGGATTGTTAAAAAATGTCGTTATTGAACCACATTACACAGAAAGAGATTACAAAAGATTCATTAATGAAGATATGAGATTATCGGGGATGAAATACGGAATAGGAATTGATAGTGTTACCGGCATTATAATTGACCCTCAACATTTTCCTAAGAAGTGGGAAAAGATTGGACAAGGAAGCGTACATATAATAGAAGTACCTTGATTAATCGAAGTGAAAAAAAGCAATTTTTTGTCTTGACCCCGAAGAACTCTTGCCTCGTCGCGAGGTTTACATCCTCGCCTCCGAGGAGCGAGTCTACGGGGTCGGCGGGCAAAAACCTAAAAAATATCAAGTTTTTGCCCTTGACTTTTGGCATGATTACCTTTATCATAAAAACAAATAAAAAGTTAAAAGCCTTATTTATTTTAGGCTTTCTTTTGTTTGTTATTATCAATTATATAAATTAATAAAAATATGGCAGACGGAACATTTCAGAGGAATAAGCCTCATTTAAACATTGGTACAATTGGTCACGTAGATCACGGTAAGACAACTTTAACTTCGGCAATTCACTACGTTTTATCAAAAAAAGGTCAAGCAAAATTCTTAAAATATGAAGATATCGATAAAGCTCCTGAGGAAAGAGCACGAGGCGTTACCATCAATCTTCATCATTCAGAATATGAAACCGATAAAAGACATTATGCTCACATTGATGCCCCAGGGCATGCAGATTATATTAAAAACATGATCACAGGTGCTGCTCAAATGGATGGAGCAATTTTGGTAGTATCAGCTCCAGACGGCCCAATGCCTCAAACAAGAGAGCACATCTTATTAGCAAAACAGGTAAACGTTCCAGGAATAATTGTTTTCTTGAATAAAGTTGATATGGTTGCTGATAAAGAAATTTTAGACTTAGTGGAGATGGAAGTAAGAGACCTTTTAACTAAGTATAAGTTTCCAGGGGATAAAATTCCAATTATCAGAGGTTCGGCTCTTAAAGCTCTGCAGGACGATCCTGAAGCTATTAAGAAAATTGAAGAACTAATGAAAACTGTTGATGAATATTTTCCGGAACCAGTAAGACCGGTGGATCAACCATTTTTGATGCCAGTTGAAGACGTCTTTACAATCTCGGGCCGCGGAACAGTCGTAACGGGCCGAGTTGAGCGCGGAATTTGTAAGATAAATGAGGAAGTAGAAATCGTCGGAATTAAGGATACTAAAAAGACAGTTGTTACCGGTGTTGAGATGTTTAAGAAAACTCTTGATGAGGCTCGCGCTGGTGACAACGTCGGACTCCTTATAAGAGGAATTGAGAAAGACGATGTAATGCGTGGTCAGGTGATTGCTAAGCCTGGATCAATTACTCCTCACACAGAGTTTGAGGCAGAAATTTATATTCTTACTAAAGAAGAAGGTGGGCGTCATACTCCTTTCTTTAAAGGATACCGACCACAATTTTATATAAAGACAACCGATATCACTGGAGAAGTCACCCTTCCCTCAGGAGTTGAGATGGTCATGCCTGGAGACAATGTGAAGGTCACAGGAAAACTTATATATCCAGTCGCCATGGAAGAAGGATTGAAGTTTGCGGTACGAGAAGGTGGACACACAGTCGGAGCTGGAGTAGTAACAAAGATCATTAAATAAGCTCATCAAGTTTGTCAAGTTATAAAGTTTGTCAAGATTAAAATCTTGATGGACTTGAAGAACTTGCAACTTGGTAAATTAAATTGTTTATTAGCACCTTTATATTATGCCGAAAGGAAGAATCAGAATTAGGTTGAAGTCGTATGATCATCGATTAATCGATGAAACTTGTCAAAAAATTGTCGATACGGCAATTAGGACAGGTGCTTCAATTATTGGTCCAATTCCACTCCCAACAAGGATTGAGGTTTATGTAGTAAATAAGTCTCCTTTTATTGATAAAGATGCAAGAGACCATTTCGGCATGAAAATTCACAAAAGGCTAATTGATATCGTTAATCCGACAAATCAAACGATTGATTCACTGATGCACTTAGAGCTACCTGCGGGAGTTGAGGTAGAAGTGAAGATGTGATTTCTTCTTGAAGAATCGTAGGGCGTATTATATAATGTTTCAAATCATGTTAAAATTCCTTTGTTCGGGAAGCATCGGATTTTAAAATTTTCCGGATTGGATTTTAGCCCCAATCTGGGGCTATTTTTTTTGCCATATGTCAGGTTTTACATTAGGACAAAAATCACTACAATCTCAGACTTTTGACGATAAAGGAGAGCGTGTCCCGACTACTTTTATTAAAACATCACCTTGTTACTTTGTGGGTCTTATGGTGCCTGCCGAGCAGAAATACTTTTCAATTAAACTTGGCATGGGAAACACGAAGAGAATCCAAAAACCAGTAAGAGGAGAAATAAATAAGGCGGGGATTAAGACCCCGCTTCGTTTTTTAAGGGAAATTAGGCTGGAAAAATATGGCGAAAAAATTAAAATTATCGATGAAAACAGTAGAAAGGGTCTTGATGTCGACGGAGTCAAGATCTTTATCGGAGATGAAATCAAGCCAACAATGCTTTTTAAGAAAGGCGATTTAGTCACAGTCAGCGGAACTTCAAAAGGAAAAGGATATCAAGGTGTTGTTAAAAGGCATCACTTCAAAGGAGGGCCTCGAACTCATGGCCAGTCGCGCGGTGAACGGGCACCCGGTTCAATTGGAATGACAACTACTCCAGGGCGGGTTTTTAAGGGAAAAAGAATGGCTGGCAGGATGGGCCAAGATAGAGTGACTGTCAAAAATTTAATGATTATTGAAGTTAAAGAAGATGGACTTCTAATCAAAGGATTAGTACCTGGTTTTAAAACTGGATTATTGGAAATCAAAAATTAAATATTTAAATATGGTAAAAGAAGAAAAAAAATCACCGGCGAAAAAAAATAGTGCTTTATCCATTCCAGTTTTTAGTATTGATGGAAAAGAAAAAAAAGCGATTGAACTTAATAAAAATCTATTTGATGTTAAAGTAAGTCCATCTTTATTAGCTCAAGCGGTGAGAGTTTATTTAGCTAATCAAAGAGCCGGGACAGCAAGTTCAAAAACTCGCTCGGAAGTCATCGGTTCAACCCGAAAAATATACCGACAAAAGGGGACTGGAAAAGCACGACATGGAAGCTTAAAAGCGCCAATATTTGTCGGTGGAGGAGTGGTTGGAGGACCAAAGCCAAGAGACTATTCATTATCATTCAGTAAAAATCAAAAAAGATTATCTTTTTTTGGCGCTTTAACGGATAAAGCAGTAAAAAAAGATATTGTATGCCTTGAAGATGTCGATGTAAAAACCAAACTAAAAACAAAAAACATCAGTCAATTTTTGAAAATATTGAAGCTCATCGGAAAAAAAGTGGTTTTTGTTTTGCCAAGTATGATCAAAAATAATTTTGTTCTTGCAAGCCGCAATATTGAAAAGGTCTCCATGACGCAAGCGACATCATTAAATACCTATGAAGTTTTGAGAGCAGAAAAAATTATTTTTTTTGAAGATGCCATTAAGACGTTAGAAAAACATTTTTTAAATCATGAAAGTTAACGAGGTAATAATATCACCAGTATTAACCGAAAAGGCAACTCTTTTAGCCAAGAATAAAGTCTATATGTTTTATGTGAATCCCAGATCCGATAAAAATAAAATAAAACAAGTCCTAGAAAAAATATACGCAGTCAAAATCTCAAGTGTTAGGACAATGAATAGAATTGGAAAAGTAAAAAGAGTTGGTAGATCAATGAAGATGAAACAATTACCAAATCAGAAAATAGCTTATGTAAAAGTTAGTACGGGTAAAATTGATTTATTCCCACAAGCATAATATGAAAAATAATTTTTTAACTAAAAACGCTAAACCTGTAAAAAAATTAACCGTGATTTTAAAGAAGCATTCGGGTCGTGATTCTTCAGGCACAATTTCGGTGAGGCACCAAGGTGGCAGGCAAAAAAGATATTATCGAATGGTTGATTTTAGAAGAGATAAAAGAGATATTAAAGGCGAGGTAATTAGAGTTGAAAAAGATCCGGGAAGAAATGCTCACATTGCTTTAATAAAATACGAAGATAATGAATTAAGATATATTATTCATCCTGAAGGTTTGAAGGTTGGAGACAAAATAATTGCCGCAGATACTGCCGATATTAACACTGGTAACGCCATGCCTTTAAAAAATATTCCAATCGGCGTCTCAGTTCACAACGTTGAGATGTATCCGAAACACGGGGGACAAATTGCTCGCGGAGCCGGGACATCAGCAGTTGTTATTGCCAAAGAAGATGATTTTATTCACCTAAAACTTCAATCAGGCGAAGTGAGAAAATTTTTTCCTGATTGCTTTGCCACAATTGGAAAAGTCGGGAACAGTGAATTTAAAGATGAGATAATTGGCTCTGCTGGACGAAAAATATTAATGGGAATAAGGCCAACGGTACGAGGTACCGCCCAAAATCCAAGAAGTCATCCTCACGGAGGCGGAGAAGGGAAGTCTGGTGAGGGTATGCATCCAAAGACACCTTGGGGAAAATCCGCAAGAGGAACAAGGACTCGCAACAAAGACAAATGGAGTAATAAGTTTTTAGTTAAAAGAAGGAAATAAACATGAAATCAACTACATATTTAAAAAACTTGAAAATTACACCAAAAAAACTACGGTTTTATTTGAAGGCTGTCAAAAAAATGTCGCCGAGCGAATCATTGAGATTTTTGTATTATGGAAAACAAAAAGCGACCTCTGTTCTTTATAAATCAATCGAATCAGCAATTAGCAATGCTAAACTGGCTTTAAAAGTAAGCCCCGATCTGTTAACATTTAGACTTTTGACAGTTGAAGAAGGACAAAAATTA
>Ga0209211_10012774_pt1 | contig 10515 bp, 6 predicted proteins | sample RifGroA2_FD_183992 | JGI IMG/M metagenome (GOLD analysis project Ga0209211, IMG submission 183992) | Groundwater microbial communities from Rifle, Colorado, USA - Groundwater A2 (SPAdes) (version 2) | ecosystem: Environmental > Aquatic > Deep subsurface > Groundwater | place: Rifle, Colorado...
AAGTACATTTCAAGTGTCCCGAGACCCTCTGGTTCAATATATATCTGATGTCTGGATTTCTCCGGAAAACGCATCACCTTGTCTTCTATTGAAGGGCAGTATCTGGGCCCTACCCCCTTGATCTTTCCCGCAAATAAAGGCGATCTGTGAATGTTTTTTCTGATAATTTCATTTGTCTCTTCATTTGTATGCACAAGAAAGCATGGAACCTGCGGCAGGGTAATTTCGTTCGTCTCCGGCGAAAAAGTCACCGGCTCTTCATCGCCCGGCTGGAGCTTTGTTTTCGTGAAGTCGATCGTATTTTTATTTACACGTGGATTTGTTCCTGTTTTTAGCCGTCCTATCTCAAAACCGAGCGCCAGAAGGCATTTAGAGAGTTTTTCCGCGGATAATTCGCCGTTTCTGCCGCCCGGGTAAGAGGCCTCTCCGATATGTATAAGCCCGTTGAGAAATGTTCCGGGTGTTATTATCACAGCTTTTGCAAAATATGCCATCCCCATGTGCGTAACGACACCGTAGGCCTCATTATTTTTCACGAGAATCTTTTCTATTATTCCTTGTTTCACATCAAGATTGCTCTGATTCTCAAGAACAAGTTTCATCTCGTTCTGATATATTTTTTTGTCACATTGTGCCCGGAGGGAATGGACCGCCGGCCCCTTTTTTGTGTTTAACATTTTAAACTGAATAGCGGATTTATCGGCAGCTCGGCCCATTTCTCCACCTAAAGCATCTATTTCTTTTACAAGGTGTCCCTTAGCCATGCCACCAATTGCAGGATTACATGACATTTGGGCTATATTGTCTAAATTTATAGTAAATATGGCTGTTTTTAGGCCCATACGCGCCACTGCAAGGGCTGATTCAACCCCTGCGTGCCCAGCACCTACCACTATAACATCGTATTTTTTATCATACTTAAGCTTATATTCTGGCTTCATGAGATAATCCTCTGGTTATGCTGCTATTTTATGTTTTTTGTGGTTCAGAATAGCTCCATCAATCCGAGTAAAGGACAAATTACAAATTACGAATGACAATATATGGAGTTATATAATAATCCTCATCATATTGTCCTTTGTCATTTGTACTTTGTACTTTTACGTGTGCCCATTCTATTGGTTTTCCAAAAACGCCTAGGATCTGACAGACCTCGATTCTCGAGTTCTGCGTTGTCCACAACTTATCCACAACTATTTATAACCGTTTTTTACATGTTAATAACTATGTTGGCATCTTAGATATATTCATATTATGCTTTATTTCTGAATGCTTTTTCTATTTTCGCAACAGTTGGTATTTAGTATCTGCTCCAAACCTTTACCCATCAGGAGTATATCGTTATCGACATTTTATCCACTTTTTTCTGTTTTACCTTTTAAAAAGAGTTTACACTGACAAAATATCCGGAGTAGTTATTATTTTTCCCGATTCCCAACTGTTAATAACTTAATTTGCTGTCAGTTTTACCAGATATTAGGCCTATTGTAAAGCCCGAAATCTTCTATGAATTATACATTACTACAAATGATTTCTCATGCTGTTGAATATATATCGGGCTGATGGCACATCCGCCAAGGATATTAGGCGGATCTCTCGACGATCCGCCTTAAATAATTGGCGGATCTTTTGAAGAGATAAACGAAATGAGATGACACAGATTACCACAATTGCTTTAAAGAAATAATATTATTTACTCGGTACCAGCATATCCTTATTTGTGAAACCAAATTCCTTTATTTTAGCAAGCTGCCAGGAGATTTCACCGACATCGGAAAGTTTGTGAGCGTCGGACCCAATTGTAATCTTTGTTTTATTATCTTTAATTATCCGAAGGAATGCATCATCGGGAAGCCCTATGGAATTTAACTCTATTGCTTTGTTTTGCTTTTTCGCACTCTTTGCTATATCTTCACGGTAGATATCGGGGAAATTCTTAAATATGAGCTCCCTATCTTCCGTCTTGGAAAGCATTTGCGTAAGCGCCCACATAGGATGCGCAACTGTGTCAACGTAAGGGTTTTTCAACGCTCCGAGCATCTGCTTGTAATAATCCGGTATCGCGTAATGGAATCTTGCCAAAGTGTCCTGCGGGACAAGATAATCTTTTTTGGTAGAAAAGCCCATATGGCATCTGTGCACGGCAGCTATCACTATATCGCACTCTTTTAGAAAACTATCAGGGAGCGTCAACGTTCCGTTATAATCCATAATTGTGGCTTCAACGCCGATAAGGATCTTTACTCCTTTGGCTTTCTCAAGTTTTTTTGCTTTTTCTTTTAATTTGTAAAGCGCTTCTATTTTGTTATACCAGATAAAACCCGGAAGCTCCGGAATATGATTTGTTATACCTATTACCTTGAGACCTTTTCGCTTTGCTTCTCCCGCAACCTTCTCTAATTGATTATCGGAATCAGAGGAAAGATTTGTATGAATATGCAGGTCTATCAATTCAATGTTTTTCATTTTTTCTCCAATTAGTGGGATAAAGCGTAGATAACTATATTCGTGGCCATTTTGAGCATATTATAATGTTTTTCTTCACCCCACCAGTACGGATTATTATGCCACCCGCAATGCACATCTGAAGAACTCCCGAATATTTTCATTCTTCCGGTTTCGTCAAAGTAAGCCCACCCGCCGTTTGGCACACCCTGCCCATGCGGCATGCCATTTGGAAATTTATAAAAACTTTTAAAGATCTCATGATTATTGTCCAGTTTCACCATCTTACCGTTAGGAAATACCCGTGTCTCTATCTCGCTTTTGAACGACTGAAAGAAATTATCTCCCGAACTGGCGTGATCCTGGCCTTTTCCGCTCTGCTCCACACAATCATCCTGAAAGATAAAACCACCGCGGTCCAGGTACTCCCTGATATTTTTTATCTCCTGGTCGGTAAACTGGACAAAATGCTGTGCCTGTACAAAAATAAACGGATATTTAAGCATTTGCTGCAAATTGTTCAGATAGACAATGTCCACCTGCTTTGCCACCTTAAGGGAAGTTGTTTTCTCGAGAGTGTTTAAAAAAATCAGATCATCCCCGCGTTCACCTAAAGCGTCCTCTTCCGGCTGGCCAGCATCCGTATTAAAGGCAGCGCGAGCCCACTTGAACTCGCCGGCGGCGGCAAAGGCGATCATAATCCCGAGTAAAATAAGAATTTTTTTCATCTTAAGCTATCTCCTGTAATTTGCAAGTATCATCTCTCCAGTGCCGGCAACCAAAGCCAGAAGAACCAGATACCACCACCATCTCTGCTTTTCTTCCTCTTCTTTTTTCGTCCAGTATTCCAAGCTGTTCTTTACTTCTTTCATTTCGCTCAGCGGGTTTTTTAGTTTTAACTCTTTTTCTTCGGTGCCTGTATAAGCAAGGTCACCTTCTTCAAAACCTCTTACATTTACAGCAGAATATTCAACACTCTTGTCTTTCTTTGTATAACTATATATTCCGGGCTCCTCGGCTTCTGCGCCGCTTTTAAACTCCCTGCCGGAAGGAGATGTTATTTTAATTACGCCTTCCGAGGAAGTAGAAACGGCATCACTCGTAAAATAGAGCACTTCCCCGTTTTCTTCCTCTCCTCCCGATGTATACACCAGCTGGTGAATGAACGGGAGAAAGAGCGGGGTCAGTACAAAATTATTCCAGGTGCCGTCGAACGATGTGGAAAAGAGCATTACTCTTCCTTTTCCGAGACGCTTCTCTATAAAAGCGGGATCCCCGTTGTCATAACTCAAAATCACATTTCCGTCCGTCTTCCCGATTTTAATATACTTTATGACGGAAACACTGCTCCAGTCCGCATATTTCGGGTCTGTCAGCCCTTCGAGCACCGGATTATCCAGAAGCCGGGGAGAAAGTCCGAAACCGAATTTCCAGTTATCCGTACCTCCTTCCACGCTTTTAAGTTCGGCAGGGAGCAAACCCTTAATAAGAGAATTATACCTTTTCAATTCGGCTTCACCCGTAAAACCGGAAGGAATGAGTACAAAGGTTCCGCCGTCTTCCACAAATCTTCTAAGAAGCGGTACGGCACTCTCTTTAAGCTCCTCTATCCCGGAAAGAAATATCGTACGGGTTTTTTCTTTATCCGCTTCAACAAAAAGAGCGGCATTCTTTTCTTTTATTTCAAATAGCCCTTTCAGCTCCATCGGCGAAAGCGCCTTGGAAAGATAAACGGGCTCATGGCTTCCAGCTTTTCCCGAAAGAAGGAGTATAGGGAGTCCGTATTTTTTATTAACACTGAAATAATATCTGTTATCGGGTTTTAACCCGTCGCTCTCTTCTATTTTAACGTAACCCTGGTGGGCTGTGTTAAGTTTCATATCAACGGTAAATTCCGCAACTTTGGTCTCTCCCGGCCTAATAAGAAGCTTTTTTTCCTGCTTTACGCCGTCCACGTCCAGCTCTACCTTGACGGAACTCTCAGTATCGGCAAATCTCGTAATGCGGGCTTTTATCCTGTTGTAAGAGAGCCGTCCGCTTTCGCTTATAAGATCCACGCCCGTTACCGCCGTATTCCTGTTTTTGTTATCATTTTCGTTAACCCTGATTATTTTAAGAAGTACGCCCGGGGAGAGTTTCTGGTTAAAATCAAATTTCGTCCACCCGCTTTCCTGATTGTCCGTTATCAAATATATTGTTTTTGTGGAAACAGCCGCTTCCATGAGCATCTCTTCGGCCAGCCGGATACCCGGTTCAAACTCCGTTCCCAGATTTGACAGCCGGATACTCTTAACCGCTATTTCCGCGCCCTTACCGCCTTCGGTCATCTGCAGGAATATTTTCGGTCTTTCTGAACCTGAAATAACCGCCAGCCGGTCTCCCGGACCGTAGTCTGCTGTTATTTTTAATGCTTCTGCCGTGCCTTTACTAAAATAATCTCCGTAACCCATACTGTAGGAGTTATCCAGAATGATAACAGCCGCTTTGGTTCCGCCGGACGCCCATTTGCCTGTCTTATTCGAGAAAAAAGGCCGGGCGAAAGCAAAAGCTATGAAAGCAATAAGAAGTATCCGCAAAAAGAGCAGGAGAAGATTTCTCAGTTTTTCCATTCTGGACGCTTCTATTTTTATCTGCTCGAGGAACCGGACCGTCGAAAAATTTATCTTTTTTGCCCTGATACGGCTTATCAGGTGAATTATCACCGGTACGGCTATGACTAAAAGCCCTGCAAGCATTATGGGGTTTAAAAATTGTAAACTTTTCACATCAGCTTCCTTCTTCTTGCCAGATAGGAGAAAAGCGCTTCATCCACGGGTGTTTCCGTCGTAAGCACTTTATAGTCCACTCCGACCTTGGCAAGTTCGATTTTAGCGTAATTTAAATGCTCGTTAACCTTTTTTATGTATTTTTCCCTGAAGATACGGGGATCGAGCATTACTTCTTTACCGTTTTCCAGGTCCACAAACCGTGACATCTCTTCATAGGGGAATGTCAGCTCCGCCGGATCTAAAAGATGAAAGACAATTACCTCGTGGCCGTCGTAAGCAAAATGCTTTATGCCTGTTAAGAATTCGTCAATATCCCCCCACAGGTCCGTAACCACGACAACCAGGCCGCGCCGCTTTAGGAGTTCTGCTGTCTCGTGTATCGGCTTCCCGAGGTTGGTATCTTTACCGAGTTTTGTTTTTTCCATGGCAAGGAATAACCGCCTTAAATGCGTTACCCTTACTTTTGCCGGAAGATAGGTCCTTATCTTGTCGTCAAAACAAACGAGGCCAACCGAGTCCCTCTGCCGAATCATTAGATACGCAAGTGCCGAGACCAGATAATAAGAGTACTCCTGCTTGCTTAAGAACTCTTTTTTTGACTTAAAGCCCATAGAGCCGGAGACATCGAGAGCGAAGAAACATTTAAGGTTGGTCTCTTCCTCGAACTCCTTAACATAATATTTATCCGAGCGGGCAAAAACTTTCCAGTCAATAAGGCCGATATCATCCCCGTTCATATACTGCCTGTAGTCGGCAAATTCAACGGAAAAACCTTTAAACGGGCTCTTATGCAATCCCGAAAGGAAGCCCTCCACGACCCGTCTGGCGCGGAGCTCCATATTGGAAATACGCGTTACCGTCTTAGGGTCTAAAAATGTAAAAGCTTTTTTCTGCTCCGCCATTACTTCTCCATCTCCTGGATCAGTTTCTCAATAATTTTTTCCGAGCTTATGCCTTCAGACTCCCCGTAGAAATTCACAATTACTCTGTGGCGGAGAACCGGCAGCGCTATCGCCTTGATATCGTCCTTACTCACATTATATCTTCCTTCAAGTACCGCGCGTACCTTGCCGCCCAGGATCAGATACTGAGATGCTCTCGGACTTGCGCCCCAGCCCACATACTGCTTAACAAAATCTATTTTTGAGCCGGCCTCTTCGGGACGCGTCAGCCCTACGAGTTTGACCGCATACTCTACGACATTCTCCGGCACGGGAATCTTTCTTATAATCTTTTGAAGTTCAAGTATCTCTTTCGCATCTATCATTTTTCCGAGTTTTACTTCCCGTTCCGAAGTAGTGTTCTTTACTATATCTATTTCTTCGGCCTGGGTCGGATATTTTATAATGAGGTTAAACATGAATCTGTCCAGCTGGGCTTCCGGCAGGGGGTACGTTCCCTCCTGTTCTATCGGATTTTGCGTTGCCAGCACAAAGAACGGGAGAGGAAGTTCCATCGTAATACCGTTTGCCGTTACATGATACTCCTGCATCGCCTCAAGGAGCGCGGCCTGTGTTTTCGGAGGCGTTCTATTTATTTCGTCAGCAAGGAGAATGTTGGCAAATATAGGGCCCTTGACGAACTCCAGGTCCCTTTCTCCGGTTTTTTTATTTTCCCGGAGTATCTCGGTGCCCGTTATATCGGAGGGCATAAGATCGGGCGTGAACTGGATACGCTTGAAATTAAGCGAGAGTATCTCCGAAAGTGTCTTTATCATCAAGGTTTTTGCAAGGCCGGGAACACCCATAAGAAGACAGTGACCCTTGGCAAACATCGCAACAAGTATCTGCTCTAAGATATCGTCCTGTCCCACGATCACCTTATGCATCTCCGCTTTTAGTTTTGCATAACTATCCCGTAATTTCTTTATCTGCTCCAGATCCTCTTTCCCAATTTCTTTTTCACTAATCACTTTCTCTTCCATGTTTCCTCCCGGTAAACATTATTTTTAATTCAGAATAAACGTCCATTTAAATTAAACAGACCTTCGATAAAATTACAAATTACGAAGGACAAAGGACAATATATGGTCTTATATATAACTCAATATATTGTAATTTGTACTTTGTCACTTGTCCTTTATTAATTTTCAATTAAAAAAGCGCTTTCCACTTCCTGATCGCTAGTTCCGCAGCAAAAAGAAGGAGAATAATTGTTATTATCCAGGGACTATCCCAGAGATCGCGCGCGGAACTTTTCTTTACCTGTGTTTCGGTTCCTTTTTCTATTTTACTGAAGATACTCTCCAATTTATCCGGTGTAGTATATTCTCCGCCGCTTAAAACGGCAAATCTTTTAAGCGCAGTTTCGTTAAGCCCGATGTTTCTAAACTCTTCATCGCCGGATTTGACGCTTACAAGAATAGAGCTCTTTTCTTTATCGGTTCCCGCCAGAAGAACGCCTTCGACCGTTATCTTCGAAACCCCTGCTTCTTTTAGGCGGCTTCTTCCGGTATATTTTCCGTCGGAGTTTTCGGAGAGCTCTATATTTTCTTTTTTTCCGGTAATACTTTCAAGGACTCCTTTAAGTTTCAGGTTTTTAATGTTATCCCCATCCGGATTAATACATTCAACTTTTATTTCGGCGCTCTCCCCGGCCGTATATTTAGATTTATCGGTGGTGATGTTTATTCCGTCCTGCTTAACATTGGAGACGGCTAGCCAGACCATCGCATTCCGCCAGAAGTTCTCATAAAGTTTTGCCGACGGCTCCGAGAGCATCTTCCATCTCCAGAAATCCCCGCCCGCAAAAAAGAGAACCCTGCCGCCGCCGACTTTTTCCGCCACGATGAACGGGTTGTCCTTATTTTGCGTATCTGTTATCTTTGCCAGAAGTTCGGACCCCGCTTTAAGTCCCTTTACTTCCACAAAACTTTCAAATGACTTAAGTTCGGGGGTCAGCGCTTTTTCTATCTTTCCTTCCATCCCGAATATTTCATGAGCGCGCCCTTCCGGGGTAATGCTCATGGGAAAACCTTTCTCGGGGAATTTATAGACGGCCGTACCCAGTTCAACCGGCAGTATATCTGCGAGTACTCCCGCTTTTGCCGGATTACGGTTTTGCCCGAAGAGGAGCAGCCCGCCTTTCTTGTTTTTAACGAAATCAACCATCCACTCGAGCTGCTCGGCTTTAAAGATAGAAAAATCCACATTATTTAAAATTATAACATTGTACTTGAAAAGATCCTCTTTGCTTTCAGGAAAACCTTTTTTTAAACTGCCGAAGCCCTCAAGCACCTGGCTTTTAAAAATATTGGGGCCGGTCTGCAGGGCGGAAGCATACTTTATCTTTAATTCTTTTGCAGAGCCCTTAATATACATCATATCAAAGTCCGGCTGGTGGCTGACAAAAAGCGCTTTCATCGCCGGTGCTTTTTTGACGGTAACATTCCAGGAGTCCATATTGTTTTCTTTGAAGATTTCCCCTTTCTGCGGGGGGATTTCGACACTGTAGCTTTTTACTCCGGGCGCACCCGCAAGAATATTAAAAGTAAGCGTAGCGGTATTTTTCCCGTCAAAATCCACGTATTTTGTTTCCACCGTATTAAAGTTTTCTTTGAGTATAACAGGAAGCTGTCTTACCGGAGTTCCGCTGTATTTGATAACAGTTTTCAAACTTAAAAGCGTCTTTTCCAGGGCATCTTCCGGTCCGTTAAACGAAGCTATTTCTATATCTTTAAACTCTTTTCCGCCGCCAATGCCCACTGCATACACTGGTAATCTTTTTGCTTTTAACTCGTAAGCCAATCCGGCCAGATCATTTCCCGCGGTATCATTTCCGTCGGAAAATAGTATTACACCCGCGGAAGGTAGACCTTCAGCGTCTGCCGAGATCTTCTTGACGAGCTCTTTAAAATTGGTTCGCGGTCCCGAAGGTTCAGATTTTCCTACAACTGCCATTTTCCTTGTTTTATCAGCGAATTCATAGAAACGCTGTCTTTCCGGTACTATTTTTACATCAAGCCCTTTTCTAAAAACGCTTTCCCCGGCAAGTAAAGTATTCACATTGTCCATGCGAGTTGAAGCGGGTTTAAGAGTTCCGTCTGGTATGGACATTGACTTAGAATTATCGGCAACAACTGCAATATATGCGTTTTTTAGTTTTTCTTCATACTCGGTGACAAGCCGTGGCTGCCAGAGGCAAAGAATGAGCAGTGTAAAGATGATTATCCGGTTAACGACGAGAAAAATAAAAAGAGGGCGTGAAATACCGGTTTTGACCCTGCGGTAATAATAATATGTAAGGACCGCCAGGATTATGATCAAAATAAATAAAATTATGACCGGCGCCTGCAGTCCGAAAGAAAAATATGTTTTCACTTATCTCCTAAAATAGAACAATTGATTCTTGTCATCCGCCTAGGCGGATTTCGCAAAGGCGTTGCGGTTAGATATTTATACCTTTGCTCAACTTGCTACTTCTTCGTCTTCGCCAGATCCTCATAGTACAGTTCCACGAGCTTTTTGTATTTTTCCGGCACCCGGCTTTTGTCTATATTTTTGAAAATATCATTAGCATAGAACCGGATAATATCCCCTTCCAGTTTTTCTATTACATGGTCAAGCTCCTTAATGAATCTGTCAATTTCCGCCTGATTTAATTTGGGAGCGACTAAGGGCCTGCTCAGGTCTTCAAAGATCTTCACCTCAACGGGTTTTATCTTTTTTGTATCCGTGTTCTTCCCGGCAGAAGAACCGGAAGAATTTTCTTTTGCGGCTTTTTCAAGCTCCTGCCTCATTTTCTCGGCTTCCGCCGCGGCCCGGGCGGCTTTTTCCGCCGCACCCTTTCCGCTTTCGCCGCTGTCTTTTCCTTTATCGCCTTTTTTTCCGTCTTTTAAAGAGTCCTTCATCTCGGAGGCAGCGTCTTTTATTTCCTTAAGCTTGGCAAGAAGCTCTTCGGCTTTTTTAGCCAGCTCGCCTTTTTTATCGTCTTTTTCATTTAAAGTATTCAGGGCCTGTTTTATTTCGCCTTCCGCCTGTTTACCGAGTTTAAGGCCTTCTTCAACATTATTTCTGGAGTACTCGCTCGAGGCCCGGTCCATTAAATCCATGGCCTTTTTTAATCTGGCTCCGGCGTCGGGATTTTCTGTTTCAACCCCTTCCGCTTTTTTTACGACGCTTTTCTGCGCGCCGGAAAGTTCTTTTCCGCTTTTTGCGCCCTCACCTTTTTTACCTTTTCCTTCGCCTTTTCCCTTCCCTTGTTTTCCCTGCTCTCCAGCGGCCTTAGCCGCTTCACCGTTAAGCTCTTTCTGTTTTCTTAAAACTTCCCCCGTCCCCGCATCCCCTTTATCCTTCCCGGCCCC
>Ga0209211_10012776_pt1 | contig 10514 bp, 10 predicted proteins | sample RifGroA2_FD_183992 | JGI IMG/M metagenome (GOLD analysis project Ga0209211, IMG submission 183992) | Groundwater microbial communities from Rifle, Colorado, USA - Groundwater A2 (SPAdes) (version 2) | ecosystem: Environmental > Aquatic > Deep subsurface > Groundwater | place: Rifle, Colorado...
TGCTGGCCCACGCGCACCGGCCTTTGGGGCTTTTGTGGGGGCTTATTTTCGCCAGCGGTTTTCTTTCCGCTTTTTTTGTCAATGACACGGTTTGCCTGGTCATGACCCCGCTTATTCTCAAAACCCTGAAAAAAGCACGCCTTAACCCTGTCCCTTTCCTGATCGCCCTGTGCACGGCCTCCAATATAGGAAGCGCCATGACCCTGACAGGCAATCCGCAGAACATGATTATAGGCATCCAGTCGGATTGGCATTATCACCAGTTTTTTTTCCGCATGCTTCCGATTTCTTTGATCAGCCTGGTGTTCAATGGGTTGATTATTTACCTTTTTTATCAAAAGGATTTCAGGGAGCGGACGGGACAGGCGCATTTCTACATGGAAAAGCCCGCGGTCGACGTCTGGCTGGCCTTGAAAACGCTCGTGATTTTGACCGGGGTGTTTGTTTCTTTCGTGGTCACGAAAAACCTTCCGCTCACGGCCATCACGGCCGGGGCCTTGATTGTTCTGGTGGCCGGCAAGAAGCCCAAACTGGTCTTTGAGAAAATTGATTGGACCCTTTTTCTTTTTTTCGCCGGACTTTTTGTGGTCATCGGGGGGGTCGCGAAGAGCGGTGTGCCTCAGCTTTTTTACGACAAACTCGCGCCCTTTTTAAACGGCGGAACTCTGGCGCAAATCACCAGCTTCAGCTTGTTTTCCGCCGGGGTTTCAAACCTGGTTTCGAATGTCCCCTTCGTGCTTCTTGCCGCGCATTGGATCCCTAATTTTTCCAATCCCCACATGATGTGGCTGGTGCTCGCCATGTCGAGCACCTTTGCGGGCAACTTGACAATTATGGGTTCTGTCGCCAATATGATTGTTATCGAGCTTTCCAAGGAAGACGTTCACGTGTGTTTTTTTGAATTTTTCAAAGTCGGTTTTTTTGTCACGGCCGTTTCGCTTGCCGTCGGCATCAGTTTTCTAAGTCTATACGCGTTTTACGGCTGGTAAAAATTGAAGGAGTTCCGGTATGAATCGTAAGGTTTATCTTTTTGCCCTGCTTTTGATCCTGGCAGCCGCGGCCTCCATTTCGGCCAAGGTGGTCCACGGCGGGCACACCGTGTCCAGTGAATACAGCCGCCATTTGTGGCGGATCAACATGACCATGAATATCACGGGGAAGGGAAGCCGTGCGAAGGTACGCCTGACTTTGCCGCGTGACAATGCCAGACAGACGATTTATAACGAACATTTCGAGAATGATGAAATGGTCTTTTACGTCCGAGAAAGGCCGGATACCAACCGCATCGGTTTCTGGCGATCCGAACTGCTTGATGGAAGAAAGACACTCCAATACACTTTTTCCGCGCAACTTAAGAGTTTGATGTACGACATTCCCAAAGATGCCCATCTGTCGGTGGAGCCGTTTAAGACCTATCCGGTCGATTTTCACCGGTGGCTGGAGCCTTCCGAATTTATCCAGTCCAAGGACGTTATTATCCGGCGGCATCTGAAAAAAGCCATCGGGCGGGAAAAAAATACGGCCGCTGTGATAAGAAAACTTTTTGATTTCGTCAGAGGGCAGGTGCGTTACAGATCGGAGAAGGGCAGCAAAGACGCCAAGGAGACCCTCAAAAAGCTCACGGCGGATTGCGGAGGCCAGGCGCGCCTTTTTTGCGCGTTGAGCCGGGCAGCCGGTATTCCTTCACGCCTTGCCGGCGGTATTATCCTCACGGGAGGCACGAAAAACACCACGCATGTTTGGGTGGAAAATTACGTGGCCGGGAAATGGATTCCTTTCGATGTGGTGAACGACCATTACGCCTCCATCCCCAATCATTACCTGGAGCTTTACCGCGGTGATTATTATTTGTTTAAATATGTGGGCCTTTCCAAATTTGAGTATTTTTTCTTCATTGATGTGGAAAATATGCCGCCCGTGGACAACCGCTGGTCGCTTTACGCCCTTCCTATTCATTTTCAGGCCTTTGCCAAGGTCCTTTTGCTTATCCCCATGGGCGCGCTTGTGGTGGCTTTTTGCCGCAGCGTGATAGGGATCCCCACCTACGGTACTTTCGGCCCCATTCTTCTGGCCCTGGCCTTTCAGGAAATATCCCTCCAGATGGGCATCTTTTTTCTTTCCGTAGTGGTGCTCACGGGCTGGGTGCTCAGAAAAATCCTGGATCACCTTAAAATTCTCGTCATCCCCCGGATGGCTATTATTCTCACCATGGTCGTGATCGCGGTATTGGCCATGATGGTGGTGGGCTCCTATTTCGGGGCCAAAAATATTTTCTATATCTCCCTGTTTCCCATGATCATCATCACCTGGATTATCGAGCGGTTTTCCGTCACGCAAAGTGAAGACGGGACCTTGGCCGCCTTTCAAACGAGTTTGGGAACCATCGCGGTTGCCGCGGCCGTGTACTACGTGATCCGGATGCATGCCGTACGCATTTATCTTTTTGCGTTTCCCGAGATCCTTTTGATCATTATGGCCCTGCTTCTCGTCCTGGGCCGCTACACCGGGATACGCGTCATGGAATTGTGGCGCTTTCGGGAGTTGAACCGGCTCAAAGGAAAAACCTCCTTATGATTTGCCTGAATCCGAAGAAAAAATTCGGCCTGCTCGGCATGAATCACCGAAACGGATGGTACACGCTGATCCGCAACCCGAGGCGTCTTTACCCGCTGGTGGATGACAAGCTCAAGACCAAAGAGTGCCTGGAATCGCATCAATTGCCTTCGCCGGAGCTTTATTTTTCCATCAATCATAATTTTGAGCTTAAATTCTTGCGCGAAATCAAATTTTTAAAGGAATTTGTGATCAAACCGGCCCGCGGTGCCGAAGGCCGCGGTATCCTTGTGTTGGTGGATAAGGTAGGCACCCAGTGGAAAAAAGCCAGCGGCGAGCTTCTTTCCATGGACGATATCGAGTATCATGTGTCCAATATCCTGGCGGGGCTGTATTCTTTGGGCGGGCTTGATGATCAGGCCTTTATCGAATACCGTGTCCGGAGCCACGTGGCCTTCAGAGCGGTGGCGTTTCAGGGCGTGCCTGATATCCGCGTGATTTTATACCGAGGGGTTCCGCTTATGTGCATGCTGAGACTGCCCACTAAAGAATCGGACGGAAAAGCCAATTTGCATCAAGGGGCCGTGGGCGCGGGTTTGAACATGCTCGAAGGGATTACGATGGGAGGGGTTCACCATTCCTTGCTGATAGACAGGCACCCTGATACGCAAGTCCCCATCGCGGGGCTCAAGGTTCCGTTTTGGGAGAGCATGCTTGAAACAGCGGCCAAAACTTATGAAGTTTTTAAAATGGGCTATATCGGGATTGATTTTGTGATTGATCAAATCCTTGGCCCTTTGATCCTTGAACTCAACGCGAGGCCGGGCCTCAGCATTCAGCTTGCGAACAGAGAAGGGTTATTGCCACGGCTTAGAGCCGTTGACGCGTACGGCGCCGGGGTTGAAGAGCTGTCATGGGAAAGAAGACTTGAGATTTCCAGGGAAATGCTTCATAAGACGAGCTCTTTTAAAAAAGAGACAAAGGCATGAAGCAGTTCAAGAGAGGCGTACGGTGGTTTCTTGCGGTTGTCTTTTTTCCCGCCTTGCTGTTTGCCGCCGAACAGCAGTCGGCCGTTATCGCGGGGAATGTTATCCTTATCAAGACTGGAACCAAGCAGATTTTGGTCGCCCATAAACGGCCAGGTGCCTTTGTGGACACCATTTCGGCGTTTAAGGTTGATGAAAAAACGCAGCTTGCGAATTTTGACGTGATCACGGAGCTGAAACTTAACGATCCTGTGACCGTGAGCTACGTTGAGACGGATGCCGGGAATTTCACGGCGCTTCAAATCGAAAGGAATCAACAGGAAGGAGAAAAGAAATGAGCATGCCCGGGCCTTTTGAGTTTTTGGTCATTTTTTTTGTCGTGCTTTTGCTTTTCGGAGCAAAACGGCTCCCCGAGATAGGCAATTCGCTGGGCAAGAGCCTTCGCGAATTCAAGAAGGCTTTTCAGGGGGGTGACGAAAACGAGGAGAAAAAAGATAAACCGAAAAATCAGGAATGAATTTTCTGAACGACCGGCAGATTGGCCACTTCCTGGATTTTTTTGGCCAGAGACCAAAGCCTGTCGGGTTTCCGGCTTTCCAGCAGCGTGATTTTTTTTCCAGAACCTTCTTCCACCGCTAAATCGTAAACCCCTCCCCTGTTTTTTCTTTTGTTCAGGCTGATTTCTTTGGCCGACTCGAAGGGGAAATGATGCCTTTCGACCGGAAGCAGATAAAAGCTTTTCAGAATAAAGGCCTGGTTTGCCGTCCCGTCAAACACGTATTTAAAATCCCATCCCAGATTGATTGCCGAAAGCAAAATAAGTCCGCAGGGAACCGCGAAGAAACCGTTTTCAGCCCAAGCCCCGGTCCGGAGCGTTTCGACCGCCAGATGCGTGAGATAGGCGAGTTTGGAGTAGAAAAGGATTCCGTCTCCCAGCCGCAGCCTGATTTCAAAATCAAGAATGAGCAGGCAGGCGATCAGCATAACGCAGTCAAAGGCCCTCCACAGGTAGGAACCCGTGATGATGACTCCGCGTTTGTCGGATTGTTTTAAACTGAAATTATCCATGTTCACCCCGCGGTGCTGCGTTTCAGGCCGCCAACCGCGGCTTGGTCAGGCTGCCCCGCGGCATGCGCCTTGATTTTTTTGAAACGGAGGGCCTGCTCAATGGCCGGCCTGAGTTCCTCCGGTTTTAAGTCATAATAAAGCTTGCCCCTGTCGGTGATGGAAATAGTGCCCGTCTCTTCCGAGACCACCAGGCAGAGGGCGTCTGTTTCCTCGCTCATGCCTATGGCAGCGCGGTGCCGGGTGCCCATTTTTTTCTTCATCTGGACACTTTGCGTGAGCGGAAAAATGGCCGAGCAGGAAATAATCCTTTCGTAAGACAGGATCACGCCGCCGTCGTGCAAATAGGTGGGCGGCATGAAAATCGTAAGCAGCAGTTCATGACGTATCCGGGCGTCAATGACCACGCTTTTTTCGATAAAGGGAAGGAGGTCATTGTTTCTCCGGATGGCCATGAGAGCGCCTGTTTTGGTGGAGGCCAGGGTCACGCAGGCCTTGACAATTTCGTCCAAGGGGCCGTTTTTTTCAAAAAATCTTTTCTCAGGATTCCTTTTTTGATATTTGACCAGCGCAGCCTGAATTTCGGATTCAAAGGTGAGCAGCAGGCCGGCCCCCAGCAGGGCGTAATGATAAATCAGGATGCCGCGGGGAGTTCCCATAAGAAAGCCCGGCACTTCCGCCAGGTAAAGGACGATGATCAGAATGAGAGCGGATAGACTTAGCCAATTCCGGTTGGCCTGAAAATAGAGAAAAATCCGGCAGACGATGAATACCAGCCAGAAGAACTCGATGAATACTTTTAAAAAAGGCAACCAGTCCATTTGATAAATTGAGGCACCTAAAATAAATATTGAAAGCCGCCACCCGCGGCCTGCCCAGCTGGCACAGCGCCGCTCGCGCAGTGCCGGATAACAAAGCCGCTGACAGCGGCCTGCCCAGCCGGCATTATATCCTAAATCCGGAATTTTCTGTGATATAATCCCACGCCTATGCGGGAAGAAACAGCGATTTCGATTCACCAGCTTACCAAATATTACCGTAACAGCTTCTTGGCCCTGAAAGACGTCAGTTTTGATGTCCGGGAGGGGGAATTCTTCGGTTTCCTCGGGCCGAATGGCGCCGGAAAGACAACCACCATCAATATCCTGACCGGGCTGGCCAATTTTAACCGCGGCAGCGTCAAGGTTTTTGGCCGCGACGTGGTTTCCGAGTACCGGGAAACGCGCAGAATGATAGGCCTGGTGCCGCAGGAATTCAATTTTGATCCCTACCTTTCGATTGAACAAATCCTTGTCTATGAAGGCGGCTATTTCGGAATTTCCAAAAGAACCTGCCGCGAACGCGCTAAAGCTCTCTTGGAGGAATTCGGGCTTTATGAAAAAAGGGCTGACGATTACCGGCGGCTTTCCGGAGGGATGAAAAGGCGGCTTTTGATAGCACGGGCCTTGATTCACGATCCCAAAATCCTGATTCTTGATGAGCCCACCGCGGGTGTGGATCTTGAACTCCGTCATAAACTCTGGCATTCTTTCCGCGAAATGAATGAGCGCGGCCGGACGATTTTCCTCACCACGCACTATATCGAAGAAGCTGAAAAACTTTGCACCCGGATAGGCGTGATTCATAAAGGCGAGATTGTGGCTTTGAACCAAAAAGACGATTTGATACGTGAAGTGAGCGGCCATTGGGTGGTCATTAAACTAAGCGGCGCGATCGGAGAGCTTACGTCCGAAATGGCCGGCATGGGGGTGATGGCGGCGCGGGATGGGCGGACTCTTAAGTTCAAGGAAGACAGTCTGGTTCTCAGCGAAACGCTGAAAGAGATTCACCGGTTGGGCTTGAGCGTGGAGCGCTTGGATGTCCGCAAGGCCTCACTGGAAGACTCGTTTATCAAATTAACGGGATTAAAGGAGTTTTTCGAGGAAGAACCTTTCGAAGAGGGGCGCGGCAATGGAGAAGTATAGCCGTATTGAGGGTTTCAAAGCGCTGGTGGGAAGGGAAATTCAGCGTTTTATGAGTGTTTTTGCCCAGACTATTCTTCCGCCCGTGGTTTCCTCGTTTCTCTATATTTTTATTTTTGGATTTTCGATAGGCCGTAGCCTGCAAAATGTGGGCGGCGTGTCGTATCTGGAGTTTTTGATCCCCGGCCTGGTGATGATGTATTTGATAGAGGGCTCTTACGGCAACACTTCTTCGTCACTGTTCATCTCCCGCTGGGCCAACCATATTCAGGAAATTCTGGTCACTCCGCTTTCGTATCTGGAAATGGTCATGGCGATTTTAATCGGCGGCCTGATCCGGAGCGTTATCACAGGGGTGGGTGTTTATCTGGTGTCCCTTATTTTTATCCAGTTTCCGATACAGCATCCCTGGATCGTGCTTTATTTCATCGTTTTCGTTTCGCTCGGATTTTCGTCGGTGGGGATTCTGGTGGCGCTTTTTTCCGAAGAATTCGAGCATATTTCCATGTGGACGACTTTTGTGGTCGAGCCTCTCATCTTTTTCGGGGGCGTTTTCCATTCGCTTGACATGGTGCCGCAACTTTTGAAGGTGATCACGATGCTGAATCCTATTTTTTACATGGTGAACGGTCTCCGTTACGGCATGGTCGGCATCACGGACGCGGATATCTATCTGTGCATGGCCGTGGTCTTTGTTTTTTTTACCGTGCTTTTCCTTTTTTCAGTTTATCTCTTCAAAAAAGGGTATAAATTGCGGGTTTAAAGCCATGCCTATCCCCTTACGAGATTTCAGTGAAGAGGAATTAAAAAAGGAAATAACCGGCCTTGGCGAACGAGCCTTTCGTGCCGCGCAATTGGCCGGCTGGCTTTATAAGAAAGCGGCCCTCACCTTCGAGGAAATGACCAACCTTCCGGAGTCCTTTGTCGGAAAGCTTAAGGCGCGTTTTACGGCGAACTCTCTGTCGCTGGTTTCCAAAAATATTTCAACCGAAGACCATTCGGTCAAATATCTTTTGCGCACCCAGGACGGTCATTTGCTGGAAACGGTTTTGATCCTTCAGGGAAAAAGACGGACCATCTGCTTGTCGACCCAGATCGGATGCAAAATGGGGTGCCGCTTTTGCGCCAGCGGCAAGGAGGGCATGATACGCCATTTGTCGTCAGGGGAAATTTTGGACCAGATAGCCTGGGTCCAAAAGGATCAGCAATGCCATCCCTCCAACCTGGTTTACATGGGTATGGGCGAGCCGCTTGATAATTATGACCATGTGCTCAAATCCATACGCGCGGCCAACGCGGCCTGGGGCTACGAAATCGGGCAGCGGCGCATCACGGTTTCCACGGTGGGCGTGATTCCCGGCATCCGCAAATTGGCCCGGGAAAACCTGAATCAGATCAAACTTTCTTTTTCCCTTCATTCTCCGGACAACGCGGTTCGGGAAAAGCTGATTCCTTCCAACCGCAAATACAAGCTGGATGAAATCGTGGACGTCCTGAAGGAAGTGCGGGACCGGTTCAAAAGGGAAATCACTATGGAATATATTTTGATCGAAGGAATGACCGACAGGGATGAGGACGTTCGCGGGCTGGCGAAAATTTGCCGCGACCTTAAAGCCAAAGTGAATCTTATCCCTTACAACCGTATTGAAGACGAGGAGTTTAAACGGCCCTCGCCGGAAAAAATTAAAATTTTTGAACAAAAATTAGAAAAAGCGGGCATTCCCGTCACGGTCAGGTACAGTGCGGGCCAGGACATTGACGCGGCTTGCGGTCAGCTGCGTCTGCGCGAGGAAAGAAAAAACCGTTCTAGCCATAGCTGATATTCCGTTTTAGAAGTTCCTTTGAAAAATAACCTCCCGTGAGTCCGTCGATATAAGAAGTCAATTCGTCAATACGGAGCAGGAGATCGAAAAATTCCCCTTCTGCCGCAGGTCTGGAAAGATAAAGAGACATTACCAGCCTCCTTCTCTCGTAGTAGAGCCGCGTGACCTCGTTCACCACATCATTCCTGAGTTCCACCATGAGTTTTTCCCGGGAATCAATGGAGGTTTGGCTGGAGCCCCAGATCAAATCGCCCAATTCCCAGTCCAGACTGATGTCTCTGCCCCTGGTTGTATTGTCAGGGCCGGTGATGAATTCATCGGGCTGATTCGTACCAGCCCGGTCAATGTCTATATTGTTGCGCACGGAAAAATCCTTGCCCAGGGAAAGGCCCGGGACAAGAGCCCTCAAGCGGGAACCGAGATGCCAGCGTTTGATTTTGCCGTTGCCCACATCCGCGTAACGGATAGCGGCGCGTTGAACCTCAAGCGCGGAAGGTTCCCTGGCCAGCAAATTTTTCAACTCCCCGGCGCGGGAAAGATCAGCAAAAGGCTGGGGCCCCCGGATTTCAGGATAAGGGGGAAGCTCTCGCTGCCACCGGAAAACATCATTTCCAACCACGGCGTAAAGCGTTTCCGCGCCGCCGTTTTGAGACAAGGTCAGGGATTTCGCGGCAGAGGAAGTCATCCCGGAGTGAATTTCAACCCACCGTCCGTTACCGGGAGTCAGCTGGTAAATGCCTGAGGATGTAGCGGTAAACAAAGCGCCGTCACGGGATGAAATTTCGAAGTCCTGGATTCCGGCATTGCCAAGGCCGTTTTTCGTGACCGGATGCCATGTTTTTCCCATGTCCCGGCTTGAAAATATCCCTTCGGAAGTTCCCAAAAACAATTCCCCTGAATCAAAGGGCGATATTTCAACCGTAAAAATAGAGGGTGAAAGGGAAATGTCTGATTCGCTTTCATCTGTAACTGTTCCGGAGTCGTCAGGATAAGGTTCTTCAAGACCTCCTCGCTGGAGGTGAAAGGTTTTCCGGAAGGATTTTCCATAATCATCGCTCACATAAAAATCCATATCCGTGGCCGCAAAGATTTTATTGTCATGAAGCGGATGCAGGAGGACTTTTCTGATTTCGTCGTAGGCAAGGGCGTTTTGTTTGGACCAGCTTTGGCCGCCGTCCAAACTGAAATAGAGGCCGCGCTGGGTCCCGAGATATAAAATTTCAGGGTCCCGGGGATGGCTGGAAATACAGAGGCTGTTCGTGCTTCGATCTTCCAGCGCTGAAAATGTTTTTTGCCACGTCTGCGCCGAGTCGTTTGACTCAAACACCCCCTCGTTAGTCAGAATGTACAACCGGTTCGTTTTTTCCGGAACTATGTCATTGAGACGGCTTTGTTTTCCCAGGCTGAATATTCTGTTCCATATTTTTTCTCCGGCATTCATGCGGTAGGCATTACGGTCAGAAAGCAGCCACAGTGCCTGCCCGTTTTCCTTCCCGGAGATTTTTTCCAGCGGACGGTCAAAAGGGGATTGAATCCGTTCCCATTGCTCCTGAGCCCATGCGGTCTCAGAGAAAAATAGCGGCGTGACGATCAGCAATACGCGAATGAGGAAATAGCGAAATTTCATACCTTAGGCGGCAAGCCCTAGGAAGGCAAAAACGGCAGATAGGATGAGTATAAGTATAATTTATTTTTTGTCAATAAAAAAATGATTATTTTTTATTGAAAAGGTAAATCCATTCCACGATGTCGCCGGCTTTGAGGCGGGTACGGTAGGGGCTGATGGTTTTTCCTTCTCCATTCACCATGACCCGCCACCAATAATTTTTGACTGGATCCACGGAAACGCCGTCAATGCCTTTCACCTCTCCGGGCGCGCAGCACACACGGCCCTGTTCGGTGGAAAAGAGCTGTTGAACCGCTTCTTTGGGGGAGGCATTTTCCCGGATTTCTATTTTCTGAACCTTTGCCGGTTTAAGCGCCGGGCCAAAATCCACTCTTACCGTCACGGGAATCATCCGCGAGGGTAGCAGCGGAGCGACCAGCAGATTGCCGGTGACCGTTTGGGGCCCGGTCAGAAGGAGAAGCAAGACCATAATATTCAACATGGGCGGTATTGTATCGGC
>Ga0209211_10012777_pt1 | contig 10513 bp, 7 predicted proteins | sample RifGroA2_FD_183992 | JGI IMG/M metagenome (GOLD analysis project Ga0209211, IMG submission 183992) | Groundwater microbial communities from Rifle, Colorado, USA - Groundwater A2 (SPAdes) (version 2) | ecosystem: Environmental > Aquatic > Deep subsurface > Groundwater | place: Rifle, Colorado...
GCGAAATACATTTGGACCACGGGTAACCCGAAAAGATTTATCGTCGCCCTTTAGATTTACTTCCGCGTCACCGCTAGTAAAAAATAGGTCTATCGGATTGGCAAGAATCACTTCTCGAACCAATTTCAGACCATTGCCGCGTTTTTCCGGCGCGCGACCGGATAAAAATTCTGTAAACGCCACCTCAACCGCCTTCACATGCGTCGACAAATCCGAACGAACGCGGCGCAGTGTTTCTAAAATGCCTAATCCTCGATCTGCAAGAACAATAATGCCTTTTTGGATGTCGTAGCCAAAAAATATCCCCGGCGTATCCGGCCATTTCCCTAAGTTATGGGCAAATGAGTTGTCTCCAATCTCCCCCGCGACCAAAACAATCAAAGAGTATAATTTTTCAAAGCCCGTCTTTTCCATAAGCAGGTGCTCCATTTTTACTAATCTTGCCTGAAACACGGCGCTCGTAGGGCAATAAAAAGTGCCGGGGAATTCGGCCCCTTGGCTAATCCAATCAGACGCAAACTTAAGAAGATTGCTTGCAAAAATCTCTATATCTTTTTCCCTATAATAACGATGTGTACCGCCTCCTTTTTTGATCGCAGTTAATTTTCCGCTTTCATCCCAGCGACGAAGCGTATCTATAGAAACGCCTAAAATTTCGGCGGCTTCGCTAATTTTGATCAATTTTTCTTCCATATTTTATATACTAACATATACTTAAAATCTATGCAATAGGCACTAAAATATATGCATAAAACCTGCAAACTATGCGAAAATTGACGTAATCTAGAACTTAGCCGGCGTATAAGGCCGCTTGGACTTCTTTAATCGCCACCAAGTATTTTTCGCGGCCGCCGAAGATGTCATTTACGATTTGGTACGGCGTGCCGAACTGATCAAACGGCGACACCTGCAAGTCGCCGATGTCGTCAATGGCGGTGATGCCTTGGTCAGTGTATTTGGCAAGAAGCGCGTCAATAACTTCGCGCGCCTTGCCTTCATATTTGGTGAAGTAATCTTTTTTGCGCGCCTTTTCCGCCCGCTCGTTGCGAGTCAGCGGCTTCTTGCCCCAGGCCACATGGCAGATAAGGTCAAAAGCATCCAGGTCACGGCCGACTTCGGAGGAAAGCTCGGCAAAAAATACACCGCGCTCTTCAAGCTCTTTAAGGACTGCTTCTTTTTGTTCGGTCTTGGTCCAGGCAGTTAAAAAGTTGTTGAGTGAAGCGTAGCTTTGCAGAATGTTGCGCTTGGTGTAGTCCTTGAGCGATTCAGTGATGAGTTTGCCGCGCTCGTCCATATACTGCACGCGTTCGTTGATGACTTTAACTTCTTTGCCTGCAACATACCATTTCTTCGGCTCGTCGCGGACCATGCCCTCTCCGGTTTCCGGCAGACCATATTCAATACCGGATTTCTCCTCGGGGCCAATTTCCGTTCCGCCGCCTTTTTCTTTAGGCGGCATAATCGGTCCTTTTTCTTTGGCTTTGAAAATGACCACCGGATCACCATCAAATTTCGGGTCGGCAAAAAGTTCTGTCGCGCCCCGGAAATCCATAATGGTGAAAAACATCTTGCCGTAGTCCTCGCGCACGCGCGTGCCGCGGCCGATAATTTGCTTGAATTCAATGATTGAGTTTATATTTTGGTCAATGACAATCAGCTTGACGGTCTGGGTGTCCACGCCCGTGGTGAGAAGCTTTGATGTGGTGGCGATAATGGGATACGGGCTCTCGGGGTCAATAAATTTATCTAGATCACGAGCGCCATGCTCACTGTCTCCGGTAATGCGGACGACATAGTTTGGATGCTCGCTCACAAGGTCGGCATTGGCGTTAACGAGCTCTTGGCGCATTCGGTCAGCATGTTCTATATCCACACAGAATACGATGGTCTTTTGCATTCTGTCGGTGGCTTTCAAATATTCGGTAATCTTTTGCGCCACGACTTTTGAGCGTTCCTCAAGTACGAGTTTGCGGTCAAAATCACTCTGGCCAAAAACCTGGTCAGGCAGAGGGTTGCCGTATTTATCAACCTCGCCGGCCGTCGGACGATATCCTTCCGCATCCCTATCTAAGGTAACGCGAATGACTTTGTAGGGCGCAAGAAATCCGTCTTCAATTCCCTGCCGCAATGAATAAGTATATACCGCCTCACCGAAATAATTTTGAGTTGAAACATCGGCGGTTTCTTTGGGTGTGGCGGTTAAGCCGATTTGAGTGGCACTTTTATAGTAATCAAGAATTTCTCTCCAAGAAGCATCTTCGCGCGCCGCTCCGCGATGACATTCGTCAACGATAACTAAATCGAAGAAGTCCGGCGAAAACTGCTTGAAGATATTTTTTTCTTCTTCCATGCCGGTTAGTCCCTGATAAAGGCCGAGGTATATTTCGTAGGCCTTATCAACTTGGCGATGCTGAATTTTGGTCATCTTGTCGCCAAAATGCCGGAAGTCGTTCATAATCGGCTGGTCGGCTAAAATATTACGATCAACCAGAAAGAGAATGCGCTTTTTTACTCCGGCTTTCCACAAACGCCAGATGATTTGAAAAGCGGCGTAGGTTTTACCAGTGCCGGTTGCCATCACCAAAAGCAGGCGGTTTTTGCCTTTGACGATTTCTTCGGTGGCGCGGTTAATGGCAACCTGCTGGAAGTAACGGGGCGACTTGCCGTCAATCTCCTGGTAATAATCCTGGCTGATTACTTTTTCCTGCTCGGCGACAAGTCCTTTTGCCTTCACATAGCGATTGTAGAGTGCGTCCGGAGACGGAAACTCGTTTAGTTTGATTTCGCGTTCAATTGATTTTGTTTTTGTAAAGCGATCATGTTCAAGAAACGCATCGCCGTTAGAACTGTACACAAAGGGAATATCAAGCGCTTCGGCATATTCAAGCGCTTGTTGCATACCGGCGCCAACGGGATGATTGTTGTCTTTGGCCTCAATAATTGCGAGTGGCAGATGGCCGCGGTGATACAAAATAAAATCAGCGCGTTTTTTCTCTCCGCGAAAAACGGTCTTGCCGCGCACGATAATTCGGCCGGCGGTAAAGCTATACTGCTCGCGGATTTGCTTCTGTAAATCCCAGCCGGCGTTTGTAAGCGCCGGGAGAATGAATTTGGAGCAAATATCCTGCTCGGAAAGTTCTTTTTTTGAAAAGTCTGGCATAAGTTTAAATCAAACGTTCTTCTTTGAAGCTAAGGCGGCTGTTTTTTGTAATAATAATATGGTCTAAAACTGCAATGCCAAGCAATTTGCCCGCTTCTACAAGTTGCCGAGTAAGTTTAATATCTTCTTGAGATGGTTCGACGTCTCCTGATGGATGGTTATGAACAAATATTACAGATGAAGCGTTGTTTTTAATTGCTTCTGAAAAGGCCTCTCTGGGATGTGCCAAGCTTGAGTCAAGAGTTCCAACCGAAACTTCATTTACCGTCCAACCGCGAGTATTTAAAGAAATCACATACAGCCGTTCTTTTTTATAATCTTTAATTCTGCTTCGCATAAACTTAAAAACCTTTTCGGGATTGGTAAGCTCTTTGCTTTTGTAAGACGGAGTTTGAGTGGAAATGCGGCGGCCAATTTCAAACGCAGCTTTTATTTGTGTGGCTTTTGCCAATCCAATCCCTTTGATTGAGGACAATTCCTCAATACTTGCTTCGGATAACTTCTGTAAGCTGCCGAATTGCGTTAATAATTTTTGCGCCGTAACTACCACCGACTCGCCAGCAATGCCGCGGCCTAAAATAAGCTGTAATAATTCTTGAGCCGAAAGCGCCTGCTCGCCAAATTTAACCAGTCGTTCTCTTGGTCGTTCTTCTTTTGGTAAATCATGGAGGGTAAATGATTTTGTCATATTTTACTTCATTAAAACGCCTTTTTGCCCAATACGCCATCCGGATGGCGTATTGAGTTTTCGTTTGTGATGAATGTTAGATCGGAGGACATGAAATATCTTTTATATTCGCATAAAATCATTAATTTTCCCAGCAAAGGGCGATGGGATTTCTTTTTGCTCCGACAAAAAGCCTGGGCACCTCACACAGGAAGAAATAGGAACTCGGCGCCCTTCAAATCCCCTTCAACCATATAAAAATAAAAATGACCAACCCAGGAGGCGGTCATTTTTATTTTATGCGCGTTTATACGACTTGGTTAGAACTCATTTTATCAAAAAAAGTTGAGCTAAGGTAGCCCCCGCCCCGCTTGCGGGGCGGGGGCATTTCGCCGCTCTCCCGCCTTCGGCGGGATCGCTCCCAAAACCCTCAAAAATTTCTTGATTTTGAAGTGGGCGCGCGCGGAATTTTCTTTTCAATCAAGAATCAATTTTTGCGGGTTTTGGGCTTTGCTGGGGCAAAGAGGCGGGCTGTTTTATCTTATAAAAATATGATATTTTATATCAATATGGATGTGGATAATAAACAAAAAAGTAAGATAGAAAAACTTGATAAAATCTACCAAGAATATTCTAAAAACCTTCTTGAGTTGAGAAAACAACAAGATCAGATTGTCGGTAATTTTATCGAAGCTTTGAAACAGGAAAGCATAAAAGAACTTAGAAGAAAATTTGAAACGAGCAATGGATAAAACAGAACAATTTGGCGCAGACAACTCTGCTGAAGAAACAGAGGCTCCACAAGAAAAAGTTAAGCCCAAAAATTCTACCGAGGTGCCAGAGAACCTCGAATCTATTGCTGAAAATAAAATTGCTGAAGTTGACCGCACATCAGAGGAAGCAATCGGTGCAACCGACCAAAGACTGGAAAGATCCAAAACATATTATGAACTTTCTCCTGAAAAAACTGATGAAATTTTATCAAATGGCAGCTTCAAGGAGCAGTTAGCTTCAATAGCTGATCGAATTAGATTATTAGCTGGTTCAACTAAAGAGAGAATTTTAAATCTAATAAGCAAAAAAGAAGTGAAGAAAAACGAATTGAGAGAAGAAAGAGCATTCACATCTATAGAAGCCGGGGAAGTACGTAATTCTGAGGAAATGACTGATGCAATAAACATTCCAGAAAAATCAGAACAAAATGATTGGGATAAAAAAGATCAACAAGATGCACAAAAACTCGAGGAATTACGAGAATATTTATCACAAAAAATATATTCCAAATTAGGCATTTCTAAAGAACAAGAAAATTTGGCACTCGCCGAGGCACCGGAAGAAAAGAGAGAAGCCATCGAGCGATCATTTAAAAATATTCGGGATTCCGTTGAAGCCACCTATGACGTGGATACCATACAAGGCAGATTTGATGCTAAGAATTATTTTGAAGCACAGGAAAAGCTACAGGCAGAAACACTTTATCCAATTATAAAAGAGGGGCTGGAAAGAAAGAATTTTGCAGCAATTGATTTAGAAAATTTAGGGGTAAAAGAGAATAATGTAGATATAAATAGATTACGAGAAGGTTTAGGGGATTTAGTAAGAAATAGATGGTCTGAAGCTTGCCGGCAAATCCAATCTCAAGTTTATTCTACATTAGAAAAAGAAGGCCAATATAAAGATATTATTTTACCGACAGCAGAAGAGATCAAAGATGATAAAATTGCAGAAGCTTATTTTAAAAAATTAGCAGAAGCCGTAAAAGAAGAACAAACCAAACAATTAGGAGAAGCGGTATTTAGCGGGAGCATGTCTAAAGAAGATAGTAATTGGCTCCATGAGTTTGAGAATAATCTTCACAAAATCAAGAATGAGGTGCAAAACCCAGAATATGACAAGTATAAAGTTTTTCTTAGTCGTGAAAAAGTATCTGATAAAATTGAGAATGAATTAAAAAACGCTAATGATTCAAATTTTTTGAGCGTTAATCTATCTCCTAAAAAATTGGAAAAGGTATTGAAATCCGGAGAATTTAAGGGAATTTTTTCGTTAGAAGAAAAAGAGTTAAAAGAGCATGCGTCGGAACTGAGCATGGGAGGCAGTGATCTTTATCTGAAGCAACGAGAAGTTACTGAAAAAGCATTAGGTATTTACAATGTTGAAAAGGCGGTGGTATACGGCGCTTTTGCAAGTCAAAACGGCAAAGATGAAAAGTATGGGGGCGCACCAGCTTACGGTAGTATTTCTCTAAAACTAAAACCAGAAATCTTGGAACGGACATCATTTACGGAAGGCGACACATTAACAACTGTCGGTCTTACCGAAAATGTTCAAAGAAAATTGTCTAAAAATAAAGTTGATAGGCTCGACCATGAAAACTTTGCCCTCGCCAGACAAATATCAAAGGAGAATGTCTTTTTGGCTAAAGCATTAATAAACTATGAAAGAAAACGAGAATCGGATCTACATCGTTCACCAAATCAAGATTTTACTTACCTCGAAGCCCACATAACAGGCGGGTTATCAATTGATGATTTTGAAAGCATTAATATTCCGAAAGAAATTTTTGAGCGGCGATCATATGGCATTGACGAGGGTAATCATCGAGAGCTTATTTCCCAACTTCAAAATGATCCGAGATGGATAGATAAAATACATATAACCGCTTAGAAATTTTTATGAATAAAGAAATTAATAAAACAAAGAAGTTCATACCAATAGCATATCTTATTGATTTTAGCGGAACCAAATATTTTTTGCGCTCGGCTAGTGATCCGGCTCTATGGATATATACAAAAGACGATTATACTAATTTTATTAATGTAGAAAATAATTTAGTGCTTTCTGCTATATCAAAGCACGGATACAATTTCGTCGGTGTTGTTGAGGAATTTAGCATCGAAGAACTACCAACTAAGCTAGCTGCTTTATCCAAAAAATTACCTGAGAAATAGAAATATTTTTCCGCCTCTTTGCCCCAGCAAAGCCCAAAACCCGCAAAAATTGATTCTTGATTGAAAAGAAAATTCCGCGCGCGCCCACTTCAAAATCAAGAAATTTTTGAGGGTTTTGGGAGCGATCCCGCCGAAGTCGTATAAACGCGCCAGAATAAAACTTTCAGATTTTTCGCCAATGCTTTGGTGGGCGGCCGCAACGGCCGCCCATTGGTTTTTCGGCGCATTCGCGCCGCTTTCCGGCCCCGCCAAGACGAGGTTCAACTTCCCGTGCGATTTTAAAATCTGTCTTTGAATTTCCTTTGCCCGAATTTCTGGTAATATATTGATATGCAAAAATTCTTTTTGTATGCCCGCAAGTCTACTGACGTAGAAGACAAACAAGTTTTGAGTATTGAAGCACAGATTACAGAATTGCGCGCCTACGCCAAGCAGGAGAGTTTGAATATCGTTGAAGAATTTATTGAGAAGCAATCGGCCAAAGTTCCGGGGCGGAAGATTTTTAATTCCATGCTCGACCGGATCGAGAAAAGCGAAGCGGATGGAATAGTAAGCTGGCATCCCGACCGATTAGCGCGCAATTCGGTGGACGGTGGGAGAATCATTTATTTGCTGGATTGCGAGCAGCTCCACGCTCTTAAATTTCCTACCTTTTGGATGGAAAACACTTCGCAAGGAAAATTTATGTTGAATATTGCATTCGGGCAAAGCAAATATTATATAGATTCGCTTGCCGAGAATACCAAACGAGGACTGCGCCAAAAAGTTAGGCGTGGAGAATATCCTTCACTTGCTCCAGTTGGATATATCAACGATGTGCGAACGAAAAGTATTGTGGTTGATAAAAAACGAAGCGTGATTATTCGCAAAGCTTTCGAACTCTACGCCAAGAATGGATCGCGTCTCGAAGACATATCAAACTTTTTGGCGCAACATAATATTTTCTCCAAAGGAGGAAAGCGACTCAAAAAAGACAGAATTTCTTTTATCCTCTCAAATTCATTTTACTACGGACACTTTCGTTATGTAGGTGAAATTCACGAAGGCAAGCACCAGCCGATCGTCTTAAAGAAAATTTTTGATAAAGTTCAGGAAGTACTGAAGCAAAGAGGAAAGACACGAAAAAGCGATACCAACGCGCCGCAAGCATTTTGCGGTCTTTTGCGATGTGGCGCCTGCAATATGATGATTACTGCTGAAAACCGTATTAAACATCAAAAGAACGGCAATACGCATCATTACGTTTACTATCGCTGTTCGAGAAAGAATAAAACCATCAAATGCGTCGAATCTCCGGTCCGCGAAGAATTACTCGACCAACAAATTTCCTCTTTGCTTCAAAAATTTTCTTTACAAAAAGATTGGGCGGAAGAACTAACCAAAATGTTAGAAAAAGATAAATCGGAATCCGCCCAATCTTCGGCCGCTTTTGTTCAAGAAGCGCAGGAGAAAATAAAAACTATTTCCATCAAACTTCAGCGACTTCTTGATATCTACCTCGACCAAGTTATTGAGCGAGAAATATATCTCTCAAAGAAAGCTGAACTTATGAGTGAAAAGAAGTCGCTCGAAGAGCAAATTATTAGAATTGAACAAAAGCGGACTGGCTGGGTTGAACCGATGATTGAATGGATAAAAGAGGCAGAGAATCTGCCTAAAATCACACAGGAAGGCAGTCTTTCAGAGAAAAAGACTGCCGCCAAAGAAATTTTTGGGTTGAACCTCATCTTGGCGGGGGCGGAGGCGCGCGTCAGCGCGCCGGAAAGCGGCGCGAATGCGCCGAAAAACCAATGGGCGGCCGTTGCGGCCGCCCACCAAAGCATTGGCGAAAAATCTGAAAGTTTTATTCTGGCGCGGGCGATGGGATTTGAACCCACGATCTCCTCCGTGACAGGGAGGCGTGTTAACCAAGCTACACCACGCCCGCATAATTTTCGCATTTGCCGGCGGCAGGGATCGAACCTGCGGCCTAGGGCTTATGAGTCCCTCGCTCTGCCACTGAGCTACGCCGGCATTTATCATACAAATATACAATAAATTAAGCAAAAATTGAAGAATAAATCAATATAAAGTATTATTAAAAATATTATGAATCATCCGCTGCCAACACATAATATCCGCATTAAAAAACTCAAGTCGCTTTTAGCGATTGTAGAAAATTCAATCAAAGGCGGGAACAATTATCTTTTCCGAAATTTATACGCGTATGTTGACGGCGTGGAAAAAGATATTCTTGAGGATGGCGCTTTATCATGCGCTGTTTTCGCGTCAGCGGTTTTATTGAATCAGGAGCTTATTAAAAAGCCGCATGCCACAGTTTCCGGAACAGTTAAAGATATGCTTGAAAACGGATGGCGCGAAGTTGCCCAATTAAAGCCCGGAGCGGTTATTACTTGGAAAAAAATAATGTTCAAAGACGGTAAAGAACATCCTCACATCGGTTTTTGTGTCGGCGATGAGGAGGCAATTAGCAATTCTTTTACTGATAAATGCCCTCGGAAGCACCACGTTACATACGGTGCCAATCCCGACGGCACGCCGGTGAGAAAAATAGAAAAAATTTATTGGCATCCGGAATTAAACGGCTAAAAGATATGTCTAATATTGAAATCAAATCGCCGGAGGAGGCGGAAATTATAAAAAATCTTGAAGCGAGGAATGACGCCGAAGCAAAACGGATTTTGCGGTTTTTAAATATGCCGGATTTGTCCAGAGACAAGGCGAGCCCGCTTTACGAATTAATAGAACGTCTCGTTAATCTTCCGGAATTTAAATTGTTTGATAACGTAAAAATTTCTGACATTGTTCCGGCAAAAGAAAGTTTTGATTTGTTTGATTTCCCCGCTGATCATCCCGCGCGGAGCAAATCTGATACTTATTATATTAATGGCGATTATATTCTCCGCACCCACACTACAGTCATGTGGTATTATTATCTGCTTTCAGAGAAGGTGAAAGAAAAACTTAAAGGCGAAGAGCCGATCGGAGTGTTCTGCCACGGCAAGGTTTACAGGAAAGATGAAATAGACCGGCACCACATGAATGTTTTTCATCAAGTAGACGGGCTGTATCTTTGCCGGAAAGCCGAAAAAAACATTGAAAGGCGGGATTTGGAAGAGGTTCTTGTAAAAATCGCGCAAGCGATATTCGGGAAAGATATCAAATACCGTTTCAATGACGATTTTTTCCCTTACACATATTCAAGCATTGAGATGGAGATTGAAAAAGCTGGCAAATGGGTTGAGGTTTTAGGCGCGGGGATTGCCCAGCCATCCGTTTTAGAAAAGCTCGGCGTTAACTCAAAAATTTGGGGCGGTTGGGCTTTCGGATTCGGGCTGGAGCGGCTTGCCATAATCAGCATGGATCTGCCGGACATAAGGCTTCTTTGGTCTGAAGACCCGCGGATTAAAAAACAACTCCGTTTGGGAAATAAATATATTCCTGTTAGCAAATATCCGCCGATTACCCGAGACATATCTTTTGTCGTCGCGAGCGACTTTGTGCCAAATAATTATTTTGATTTGATAAGAGATTTGGGCCTGTCTGCCGACAAGGCAGGAGGCGATTTAGTTGAAGAAGTGAAACTAATTGATAAATATGAAAGCTCCCAAAAGTTCGGGGAAGGTAAAATTAGCTACGCCTACCGGATAATTTTCCGAAGCAACGACCGGACTTTAACTTCCGGCGAAGTTGACGAAATAATGTCCAAAATTTATTCCGAAACCAAAAAACAAT
>Ga0209211_10012778_pt1 | contig 10512 bp, 8 predicted proteins | sample RifGroA2_FD_183992 | JGI IMG/M metagenome (GOLD analysis project Ga0209211, IMG submission 183992) | Groundwater microbial communities from Rifle, Colorado, USA - Groundwater A2 (SPAdes) (version 2) | ecosystem: Environmental > Aquatic > Deep subsurface > Groundwater | place: Rifle, Colorado...
CGATCCAAATCGAAAAATTCGGACAAATATTTTGGGAAATTTGCCGTATCCTCAGCCGAAAAATGGGCACTCAAAATGCTGAGCTCATCCGGTTCGCGGCTGTCATCATCACGAGAATTCCAAGATCTTTTGCGGATCAAAGAAGAAAGAGGCGAGTTCGCGTTTTTTTCAAAGAATACTTTTGAAGAGATTTACGGAAGAGAAACCGTGTCAGGAGAATACGATTTATTCGGAGAATTGATCCCGAAATCTTGTTACTCTTTCGCGATGCGCGCGTCAAGCGGATCCTTGATTCTCGGATGCGGGCCTTATAGAGGAGAATCCCAAATGAGCCTTCCTTCGAGTATCAACAGCTCATTTTCCGGAGCGCTTTCAATCATAAGATCGGCAAACGGCGAAAAATTATGGAGATACGCGGCAGAAGGACTCAATGAGGGCTCCGCCGTTTTTCTGGAAGGCTCGGTTCGCAGGCTGGTCGAAAACAAATTCGGGCCGGATGTAAGCCTTGATTTCGACATACTCCCCCTTTTCCCCGGATTATCCTCCCTTGCATTCGGGAAAACCGCATCCGGAAAATCCGTATTGGTTTTGGAAGGAACTTACGGGAATCCGGGCAAGCTTAACGCAACTCTGAATAAACTTCATTCGGAATTTCTCACTAATCTGCCAAAACATCTTATAACCAGGAGAAACCTGGAAAAGAGGTTCAATTCCGCCGACATTCGGCTCAATCCCGATTCCATCTCGCAGGAAGAATCTCAGTACCTCCGATGGAAAATCAATACGAGTTACGAAAAGGATAATCCCGGAAACTCCTTCTCGACTGCGGCGCGCGGCGGGTCTTTCGCGGTTTCGAACGATTTGGGCGCGCTTAAGCAAATCCTGAACAGAAATGCAGGAACGGCATTGCCTGCTTTGCCTGCAATCAGCGGAAGCTTGCGCATCGCTGACGGGATTTTCTTTCCCGGGATCTCCGGCCTTATTGAAATTTTACCCAAGCAGTTCGCAGGGGTCTCAAAAGAGATCGAAGATATTGAAAAGCCGGTTTACTGGTCTGTGGAGAAGAAGGGGAAAGTTGTGATATTCGAACTTGAACCATGGAACTTTGATTGAACTAACTTACAAAGAAATACGAAACTCGAAATCCGAAATCCGAAATAGCGAGACATGAACTCAATAATCGTTTCGAATTTTATGCTTCGGATTTGTTTCGTATTTCGTATTTCGGATTTCGGATTTTTTTCTCAAGTTCCATTGCCATTTCCTCAAAACCCGCTAACCTCGCTCCAACATGGATTTAATAAAACCATCAAAGTATTTCATGTCTCTGTCCGCTTTGCTTGTCGCCATAAGCATCGTCCTGATCGCATATCCCGGGCCGAAACTAAGCATTGATTTCACCGGCGGGACGCTGATGGAGCTTAAGATTCCAAGCTCGTCTGGCAAAGAGGATTTGGAATCCGCCTTCGGCGCGCTCACATTCTCCGATGGAGCCAAAATCGGATACTTCGCCGTTTCCGCGACAAAAGCCGGAACTATGTTTGTCCGCATGAGAGACCTTACAAACGAGGAGCACTTGTCGCTTGCAAAGCATTTGAATGAAACCCTCGGAGAAACGCAGGAGCTCCAGTTCACGACCATAGGCCCTACTGTCGGCTCTTCGCTCAAGCGGCGCTCCGCGTGGGCGCTCCTCATTGCAAGCCTCGCGATAGTCGCCTACATTGCATTCGCATTCCGGAAGGTTCCGCGCAGATTAAGTCCGTGGCGGTTCGGGGTCATCGCAGTCATAGCGCTCATTCATGACGTTTTGATCACAACCGGGATATTCGTCATATTAAGCCGTTATACCGCGTTCGAATTCGACACGATGTTCATTACGGCGCTACTCACCATACTCGGATACTCGGTGAACGACACCATCGTTATTTTCGACAGGATTCGTGACAATCTCATCACCCAAAACAGGGGAGAAGATTTCCCCGTGCTCGCGAACAGAAGCCTGAACCAAAGCATAACAAGATCGCTTAACACCGTGATTACGACTCTGATAATGCTTTTCGCCTTGTTCTTCTTCGGCGCTCTAAGCACAAAGTGGTTCGTCCTAGCGCTCATTATCGGCATCGTTTCTGGGACTTACTCTTCGATCTTCATCGCCGTTCCACTGCTCGTCTATTGGAGGAAAAAATACTAATACCGAGTTGCATTTAAAACATTACCAACCGCACATTCCCCTCACCCTGCCTCTCCCCGCGTACACGGGGAGAGGAGAAGAGGAAAAATGATAAGATCGTTCAAAACAGAAAATGTCAGATTAGTAACCTTATTATTGCTAATTGGTATAATGCCTCATCCAAAAAAAGAAAAATCCGGCAGGGTAAGCGTGACCGTCGAATTCACGGCGGATCAAATGTCCGACGCGGAAGAATCCGCGCTCAAAAAACTAGGGGAATCGCTCAGCGTGCAGGGATTCCGGCCGGGAAAGGCGCCGCACTCAATATTGCGGGAAAAGATAGATCCCAGCCGCCTGATGGAAGAAACGGTGAAACTTCTGGCGCCCGGCGCGATAAAAAAAATTCTCCTTGAGCACGGCATTAAACCTATAATCCCGCCGAAAATAGAAACCGTTTCCGAAAAGCCCCTTACCCTTAAGATCACTCTCATCGAGCATCCGCCTGTGGAAGTTAAAGGCGCCGATAAAATCAGCATCCGGCCTTCGCCGCGCAAAGTCGAAGAAAAAGATGTGAATGAGATGATCGACTATATCCTCTCTCAGCACGCGAAACCCCCGCAGGCGGATAAGGCGCCTGCCGGCAAGGAAATTGCAAAGCCAATGCTCACGGACGAATTCGCACGCGAGAAACTGAACGCGCAAACCGCCGACCAGTTCAAAACCCGCGTCAAACAGTCTATGGAAGAGCAGGAAAAAAGAATAGCCAAGCAAAGGTGCGAGAACGAGGTTTTTGACAAGATCAAAACATCCACGGCCGTTGAATTGGCCGACGAACTGATCGAAGAAGAAATGCGCGACATATACTCAAACTTCCTTTATTCCCTGCGGGAAAGAAATCTGGAACTTAAGGACTGGATGAAAAAAACAGGAAAAAAGGAGAAGGAATTTCTCGAGGATTTGAGAAAGCAAGCCAAAGACAGACTGACTCTTAGATTTGGCATCCGGCATCTTATAGAGAAAAATAATATAAGCTTCACTGACGAAGAAATATCGGGCGCAGTTTCTAAATTGCTCTCGCATTTGCCTGATAAAGAAAGGGCTGTGGCTTTGCCTTTGTACGAAAAAGGAGCAAGCGGCTGGGAACAGCTTAAATGGGAAATGAAAGTGGAGAGGCTGATTGATGCCATGATCGAGGACTAAATCCGAAATTCCAAAACTCAAAACACAAAAAAATACCAAAACTCAAAATCTATAATTCAAATTGTTTGTGATTTGGTGTTTGAGTTTTATTTGTGTTTTGGGTTTTGTGTTTTGGGATTTTCTCTACTTCCACCTCGCCTTGATTCTTCTCCCTTTATTCGATTTCGCAAGCACCTTGCAGTCCGCGCAATGGATCACCACTTCTCCCGATCGACTGATCACCCCGGCGATCTCGCGTTTTTTACCTTTGTCCGGTCCGCACTCTTTGGAAAAACGTATCGGCATCGGCAATCCCCCCTCAAGCTCCACCGGATTTCCGTCTTTTCTATGATTTTTTGGAACCGTTTTCCTGGCTTTTTCCTTTGTTGAAAAATCTACTCCTTTTAGGGCATCAAGATGCTGGAGAACCGATGACGCATTTTGCGAATCCTGCCCGACTTTGAAAAGCAAATCTTCCCTGCGCGCGTACGGCAGGACTTCGCTGTCGAACAACCTGAGCAAAGAAAGGCCGGCATCAAGCGGAGGGAGCCTTCTTTTCGCAAGTTCCGCGGCAACCAGTCCCCTCCCTTTGGCTACAAATTCGGCGCGGCGCTTGTGGTATAAATACCTCCTGAGCTTTGACCTGGAAGAAGACATTCTGAGCAGATGCATCCAGTTTGGAGAGGGATTCGGCACTCTCAATTTGACAATTTCGACAACATCGCCGTTTTCCAGTTCATGGCTCAAAGGAACTATCGAACCGTTCACCATGGCAGACTGGAAAGAAATGCCCAGCTCGGTATGCACCTGGAAAGCGAAATCCAGCGGAGTCGCGCCTTCCGGTAGTTCGATTACGTCCCCTTTCGGCGTAAGAACATAAATGTGATCCGCGAATGACGGCCTGTTTTCTTCCTCGATCACTTCCTGGCGCGAGAGCATTTTTTTAAGCTGTGCGTGCTCAAGAGCAAGCCTCGCGGCGCCGTACTCCTTGTAGCTCCAATGGGCGGCAATGCCGAACTTCGCCTCGCGGTTCATCTCTTTCGTCCTTATCTGGATTTCAATCGGCACATCCGGCGGCGATCCGGGCATATTCACAATAGTCGTATGCAGGCTTTGGTATCCGTTCGGCTTCGGAAAAGAAATAAAATCTTTGAAACGGTTCGCAAGAGGCCGCCCTGTTTTATGCACAAGGCCCAAAACCTGGTAACACTCCTCCGTTGTATCCACTATCAAACGGACTGCAAACAAGTCATACAGGGACTGGATGTCGGAAAACCCCTTTGCGGTCATCTTTCTGAAAATGCTGTAAGGCTGTTTCTCCCTGTGCTCTACGCTTGCTTTTACTCCGCTGTCTTTCAGTTCTTTCTGGACAAGCTGAGACGTTCTTGGCAAAAAATCTCCGTGAAGACGCCTTAAGTTAACAAGCTGTTCGGATATCCTCTGGGCATCCGACGGATAGCAAATCGGGAATGCCCTGCGTTCAAGCTCATGCTTTAGGCGGTATATTCCAAGCCTCGCGGCTACAGGCGCGTAAAGCCTAAGCACATCTCCCGCAAGCGACTTCGACTGCGCTTCATTCATGCCGATATTTTCGAGCAAATAACACTTGTCGCAGAGAGTCACAAGAATGGTGCGCACATCGTCCGAAACCGTGAGCATGATAAGCCTCAAATCATCAATCGAATTCCTGCTTTGTTCCACCATTATTCCCGAAAGCAAATGTACTCCGCTTACCAGTGATCTGACGACCGGCCCGAATCCCTCCTCCAGTTCGGACAAAGTCATTCCCTCCCTGAAAACGCAATGATGGAGAACGCAAGCTATTATGGTGTCTTCATCCGGCTCCAAAGGAAGCAAAATTTCAAGCACGCCGTTTACGTGATCGATCAGGCTGGCGCCGGTACTGTGTTTCACGCCGCTATATATTTCGGACGCGGAATTGAACGCGCGAATGATTCGCTCGCTCCTGATGCCGGGATTCGCTACTGCTATTTTATCAAGGATTCGCGATATGGCGGCTGTATCTTGTGCCATCGGAACTCCCATTCTACTCCGCGGAGTAAGCTAAGTACAAGAAAGTAATGACGAAAATATAACTAATGACCAATCCCCAATGTCCAATGCCCAATGTCCAAATAATAATTAGCAAATTAGCTGTTTAGCTGTTTAGCTTTTTAGGTTTGCAACAGGGTGCTTCTGTAAAACCTAAACACCTAAACAGCTAATTTGCTAATAATAATTAATATTGTATAGCCCCATTGACACCCCCGCATTACAGAGTAGACTTCCCATCCGACCGAAGACCGAGGGCGGGGGGCCGCAGGCTCCCGTTAAGCCCCTCCGAGGCTCACAGCATCGACCGTTTGGCTCCGGCTTAATGTTTCGTGCCGTGTGCCTCGCTGGTCTCCCGGTCAAAAGAGATCAGCGATTTTTAAAATTATTAATCATCTATCCGCTTCTCACTCGATAATGGCACTAACTAAAGACCAGAAAACGGCACAAGTAAAAGATCTTACGGAAAAGATCAGGACGGCTAAATCCGTCATGTTCGCGCATTACATAGGGCTAAAGGTGTCGGAAATAAGCGAGCTTAGGAATAATCTTAGGGAAAAAGGAGCGGAAATGCGCGTCTCGAAAAAAACGCTTTTGAGGATCGCGGCGAAGGAAGCTCAAGCGCCCGAAATAAATCTTGAAACGATGGACGGGCCGGTCTCATGCATTTTCAGTTTCCTAGACCCCCTCTCCGGAGCGCAAGCCGCCTTCAAATTCGCCAAAGACCACAACCAAGTGGAACTTATAGGCGGCATATTCGACGGAAAAATAATCTCAAAGGAACAGGCAATCGAAATGGCGATGATGCCAAGCCGCGAGGTTTTGCTTGCGACTTTCGCCGCGATTCTTCGTTCCCCTCTTGTTTCTTTCGCCGGCATCTGCTCAAGCCCGCTCTCGGGCTTCGCCAGAGCGCTAAGTAAAATTGCGGATAAAGGAGGTTTTAATTCTTCTGCTCCCTCATAACTCTACTGCGCTACTGCGCTAATTTTTAATTTTTAATTCTTAATTTCCCCACTTAATCATGTCAGACGCCCCAACCATCACTCTCTCAAAGGAAGAAAAAGCCGTCATAGACGCTCTGGAAAAACTCAACGTGATCCAGCTCAACAATGTCGTGAAATTCATGGAGAAGGAATACGGCATTTCCGCCGCCGCACCGGCCGCCGCCGCCGCTCCTTTGGCGGCAGGAGCGGAGGCCGCAGCGGAAGAAAAATCCATGTTCAACGTGGAACTCACTGATTCCGGCGCGCAAAAAATCGCGGTAATCAAAGCCGTGCGCGAAATCACCGGTCTTGCGCTCGGCGAAGCGAAGGCGGCGGTGGACAGCGCTCCGAAAATGCTGAAAGAAGGCGTGCCGAAGGAAGAAGCTGAAACTATGAAGAAGAAGCTTGAGGCGGCAGGGGCGAAGGTGACGCTGAAGTGAAGCCAAATCGCAGGTCGCTGGTCACAGGTCACAGGTCACAGGTCCGGTCACAAGTCACAAGTCACAAGTCACATGTCCTGTGACCTGTGACTTGCGACAAATCCTGCGACATGCGACATGCGACAAATCATGTGACATGCGACTTGCGACAAATCTTGTGACTTGCGACCAGTGACCGCACGTGTCTTGTCATCGCGATACTAGATACTAGATACGAGATACTAGATACTAGATACACATCATGTCTTTGCGATACCCAGAATTAGATGTTTCCCGCTCGCTGGCCATCCTGATGATGGTCGTTTACCACATCGCATTCGATCTCGCCTACTACCGCGGCTGGGATATTGATTTGCAGGGTACAAACTGGCAGGCATTCAGGATGCTGATTGCGACAATGTTTCTTTCGCTTGCCGGAATAAGCTTCGCGATATCGTGGGAACGAACGAAAGCGAATGGATTGCCCGCCCCAAAAGCATATCTTAAATACGCCAAGAGAAGCCTTTTCGTGCTGTCATTCGCAATGCTAATCACGGCCGCAACTTACATATCGGACCCCAGCACATACATAAGATTCGGAATCCTGCACATGATCGGAACAAGCATACTGCTCCTTCCGTTATTTCGACGTTTAAAGCCGATAATTAATGTAATTATCGGGATAGCATTCTTCGCGGCCGAAATCCCGATTTTGGCAATTCTAAGCAACATTCATTTTTCACTTTCCATTTTCCACTTTCCACTGATGCCAGCAGGCGTCACCACCCTCGACTACTACCCGCTGATCCCGTGGTTCGGAATCATTCTTTTGGGAACCGCGCTGGGAGATTTGCTTTACGTCCGCGCAAAAGCGACAGCAAAGCCGGCGAACCGCATTTTTTACTTTTTGGGATTCCCCGGAAGGCACGCGCTTTTGATTTACATGATCCATCAGCCAATAATTCTCTCTCTGCTAAAAATATTCGAGTAGTCGGCAAAAATCCACCGGTGGCGGCCGGCAGGAATTTTCCATTTTCCATTTTCCATTTTCCATTTACAATGCTTTCAATGTTCAAAATCCGCAAAATAGAGGACAAAAAACCTCGGAAACTTATCCCATGGGAAAAGATTCTGCTCAGCACACTTAAAATATGCCGCCCGCTGATCGGGATAGTCAGCGACTGGAGAATCAGAAAGGAAGAGGAAAAACGAAGGCTCAAGCGCATCCGCGCTTTGAAAAGGATACTGGCGATCTGCATTTCCGTGCTGATAGTCCTTGTGATAGGACTCGCCGTCCTGCAGGCTTTTTTCTCGATAAGAATTTTGAGTTTCGGCCGCATAACCTCCGTAACCGGCACTCCTCCGCCATCGGACGAAAACGGTTTTACCAACATACTCCTTTTGGGACAGGGGGATTCAGGCCACGACGGGAAAGATCTCACGGATACGGCGATAGTTTTAAGCTTGGACCCGAACAAAACAAAAAGCGCCGTTATGCTGTCTCTCCCGCGGGACCTCTACCTCCTGCACACGGAGAAAATGGGAAAGGGGAAACTGAATACATTTTACAGGGATTACAAGGGGTATCTCAAATACATGAAAAAAATGGATTCCGATTCGGCGTCAGGCGAAGCTATCAAGGAACTTGGCGCAGAAATAGGCAGGAATCTGGGCCTTAATATGCATGGAACAATCAAAATCGATTTCACGGCGTTCGAGCAAGCCGTGGACGCGATTGGGGGCATGGACATCGAAGTGCCTTATGACATAGCGGACAACGAGTACCCCGATGAAAATTACGGATTCGAACCTTTCAAAATTTCAAAAGGCATGAATCATCTTAACGGGAAAACCGCCCTTAAATACGCACGCAGCCGGAGCACTACGAGCGATTTCGACAGATCGGCGCGCCAGCAGCAGTTAATAAAAGAACTGGGCAGGAAGGCAAAGGAGGAAGGCTTGCATAAGAAACCCGGCATAGTCATCGACTTCCTTAAAATTTACAAAAACAACGTGGAAACGACGCTCTCCATGCGCGAATTGATAGGTCTTGCGTCCATGGCATCCGAAATCGAACCTAAGAACGTAATCTCCATGCAATTGAACGACAGAAACGCGATATTCGACGGATTAATAGAGCCCGGAGGTTTCTTGTACGCTCCTCCGCGCGATCTATTCGAGGGCGCGTCCGTCTTGCTGCCGGTATCCATTCCGGAATTCCCGGTGACATGGAAGCAAATAACGGCTCTAAAAAAACTGCTGTTCGATCAGCGCCGGCATTATCTCGATAAACCGGTAATTTCCGTATTAAACGCCGGAGCCCCGTCGGGACACGCGAGGAAACTTGCGACGGAGATGGCAAGATACGGCTTCACGGTCGATGTAGTCGAAAACGCGTCAATTCCAAAGCAGGATGATTCATTTGTTTCAGTGAAACCGGGCGCAAACGCAGAGGCGGAATTTTTTGCTTCCCTAATCGGAATATCTGTAAAACCGGCGCCGAGCGAACTTTCCGAAAGCCAGATGCGGCAAATCACTTACATTTTAGGGAAAGATTATTCTTATAAGCCGCTGCAATCATTTATCCTCTCCGAATGACCCCGCGCGAAATCATCGCAAAGGCATGGGAAATAACCAAAAAAGAGCGTCAGCTCAGGAGATGGGGCTATGCCGCCTCGATTGCGGAAACACTGCTGAACATAAAGCTTCTTACTTACCAGACATGGCTTATAGCGTCTTACTTGAAAGGAAACCCCATAGGCTTTTTGACAATCGAACTTACGATAAAGGAAAACACTCCTCCATGGTTCTTCTGGTCGTTTATTATTACGATCCTCGTCCTGATCGTCATAGAATGGCTTTTTCCGCACCTTTCCAGAGGTTCGATAATCGGCCTTGGAGCCAAATCCCACAACGGAGAAGAAGTTAAAGGAGGGTTGGTGCTCGCCATATACAACTTTTTCCCGATGTTCGCCATTCACGAAATATTTTTCTTGGGACGCCTGACGGTTCTTGTGACTATAATTTCACTGATACTCAGATACTCCCCGGAGATAGCCCCGCTGGCGGTTACGCTCCTGCTTATATTTTACGTATTTTCCCTTATTATCAGGTTCTTTTGCATATTCGCGGAGGAGGCGGTCGTCATACGCAAGATAGGAATTGGCAAGGCGCTAAAAGCCAGCTTCAAATTGGTAATAAGCTATTTAGGGCAGGTTGTTTTCCTGATTCTCCTCTTTTATTTCATTTTGCTCAGGGTGATTCTTAATGCGATAACAGTTTTGCTCATACCCGCGGCGGTCTTGGGAATAGGATTCATACTGACATTTTGGATGCCTCACATACTCGGCTATTCAATCGCTACATTAATAGGGCTTATTTTGGTCGCGGTAGCAAGCTACTTTTTCGCTTATCTTGCCGTTTTCAAACAGACGATCTGGACGCTTACATATATGGAACTGGCAAAACGCAGGGAGCTCGACATTATTGATTTGGGAGCGAAACTGCCGCAGTCTTGAAACGTTTTCAAGTTATCAGGTTTTCAAGTTATCAGGTTTTTAGGTTTCTTGTTCTCTGCAATCTTAAAAAGCAAGTTTGTGTCAATCAAACGTGAAAACTTGAAAACGTGACAACCTGTAAACGTTTACTAGGCAATACATAATCATATTTGAAAACTCAAACTGCTATTGACTGTGCACACCCGTCCACC
>Ga0209211_10012779_pt1 | contig 10512 bp, 10 predicted proteins | sample RifGroA2_FD_183992 | JGI IMG/M metagenome (GOLD analysis project Ga0209211, IMG submission 183992) | Groundwater microbial communities from Rifle, Colorado, USA - Groundwater A2 (SPAdes) (version 2) | ecosystem: Environmental > Aquatic > Deep subsurface > Groundwater | place: Rifle, Colorado...
TTGCGAATTTGTTTGATTTCAAGTAACTGCATGGTTTCATTCTCCCGTCTAGTGTAAACCTGGGCGCTGCCTTTACCCGGTGCCCGGTTCACGGTCATGGAAGGACTGAGCCTTCCAGAGAGTCGCCCCCGTTGTAAACGGCTTCGGTATCGCCTCCCAAAATAATGCGCCCTTCGTCGGCCAGATAAATGACATTTTCGCTGAAGGTTTTGTTGCCATCCGGACTTTCGATCACCACATGGCCCGTCGCGATAATTTTTGTCACACGGTGCTGGCCTTTGTCATAAAACACCTGCATTTTGTCCGCCGTCAACGTCCCCCGGCGGTCTTTGGAAACGACATTGTCATTAAAAAAAGCCACATTGGCCTGATAATCAATCTCAAGCGGCCCGTCACAGGTAATCACCGTCGGTCCGGCCGCATCCGAGGACGCCACGGCGCCCGTATCCTGCACCACCACCGTCACGTTCTTTTTGAACGCGACTTTTTTGAGCTGAGAGTCGCCTGAAGCCCCGGTTCCCTCAACATTGATATTTTCCTTTTTGACGCGGGCTTCAAGATCCGTCGTCACCGAACGATGCGAGGGATCAATATCCAGCTTCTCGGTTAAAAGCCGCGTGCCGTCTTCGGTCGTCGCCACCACATTTTTGCGCAAGTAGACCAGATTCTTGCCTTTGTCGTACTGGCCTTCATCGGCCGTCAGCGTCACAGGCGTTTCTTCCGCATAGGCTTTCGCCACGACATTCATTAATTCCACGGTTTTGGCCAAAAGGTCCGCGGAGTCACCTTCGATTTCAATTTCCTTTTCACCGGTCGGCGTATATTTGGTGAAAGAGAAAAAGTAAACTTTATGCGCGGCCAGCGGAGCCGAAGGCCCCTGCGCGGCCGGAACACCCTTTTGGCGCTCTTGAAAAAACTGAAATTTGACCACGGCAGTGTAACCCACCGCAAACATCAAAAATAAGAAAAAGATCCGTTTCAGCATAATTTCCTCTCGCCGGGCCGATACACAGCTTCCGGTTTGGCCTCGGGCTTGGTTTTCCAACGGTCGTGCATCCAGGACCACTGCTCCGGATACTGCCGGATTACTTTTTCAAAACTTCTCATCCAGCGCGAGGTCAACGCAAAAACCGCTTCGCCGCGCTCCATGCCGCTTTCGGGCCGGATCGGTTCACCCAGCACGATTTTGTAACGTCCGTCCGGCAGACGCACTAAAAAATTCGGCAAAATCGGTGTTCCAAGCTGCAAGGCCAGCCGCACCGGCGCCACCGGCGTGTAGGCCGGCCGCCCGAAGAAATCGACAAAGATGCCTTTGAGCCCTTCAATGTCCTGATCCGGCAGCATGCCGATAATCTGATTCTGCCCCAGCACTTTTAAAATATCACGGCTGGCGCGATCGCGGTAAATCGTCGGTACATGAATCGCGCTGCGCAGCCCCACGACCCAGCGGTTGTAGGGCTCGTAATAAATCTGGCGCGCAATCACCGCCCCTTGAAATCCCATCAGGCCGAACGTGCCGGCCAGAAGTTCCCAGTTCCCCAGATGGGCCGTGATCGAAATCAGGCCATGCCCTTCGGCCAGCAAATTCCTGTAAACTTCAACGGCATTGCCGAGATCCACAAGCCCCGCGATTTTTTCACGGGTCAGTTTTGGAAACTGCAAAACTTCAACCGCGGTCTGCGCGAAATTGCGAAAAACAGCGCGCGCGATTTTATCGATCTCGGCACTACTTTTTGTTTCGCCGAAAGCCGTGCGCAAATTCTTCAGCGTTTTGTTGCGCTGACGGCTTACGACAAAAAAAGCCGCTTCACCGCCCCAGGCGGCCAGCTTCTGCGCAATCGGCCTGGGCAAAAGACAAATCAGCGCCGCGAAAAACCGCGCCGCAACGTAAAGAAAAAACCGGTAAGGTTTCTTTTTAGCCATGGCGCATCCGGCTAAATGAAACCGGCCTTGAGCAAATCCTGAACATCCAAAAGCCCGACCGCACGGCCGGCCTTATCCACCACCGGCACTTCGTCAATCTTGCGCGTCTTTAAGAGATTCAGCCCTTCGGCCGCCAGCCGTTCGCCATGAATCGTCACCGGATGGAGCGTGGCAAATTTTTCCACCGGCTGATCCAGCAGAAGCTCTCCGGATTCGCGCAGGTGCCGCCGCAAATCCCCGTCGGTAAAAATTCCGCGCACTCGCCGTGCCGCATCCACCAGTGTACAGCTTCCGGCCCGCGCGCGCGTGATCGCAAGCAGCGCCTGCTTCACAGACGTCTTCGACTTCACCACCGCATGGGCCGGCCCTTTACGCATGATGTCTTTGACTTTCAGGAGCTGGCGCCCGAGACTGCCGCCCGGATGCAGCTGTGCAAAATCTTCTTCACGAAAACCTTTTTTCTTGTGCAGTGACAACGCCAGGGCATCGCCCATCGCCAGCGCCGCCGTCGTCGAGGCCGAAGGCGCCAGATTGAGCGGGCACGCTTCGTGCGTCACACCGAGATCGAGCACCACATCCGCATAACGCGCCAGCGAAGAGCGGGTTCCGCTGGTCAGCGCGATCAGACAGACTCCGATTTTTTTCAGCGGATTCAGCAGGCGCACAATTTCTTCCGTTTCACCGCTGTGAGAAATCGCCAAAACGATATCTTCGGGAGTCACCATGCCCAGATCCCCGTGAATGGCCTCGGCAGGATGCAGAAAAAAACTGGGCGTTCCCGTTGAAGCCAAAGTTGCCGCTATTTTTCGCCCGATAAAACCGGGTTTGCCCATTCCGCTCACAATGATCCGGCCGCGGCATTTCTGCATGGCATTCACGGCCTGCAAAAAAGATTGCCCCAGCTTGCGCTTTAACCGCAGAAGCGTTTGGGCTTCAATGGTGAGCACTTCACCGGCTGTCTTGAGCAAGTCACGGCTCATGCACTCACCGATTCGCAGCCGGCCACCACTTCCTTGAGCCGGACAAGCACTTCTAAAAGGCCTTTCAAATTCGACAACGCCAGATTGTTCGGGCCGTCCGACAATGCTTTAGCGGGCTCTTCATGCACTTCCATAAAAACCGCATCGGCCCCGGCCGCCACGGCACAGCGCGCCAGCGTCGGAATAAACTCAGCCATGCCGCCCGAAGCCTCGCCCTTGCCGCCCGGCAGCTGCACGGAATGCGTCGCGTCAAACACGACGGGATATCCGAAACTGCGCATCACGGGAATGGCGCGAAAATCGCTGACCAAATTTTGATAACCAAACGTCACACCGCGATCGGTTAAAAGAATTTGTTTGCAGCCGACCGATTCAAGTTTGTGAACGACGTTTTTCATGTCCCACGGAGAAAGAAACTGGCCTTTCTTAACGTTGATCACGCGGCCGGTACGTCCCGCGGCCGCTAAAAGATCCGTCTGACGGCACAAAAAAGCGGGGATTTGCAGAATGTCCAAAACTTCGGCGGCGGGCGCCACCTGCTCGATGCTGTGAATGTCGCTCAAAACGGGCAGCTGGAATTCTTTTTTGACTTTCGCCAGGATTTTCAAGCCTTCTTCCAGACCCGGCCCGCGGAAGGAATGCACGGAGGAACGGTTTGCTTTGTCATAGCTGGCCTTAAACACATACGGCACGCCGGCCTCGCGCGCGATCTTGGCGATTTTCTCGGCATGCCGCAGCACGCTGGCTTCCGACTCGATCACACACGGCCCGCCGATTAGAACGAGCTTGCGCGGCTCGCCAAACCTAACGGATTGAACACTGACTGTTTTGATGCTCATGCGGTGATCGCCTCAATTTCAGGCTCGGCCGGTTTCTCAATCATTTCCGGTTCCTTTTTGTCGGCGGCAATCACAACCCCGTATTTATTTTCCTGATATTTCAGGGCATGCGCGACGAACTCGCGGAAAAGCGGATGGGCCCGGTCCGGCTTGGATTTAAATTCGGGATGGAACTGGCAGGCCACAAACCAGGGGTGCTCCGAAAGCTCGATCATCTCCACCAGCTTGCCGTTAGGCGACATCCCCGAAATCTTAAAGCCGTTTTTGCGGAAATCATCGCGGTACTTGTTGTTGAATTCGTAGCGGTGCCGATGACGCTCCATGATTTCTTCATGCTTGTAGGCCGCATACGCCTTGGTCTCTTTTTTGAGGGTGCAGGGGTAGGCTCCGAGACGCATGGTGCCGCCAAGGTTCTCGACTTTTTCCTGTTCCTCCAAAAGGCTGATCACCGGGTGCGTGCTCTTCTTATTAAACTCCGTCGAGTGCGCATTTTTCCAGCCAAGCACGTTGCGCGCGAATTCAATCGTGGCGCACTGCATCCCCAGGCAGATCCCGAAAAAAGGAATGTTCTTTTCGCGCAGATACTGGATCGTGTTGATTTTTCCTTCGACGCCGCGATTCCCAAATCCTCCCGGCACCAGTACGCCTGAGATTCCTTTGAGCGCATGTTCAATGCCGCTTTTCTGCAGTTTCTCGGAATTAATGCGCTTAATCACCACCTCGGTGTCATTGGCAATGCCCGCGTGGCGCAAGGCTTCGTAGATGGATTTGTACGCATCGAGCAGCGCGGTGTATTTTCCGACCACCGCGATTTTGACGGAGTATTTCGGGTGCAGGGCTTTCTGCACCACGTTTTTGTCCCAGTCATGCAGGCTGCCCGATTTGTATTCGATTCGCAGGTAACGGCAGACCACGGCATCCAGCCCCTGCTCTTTGAACACCAGCGGCACTTCGTAGATCGTGCTCACGTCACGGGCTTCGATCACCGCCGTTTCTTCGACGTTGCAAAAAAGCGCGATCTTGGCTTTCATGTCGCGGGAGACACGTTTTTCGGTGCGGCAAATCAGAATATCGGGCTGAATACCGATTTCGCGCAAGGTGCCGACGCTATGCTGTGTCGGCTTCGTTTTGAGTTCTCCGGCCGCGCGAATATACGGGATCAGCGTCAGATGGATAAAGATGCAATTCTCGCGGCCGACCTCATGGCGGAACTGGCGCGCGGCTTCAAGAAATGGCAGCGATTCGATATCACCGACCGTGCCGCCGATTTCCGAGATCACAACGTCGCAGCGCTTGCCGCGCGTGACCTCGCGAATGCGTGCCTTGATCGCGTCCGTAATGTGCGGCACCACCTGAACCGTCGCGCCCAGAAACTCGCCTTTACGTTCCTTGTTGATGACCTCGTAATAAATTTGGCCGGTCGTCACATTGTTGGCACGTTCCAGCGTCCCGTTGGTGAAGCGTTCATAATGCCCGAGATCCAGATCCGTTTCCGCGCCGTCTTCGGTAACGTAAACTTCCCCGTGTTGATACGGACTCATCGTGCCCGGGTCCACGTTGATGTAAGGATCCAGTTTTTGAATCGTCACTTTTAATCCCTTGGCCTCCAGAATTCGGCCGATGGATGCGGATGCAATCCCTTTACCGAGCGACGAAACGACTCCACCGGTCACAAAAATATATTTGGGCATATCAGGCCTTTCCTTCTTGGGTCATCCGTTTTTCAACAAGAGCTAAGTCTTCAGGCGTATCCACACCCGGCGAATCTCCGCCGGTTTCAACCACGCGAATCTCAATGCCGCGCTCAAGCATGCGCAGCTGTTCAAGTTTTTCAACCGCTTCGAGCCGGCCCGCCGGCCACTTCACAAATTCAAGCAGAAAACTCCGGCGGTACGCATACAGGCCTAAATGTTTCAAATAAGAAATCTGTGTTTCATCCCTGAAAAACGGCAGGGGTGAACGCGAAAAATAAAGCGCCCGGCCCTTCTCATCGCAGACAACCTTGACCACATTCGGGTTATGATACCCTTCAAGGTCATGACGTCGCACCGCCGCCGTCGCCACCTGCAGTTCCGGATTGATACTAAAAGCCGCAGCCACGGCCTCAATATTTGCCGGATCCATCAGCGGCTCATCGCCTTGGATGTTGACAAAAACATCCGCGTGAATCTTTTCAGCAGCCTCAGCAATGCGAGAGGTTCCGTTGGGATGATCCGGCCGCGTCAGCAGCGCATTGGCTCCAAATTTTTTTGCGGCATCCAGCACCCGCGTATCATCACAGACGATCCAGACATCGCTCAGGTTTTTAGCCAACCGCGCCCGGTTCCAAACATGCTCAATCATCGGGCGTCCGCAAATCAGCCGCAGAACCTTTTCGGGGAACCGCGTTGAACCCAGCCGGGCCGGAATCATGCCGACAATTTTCATGCCGGTTTTCTCAGGCGGACCGGATGGCCGCCTCGAGCTCCTCTGTATTCACCGACGCCGTTCCCAATTTCCCCACGACAATGCCCGCCGCCAGATTGGCAATCAGCGCCGCCTCGAGCAGCCGCGCGCCCGCCGCCAGTGCCAGCGCAAAAGTCGCAATCACCGTATCGCCCGCGCCAGAAACATCGAACACTTCCTGCGCCGCGGTCGGAATCACGTTGACCTTGCCGTTTTTCTGAAATAGCGCCATGCCGTCTTCGCCGAGTGTAATCAGCATGGACTCACTTTGCAATTTTTTAAGCAGCCCGAACCCGACCGTTTCAAGACTTTCGCGGCCGGTGGCGCCGGCCACCAGCTGGCGGTAGGCCCCATAAGCTTCTTTGCGGTTGGGCGTAAGCGAGGTCACCCCGCGGTAATAATCAAAATGGTGCTCTTTGGGATCGACAAGAATGGGTTTTCTCAGACGGCGCGCGGTCGTCACAACCGCGTGCACAAGCTCGGATTGAATCACCCCCTTGCCGTAATCTTCAATAATCAAAACATCTGCGGATTTGATTTTTTTTTCATAAAAAGCCAGCAGCGCTTTGGTGTCTTCGCGCGAAATCGGCTCGGTTTTTTCGCGGTCAAAACGAACAACCTGCTGGGAATGCGCGATCACGCGTGTCTTGAGCGAGGTGGGCCGCTTGCGGTCATAGATAATACCGCTCGTATCAATCCCCTGCCGGCGCATGGTTTTCAACAGCATGCGTCCGGCAATATCGCGTCCCACCACGCCGGAAGGATAAACCGTGCCGCCCAACGTGCGGATGTTATGGGCCACATTCAACGATCCGCCTGGCATGTAGGATTCGCGCTTTACATTGACGACCGGCACCGGCGCTTCGGGCGAGATGCGCTCGACCGTTCCCCACACAAAGTGATCGAGAATGAAATCACCGACGACGAGAATGCGCGCATGTTTGAATTTGCGGGCAAGCGCAAACAAACGCTTTTTTTGTTCGGGTTTCAACCAATGCGCAGTCTTTTTGGCCATGAATTAGGAAATAGAGCTGTTTGTAACAAAAAAAGACCCGGAAATCCGGGCCCGTGCAAGTTATTTACCCAAAAGACTTTGTATGTTAACACGCACTTTAGGGGATGTCAACGCATCAAAATTATCTTAACTCATTTAAGTGTAATAGGTTACAGCTTAAGTCGGGCTAAAATTTCAGGACTGGGCTTAGGCCTCTGCGCGGAAGCGGGTTTTAATGGATCGGCGCAGGCGGCGGACGTTTTCATAGACGCCCGAAATCTTAATCCAAAAAGCCGGCAAAAAATCCGAAGTCCGGCTGATTTTGACGCGCGTCAGCGACCAGGGGCCCTCAGAAATTCCGCGCAGTTTTTTAGCTGAGGTCGTGAAAGCCACCGTGTAGCCGTATTTTCGCGCCGCATCAGCTACGCGTTGGTCCATGTCGCCGCTCGGATAGGCAATGGCACGGATCGGCGCTTGAAACAAGTCCTCCAATTCCTTTTTGGCCCCAGCCAGTTCATTTTCAAGCGCGGCATCATCAACCTGAGAAAGTAGTGGATGAGTCCTGCTGTGGCTTTGCACCGTAATCCAAGGATTTTTCAAAAGTTCCCGGATCATTTCTGTCTGCATGCTTCCGTACACCCCGTTTTCCAAATGGGCGCTGATCAGAAAAAGCGTTACGGGCAGCCGATATTTTTTTAGAACCGGGAACGCCTGGCTGGCAAAGCTGTGATCCCCGTCGTCAAAGGTGATCAGGATTTCCCGGCCGTGCGGTTTGCGCTTGCCGTAAATAATTTCCTCATACTCCCGCATCGACAAAACGCGATAGCGCAGGGCCGCCAGGAATGCCATTTGACGTTCAAATGATTGGCGGCTAACCACGTTCTTTTCAAGCGCCGCCCGTTCAGGGGTATCAATCGCATGATACATCAGCACCGGAATATCGCCGGGCAATGGGAGCACTGCCACGGCAGCGCCCGTCAGCAGTAAAATTCCCGCAAAAAACAGGCCTGTCGCGCGTAAAAATTTATTCATCGTTTTTCCTGATTCAAAATGGAGGGGAAATGCCTGACGAGTATACTCAAAGCTTGGGAACGTTCCAAAGAAATTTCAGCGAATAAAAACGAAACGCGGGGCAGGAAGCGCAGAGCCGCAGACTTAGTGGCCGGAGCGTGTATGACGCAGCGGCAGCACCATCGCCGCGATATTGATCACGGGCAGGAGCGAGACCAGGATTCTCACCAGAGATTTTCTGAACAGCTTACCCATAAGAACCTCTTATTTAAAGACTTTTCAAAAACTTAATTCAATGGCAAATGATACCATGCGTCTAAAGGAGCGTCAAACTAATTTTAATGCTTTTTATGATTAATAAATAGCAAAAACTAGCCAATACGGCGATTAACTTGGCCCGGGTTCAATGAGCAAATGCAACACTTGGCAATGGAGGTATGCTAAACACCCATGGGAAAACAACATAGTCAGCTGACGTTGGACGAAAGAGAGAAGATTTCGATTCTTAAAGCTTCTGGAAAATCTTTAAGAGAGATTGGTGTTTTAATCGGGAAACATGCCTCCACTCTCTCTCGGGAACTCAAAAGAAATAGTTTTAAGGCCTTCGGTTTTAAGGGTTACGGTCCGGCAAGAGCCGAAATATCGGCCCGAAAAAGAAAATCGAAAGCGGCGAAAAGAACACGCCTCAAAAATCAGCAGATTCGGGATTATGTCACCCAAAAGTTAAAACTCTTTTGGTCGCCAGAACAAATCGCGGGCCGCATTCGCCTCGATCACCCAGAACTTTCCATCAGCCACGAAGCCATTTATCAATTCATTTACGAAGACGATTGGAGTTTGTTTCCATTCCTGGCCCGCAAACATAAAAGACGTCGCTTAAAATTCAATTATAAAAAATCTCAAGGTCGTTCCATTCCCGGCAGGACTTGGATTAGTCAACGTCCTGAAGCGGTCAATCAACGCCAAGAATTTGGACACTGGGAGGCTGATTCTATGGTTTCGCGGGCTAATTCCGCGAGTCTTCATGCTCTCGTAGAAAGAAAATCACGCTATCTTAAAATCACTAAAATCCCTCGTAACACTTCCGGTTGCGTCCGAAATGCCGTCCTCCGAAGATTATCGCCTCTGCCCAAATCCACTCGTTTGAGCATCACTTACGACAACGGCCTTGAAAATTCAAATCATCTCGAAATCAATCGTGAACTGAAATCCAAATCCTTTTTTTGTAACCCCTACCATTCCTGGGAAAAAGGCTCTGTCGAAAATGCAAACGGCCTCGTCCGCAGATTTATTCCAAAGAAAACCGACTTTCAGAAAATTCCCACAACCGAAATTTTTCAAATTGAAAATTTGATTAACAATCGCCCAAGAAAGTGCTTAAATTACCAGACTCCTAAAGAAGTCTTCAAAAACCTATCTGTTGCGCTTGCTAGTTGAATCTAGGTGACCCCAGTTACAGAGAAGGTGCCAGGTACCCTCACCGGGGAATTTGTGAGGGTACCTGGCACCTTCTCAACGGCCTAAGTGACACAGGAGAAAGGGCCGGTTTAGAACCGGCCCCTACAAAAAATTCATACCCTCTCCGTAGGGGCGGGTTCATAACCCGCCCGTGAGAATTGCTAGCGTAACGCCTGAAAAAAACCGGAAGTTTGCAGTTCTTGCCAGACCGCATCAGGGCTAAACGCCTGAAGGCATTCGCGGCGGGCACAGTCGCTCTTGTAGCGGAAATTTTGGTAGCAGGGACGGCACTCGAGCGCACGGTCATACACTGCGCGCGCCGTAGATGCCGGTGGGTACGGCCCGTAGACCGCGGGATCGACCGGGCCAAAAAGCGCAACGACCGGAATCCGAAGCGCATGCGCCATGTGCATCAAGCCCCCGTCGTTGCCCAAAAAAAGCACCGCGTCCGCAATCAAGGCCGCCGTTTCACCCAGCGATAGTTTGCCGGATAGATCCAGGCTGTTTTTCAAAAGCCCGCATAACTCCGCGCATAGCGGCTTCTCGCTGCCGCTGCCGGCAATCCACACGCCGTCCAGACCCAGCTGGGCGATCAGCCTGGCGCTGAGATCCGCAAAATACGGTACGGGCCAGCGCTTGAAATGCGCGTCTTTGCCCCAGGATTCTCCGCCGCCCGGAGCGACAACAAGATACCGCCCCTCTTTTTTTACACCGGCCTCAGCCCGTTTGCTGCGGGCCGATTCACGGTCGGCTTTCTGCAAATAAAATTCTAAAAAGCGCTGCGCTACGGGCACACCCGCTTTTTCAGCAAGCTCGCAATAATAATCGGTCACATGCCGGCCTTCAAAGCCGCGGACCGGCA
>Ga0209211_10012780_pt1 | contig 10510 bp, 13 predicted proteins | sample RifGroA2_FD_183992 | JGI IMG/M metagenome (GOLD analysis project Ga0209211, IMG submission 183992) | Groundwater microbial communities from Rifle, Colorado, USA - Groundwater A2 (SPAdes) (version 2) | ecosystem: Environmental > Aquatic > Deep subsurface > Groundwater | place: Rifle, Colorado...
CAATCAGGCCGTTCAGAGGATATTTCTTTGAGGTCACGGGATGTGACCTCAAAGGGCGGGCGCGGTGGACGGCGGTATTTGCCGATAGCTTTCACCGAACACGGGGCTGTGATGTTGGCAAACGTCCTGCGCTCTGCCAATGCGATCGAGGCAAGCTTATTCATTGTTCGAGCGTTCGTGGCTTTGCGGCGGGCAGCTGTTGGACGCCATGACCTGGTGAAGCTGCTTCGGGCACAGGAACGCAGAGTCGTGGGGCATGATGCGCAGATTCGAGACATTCTGAGGGCGATCCGCAATTTCGCGGCAAATCCCACAGCGCCTATTCGAAAAATCGGGTTCAGGCCTGAGCCCTGAACGGCCTGGCCCCCCCTCCCGGCCTCTCCTGGAAGCCGTCCGGCCTCCGGCCGGCCAGCGTGCCCGAAGCCCTGCGGAGGGCGCCCCCGCAGGGGGGTAAGGGGAACAGCGGTTCCCCTTTCCGGGCTTCTCCCCCCCTTGAAATCCTGGGGAACCGGGACTAAAATCAATGCATGGGGGTGCTGGGACGCTGGGTCCTCCCGAGGTGGCTGATCGCTCTGGCGCTTGGCATTGGCGGCGTATTCCCCCTCCTGGCCGCCGGTCCCGCCGGCGACCCTCTCCAGACAGCCATCCGCGACAGACTATTCAACAGTCTCAAGCCCGAGCAGCGCAATGGCTTGACCAAGGCCTCGCCCATCGACCCGATGATCGGGCGGCTGGACCTCCAACAGCGGCAGAGCGCCGCCGGGCAATTCCCCCCCCTGGAGAAGCAATTCTCCGACCCCAAGAGCTTGAGCGAGATCGGGACGGTATACCTCAAGCTGGGGGCATCCTCGGAAGCCGCGCGGTTGGCGGGGGAGCTGAAGGCGAAGTACCCGGACAGCGCGCTGGGATCGATGCTGGAGGCCAAGGCGAAGGCGGAGTCGGGGGACACGGCGGGGGCCTTGGCTTCGGCGAAGGCTGCGGCCATGCAGGAGCCGGGGAATGCGGAGGTGATAGCCTATTTCAAGCTCCTGAGGAATGGGGGTGGGCAGTCGGCGAAGGTCTCTTTGGCTGGGAGTTCCCCCGCGTCGAAGGTCGGGTCTGAAGAAGGCTCGAACCCGACGATGGACGTGAATCAGCGGCGGCGGGTCAACAACGCCCTGGCCGTATTGATGACGAGTTCCAACGGCAAGCGCATCGTGCTCGCTGTCGTCCCGGGAGCGGATGGCCCAGTGACTGATGCTGACCTGGAGAAGCACGGCATACAGCTGAGGATGAGGCAGGATGGAAAAAGGGGAGACCCCTTAAGCAGTGTGAGTTCGGGAACTGCGCCGGGGGGCGGACGGATCGTCGTCATCGCCTTCCAGAACGCGGTAATCGATGAACGCAACGACCCCCGGGACATGGCGGCCCTCTTCGGAGGCGAGATCGATCAGGTGGGCTATCAAGACCGGGCCGGCTGGAAGCTTCCGAGCGTCCTTCTAGATTGGCGGAAACGTGTATCGCATGCCATCATTCTTGTAGACTTGGGAGTCAAGTCATTCGCAACGCGAGCGAGTACTCTGTTGGGCCAAGGGATGCAGATGGACGGGCGGATTTATCAGGGACACCTTGACGCAAGACCGTTGACGGGGGATGAGTTCTACAGCGACCATTTCGAAACCCAATTCGGCACCTTAAGGGAATCCGAAAAGAGTTTCGCGATGGACGGCATCGATCTCTTGCTCGTATATACGATGAGGGCGAGCGGCACGACGTCCGCCTTGCTTTCCGGGGCGATCCCAGGATATGCCAATATGAAGATGGAGTTTTCCAAGTCAATGAGAAGCGATTTTGTGACTCCATAATGTGAGGGCCTACGTGATATCTTCTCGAGTCGTCATCGGAATTGTTCTTCCCCTCTTGGCAGTCGCCGGAACTGCATGCAAAAAGGATTCTCCCCCAACGAGAGATATCGCCGTACCGCAAGCCGCTGGCACGGTCGGTGGAGAGGCAAGGGCGGCATGGGTGCGGCATGACGATGGGCGGATTAGATTCGAGCATCCCACTGAACGCAAGGTCATCCCTACCAGGGATGGTTCGGGGTTCTTCATCTTCGAGCCAGATAACCTGGATGGGATTCCGGGTGCGGAGACGATTACCATCCTCCCCAACAAGGATTCCAGAACTGACGATATGGCCCTCCGGGAGATTGCCTCGCGTCATGTGAGTAATTCTTCCCGCGAACAAACAAAGCTGATTGGGAGCTTATCAAGCATCATCCTGCCAGGAGGGCGCTGCATTTCCTATCAGTTGGAGAGGTTGACCCCAGGAGGATGTGTTGTCCCGGGTGGGAAGAAGGATGTTTGTCACGCCCTCTCCCTGCGGTCCGAGTGTGAGACCAGTCAAAAGGTCCGGTTTGAAATCGATTCCGGGGCCGAAGCCTACCCGGAAGCCGGCAAGCCCAGTGCGCGGGCGCGGGAGCAGATCAAGGTGTTCGAGCGGGTGGTCAAGAGCATCGAGTTCAAATAGTCCTACCGTCCCCCTTTTCGCGGGCCGCTTCGTTTGGATCGGCTGGGGGTTTCCGTCTTTGGCCGATGGATCATGGGCGTCGGTATTGCCTCTGACTGCCCGAACTCCACCAGATATCTCGGCGTGAAAGGCTGATTCGTCAGGGCAATGCCTTCGATCCAATCGATCCTGAAGGAGCGGCCCTGCTTGATATCAGCTCGCACTCCGTAAAGGACGATATCGCCCTCGCGAGTTTTGCGCAGGGAATAGGGCTCGATGACGTAGCGCTGAGCCGGGCGAACACCCCCTTTGCGATACATCAGGATCACACAGAGCTGGTTGACGCCTGCATAGCGAACGGTCTCCAGGGGGATCGGCAAGCCCCAGCGTGTTATCGTCGGCGCGGGACGCCAGGCGGTATCTGTATCGGGATCAACGCGAATCGAGCCCAGGGGCAGCGGGTGAACTTTCCCTTCGAGCCACTGAAGGATGTCTGGAATGACCCGCCAATAGAGTTCCGTCGGCGGCAAGGGCGGCGGCAATTGGTGGGCCAGCATGTTGGACCATTCGCTGCGCAACTCGCCATGGCGCGGATGTTTCTCCATCTCAGCGATGCTCGGGAAGGGGATGCCCTTGAACTGGCATTTCTTCTGGACCACTTTCCGCACCACCGAAGGTTCGGGCCTATTGTTCTGGCGGAAGATGTTGACTACGTCGTAAAGGTCGCGGGGCAGTTGGCGCTCGGCCAACGCTCGGATCTTTTCGCCCAAGAGCTCCGGGAATGAATAGCAAAGGACCGTTCCCGGGGCTGGGAGAGCATCCGAATAGGTGTGAGCGATAGGTCTCGCCACGGGGCCGGTGACGAGCAGCTCGTCTTGAGTAAGGTCCAGCTTGACCGACGCGCGGCAGAGCGCCCCGCGGCTGGAGCGGACCTCGATATGAGAGCTTGCCCGCCATGGAAGTGCGGCCGCGCGGGTTTTGGTAGGCTTCGAATGAAATCAGATCCTTGGGAAGCTCTATGCCGCTCCTCTCGTACACCCAGTCGGATATCGATGCGAATTCCCGCTTGAAGATGTCGACGTCCCAAGGCTTCTCGGCGGGGATGGTAAAGTCGAGGTCTTCAGAGAAACGATAGGTCTCGAAGAAACACTTCTTGAGGCAAGTGCCGCCCTTGAAGACCCAGGATTTCGTCGTGGGGTTTTGCGCGATCCCGGCCAGCAGCCAACCCAGAACATAGTCCTTCTCGACCACCTCGGCGCGGAGGCGCCATTCGCGCGCATCCTCGCGGATCTCGATTTCAGGGATCATGCCAGTGCAATGTCCTTGTTGATGCGCAGGTTCCAGCGCCGCAAGTAGGCCCCTTTCGACGGGCTGTTCGGATCGAGTTTGGAATAACCCTTGCCCATTCGTTGGATGCAGCCCTCGATGAAGGTTCTCTCTTCCGGATATTTCTTCTCGAAAAGATAACCGAGGCGCTTGAACACGGTCTTGTTCCCCAGCATGTCCATGTAGCCCAGAAGTTTGACGACGTCTTTCTCCTTGGATTTCATGTAGGCGTTCAAGACGGCGACGGCCTGGAGAAATCCGCCGCCGATGGCCGGATCATCGAAGAGGTCCGCAATCGTGCGGCTGGGATCGGAGACGAGCGTTTTAATCTGCCCCTTCCACACGGTCGTTGTGCCAAAAAGGCGTTTCGCAGCCACACGCTTGAGTCGGAACCGGTTGGCGAGGACTTCCTTCTCTTTCCGCCGGAATGCGCGGGTGGTCACCACCGCCACTTCGCGGAAGACCTGCTCGGTCAACCCCCAATACTCGCATGCGCTCCAGCCGGCGACATAGCAGGGCTCGAAAAGGATGGCCGCGACGATCCAGGGGTCTTCCGTCCAGCGGTCAGAGGATTGGGCATCCAGTGGAAGCGGTAAATAGATGCCGCGCTTGAGGCGGACCAGCCAACCCTGGCGTTCCCAACGGGCAAGCAGCTTCCTTGCGGCTATCGCGGTGATGCCCAGGACGCCCGGCACTTGTTCCGTGCGGATGATCCCGCGAGATTGCCGCTGGAGGGCGGAAAATGACTGTCGAAATGTGATCCGGGTCATGATATATTATAAGCGCAGTAAGATACTCTAACTGTACTCTATTGACATCGCTAGTATATCATGAAAAGGCAAATTGTCAAGGTCGTCGGCTACCGAGGGGAGAAGGAGAACGGTGTATTCATTACCTTCTAGAAGGGGATACATCAAGTGAGAGTGATCAGCCGATTCTAAGGGTGACCGCATTGCGGGCGGAATGCGAGACTGCCAAGGGCATCCGGCTCAAAGTTCATTCCCTCACGGAAGCCTACCCGGAGGCCGGCAAGCCCAGTGCGCGGGCGCTGGAGCAGATCAAGGTGTTCGAGCGGGTGGTCAAAAGCATCGAGTTCAAATAGACCCGGGGGAGCGGCCGCCCAGCAGCTTATCCTGATGGAACAGGTGCAGGGGCTCATGGCCGGCGATGCGCTTCAGCTCATCGGTAAAGCCGTTCTTGCCGAAGAGAGCATAATGCTCTTTTCGTTGGGGGCCGCCCCAGTCCACGAGCGCGGCCTTTTCCCGCAGCTGCCGGTATGTTTCGACGCCGACCGGTTTATTGCTCCATTTCGCTTCGCCAAAAACGATTTGCCCGGTTCCTTCATCGAGGCCGACAAGGTCGATCTCCGCCAGTCTGTTCCACCAGCGTCCCACGCGTTTGAAAGGGAAGATGCTGTCTTGGAACTTCCATAAGAGGCCGGCGCAGACCCGCTCATAGACCTGGGACTCCAGCAAAGAGAAGCTCTGCCGCAATTTCTCCAGCGCGCCGTCGAACCTGCCCAGTTCCAGGTCGCTTTTGTGCGGAAAAACATACTGAAACCAGAACCTGGCGAAGTTGTCGTCGACGCGATAGAGACCTTTCTTTGACTTGGCTGGATTTCGCTCCGTCACGGGGACTTCCTTCTCCAACAAGAGCAGGCGTTCCAGCACATTGATGTACTTGGTGAGGACGTTCTTCCCGAGCCCCGTCTCATTGGAGATCTCGCCGAACTTGCGTTTCCCAAAGGAGACGGCCCTCAGTATGGAAAGATAATTCCCGGGTTCGCGCAATTCTTCCTTTAAGATGAACTCCATCTCGTTGTGGAGGAACTCCGTGCGAGGGAATATCTTTGTCTTGATATTCTCCTCCAGAGGACATTGCGGGTCCATGCGAATAAGATAGGCCGGCAAGCCTCCGGCGACGGTGAATAGCTCCAGGAATTGGCTGAAGCTTTTGTGGGGGAAGAACCCGCGGGCGTCCTCGAAGGATAATGGCTTCAATAGCAGTTGTCCGGTGCGCCGGCCGTACAGCGGCGACGTGTAGACCAAGGCCTGTGATTCCATCATGGCCACGCTGGAACCGCAAAGGATGAGGAAAACCGGTTTGTCCTTGAGATATTCGTCCCAGCCCTTCTGAAAAACGGAACTCACGTTCTTTTCCGCTTCCACGATGTAGGGATACTCATCAACGGCCAGGATAAAGGGGTCTGAGACCTTTTCGCCCAGGTACTGGAAGACCTCCAGCCAATTGGAAAAGCCGCGCCGGGCCAGGAGCGAATCGCCGAAATGAGCCCCAATTAGAGCGCCAAGCTCCCGGAGCTGTTCGAGGGAAGAGCGCTTGTCCCCGAGGAAATAGACGGCCGGCTTGCCCTCTAGAAAACGCTTGATGAGTTCGGTCTTGCCAACGCGCCTCTTCCCATAAATAATCATCAACTGGGAGGATTTCTCCTCCCATTTTGCTTGAAGGCAGCGAAGTTCTGTATCCCTATCTATGAACCGCATCACATGTCACCTACTTACGATAAGTATACTGCAAAGTAGTATATAAATCAAATATTGGCGCCACCGATTGCAAGGGATTGGGTCGGTTTCAGGTCGGATCCTGGACCGAGTTCAGTCGCGGAGGTACTCCTGCAGCCGCCAAAGCATGTAGAGCGGGACATGCTTCACTTCTTTCCCGCTGATATTCTCCAGAGAGGACTTGATGGAGATCTCCGGGGAGTATTTCTTGCGGTATTCCGCCAGGCTGCGGGCCCTGTTGCGGCCGGCTTTCACTTCAATGGGCACGATGCGTCCGTTATGCTGCACCACGAAATCCACCTCGGCGGTGTTGGCGGACCTCCAGTAATAAGGCTGGTCGAATCGGGCGTTGAGCAATTCGGTCAGGGCGAAATTCTCGGCCAAGGCGCCCTTGAACTCCCGGTAGGTCTCCCCCCCCGCTTTGACGGCGTCCGCCGGCAGGCCCGCCATCCTCCGAAGCAGTCCCACATCCGGAGCGTAGAGCTTGAAATAGGACTGGTCCGCGTAGGCGGAGAGCGGGACAAAGGGTCTCTCGATCTTCACCACCTTATGGACCAATCCCGCGGAGATAAGCCACTCCAGGGCGTCTTCAAGATCCTTGGCGCGGGCGCCGGGCTTGGCGTGGCCGAAGACGAATTTCCCCTTTTCCCGCGCGAGCTGACTGGGTATCGACTTCCATATGAGGTTCAACTTGGGGATGTCCGAAACCGGCGCGTGCTTGGCGAAGTCCAGTTCATAGGAATCGAGGATCCGGCGTTGGACCGCCTCCACCTCGGTGACGTCCCGCGTCTCCAGCCATTTGGCCACGGCTTCGGGCATGCCTCCCACGATATGGTAGTCGGTCAATAGATCCGTCAGCCGGCCGGCGAAGAGCTCGGGGACCGGGCTCTCTCGGGCAAGCCCGGTCAGGAAAGCCAGCAGTTCCGTTTCCCCGTTGGCCAGGAGGAATTCGTAAAAACTCATGGGCCGCAGGACGCGCAGATCGACCTTCCCGACCGGGAACGAAAGAGGCTTTGCCAGCGCTACGCCGAGCAGCGAGCCGGCGCAGGCGATGTGGTACTGCGGGGCGTTCTCGCAGAAGTATTTGAGCGAAGTGAGCGCCCGACCGCAGAACTGTATCTCATCGAAAACAAGGAGCGTGGTCTCCGGCCTTATGGCCCGGCGCTGGTGTACCCCGAGTTCCACGATGATGCGCCCGGGGTCGAGATCGCGGGCAAAGCATTGCTGCAGCGGTTCATTGCCTTCGAAATTGAAATAGGCCATATCGGCATAGGCCTGCCGGCCGAATTCCTTGAGCAGGTAGGTCTTGCCGGATTGGCGTACGCCTTTGACCAGGAGGGGCCTACGGTCCTTCTGCGTCTTCCATTCATGGAGTTCTGCGGTAAATGTCCTTTCCATATCATGAATTATTACAGATATGCAATATGCAGTCAAGACTGCAATCTGCATACTTATAATGCTGCATGTTCACCATGTATTGTATATCTTCATGATAATGTCATTAATAGAGTGGGAGAATGGGTTGGCGGAGACTTCGATGAGAAAGCTCACGTTATTGACGCTCTTGACCTTGAGCTGCCGCAGAAGACCTTGCACCGCGGCTTCCTCGGCGGCGCCCCGGGGGTCGCTGGCGTGGCCGGGCTGGGCCACGGCGCCGCTGGGCAGGCGGAATCCGCACCAATCCCCCCCACTTCGTTGCTCCCGGCCTTTTCCCGTGGGGAGACTGAATGGCCCGGTTCGTTTCGGCCGGCTGTGGGTTCCCGGCTTTGGCATCGAAACCGGAGGCACCGCGACGACGGATCGGGTTCAGGCCTGAGCCCTGAACGGACTGGCCCCCCATCCCGGCCTCTGCTGGAAGCCGTCCGGCCTCCGGCTGGCCAGCGTGCCCGAAGCTCTGCGGAGGGCGCCCCCGCACGGGGGAAGGGTGACGGCGACGGGGAAGGGAACTGATTCGGGGGGTGCGGGGAGGTTTCGATGAGCGAATTGGAGGCCTGGGGCATCGCGAAGCGGATATTCATCATCCGCGGGATGAAGGTGATGTTGGATAGGGATTTAGCGGAACTGTATGGCGTACCGACGAAAGCGCTGGATCAGGCCGTAAAGAGGAATCAGGGAAGATTCCCAGCGGGATTCATGTTTCGCCTGGCCGTCTTATTCATAGTGAGTCCACATCCGCAATATTTTCACTGTTCGCTCGGTCTTGAAAACCTGGTAGACGAGCCGATGCTTGATGTTGATGCGTCTCGAATAGTCGCCGGCAAGATCTCCGACGAGCTTTTCGCAAGGGGGAGGATTCTGGAAGGGATTGACGCGAAGGATCGCCAGCAGATCATCGACACGAGCCCGAAGTCCCGCGGCTTGGATATTCTTCGCGTCCTTGTAGGCATCCCGCGTGAAAACGATCTTCCAGTTCACCAGGGCGGTCTTTTGGAACATTTGCTGACGGGCGTCTTCATGCCCTTAAGAAGGGACTCGCGCATACCTGGGACGGACAGAAGGTAAAGCGTCTCCTGGATCGCTTCCCAGTCGTCGAATGAGACAAGAACCGCGGACGAGCGCCGCCCCTTGATCTGCACCGGCTTATGCGAGATCACGGCCGCATCGACAAGCTGGAAGAGCTGCGCCCGGGCCTGACTGGTTGTTAGAGTCGTCATACTCTTATGGTACCAGACATAGTACTGCTTCGCAAGGCCCCCCCACTGCAAAGACGACCTTCTCCTTGAGCCCTTTGAGGCCCTTGGCCACCACGCCCAGCATCGACACGTTCTTAGACGGCTTTCCAGGCGGCATGCAGGCGGCGCTTGAGTTCTTGTCCGGCGAGTTCGCGTTCGCGCGCGCGGCCGACGCGCAGGGCATCCACCAAGGCCTTCGCATATTGCAAAATATAGACCCGTACACCCCTGCCCCTAGTGCGCGGGCGCGGGAGCAGATCAAGGTGTTCGAGCGGGTGGTCAGGGGGGAAGGGGAACGGCGGCTAGGGGAGCTCCAGCTCCCGGCAGAAGCGTTCGAATGGGAGGACCCGCACGCCGCTGCCGCTGTGCGTGAAATCCTTGGCGCCGAGGTGCACCTGGTAGAATGCCGGGATCTCGGTCCGCGCCTTGAAATAGATGCTCGCCGGGGAGACCCCCCCCTCGCCCGTCTTGCACTCCACGGCGAACTCCGCCGCCCCGTCGCGCAGGACCACGAAGTCGACCTCGCGCTTGTCGGTGTCGCGCAGGTAGCGCAGTTCCATGCGCCGGCCCTGCGTGTCCTCCTGCCAGTGGCAGTACTTGAGCAGTTGGGAGGCCAGCGGCGATGCTCGCGTTCGCTGCCCGCGAACAGCGGCTCCGGGAAGCCTCCGAATCGGAGCAGGAGCCGCACCGTCTCGGCGCCGGCCGCCGGGTCCAATTCGCGCAGCGAGATGGGATGCAGACGGTAATAGTGGTATCGCCCCGGGAGGGAATCGCCGCCCTTGCGATAGTGATCCAGCCGCGCGGCTCCCGTCACGAGGATGGAGAGCTTCAATCTCTGGGTGTCATAGATCCCTTTGACGAGGCCGCGCCAGCGCGCGTACTTATGGATCTCATCTAGAAGCACGAGCTCCTGGCCGGACAGCTTGCTCGAAGCTCTGCGGAGGGCGCCTCCTCAAGATAGAACGGCGATCGCAAAGGGGACTGATTTGGGGGGTGGGTCGTACATGAGGGCATGAAATCACTGGCGCCAGTCGGAGACCTTGAGAATCGCATCTACCTGATCCGGGGACAAAAGGTGATGTTGGACCAGGATTTGGCGATGTTGTACGGAGTTAAGACCAAAGAATTGAATAAGGCGGTTAAGCGAAATATGGCCAGGTTTCCGGCGGATTTCGCATTTCAGCTTAATGATAGAGAGGTCTCGATCTTGAGGTTCCAATTTGGAACCTCAAGTTGGGGTGGGCGGCGCTACCGCCCATTGGCATTCACCGAGCAGGGATTGGCGATGCTCTCGAGCGTGTTGCGAAGCCCGCGCGCCATCCAGGTCAATATCGCCATCATGCGCACTTTCGTCAAGCTGCGGGAGACGCTGGCGCTTCACAAAGAGCTGGCGGTCAAGCTGGCGGAGCTGGAACGGCGGATCGTGGGCCACGATGTCGATATCAAGAGCGTGTTCGAGGCCTTGGAGGAGTTGCGGCCTCTGGCGAAGGAACCTCCGAAAGGGAT
>Ga0209211_10012783_pt1 | contig 10509 bp, 14 predicted proteins | sample RifGroA2_FD_183992 | JGI IMG/M metagenome (GOLD analysis project Ga0209211, IMG submission 183992) | Groundwater microbial communities from Rifle, Colorado, USA - Groundwater A2 (SPAdes) (version 2) | ecosystem: Environmental > Aquatic > Deep subsurface > Groundwater | place: Rifle, Colorado...
CGGCGGTGGCGGCGGGTAGTAGCCGTCCACCACCGGCTGGAAGGTGATGGTGGCGCCACAACCCGCGGTCGCCACCAGAACTGCGAACAACAGCAGAAGCCGTTTCATTGTTTTCTCCTTGGCGCCTGCTAAGGCGCCTGTGGAGGAATCAGAACCGGCGACGCCGACGCCGGCGGGTCCACCCAGAAGTGGGTGCACCCTTGGTAACGATCACAGATCACCTCATTGTGCCACGTTGGGACTTGGGTCGACTGTGGTACCGGCGTCGGCGGCACGTGGCGGACGTTAACGTTGACATTGATGTTCACGTCAACCCGCTGCGTTGGTGCAGTAACTGCCACTGCCGGTGCCTGCGCGACTCCGACGTTCGCCGGAGGCGAAGTCGGAGTCTCGACCTGAGGCGTCGTCGGGAGAGGGAGAGCCTTCACCTGCGGCTTGGGAGTCGCAGTGCGACGCACTTGCTGCGCGGGCTGTACCTGCCGCTGGGGCGGCAGGAGCACCCGCACCTTCTCGTACTGAACGATGGCCGGGCCGTAGCCGACCAGGTTGAGCGCGAACAGAGCGGCCAGCGCGCCTGCCACCGCCCAGAAAAGGGTGGCGGGGAAACGCCGAGCGGGCCGACGCCGAGGCGCGGCGGCAGGAGCCGGTGCAGGCGCAGGCGCTGGCGCTGGCGCTGGCAGAACTGGAGGCGCTGGCGGAGCGGGCGGAGCAGGTTGTCTGGCTCTCGGTGGCATTTCAGAGTCCTTTCTTGTTTAGGGTTAAGTTGACAAACAACTTATTTCATACTAACATTCTATCATATTTTTTAAATTATGTCAAGTTTTAAAGTATATAATCAGGAAGGAAAAGAAGTGTCAGAAATAAAGCTTAATGAAGCCATTTTTGGATTGCCATGGAATGACGATTTAGTTCATCAAGCGGTGAGAGTTGCTTTTGCGAACCAAAGGCCGGTTTTAGCTTCAACCAAAGATAGAAGCGAAGTCAGAGGCGGCGGCCGCAAGCCCTGGCGCCAGAAAGGCACCGGTCGGGCGCGCCATGGCTCAATCCGCTCACCGCTTTGGAAAGGCGGCGGCGTTACTTTCGGCCCGACAAGCGAAAGAAATTTTAAATTGAAAATAAATAAAAAAATGGCCCAAAAAGCGTTAATCACGGCGCTTTCAGGCAAAGCGAAAGATAACGAAATATTGATTTTAGACGATTTGAAATTGCCGGCTCCAAAAACCAAAGAAATGGCAAAAGTAATGTTAAACTTTTCCCAAATAAAAAATGCTTTGCTTGTTATATCGGAACCCAATGAAAATGTTAAAAGAGCCGGAAATAATTTGCCAAACTTAGAAATTATCAATATAAATAATCTGAATATTTTGGATATTTTAAAATATCAATATGTAATTTTAACTAAAGATGGAATTGAATATTTAAATAAAAAATATGCCTCTGTTAAATAAATTATTTGGAAAATCAAAACCCACTGTCGGGCGCGTTGAGACTCCACAAAAAGCAGAACCGGTTAAGAAAGTTGCCGAGTTTTCCGCCAAAGGCGCCGTGCCTGCCGGCAGGCAGGGATCCGCCTCTGGCGGAAAATCCGACAGTATTTTGCTTTCTCCGCTTGCTACCGAAAAAGCCGTGTCCGGCCAAAGTTTAAACAAATATATTTTTAAAATTGCTTCTTCCGCCAATAAAATTGAAGTTGCCAAAACAGTCGGTAAAAATTACAATGTTAAAGTCGTTTCCGTAAATATTGTTAATATCCCAAGAAAAGCCAGGCGAGTGGGGAAAACCAAAGGGTTTAAAAGCGGCTACAAAAAAGCCATTGTAACTTTGGCGACAGGACAGAGCATAGAAATAAAATAAGCGATTTTAAAATTTTGTTTTGTGTTTTTAATACAAGCAACTATGCCAATAAAAATTTACAAACCAACATCTGAAGGAAGGCGCCAAATGACCGGCGTTGATTTTTCCGTTTTAACCAAATCTTATCCTGAAAAAAGTTTGACGTTTGGAAGGAAGAAAACTTCAGCTCGAAATAACAGGGGCCGTATCACCGTGCGGCATCATGGGGGCGGTCATAAGCAGCTTTACCGGCTTATTGATTTTAAACAGAATAAATATAATATTTCGGGTCGGGTGGTTTCAATTGAGTACGATCCCAATCGCACTGCTTTCATTGCTTTAATTGTTTACAAAGACGGTGAAAAAAGATATATTTTAGCCCCCAAAGATCTCAAGGTTGGAAGCGTTGTTATCGCTTCAGAAAATGCTCCTTTAACCATTGGTAATCGTTTAATGCTTAAAAATATTCCGGTTGGCGCTTTCATTCATAACGTTGAGTTTTTCCCCGGAAAAGGGGGCCAGTTGGCTAGGTCGGCCGGCAATTCGGTTCAAGTTATGGCCCAAGAAGGCGGCCACACTCATCTTCTTTTGCCGTCATCTGAAATTAGAAAAGTTTTAGACAGGGGGTACGCTTCTATAGGCGTATTGTCCAATACCGAAAGAAACGCTATAACTATCGGCAAAGCCGGCCGTTCCCGCTGGCTGGGCATTAGGCCGACAGTAAGGGCTTCGGCGATGAATCCAGTAGATCATCCATACGGCGGCGGCGAAGGCCGGGCGCTAAGAGGCACGCGGCGTCCGAAAACCAAATGGGGCAAAATTACAGGTGGCCGAAAAACCAGGAAGAAAAAAAATCGATCCAACGCGTTTATTATTAGAAGAAGAAAGAAGTAATATGAAGACAACAAAAAACAGAAAAAATCATTTTCCTCGCGCTCTCGGTCGCCCAGCGGCTCCCTCGCTGTCCGATGAAAGCGTTTTATTCGCCTGCGGCGAAACCATGCTAAAACGCCTGCCTGCGGTAGGCAGGCTTTCATAAGCTTCGGAAAATATTTTTTTCTTTTTTTTGTTTTAACTTAAATAGTTTATATGTCACGAAGTATTAAAAAAGGGCCTTGGGTTGATCCAAAATTACTCAAGAAAATAAGCAAGTTAAAAGCCGGCGACAGAACGGTTGTTAAAACATGGTCGCGCGATTCTATGATTTCTCCGGAGATGGTGGGGTTTACTTTTGGCGTTCATAATGGCAAGATTCATATTCCGGTTACTGTAATTGAAGAAATGGTCGGCCATAAGCTTGGCGAATTTTCTTTTACCAGAAAATTTGTTCGCCATGGCGGCAAGATACAAAAAGAACTTGAAATGAAAGCCGCGGAAACCGAAAAAGCAAAAGCCGCTCCGCCCGCGGCAAAATAAAAATATGGAGTACAAATTTCATTTAAATAATTTAAGGATAGCGCCGAGAAAAGTTAGGTTAGTCGCCAATCTTATTAAAAAATCATCGGTGATATCGGCGCAAGCGAGCTTAAAATTTCAAAGCAAAAAAGCGGCTCTGCCAATTTTAAAACTTTTGAAATCAGCTGTATCCTCGGCGGCAAATAATTTTAATTTGTCTTCGGAAAATCTATATATTGCGAATATTTTTGTTGATGAAGGCCAAAAACTAAAAAGATTCCGGCCCCGGGCTTTTGGACGGGCTGGCGCCATCCATAAAAAAACGAGCCATATAACGCTGATTTTGGAAGAAAAAATAATGCCGGGAATTAAAAAATCTAAGAAAAAAATAAGCAAAGTCATCACTCCAAAGGCGGAACTGCCGAAAGAAATCGCAATGACTCCCAAAAGGGAAGCACCAAAAGAAATCAAACCGGCAAGAAAATTCGGCGATTTTACCAGAAAGATATTTAGGAGAAAAGCAATAGGATAATATGGGAAACAAAATTCATCCAACAAATTTTCGACTCGGCGTAATCTTCAATTGGAAATCGCGATGGCTTTCAAAAAAATTTTATCGGTATTTTCTGGAAGAAGATCTTCGGATTCGCGAATTTTTAAAAAAATTATATAACCGTTCCGGTTTGGGAGAAGTGGAAATTGAACGTTCCGGCGACTCTATTACAGTGATTGTAAATACGGCCAAGCCGGGTTTGATTATCGGCCGCGGCGGTACCGGTCTTACCGATTTAAAGAAAAAAATAGAAGCGATAATTAAAAAATTAAGGGAAAAGTCCCGTTATGGAGAAGGAAAGTGGGAATTTAAACTTGCCGTAAACGAGATAAAAAACTCGGAGACAGAAGCTAAAATTGTGGCTCAAAACATTGCTTCGGACTTGGAAAGAAGGATCCCTTTTCGCCGAACAATTAAAGGCGCCTTAGAAAGAATGATGGCGCAAAAAGGAGTTTTAGGCGCCAGAATTGCTTTAGCCGGCCGGCTTGACGGCAGTGAAATGGCGCGGCGAGAATGGCTTAGTAAAGGAAAGGTGCCGCTTCAGACCATTCGAGCTAATATTAACTACGCTCAAGAAGAGGCCTTAACCATATACGGGAAAATAGGCATAAAGGTTTGGATTTATAAAGGCGAGGTATTTTAATTATGTTAATTCCAAAAAAAGTAAAACATAGAAAATGGCATAAAGGCCGCCGAAGATTCAGCGGTGTTGAAACTCGCGGTGTTGCGTTGGCTTTTGGCAGTTACGGTTTAAAATCACTAGGGAGGGCCTGGCTTACGGCGCGCCAAATTGAAGCGGCTCGCCGGGCAATGACGCGATATGTGGCTCGCGGCGGAAAAATATGGATAAGAATTTTTCCGGACAAGCCGATTACCCGTAAAGGAGCCGAGACCCCAATGGGGGGCGGCAAAGGCAGTGTCAGCCATTATGTAATTCCTGTAAAACCGGGCCGCGTTCTTTTTGAAATGGATGGTGTTTCAAAAGATTTGGCGCAGGAAGCTATGAAACGCGCCGCTTATAAATTGCCGCTAAAAACAAAATTTATCAGTAAAGAATAATTTTAATGAAAAGAAAATAAAATTTTAAAATTTTATTTTCTTTTCATTAAAGTAAATTTATGGCTAAAATATTAAAAGGAACAGTTATTTCCGACAAAATGAATAAAACGGTTGTTGTAAAAGTGGATGATTTTAAAAAACATCCGCGCTACGGCCGTTATTATAAATCCAGCAAAAAATATAAAGCTCATGATGAGAAGGGCGAGTTTCATATTGGCGATAAAGTTTTAATAAAAGAAACAAGGCCGCTGTCCAAGGATAAAAGTTTTGCGGTAATAAAAAAAATATGATACAACCAAGAACAATTTTAAAAGTTGCCGATAATACCGGCGCCAAAACAATACGAGTTTTTAAAATTTTAGGAGGCACCCGGCGCCGTTACGCCCAGCTTGGCGACACCGTGGTAGCTTCGGTTCAAGTAGCCGAACCACGCAAAGAAGTAAAGAAAAAAGATGTCATTAGAGCTGTCATTGTTCGCCAAAAAAAGGCCTATCGGCGTTCCGACGGCAGTTATATTCGTTTTGACGATAACGCGGCGGTGATAGTTGACGGTTTAGAGCCAAAAGGCAATCGTATTTTCGGTCCCGTTGCCAGGGAACTCCGCGACAGGGGGTTTATAAAATTAATTTCTTTAGCGCCGGAAGTGTTGTAAATTTATGCGTATTAAAAAAGGCGACAATGTAATAATGATAGGAGGCAAGGATAAGGGAAAAAAAGGAAAGGTAATTAAAGCTTTCCCCCAAGAGCAACTTATTATTGTTGAGAATATTAATTTAAAGAAAAAACATCAAAAACCGAAAACTGGCGGCAAAAAGGGAGAAAAAATTGAAACGCCTCGGCCTATATCGGTTTCATCGGTTATGTTAATTTGTAAAAATTGCGGAAAGCCGGTTCGCGCGGGCTATAAAATTTTTCTCCCTTCGGGAGATGTCCCGAAGGGACAAAATAATAAAAAAATCAGAATCTGCAAAAAATGCGGATTAGAGGTATAAAATTATGGCAAAAAAAACAGAACCTATTTTACAAAAATTACAAAAAGAACTGGGAATAAAAAATATTTTAGCATTGCCTAACTTGCAAAAAGTTGTTGTTAACGTTGGTCTCGGACGGGCTCTTAAAGATGAAAAATTTTTAGAGATCGCGCTCCGCGATCTCGGATTAATAACCGGCCAAAAACCAAAAGTCACGCTGGCTAAAAAATCAATAGCCAATTTCAAAACTCGAGAAGGCGTGACTATCGGGGCAATGGTTACTTTACGGGGTTCTAGAATGCATGATTTTATTTCTCGCCTAATAAATATCGCCCTACCTCGAACTCGTGATTTTCGGGGCATTAGCGCTAAGTCGCTAGATAAAAACAACAACTTGACAATAGGAATAAAAGAACATATTGTATTTTCTGAAGTTTCGGGGGAGGAAGTTAAAAATATTTTTGGGTTTGAGATAACTTTGGTCGTTAAAGCCAAAAATAAAACAGAAGCCATTGCTTTGTATAAAGCGCTTGGTTTCCCTATCAAATAAAAATCATGGCAAAGAAGTCCCAAATAGCAAGATCAATAAAAAAACCAAAATTTATAACCAGAGTCATCAGGCGTTGTTTTAGATGCGGCCGCCGCCGCGGCTTTATAAGGGACTTCGGCCTTTGCCGGATATGTTTTAGGGAATCAGCCCGGCGCGGCGAAATTCCGGGAATTAAAAAATCCTCATGGTAAGTTCGCTGACGCTCAAATTTAAAATTTAAAATTAAAATTTCAAAATGGCAAATTAAAATTTAAAATTATTAGAATAAAATTACCTTAATTTTACATTTTTATTTTTTAATTTTTAATTAAACTTATGGATCCCATATCCGACATGTTAACAAGAATAAGAAACGCGCAAAAAGCCGAACATAAATCGGTTATTATGCCGTTGTCAAAAATAAAATTAGAAATAGCCAAAATTTTAAAAAAAGAGGGTTATATTGAAGATTTCAAAAAATCCGAAAAAAAGGGAAAAAAATCTCTGGAAATAGATTTAAAATATCCTCCGGCGATAAATGAAATTAAAAGAGTCAGCAAGCCGGGCCAGCGTTTTTACGTTAAAGCCGATAAAATAAAACAGGTAAAAAGCGGCTATGGCATCTCCATAATTTCAACTCCCAAAGGTTTAATGACCGGTAAAGAAGCTAAAAAAGCCGGCCTCGGCGGTGAAGTATTTTTAGAGATTTGGTAAGGGCTTTCAACGCTGTAATTTTTAATCATGTTTTTTATACGCTGATTTAAGCGCCAATGGATTTAATCTCGGATTTCCAAAGCGCGATATTTATAATAAGTCCGACGGCTTGGAAAATTAATTCCGTTATTATTAGTCCCAAAATGCCGCTCCAGATGCCAAGGACAACATACAAAATTATTTTGAATGTATTGGCTATCAGGTTAACGATAACAACCGGGCGAACCATTTTTTTTATCGTGAACAAAGAGCCGATGTATCTTGCCGGAGCGGCAAAAATAAAAACTAAAGACAAAATTTGCGAATAACGCACCGATTCCAGGTATTGAGGCAATAGATATTTAAAGAGTAGAGGACTTATTAATATGTAAGCTCCCGCGGCAAGTATTCCTATCGCCAGCCCCTGTAAAATTCGTTTATAAAAAACGGCGTTAATATCTTCAATTGTTCTTTCGGCCAATTTTGGAAGGCCGACACTGATTAGCTCTTTAATATATAGATAAGCGCGGTCGGGTATGGCGCGCGCCAAAAAATATACGGCAAGTTCCGTCGGTCCCCAAAAAGTGCTTAAAACAATTTTATCTATCTGGCTCACTATTGGGCTGATAAATCCAACAAAAGTGAGCTGCCAGCCGTATTTAATCGTTTCCGGCGATTTTGTTTCCGGCGGGTTGTAAATGCGCAGGGTTTTAAAATAAAAAAATATATTGGTTCCTAAGGTGGTGAGGGAATAAGCGAGGATAAGCCACCATACTTCTTTACTTATCAAAACTGCCGCAATCATTCCGAAAGAATAAACCAAAACCGAGAAAGAGCTGAATAAACTGTCAATTTTGAAATTTTTCTTGCCGATTAAAAAAGCGCCGTAAGTATTAAGCGCGTTAGTAAGGGGAGAAGCAATTCCTAAGATTGCAAGAGAAATAGCAAAAGTATAATTATATTGCCAGAAGTAGTATCCGGCTAGCCCAAAAAGGACCGCCGTCATCGCGGAATTCCATTTGATTTGGTATTTCACCGATGACTTTAAAATTCCTTCGTTTCCCGATGCCACCGCTTGCAAAACGGCGGCATTCATTCCACTTAAGGTAAATACGGTAAAAAAACCGGAGAGCGATAAAAGATAGGTATAGATGCCATAAGTTTCTTTTGGCAGAAGGTTAGCAAAAACTATGATTAAAAGAAAAGACAGGAGTCCGTTGATAAGTTGGTTGAAAGCTGTCCAAAAACCGCCGGAAGCAAAGTATTTCAAATCAATGCCGAAAAGCGCGGTTCCGCGGTCAATCAGATAATTAAATTTTGACTTTAACATTGTTTTTATTATGCCTATAATATAGTATTAAAGCAAATGGTTATCAACACAAAAATCATAAGAGGATTAGCGGTATTTTTTTTGTTTTTCATCGGGTTAGCGCTTGTTTTTTGGCCTATTTTAGGGGGCCAAAAAATTTTTAATGACGGTTACGCGCATTTAACGGGATATAATTTATATAAAGATTTCGGTAACAGCTTAAAAGAGGGCCATTTACAGCTCTGGTTATCAAATTATATGGCGGGCTTTCCCGTTTATTTAACTCAAATCGGATTATTTAATCCTATCGGGATTTTTCTTTTTCGTTTTTTTGATTATGTTTTAGCTTATAATTGGCTGGCGTTCTTTCACTTTTTATTCGGAGGCCTGGCGATGTATTGGTTTATAAGAAACTTAAAATTATCAATTTCGGCTTCAATTTTGGCCGGGTTTGCGTGGGCGCTTTCTTTTAACAATATTCAGTACGGAGCCATCCCGATTTTAAGCAGTCTTTATTTATTTATTCCGCTTTTTTTCGGAATAATTTTAAAATTGCATAACATTAAAACATTAAATCGAGATTATTATTTTTATTTATTTTTTGGGATTTTAATTTCAGCTTTCGGTTTGGCCAATAGTTTCACTAATGTTGTTTTTTATACTTTTATTGCCGGATTGGCGTGGGCTGTTTTTTTAGACAAGAAATTTTTAGGCAGAGCGTTTTGGAGTTATATTTTAATCGTCATTGCAAGCGCAATTTTAGCAAGTTTTTGGCTTTTGCCGGTTTTAAATTACCTGCCGCATACCTTGAGAGGAGAAGCGGTTAGCGCTTCGGTGTTTTACGATTATTTGAAAATTGGCGATATTTTAAGATTTTTTTACCCTTTTATAGAATTGCCGGGATTCGGCAGTATTTCATTTTTAAGCGGCATAGCCAATCTTTATATCGGCTTTATGCCTTTAATTTTGGCCCTGATCGGATTCTTTTTGTGGCGAAAAGACAGAAATGTCATCTTCTGGATTGGTCTTTTTCTATTTGCTTTTTCAATGCGGCTCTGGTTTTTCCCGATATTCCAATGGACCCAATTTTTACCGCTATTTAACCGCTTTCGGGCGCCTTTCCATTGGTACGCTCTGGCGTTTTTCTCGCTGGCAATACTTTCCGCTTACGGTTTAGATTATTTAAAAGATATTAAAGAATCGCGATGGTTTAAAAATTTTGTAAAATGCCTTGGAATTTTTGCCGCCGTTAATTTTATTTTTATTTTGTCGGCCAATATCATTTTTAAATTTTGGAGTTCAAGCATTTTAAAATCAATAATAAGTTATTTTGACAGGAATTATTTTATTGGCAAAAAACTTCCGATTGAACATTATCACGCGGTGATTGAAAAAGTTTTTTATAACAGTATTAACAGTTTTTCGCTTTTTAATTATCGCTTTTTGATTTCCTTTGTTTTTATTTTAATTGGGGCGATTATTTTTGTTCTCTACCATAAAAATTATATAAATTTAAACAGATTCAAAATTTTAACCGTGGCGATCTCCATTTTAAATTTAATTTTAATTTGGCAGAATTATTACAATTTTACGCCGCGCGATTTAATAGAAAATGATCCTCCGACCGTCGCTTTCTTAAAAAACCGGCCAGATTATAAAAATTTCAGGGTTTACAGATTTTATCCTCCCGAAATGTATCAAGAATTTAAATTTTACGATGTGTTAGACAACCAGGATTATAATTTTCAAACTCTCGCGTCCGAGATTAATCCATATTTTATGGATGGCTTCGGCGGAGGAGATCCGTTTAGAAGCGCTAGGATTTCCGCCGTTTTAAATGAAATAGGCTATGAAATTCCGGCCACTTATGCTAAACCGGCTTGGATAAAATCAAATGATCTTACGCTTAACCAAAAAATATCTCGCTTCTCTTCCCGCGAGAATCAGAATCTCTTTTCCATGCTCAATATCAAATATATATTCAGCTCTTTCAAGCTGCCCAATTTTAAGCTAATTTATGAAACTACGGCTACGGAAAAAAACATTCCCGTCTATATTTACGAAAACTCCCAAGTTATGCCAAGAATCTATTTCGCTAAAAATGTGAAGTTTGTTAAGCCAGAGAACGCATTTGAAGAACTGTTGAAAGTTAAAGATTTCCACAGCC
>Ga0209211_10012784_pt1 | contig 10509 bp, 10 predicted proteins | sample RifGroA2_FD_183992 | JGI IMG/M metagenome (GOLD analysis project Ga0209211, IMG submission 183992) | Groundwater microbial communities from Rifle, Colorado, USA - Groundwater A2 (SPAdes) (version 2) | ecosystem: Environmental > Aquatic > Deep subsurface > Groundwater | place: Rifle, Colorado...
CCGCCGGGAGGCGCAGCTCTTCGGCCACAAAGCCGAGGCTGGCCTTGCGCGTGTCGGCGCAGAGCAGGTGGGCCTCCAGGGCGTAGCGCGCCGGACCGGAGACCTTGAGCGTGTAGCCCTTGTCCGCCAGGGCGCGCACGACGAAACGGCGCACGGAGGCGTCATCGGTCGCGAGCAGCTTGGCCTGGCCCTTGGCGTCCAGCTCATAGGTCTTGAGGGTCAGGGTGTAGTCGCCCGCTGCGCGGCCGAACTCGCTTATGCCCCGCACCAGGAGATTCGGATCGCGCTGGGCGCAGCCGCCCAGGGCCACCAGCGCAACGAGCGCCGCCAGGAGTACCTTCCGCTGCATGTATTGCTCCTTGCCATTTGGTCTCCCACGGCGGGAGTCTTCTGCCCATGAGATAGCCCATCAGCGGCCACGGGGCAAGCCCCAAGAGGCCCTCACCCGGCCCAAGGCCATCTTGCCAGCAGCCCAAGTGGAGGGTACACCTCCCCCTGCACAGGACATGTCCATGATGTGTGCATAAACGACCAAGAGAGGACGCATGGCCATCTTTTCCGTGCGCTCAAGCAGCATTCCGGAGCATCTGCTGCGCCTGGCGGCGATCATTGTGCTGCTGGGCCTGGTGGTTGTGGGCTTCTGGAAGAACAGCGAGCGCAACATCGAGCGCATCAACGCGCGCTTCGGGCTCTCCGACGAGACCAAGACCTTGTCTCAGGTCGAGCAGGAGCAGGTCCAGGCCTTCATCACGGCCATGCGCAAGACCTACGGCATCGAGGCCCGGGTGCAGGTGCGCCAGGGCGCGCTGGAACCGCCCGAGCAGGATGGCAAGACCCTGTACCTGGGCCTGAGCCTGGACGGACAGTTCGCCGTGGTCGTGCTGCCGCCGCTCGTGGAGCGCGCCCTGGGCGCGGACTTCGCCCGCAGCCTCGCCGACGAGCATTTCCCCTTCCACTTCGGACCCGGCAAGAGCTGGCGCAAGGGCCTGATCCTGGCCCTGGACCTCATCCAGGGCCGCCTGGCGGCACTGAGCGGCCCGCAAGAGCCCGCACTCCACCCCAACGCAACACAAAAGGACCATCCGTGAGCGAACTGCCCCCCGTGACCCTCTACACCGACGGCTCCTGCCTGGGCAATCCCGGCCCCGGCGGATACGCCGCCATACTCGTCTGCGGCGAGCACCGCATGGAGCTGGCCCAGGGCTTCTCCGGCACCACCAACAACCGCATGGAGCTCATGGGCGTCATCAAGGGCCTGGAGGCCTTGAAGCAGCAGAGCATGGTCGAGATCTTCACCGACTCGCAGTACGTGATGAAGGCCTTCACCGACCGCTGGCTGGTGGGCTGGCAGAAGAACGGCTGGAAGACCGCAGCCAAGCAGCCCGTGAAGAATCAGGATCTGTGGAAGCAGCTGCTGCCGCTCATAGGTGCCCACAAGGTCACCTGGCGCTGGGTGCGCGGCCACAGCGGACACCCGGAGAACGAGCGTTGCGATGTCCTGGCGCGCAGCGCGGCATCCAGCCGCAACCTGCAAAGGGACGAGGGCGCGGCCTAGTCCGCCGAGACCCCTCCCTGGCCCCATCAGCCGACGCGAGTTGTCGGCCAAAGCGATAGAGGGAACAATGAACGACGCAGACAAATCGATGCCGGGAGGCGACCGGGTCTGTCCGGCAGGGCGGGCCGGGTGGCTGTCCACCTCCTTGCGCAGGATGCTGGGCCAGAACCCCGAAACCATCCTCCGGGGCCTGATCGGGCCAGGGGAAACCGTGGTGGACATCGGCTGCGGGCCTGGCTTCTTCACCCTGCCCCTGGCCCGCATGGTCGGCGAAAAAGGCTGCGTCGTCGCCGTGGACCTTCAGGAGGCGATGCTGGAGAAGATGCGCCTGCGCGCAGCGGCAGCAGGCCTGTTGCCGCGCATCCGGCCGCAGCTGTGCACGCCCATGTCGCTCGGCTTCGGCGGTCCTGCGGACTTCGCCCTGGCCTTCTACATGGTGCACGAGGTGCCTGACGTTGTGCGGTTCATGGACGAAATACACGGACTGCTCAAGGAGCGGGGACGGTTGCTGCTGGTCGAGCCAAAATTTCACGTCCGTGCCGCGAAGTTCTGGAAAACCGTGGAGATCACCTGGAAGGCCGGATTCACTCTGCTCTCCGAGCCGAGGATAACGCTCAGCCGGGCGGTGCTATTCGAACGTGTCTGACCACGCCCGGCCTGCTGCCGCTTCCCCAAATGCTCCCGGTAGCGGTGGTCCGCAACGGAAGGGCTGACGAGCGGACGCTCTCACTCCCCCACGCCCTGCCCCCACTCCCAGGTCTTGCGCTGCAGGAGCTTGAACGAGCGCCTGCCGTGGACCATCTCGGCCAGGGCCGCCGGGCTGCTTTGGACAAAGCCCCGGATGGGCCCGGCGCCGATGTTCTGCATGGCCCAGAAGAGCAGCCAGCGCAGCCGGTTTGACCAGACCAGCTCCGGGCGCACCGTGCGCGCGAGCAGCCGCCCGTATTCCACGGCTGCGGCGGCCTGGCCGTTTTTCAGCCCGCAGAGCACGCCTGAGGCCGCATGCGCGCCCGTGGCCAGGGCGTAGAAGATGCCCTCGCCAAAGAGCGGCTCCACAAAGCCCCCGGCGTCCCCGGCCAGCAGCAGCCGCCCGCTTGCCGGCCGCGTAAGCGCGTTCCCGTAGGGCAGCGGATGCCCGTGCAGGGCCACGCCCTCAGGCTCGGCCACGCCCAGCAGGCGCAGGAACTCCAGAAAGATCGCCCCGAAATCGCGGCCGTCGCGCTTGCCACGCCTGAGCCCGCAGATGCCCACCTTGGGCCCGTTTGGCCCGGGAAACACCCAGCCGTAGCCCGCACTGGGCGAGCCCACGTGCAGCTCCGGCACCAGAACCGGGCGCGGGAATTGCCCCGGCCCCTGGCCCACGGGCAGCTCCACCTCGATGGCTGCGGCCAGGTTGCGGCGCCACTCGGCACGGTCGTAGCCGCCCGAAATGTCGGAACCAAGCGCCCGGCGGGTCACGGAGTTGGCCCCGTCCGCGCCGATGACAAAACGCCCGCACAGCTCTTCGCCGCCGCGCAGGCGCACCAGGCCCGTGGCCGCATCGCACTGCTCGACAATCCGGCCCGGCAGGTACTCGGCCCCGCGCGCCACGGCCACGCTGGTGAGGAGCGCGTCAAAGGCCGGGCGGTCCACGAAGCGAAACGGCTCGGCAGCGGTTCCGCGCAGAAGCTCGCGGCCCTGGTGCAGGAACAGGTACTGCGGGGTCTGGTGGAACAGGCCGCCGCCCTTGGCCAGCTCGGCCAGCCCAAGGCCGAAGATGCGCCCGAGGGCCTCCACGCTCTTGGCCGTGAGCAGGCCGCCGCAGAGCTTGGGCCGCGGGTGCTCCGCGCGGTCGATGAGCCCCACGCGCAGGCCTTGCCCGGCCAGCACCGCCGCCGCGGCCGCGCCCGCCGGGCCAGCACCCACCACCAAAACATCATAGCTCTTGACCACAGCCCCTCCGCAATACTACTTGACCACGGCCCGTGTAACGCGCTCCCGCTCTTCGGGCAAGACGCAGTTGCCGAACCAAGTTGAGGAACCATGCCCGCAAAGAATGCCCCCCGGTTTGAAGCCATCCTCTTTGATTTCGACGGCACCCTGGCCAGCCTGCACATCGACTTCACCCGCCTGCGCCGGAAGATCACCGCCCTGGCCGAGCCCTTCCTGGGCGAAGAGCCGGAGGCCTCCACGCTGCCCGTGCTGGAGTGGCTGGACGAGCTGGCGGAGGAGATCCGCGGGTTCGACCACGCCCTGGGCCAGGAGTTCCACTGCCGGGGTCGGCTGGTCATCCAGGCCACGGAGCTCGACGCCGCGCGCGAGGCCACGCTCTTCCCCTTCACCCGGCCCATGCTCTCCGAACTGCGCGCAAGCGGCATCAAGACCGGCATCCTCACGCGCAACTCCACCGCGGCCGTGAAGGTGGTCTTCCCGGACGTGGCGGCCTGCTGCGACTGCTTCATGGCCCGCGAGGACGCGCCCAAGGTCAAGCCCGACCCGGCCCACGCCCTGGCCGTGCTCGAACGCCTGGGCGTGGCCCCGGGGCGCGCCCTGCTCGTGGGCGACCACCCGCTGGACATCCAGGCCGCGCGCAGCGCCGGGCTCACCTCGGCCGCCGTGGTAAGTGGACACTCGCAGCACGAGGCGCTCTCCGCAGCCGGTCCGGATTACCTGGCCGCAGACTGCATGGAGCTGCTTGAGATGCTTCGCAAACGGTTGTTGTTGCCCTGACCCCAAGAACAGCCTATGCTGCCCAAAACAGGCGGCGTCCCTCATGCAGCAGCGTATCAAGCGACACGAGCTGAAGCCCGGCATGTTCGTGGTCAGCCACGGCCAGGGCACCTTTGCCAGCCCCGTGGTCCAGGTCGAAAGGCCCCTGCTCACGCAAGCGCAGATCGACGAATGCGTCCCCAAGGATGTGGACGACGTGCTCATCGACACCAGCCTCCAGATCGCCCTGCCCGGCCAGGCGCGGCCGGTCGGCGTGCTCATCACCACCGGCCTGGGCGAGGAGCTGCCCATCGCCAAGCGGCTGTATTCCGACGCCCTGGTCCACGTGAAGAGCTTTGTCGATGACGTGCGCCGAGGCACGGACATCGACTACCGCAAGGCCACGCCTTTGGTGGAGAGCTTCATCGACAGCGTGTTCCGCAACGAGGCCGCCGCCGTGACCCTGTTCAAGCTGCGCGGCTTCGACGAATACACCTACACCCACTCCATCAACGTGAGCATCCTGGCCGTGCTTCTGGGCAAGCACCTGGGCCTGGACAAGCCCACCCTGCTCAAGCTGGGGCTGGCGGGCATGTATCACGACGTGGGCAAGGCGAAGATCCCGGAGAGCATCCTGAACAAGCCCGGCAAGCTCACCGGGGGCGAGTTCCAGGCCATGAAGGCCCACCCGCTGGAAGGCTACAAGATCATGCAGAAGCAGGTGGACCTGGACCCGGAGATCCTGCGCGCCGTGGTCGAGCACCACGAGCGCCACGACGGCTCCGGCTACCCGCGCGGCCTGATGAGCGAAGATATCGGCCGGTTCTCGCGCATCATCAGCGTGGTCGACGTGTACGACGCGCTCACCAGCAGGCGCGTGTACAAGGACGCCATGGCCCCGGCCAAGGCCCTGGGCATGATGTACCAGTGGCGCGACAAGGACTTTCCCCCCAACGCCATCGAGAACTTTATCCGCTGCGTCGGCGTGTTCCCGGTGGGCAGCTTCGTGCGCCTTTCCGGCGGCGAGTACGGCGTCGTGACCAGCACCAGCGCCAAGCGTCCCACCAGGCCGGAGGTCAAGGTCATCCTGGACGCCGATATGCGCCAGCAGCAGCCGCGCGTGCTTGACCTGGAGGCCCTGAAGGGCACGCCCCAGGCCCAGGACATCGACGAGGTGCTGAACCCCGCCGACTACAAGATCGACCTGGAGCGCTTCTTCAACGCCTGAGCCCCCCAAGATATGACCTTCGCGTTGAGGCCTGCCCGCGCCACAGGCATTTCTGTATCACATCCTCAAAATACGTATTGCACTTTGCGCGTACCGGGAACATGTTCTCCCCCGGAGGCAGCGCATGTTTCAATGCATCAAGCGTAGCGAACTCAAGCCCGGCATGTTTGTCGTCAGCTATGGACTCGGCACCTTCGACAGCCCCATCGTCCGGGTTGGCGCGCACGTCTTGAATCGGTCTGAAATCAACGCGCTCATTGAGGATGACGCCGAGCAGGTGCTCATCGACACGAGCCACGCCGTGGCTTCGCGGCCCGGAGAGCACTGCGGGGCGGCGCCGGTCACAACCAGCCTGGCCGAGGAGCTGCTCATCGCCAGGCAGCTCTATTCCGAGGCCGTCAGTTATGTAAAACAATTCATGGGCGACGTGCGGCGCGGCACGGACATCGACTGCAGCAAGGCCATGCCCCTGATGGAGCGCTTCGTCCAGAGCGTGTTCCGCAACGACACCGCCGCCAAGACCCTGCTCAAGCTGCGCTGTTACGACGAGTATACCTACACCCACTCCATCAACGTCAGCGTCCTGGCCGTGCTTCTGGGCAAGCAGCTGGGCCTGGCCCGGTCCAAGCTGCTCATGCTGGGGCTGGCTGGGCTGATGCATGACACGGGCAAGGCGCGCATCCCGGAAAAGATCCTGAACAAGCCCGGCAAGCTCACCAAGAGCGAGTTTCTGGCCGTGCAGGTCCACCCGCTGGAGAGCTACAACATCCTGCGCCGGCAACGCGATGTGCCGCCCGAGGTGCTGCGCGCCGTGCTGGAGCACCACGAACGCCACGACGGCTCCGGGTATCCGCGCGGGCTCAAGGGCGAGGCCATCTCCAGGTTCTCGCGCATCATCGTCGTGGCCGACGTGTACGACGCGCTCACAAGCCATCGGACCTACAAGGAGGCCATGGCCCCGGCCAAGGCCCTGAGCCTGATGTTCCAATGCCGCGGCAGGCAGTACGACCCGGAGGATATCGACCATTTCGTCCGCTGCCTCGGCGTGTTCCCGGTGGGCAGCTTCGTGCGCCTTTCCGGCGGCGAGTTCGGCATCGTGACCAGCACCAACGCCGTGCGCCCCACCAAGCCGCAGATCAAGGTCATCCTGGACGCCAGGATGCGCCCGCAGCTGCCGCGCGTGCTCGACCTGGAGGCCCTGGAAGGCACGCCCTTGGGCCAGGACATCGCCGAGGTGCTGAACCCCGCCGACCACAAGATCGACCTGGAGCGTTTCCTGGGCGCCTAGGGGCCCAGGCCCGAGAACAGGCCCCGCAGCACCGCGCCCCCGGACGGGCAATCCGGGCGCGCTCCCACGCCTGTCCCCCGGCCGCTCGCATTACAATTCAAAATACGTATTGCACTCGCCATTCGCCTGGACTATACGTTCAAACGAAAGGTCTCCCGATGCACCAACGTATCAAGCGCAACGAACTGAAGCCCGGGATGTTCGTTGTCAGTCATGGCCTGGGCACCTTCGTCAGCCCCATCGTGCATGTGGGCGCTCACATTTTTCTGCAATCCCAAATCCAGGCCCTTGTCCCGCCCGACGTCGAGGACGTGCTCATCGACACCGCGGCCGCCATGCCCCTGCCGGACGAAGCGACGCCCTTGGGCGCGCCCGTCACCGTCAGCCTGGGCGAGGAACTGCCTGCGGCCAGGCGGCTCTACTCCGAGGCCCTGGATTATGTGCGGCATTTTGTGGACGGCGTGCGGCGCGGCACCCACGCGGACCTGAACGCGGCCACGCCCCTGGTGGAAAGCTTCATCGAGAGCGTGTTCCGCAACGAGACCGCAGCCGTGACCCTGTTCAAGCTGCGCGGCTTCGACGAGTACACCTACACCCACTCCATCAACGTCAGCATCCTGGCCGTGCTCCTGGGCAAGCACCTGGGCCTGGGCCGGCCCGACCTGCTCAAGCTGGGCTTGGCCGGACTCCTGCACGACGTGGGCAAGGCGCGCCTCCCGGCGAGCATCCTGAAGAAGCCCGGCAAGCTGACCGAGAGCGAGTTCCGGGCCGTGCAGACGCACCCGGCGGAGAGCCACAAGCTCCTGCTCCAGCACGAGAACATGCCCCCGGAGGTGCTGCGCGCCGTGCTTGAGCACCACGAGCGCCACGACGGCTCCGGCTACCCGCACGGCCATAAGGGGGACGCCATCGCCACGTTCTCGCGCATTGTCGCCCTGGTCGACGTGTACGACGCGCTCACGAGCCAGCGCGTTTACAAGGCCGCCATGGCCCCGGCCAAGGCCTTGAGCCTGATGTTCCAGATGCGCGGGGGCCAGTTCGCCGCAGACGACATCGACAACTTCATCCGCTGCATCGGCGTGTTCCCGGTGGGCAGCTTCGTGCGCCTTTCCGGCGGCGAGTTCGGCATCGTGGCCCGGGCCAATCCCCTGCGGCCCACCAAGCCGGAGATCAAGGTCATCCTGGACAGCGCCATGTGCCCCAGGAAGCCCTGCACCCTGAACCTGGAGGCCTTGGAGGGCACGCCCGAGTCCCAGGACATCGCCGAGGTCTTAAGCCCGGCCGAGCACAGGATCGACCTGGAACGCTACATCGACGCCTGAACCCCGCCCCCGGCGAGGTCCGCCCCGGTCCTTTCCCCTTGCCCGCGCGGACGCTTCGTGCTAGCCGCAGGCATCATGCTTGAATCCGTATCCGACCAGATCGTCCGCGTCAGCATCCTTGCCGTCCCCCTGCTCCTGGGCCTGACCTGCCATGAACTGGCGCATGGCCTGGTGGCCTTGTCCCTGGGCGACCCCACGGCCAAGCTCGCCGGGCGGCTGACCATGAACCCCCTCCGCCACCTGGACCCCATGGGCACCATCGCCTTCATCCTGGCCAGCATCGGCTGGGCCAAGCCCGTGCCCGTGAACGCCATGTACTTCAAGCGCCCCATGCGCGACATGATGCTCGTGTCCCTGGCCGGGCCAGGGGCCAACTTCGCGCTGGCCCTGCTCTTCGCCGGGGCCTTCCATCTGCTCCTGCCCCTGGCCCTCGCGAACCCGGAGCTGCGCTCGGTGCTGCACCCGCTGGTACTCATCGGCCAGGCCGGGGTGGTGGTGAACCTCATGCTGGCCTTCTTCAACCTGCTGCCCATCCCGCCGCTGGACGGCAGCAACATCCTGGCCTGGGCCTTGCCGGACAGGCTGGCCTACAGCTATCTCGCCCTTGGCCGCTACGGCTTCATGCTGCTCCTCGGCCTGCTCATCGTCTCGCAGCTCCTGGGCTTAAGCCTGCTGTCTCCGGGCTGCTTGGCGTGCCGCTCTAACCCTCCAACAAGAAAGCACAAAAATGACCGCCAAAAACGAACGCATCGTCTCCGGCATGCGCCCCACCGGGCCGCTCCATCTGGGCCACCACTTCGGCGTGCTGGCCAACTGGCTCAAACTCCAGGAGCAGCACGAGTGCTTCTTCTTCGTGGCCGACTGGCACGCCCTGACCACCGAGTACGCCGATCCCAAAAGGATCAAGGGCTTTGTGCCCGGCCTGGTCATCGACTGGATCGCCGCCGGCCTGGACCCTTCAAGGTGCGTCATCTTCCAGCAGTCCCAGGTCAAGGAGCACGCCGAGCTGCACCTGCTGTTGTCCATGCTGACCCCGCTGGGCTGGCTGGAGCGCTGCCCCACCTTCAAGGAGGTGGCCCAGGAGCTCTCCGGCCAGAAGGACCTGGCCACGTACGGCTTCCTCGGCTACCCGGTGCTCATGTGCTCGGACATCATCTTGTACAAGGCCACGGCCGTGCCCGTGGGCCAGGACCAGCTGCCGCACCTGGAGCTGACCCGCGAGATCGCCCGGCGCTTCAACCACCTGCACTGCCCCGAGAACGAGCCCTTTTTCCCCGAGCCCAAGGCGCTCTTGACCGAGGAGGCCAAGCTCCCGGGGCTCGACGGCCGCAAGATGAGCAAGAGCTACGGCAACTCCATCGCGCTCGGCGAGCCGCTGGAGGACATCGCGCCGAAGATCAAGACCATGCTCACGGACAAGAACCGCCTGCGCCGGGCCGACCCCGGCGACCCGGACGTCTGCAACCTGTTCCCCTACCACAAGCTCATGACCTCTCCCGAGCTGTGCGCGGAGATCCGCGAGGGCTGCACCAAGGCCGCACTCGGCTGCGTGGACTGCAAGAAGATCCTCATGGACTCGCTGACGCGCTTCCTTGAGCCCGTGCACGAGCGCCGCCGCGCCCTGGAGGGCGACCCCGAGCGCCTCTGGGCCATTTTGGCCGAGGGCAACGCGAGAGCCCGCGCCGTGGCCCGCAAGAACATCGAGGACATCCGCCAGGCCCTGAACTTCGAGTTCTAGCAGCGCAACAACCAGGGCCGGAGCCGGGCGTCGATTCGAAGTCGCCTGTTTCCGGCCCTTTTTCATTGGCCCAACCGGAGTACGCCCATGAACGAGCATGTCTGCATCTCAAAGCGCGCCAGGGAGATCACCCCGTTTCTGGTCATGGACATCCTGGAGGCCGCGCACAAAATCGAAGCCCAGGGGCACAGCGTCATCCACCTGGAGATCGGCGAGCCGGACTTCGACACGCCGGAATGCATCAAGGAGGCGGCCAGGAAAGCGCTCACAGACGGCCACACGCACTACACCCACAGCCTGGGCCTGCTGCCCCTGCGCGAGGCCATCTGCGAGGATTACCTGGCGCGCTACGGGGTCACCGTGCACCCGGACCAGGTCATCGTGACGCAAGGGACCTCCCCGGCCATGCTCCTGCTCTTCTCCAGCATCCTGGAGGCCGGCGACCAGGTCATCCTGTCCGACCCGGCCTATGCCTGCTACGACAACTTCATCCGCTTTGCCGGGGCCTGTCCGGTGCGCGTGGCCGTGAGCGAGGACGACAGCTTCCAGTACCGGCCCGAAGTCATTGAAGCTGCCCTGACCGACGCCACCCGCGCCATCCTGCTCAACTCCCCGGCCAACCCCACAGGCACCCTGCTCTCCGCCGGGCGCATGGACGCCATCGCGCGGCTGGCCGACCGGCGCGGGACG
>Ga0209211_10012786_pt1 | contig 10507 bp, 10 predicted proteins | sample RifGroA2_FD_183992 | JGI IMG/M metagenome (GOLD analysis project Ga0209211, IMG submission 183992) | Groundwater microbial communities from Rifle, Colorado, USA - Groundwater A2 (SPAdes) (version 2) | ecosystem: Environmental > Aquatic > Deep subsurface > Groundwater | place: Rifle, Colorado...
TAATCAAAAAAACAGAACTAAATTCATATCCTTGGTCATCTCTGCCTGAATACTTAGCACCTCAAAAAAACACACTATCCAACCCAAAATTTATTGGTGAATTATTTAAATCCCCGAGCAAATATAGAGATTTTGTGCATAACCAAGTTGACTACGTCCAAAAATTGGAACATATAAAACACCTGGTATTTGACGAAAAAGAATAGGTGCCAACGTAGTCCACCTGGCAGGTGGACGGACTTACCATTAATTTCTCTTATGTTTGTATTGTCTCCATGGTACAATACGAACTATGAAATACTGGATTATCACGTTTGGGTGCGCTGCAAATGAAGCAGATAGCGAGAGGATTGCCAGTTTCTACGAGGCGCGCGGATACAAAAAAGCACGTTCAATGCGTGTAGCCGATGACGTGATCATCAATACCTGTATGATTCGGCAGAAAGCAGAAGACCGCGTGTATGGACTCGTTCATAATTTAACTCTCGCAAAGAAAAAAGGAAAAAAAATCAAAATTATTGTGACCGGCTGTATGGTCGGCATGGCAGCACGGGAAAAAACCGGCAAGATGCTTGGACTCCTCAAAAAGAAAATGCCTTCGGTAGACGAGTTTTTACCGATTGAAGAAGTCGGTTTTGACCATGCGCCTATCCGAGCGGACAAAAACCATGCCTTAGTGCCTATCACTAATGGCTGCAATAACTTTTGTACATTCTGCGTTGTGCCTTTTACCCGAGGTAGAGAGATTAGTAGGTCGTTTGATGATATCCTTCTCGAGTGTCATGCGCTTGCCAATCAGGGATATAGCCACGTCACGTTGGTTGGCCAAAACGTCAATTCCTATGGCGCGGATCTGAAAAACAATCAAAGAAGAAAAATTACCTATGTCAAGCATTTAGGGAAATTCCGAATACCAACGCTGTTTCCGGTGTTACTGCGTGAGGTATGCGCGATAGAGGGTATTTCGACTGTTGATTTCATCTCCAGTAATCCATGGGATTTTTCTGATGAGCTTATTGATGTCATTGCCAAAAACTCTAAGATCTCCCGTCATATTCATCTGCCGATCCAATCGGGAGACGACGAAGTTTTGCGCCGGATGAACCGTTGGTATACACACGACGAGTATCTAAAACTCGTAGTAAAATTAAAATCAAAAATTCAAAATGTAACAATAAGCACAGATATTATCGTAGGATTTTGTGGAGAGACCAACGAGCAGTTTGAACAGACAGTGGCGCTTTGCAAAAAAGTCGGGTTTACCAAAGCATATGTTGCGATGTATTCTGACCGGCCCATGACGGCCGCCCACAAAGTCTATAAAGACGATGTTCCCCACGCAGAAAAAAAACGCCGTTGGCAGATTTTAGAAGAGATGATAAACAAGTCAAATCTTAAAGCAGGCACGTATCAATGAAAAAGCTTCTCATTATCTGCGGTCCCACGGCGACCGGGAAGACGAACCTTGCCCTTGCAATGGCAAAAAAGTTTGACGGTGAGCTCGTGAGCGCAGATTCACGGCAAGTGTACAAAGGTCTCGATGCGCTGACCGGCAAGGATCGGTCAGACGAAATACCTATCTGGCTCTATGATGTAGTAACGCCAACTGAGGAGTTTAGCGTCGCGCATTTTGTGCGGCTAGCAAGGGAGGCGATCGCAGATATTTCAAAGCGTGGGAAATTGCCGATCGTTGTTGGTGGGACAGGTTTTTATCTGCGCGCGCTCACCAGACCAATCGAAACCATCGCGATTCGGCCGGATTGGGCACTACGCAGACATATTGAGACATTATCTCTCGATGCGTTGCAAACATTGGTCGGGCATCATCGTTTAGAGCGCATGAACGATTCGGATAAGAAAAATCCACGACGCCTCATCCGGGCAATTGAAGTGGCTATGTCAGAATCATATATTCCGTCTATGAATCCAAGTTACGATGCGCTTTGGGTCGGCCTTACCGTTTCCTTAGCGGTCCTAAAAGAGCGGATTGCCCAACGTGTATCCGGGCGTTTTGATATGGCCGTAACCGAAGTTTGTGCTGGCTTACCACCAATACTTGGAGTGGATCCTCTTCTCTCATATACCCATGGAGAGATCACGAAAGAAGAAGCGCTCAAAAAGTGGGCTCAAGCGGAATATCAATACGCCAAACGCCAGATGACCTGGTTTCGTAAAGAAAAGGCTATTCATTGGTTTGATGTCAAAAATACTGATTATCAAAAAGGGGTAGAAGCGCTTGCAAGAGGATGGTATACTTGATGTATGACATCAAAAATCGAGATCTCTCACCGGACTATTATTTTTACCGTCATTTTCCTTCTGGCTTTGTGGGTTCTGTTTCAGATACGGGATATCTTGTTTCTTGTATTTATCGCTTTTATCCTGATGACCGCCTTGCGCCCTTTGGTTGATTGGCTTACGTGGGTGCGGATTCCGCGGGTTTTGGCGATACTTTTTATTTACACTATCGTTTTTGGTTTTTTTGGCGTATCGTTTGCCGGAACCGTACCGACGCTTGTTCTCCAGTCTACAAAGTTTATTGCCAAGCTCCCGACATTTTTAGAAAAAGTATTGCCCTACTGGAACATCGATGCCCGGAGCCTTTCCCAGCAGATCGCGCCGATCAGCGAGAATATTCTCAAGCTCACCGTCGGGATATTCTCTAATATCGTAACGACATTAACCGTTCTCGTTTTTACGTTCTACTTTTTACTCGAGCGCAAGAAGCTTGAAGCGATGCTCGTTAACCTGATGGGCGAGGAAGCAGGGGAGCGCGTCATCTACGCGCTCAAAGACGTCGAATCGCGTCTTGGCGCGTGGGTCAACGGACAGATACTTCTCATGGCGCTCGTGGGCGTGTTTGTTTACTTTGGCCTTATCCTCCTGCGTGTGGACTTTGCCTTGCCGCTTGCCATCATCGCCGGGGTTTTGGAAATCGTGCCCATGATCGGTCCGATCGTATCTGCGATACCGGCGATTTTGGTAGCTCTTACTATGTCGCCGCTTCTGGCACTTTCCGTCGTCGCGCTTTACTTTATCGTGCAGCAGGTCGAAAACAATATTCTCGTGCCACTGGTCCTTAAAAAAAGCGTCGGGCTTTCTCCCATAGTGACCATCTTTGCGCTTATGGTTGGAGGAAGACTGGCAGGTATTGTGGGAGCGGTATTGGCGGTGCCGATTGTATTAGTGCTTCAGGTTGTTTTGCGCACATTGGCATCTCATAAGCCAGATTCTGTTTCACCCGCGTAAATTTTGTTTCCAAAATTTGTTCGGGTTAAACGCTCATTTCTCTCGTGCCCGTAGACTTCGGTCCTCCCGAATGCGTGGTAATAACGGACCATTCGCCGGTTGCAGCGGGTGGGATTGCCCTTTTCACCCATCGACCAAGCCCGTAGGCTAAAGGTTGATGATCGTCTCTGTGGCTCTCTCAAGCCGTCGTTTCGGCCTTCGTCTCATCTATCTTTCGACAGACAAGCACCTGATCTTGCGACAAGGAGTTTACACTCCTTCCCCTGCATTCTGCTGTCTGGACTTTCCTGAGGGATATTAAAGGCTTTCGCCTTCCATCCCCCCGAGCGTCCGGATACCAATGTGCATTTGTATTATACCATAAATCTGCCTCTTTTGGTTTCCCGTCGGTTCTGGTATGCTACCATCTTAGATAGGAACGTGAGGCGCGTTCCACATATAGAAAAAGGAGTTCTATGCCAGGTAGTGAAATTTCGCTCAATGTAAAGACACATTGATGGAATCATTAACCTGGTAAATATAGATAAGAGGTATTTAATCGAGGATGAATTTTTCGTTCCGCAAGGAACAGCGAAATTCTACTACCTGGTATGGCAAATAAATTGTTTGTGGGGAGTTTATCTTTTAACGTTACGGATCAAGCACTATCCGATGCATTCGCTCAAGCCGGTACCGTGGTTTCGGCGAAAGTTATTATCGATCGCATGACCGGCAGGTCAAAAGGATTCGGATTTGTGGAAATGGGGAGCCAGGAAGAAGCAAATAAAGCAATTGAGATGTGGAATGGTAAACCGCTTGATGGCCGACCTGTGGTCGTCAATGAAGCCCGTCCCATGGAGCCGCGAACTGGTGGTGGAGGAGGATACCGTGGAGGTGGCGGAGGATATGGTGGTGGAGGCGGATATGGCGGTGGCGGTCACAGAGGAGGAGACCGACGTGATGACCGTGGTGGTCGCCGAGGCGACAATTCCGGCGGACGCGATTGGTAACTTTGAATATTTAGATATTAGAAACCCCCCTCCGATTCGGAGGGGGGTTTCCGTATTTCGTTCGGTAAAAAATTAGCCTCCGATCTTGTACATTCCGGTGCCACAAACTGGACACTTGCCTTTCATTGCCGGTTTTCCGTTTTTCATCGTAACTTTTACTGCGCTGGGATCTTCTCTCTTCGCGCGACATTTTACACAGTACATGCTTGCCATAATTTTTCTTCACCTCCCTTAGAAAGCGTTAACGAGTAATACGAGTTATTACGCTTTCTTAGGCCCTCCTAAGACCGCTCTTCGAGCCGCGCTACGTATAGTAGGTAAGGCGAGAAGGAAGGTCAGGAGGGCAGAATTATTGACAACACTATTTCTCCTCCGATTGCAATGCTCGCTAAAATCAACGTTTTTATAAGATCCCTTCGTATCGCCTGATCCATTGGTTGAAAAGCGGTAGCATTGGAAGAAGCACTGGATTTTGGCTGATAGACGTAAGGAGTAGAGGCGGGGACTGTCTCGCGGATACTTGTGAGTTTGCGTCGATACTCAGCGATGATTTTTTCCCTCTTCGTTTTTTTTGGCATACAAGAAGGTAAAAGTTATTGTTGAAGCTATTTAGCCTCAAGTGATGGGAGCGTAACACGATGGCAATAGCTTTGTCAACACGGTTGTCAGTTAATGATTGACAATCCTTTGTTAGTAATCGTAAGATGAACAATATCAATGGTGTTTAATGATAGATTGGTCATCAGCGTACTGATATTATTAATACTTGGATTTTGCGCGTTGACATACATAGTTTTTAAGCTCCAAATACATTATAACCGTCTCACGCGCGGAGAGCGTGGTACGACATTGAGTCAGGCGCTCAATGGACTTTTAGGAGAGCTTAAAGAGGTTAAAAGCCGTACCGTCAAGTTGGAAGAAGCTGTAGAGCGACTGGAGACAGATGGCGCTGGTCACGTACAACGTCTTGGAGTAGTCCGGTTTAATCCCTTTTCGGATACCGGCGGAGCGCAGAGTTTTACAATGGCTATTTTGGATGGAAAAAACGACGGGGTCGTCATGACCTCTCTGTACGCAAGGAGCGGGAACCGTTGGTACGTAAAGCAAATTAACGACGGCCGCGGCAAAGATATAGAATTATCTAAAGAAGAATTATCTGCCATCAGGCAGGCGATAGGAGAATAATGAAACAACAGCAATTTTTGACGATGAGTATTGTGGGTATCGCGCTGTATCTCATCGCTACTGGTCTTTCATTCGGGACTTTTTGGGTGTTGGGTAGCAGACAGCAGAACTTTTCCGCGGACAATCAGGCTGCAACGAAAGGTCCCCAGGAGCACTTCGTCGTTGATGCGAGCCTTCCTAAGACAGAAAGCTGTCCCATAAACGGAGCGTTTTTTACCAAACCCGAGCGCGAACTTTGGGAGAAACTTCGTCCTTTGGCAGTCATGATTGAAAATCATGCAGAAGCACGTCCTCAATCAGGACTCTCATCTGCTGATGTGGTGTATGAGGCGGTTGCTGAAGGCGGTATTACACGATTTATGGGAGTATTTTACTGTGGCACTGCAGCCCCCGTGACACTCGCTCCGGTGCGTAGCGCTCGGACGTATTTCCTCCCGTGGGTACTTGAATATGATGCTCTTTACAACCATGTAGGTGGTGCAGGTCGCTGCAGTGACGATACGGTTGACGCGCGTGCGAAGGCTTTGTGTCAGATCGAAACATGGAAAGTGAAAGATATGGATCAGTTCGGGATTTCTTTTCCGACGTGCTACCGTAACTATGACCGGCTGGACCATCCGGTGGCTACCGAGCACACGATGGTGTGTTTCACCGATAAGCTTTATAAACTCGCGGCTACGCGCGGATGGACGAACGTAGATGCCAAGGGTGTCTCTTGGGATAAGTCATTTGAACCGTGGAAATTTAAAGATGATGCCGAAGCGAGCGCGCGTGGGGCCTCGTTTTCGGGCAGTTTCGTCGCATGGAAAGGTTACGAGAAAGAGTACGGCGTACGGTGGGACTGGGATCAGGCGACGAACACCTACAAACGGTGGAGCGGCGGGGTAGCCCATACCGATTTAGAGAACAATCAACAACTGACTGCCAAAGTAGTCATTATTCAATTTGCCCGCGAAATCGGGCCGGTTGATGAACAGGCGCACCTTTTGTATGAAAATATAGGGAGCGGAACAGGGTTATTATGGCAAGATGGTAAGGAAACCGCTATCACGTGGAAAAAAGCTACCCGTAATGCCCGTACAAAATTTTATGATGCAGGAGGGAAAGAGCTGTCTCTTAATCGTGGACAAATTTGGATAGAACTTCTGCCCATCGGGACGCCGATAGCGAAGTAACGCGTCCTCTTTATGATTCTTGTAGATATTATTATCTCCAGAGTTAGGGTGAAGATGTTGTCTTTGTTTCTTTCTCACCCCGGAACTATTTTTCATGTCCGGGATATCGTGCGTAAAATCGATGAGGAGATCAATGCCGTACGCCGGGAACTTGCGCATATGGAAAAAGCCGGCATGGTCAGTAAAGAAGCCAGGGCTAACCGGCTTTTTTATACTTTCCGCAAGGATTATCCGCTTTACTTCGAGCTTATTGAACTCGTCGGAAAGACCAATGGGCTCGGGTGGGATATCCAAAAGCAGAAAGCAAAACTTGGAAAGATTAAATTTGCCATGCTTTCCGGAAGATTTCTTCGCGGATTGAAGAAAAAAGGTTCCACCGATGTAGACCTTTTGGTTGTCGGTACCGTGGTTCTTCCGGAGCTTTCTCAAATAGTGAAGCTCGAGGAAACCAAGCGTGGAAGCGAACTTAATTATACCGTGATGACGGAAGAAGAATTTCTCTTTCGAAAACGCCGCCGCGATCCATTTGTGCTTTCTATTCTTACCGGATCACGCACTATGCTGATCGGAGATGAGGAAGAACTCGTTGACGGACTATAACTATGTTTCGTAATCCCGGACGCGTCTTCCTTTTGATCATTCTCCTTACGATTATCCTTGCCGCCGTTGACCTCCCGGAAAACGTCCGGATCCAGCGCACCATCTTTGGCCGCAAGATTGACGTAACGGTTAACCCTCCGGAGATTAACATCAATGCCGCCAATATCCGCATCCGCAAGCAATTCAAAACGCAGTTGGGGCTTGACCTCTCCGGCGGCACCCACATCGTCCTTAATGCAGATATGACCGGCATCCCGCCGGGAGAGCGAAACGACGCACTAGAGGCTAGCCGGCAGGTTATTGATCGTCGGGTCAATTTTTTTGGTGTTGCCGAACCGGTTGTTCAGACTGCTAAATCCGGAGAGAGTTACCGCATTATTGTTGAGCTCCCGGGCGTGACGGATGTAGAATCTGCCGTAGCTCTCATCGGTCAAACGGCTCGTCTGGAATTCCGTGAATTCCTAGATCCAGCTGCTGCTACCGGAGCGGCACAGGTATTTCCCAGCCTTACCAATACCGCATCCGTTGACGTGACGGGCAAAGATTTGAGGAGTGCTAAGCTGGATTTTGGTAGCGACACCGGAGCTCCTCAGGTGGCGCTTGAGTTTGGAGGTGACGGAACAGCAAAATTTGCGTCTGCGACCGCCCGGTTGGTGGGTAAACACCTGGCAATTTTTTTGGATGATCAACCCCTGACCTGGCCGCGGGTAAATACCGCGATTACGGACGGCAGAGCTATCATTACCGGAGGATTTACGCTTGAAAGTGCCAAATCACTCGCGCTTCAGCTTGCCGCCGGAGCTCTTCCCGTACCGGTTAAGGTCATCGAAAAGCGTACTATCGGGGCTTCATTGGGAGAGATTTCCATCACGAGAAGTGTGCGCGCAGGGCTTATTGGTCTTACCATTGTTGCCGTCTTTATGGTTTTGCAATACGGTAGACTCGGCTTTTTAGCAGACCTTGCCCTCATCGTTTATGGACTTCTAACGTTTGCGCTATTTCGTTTGATTCCGGTGACCCTTACCCTTCCCGGTGTTGCGGGGTTTATCCTTTCTATCGGTATGGCGGTGGACAGTAACATCCTTATCTTTGAGCGGTATAAAGAGGAACTGAGGCGAGGAAAACCGTGGAGGATTGCCATGGAGCAGGCCTTCGGCCGCGCGTGGGATAGCATCCGGGATGCAAACATTACGACTATTCTCACTGCTATCATCCTTTATAATCCGGGAAACTGGCAGTTTTTACCCAGTTCCGGTATGGTACGAGGTTTTGCTCTTACTTTATTTTTAGGGGTGATTGTTGGATTGTTTACGGGAATCGTCGTGACGAGAACATTTGTGAGAGTATTGTATAGAGAGAAGTGATATGTCATTGCGAGACCGTTCTTACGGCGAAGCAATCTCTAGAGATTGCCACGTCGCTCGAAGACTCGCTCCTCGCAATGACAGGCGATGGTGGTTATGATTCGATTTTCAAAATATATCTGGCTCTATGCCCTAATTTCTGGACTCGTTCTCGTGCCCGGTATTTATTCGCTTGTGCGCTTTGGTCTTAAGCAGTCTATCGACTTTACTGGCGGGACACTTCTGGAAGTATCCTTTGATAAGCCCGCTTCCGAGAACCTTCTTCGTCAAGCGGTAAAGACAAGCAATAACACCTATCTGTTTCGTATGAAGCCGGGTGAGAGCGAAGAAGTTGCAAGTGCGGGGGCGATACTGCGTAGTGAAACCGTTGGGCCGGTTCTAGGCCGAGAACTTCTGGTAAAAGCGGTGATTGCCGCCTTCCTTGCTATTCTTTGTATTTTTGCATATGTCGCTTATGCATTCAAAGATATCAAGTTCGGTGCGTCCGCTATTGTAGCTCTCATTCATGATCTTCTTGTGGTCCTTGGCGTATTTTCTCTTTTAGGTGCTCTGTGGGGGGTAGAAGTAGATACGCTGTTTGTCACTGCATTCTTGACGACCATGAGTTTTTCGGTTCACGATACGATCGTCGTATTTGACCGTATCCGGGAGTATCGAAAGAGGGACGAAAAAACACCATTTAATGAAATTGCTGACCGGGCGCTTACCGAAACCATGGGCAGATCGCTCACCAACTCATTTACGATCGTCTTCATGCTTTTGGCTCTCATTCTCATGGGAGGGGAGAGCACAAAATGGTTTGTAGTGGCGCTTTTGACGGGTACTATCTCCGGCACATACTCGTCACCGTTTGTGGCTACCCCCATCCTTTTGTTGTGGGACCTTTGGGAGAGAAGAAAGTCTCGCTAAGAGTGTCTCCCGTTCGTTGGCAAGCGTGCCTGCTTCAACTTCTGCAAATAATTGATTGAGTATTTTTCCGATTACCGGTCCCGGTTTCACCCTAAGCCCGGTCATCACGTCGTGCCCGTTTACTTTCAGGTCGTGGACGGTGAATGGTTGTTTTTGAACTTCAACGAGACGTTTTTTGTAAAGTTCCAGGCGCCATGAAGTTTCCTGTGCTCCACCTCCAAGTCTGTCTCCGATTCGAAGAGCCAACATCGCCGTAAGATTATCGCGTCCGACTCTACGAATAAAACGCCTTAGCGCCGCATCGGTCTGGCGCTCATCGACACTAAACTGATGCCACCGGACCAGAGTAGTCACCAGATCGGCCTGTTTTTTAGAAAGCCGCAAGCGCTCTACGATTCTATGCACCAACCTGGTCCCCGCGACTTCGTGGTTGTAAAACGTGATGAGACCGGTATCGTCTTTATGAAAGGTTTTTGGTTTTCCGATGTCGTGAAGAAGGGTCGCGAGTTTTACGATTGGATCGTCGGAAGGGCAGTATTTGAGCGCCATCACCGAGTGGGTGCCCACGTCATAGATATGGTGCCGCTTTGGGCTTTTTTGGGCAGTAGTGAAAGTCGCATCAAATTCCGGAAGAATAAAAGTGAGGAGTCCGGCGCTTTTCAGTACAAGTATGGCGTCAGAGGCAAACTGTGCGCCCAGTATTCTTAGGAGTTCGTCACGAATTCGCTCTATGGAAATATGAGTCAGGAGTCCGGCATTGGCTTTTATACCGGCAAGGGTTGCCTCGTCTATAGTAAATCCCAGTTCCGCGGCAAGTCTCACCGCCCGCATCATCCGGAGCGCATCTTCCGCAAAGCGTTCTTTGGGGTTTCCTACTGCCCGGATGATTTTATTCTCGATGTCTTTTTTTCCGCCGTATAGATCGATGATCGTATTTCCGTCTGTTGCTATCGCGTTTACCGTAAAATCCCGTCTTGCAAGGTCTTCTTCAATTGTTTTCCCCCATATCACCGTATCCGGGTGCCGGCGATCCGTA
>Ga0209211_10012790_pt1 | contig 10504 bp, 6 predicted proteins | sample RifGroA2_FD_183992 | JGI IMG/M metagenome (GOLD analysis project Ga0209211, IMG submission 183992) | Groundwater microbial communities from Rifle, Colorado, USA - Groundwater A2 (SPAdes) (version 2) | ecosystem: Environmental > Aquatic > Deep subsurface > Groundwater | place: Rifle, Colorado...
CGGGAAAAGAAGCGCTAAAAGAAGCTGGCAAACGCACAATCGGCGAAGCCGCAAGCAAACTTCTAAGTGACTTTAAAAACCTAAGCAACGCTGGATACGCAAAACTCATCAAAGCAATAAACGAACTTGAAAAAGGAGAAAGAATACTAGCGGATTACCGAAAAATCAAGGGTAATGAAGCACTAAAACAATTAATGGAAGGTGATTCAATAGTGAAGAAGATACCAGAAAATATTTTGGCTAAAACCCCAGATAACCAACTAGGTGACATGTTCATAGAAGTAAAAACGCTTGAAAAAGGAGACCCAATCATCAAAAAACCAAACGGAAGGGTGATAGAAAATGCAATAGGCGACGAACTTGATGACGGACTTAAACAACTAGACAATATAAATGGCGAAAAAATTATAGACATTGATACAAGAAATAGAACAATTCAAGTCACAATGGATGAATTGACTAATTCAGAAAATGGGCTTAAATGGTGGTATACTTTTTCAAATTCACAAACTAAAAGAATTGATGAAATTTGGTTAATAGTAAAAGATAACGGGGCAGATAAAATCATAAGAGTGTTTGAAGAAAATGGGGTTGTGAAACATTCAGAGATATTGAGGTGAACTATATGGCAGGGTATAAAGGGGACAGTATAGTAAGATGGGCATTTTACGAGACTAATAAAAGTGACCCGATTGAAGCATTAGCAATAACTGCAAAATGTTTCGAAAATGTATTTATGCCAAAAGCACTTGCATTCCATGATAATGACAAGTGGTTTGAAATAAACATGATCGATGATTTAATAAAAAGAAAAACGGAAATAGAATCAAACTACTCTAAATGGCCGCATTTAATTCTATTAGGCCACCCAAAAATAAAAACCACAAATGGGTCTAAAGTCATTGATTACCCTAAGATTACAAAATTTCAAAAAAATCCAAGAGGATATGTATTTGGGATTGAATTCAAATCTAAATTAATGCCAGGTTCCAACCAAGCAGGCGTACTAATAGAGATAATGTCAGACGACTGGTTCTTGTCAGACACCGACTTGTCAACGCTAGAGTTATTCAACAAATCTTTAGCTGAAGCCAAGGAAAAATTACAACCGGAAGACTTCCATGTTGATGGCCCTGCCGATTCAGCCACTGAGAAGTTTTCTGGACTTTTTGGTAAAAATGGATTTGACATTGAAAAAATTAATAAAATGCATCGTTTGCCGAGGTATAAAGATGAATAGACTAATTTTAGGGGTAGTGCTGTTCGCAATTCTACTTATAAGCCCTCTCACTTGGGCAGGCTATTTAGGCAAAACCAATAATTACAATTGTGATTTAGACGACATGAGAACTTTCGATTACGGCTATGGGTGGGAATTTCATAGTGGCTACATTGCCGAGCAGATAGCAGTTGCAAAGGGCGCGGGAAGAGTGCTCAAGGCAGGAGACGCAATGAAAGGACTCGAAACAGGGCACATGGCAAAAAACGCGGGAAAAGAAGCGCTGGAGATCATCAGCAAAGAAACCGAGGTGGCAATAATAAGGCTAAAAGGCCTTGGAGCAACAGACGAAATGATAGAAACAATGCTAAAAAAAGGTGCAACCCCTAAAGATGTCTACAATGCAATCAAAAGAACTGATGATATTGACGTAGTTTGGTTAGATGAACAAAAATCATGGGGGCATGTTGTGGAAAATGAACATAACATCCAAATCCAAAATGCATTAGGGTTGCCTAACATGGAAAATGCAGTTAAGGATAAAATTTTGGATGCTGCAAAAAATGGAGAAAAATCAATAGATGACCCATATTTGATAATCAATAACTACCAAAATCCGATTACAAGTAACTGGTATGAACTACGAGTTGTACTATGGGAAACATCAAATAGTGCTATAAAAACAGCTTACCCGCGGAGAATATAGGTGATACTATATGACAAACAAAGATATGTACTTTAACAAAGGAAAAGTAATCAAGTCTATTGTGGATGAACCTGCTCGTGAAACACACATTAAAATTATATGCAATGATGCTGAGCCATTTGTTTTCTTTGACTCGTCAAATTCCAAAGCAAGAAATGGAGACATAATTTTATTTGAACTAGAACACTTGCCTTCTGTCAAACTATCAAATGAAAAAACCGCTAAAATACAAATTAAAAATTATGATGCGCCGATATTTGAATCTAAAATAATATCTGCAACTGGAAAAATTATTCATATAAAAAGAAGAGAACGCAAGGAGTTGGCGGACAATTTAATTATTGATATTGGAAATATTTTTGTTTTAACACATTATTCAGGAACAGAGAAGATTAAAGAAAATGATTATGTAAAATTAGGCCCAATAAATTTTGGAAAAGTAATACGTCGGCTAGGAACTAAAAACAGTAATAAACAATCTGATGTGCATCGTTTGCCGAGGTATAAAAATGAGTAAGCTTTTTTTAAAATTGGCAACCATAGTTTTTATTGCCGGTTTTGTCAGCGCATACGAAAACCAGGGCGTGGTATACAATTTGAAAGATTACCGCGAAGAAATAGGAACACAACACCCATTCAACACATTCAGCGGCTATGGAGAAAGACTCGATAAAGCCACAATCTGGCCAGTAAACGACTACGTCACCGCAGTAGCAAACTTCGTAAAATCACGCTGCCCGATCGAGTACTGCAAGCACGTGCTCATCGTGGGGGATGATTTTGTAATTCCTATGGGCAGGGAGAACTTCATTATTGGCGAATCCCAAAACATTACTGCCCAAACCTTGTTTTTCGACAGGGCATACGCGCCGAATACAAGAAAAACAATGGCAGACACCGAACAACTTTTCGGAAAATACAGGAAAATCGCATTTGTAGTGCCTGAAACAACAAATGAAAAGCTGAGGGAAGCCATAAATTACCTCAAAACCACTTTAAAGAATAAATACGGAGTTCAGGACAGCGACATCGAAGAATACAGGTCAAGTGAAATAAGCTGCCGCTATTACCCGATGCACCCGCTTGAAGGCAAAACAATAGTGCTTATTGGCACTAAAAGCACAAACAACCTGTTTTCATGCGTAAATTCCCTTGCTGAAAAAGAAGACGCATTCACCATACAAACGAGCCCTTGGAGCATTGGTGGCTACCAAAACATAATGATAATAAATTCTCAATACCCCGAAATCGTGAACATCAGTGCATACCTGATTGAAAAAGACATTATCCGAAAAAGGGATTTCACCGAAATTGAGTATTTCAATGACCAGATTAGAACATGTGACACGTTCAGCTGGCTGCCATTTGTCGGTGACCTTGGAGAATTCTGCTCGGTTGGCGTTGGCTGCTTTGTTAGCGGTTCCAAAGAACTCATCGAACTTGAAGACAACGGAGCGACATTCTGGTGCTCATGGCAAGGCGCAGCAGTCCTGATAGCCCCGTCATATATTGGGAAAGGGATTAAAGTCGGATCAAAGCTCCTAAGGCCAGCTTACGTGAAATACGGCAGCCGTTTTGTAGATGAACTAATTGAAAAAATCACCCAAAAAAACAGCCCTTCGTTAGGGGCGTCAAAAGCAAAGGAAATAGCTGAAAAAACAATGGAAATAACGGGAAAATCCCAAAAAAACTGGACAAAAGAAGAAGCAGAAGGGCTCTCAGAAATCCTTGCGCTAAAAGGCAGTGACTATTATGACAACACATTAATGTCAATTGGCGAAGACAGTGCGCGCAATTTCTCAAAAGGCGTCAAAAGAGGCGCAATAAATCCAATAAACATCGAGCCAACAAAATTCAAAGAAATTGACGAAGCATACAAAAGAATTGGCATAGATGACGCATTAGAAATTACCAATGTAACAAAACAATCAGACCAACTAGAAATGCTAATCAAAAACGAAACACACGGCGGAACAAAAATAGGAGACAAAACAATAAACGGAGTGACAAGGATGACAAAAGGGGAAATTCCACCAAACGAAGACGGGTGGGGGTGGATAAAAATAAAGTTGAAACATGTTTTAGGGCAACCAGTTAATGGAAAGACTGGGACGACTTTTAAACAAGTTTATGGTGAAGGAACTGAAATTTCTGAGGATACTGTCAAAAGATGGGTTGATGAAAATATACAAAATCCAAAAAAGATTATTTCTAATGAAAATGATCGATTTGAATATTGGTATAAACCCATTTCTGGAAAACCTCCAATGGTAACTATTATAGATAATAGTGATAAATTTTTTAAAGGAAAAATAGTTACATCATATCCAGAACCTGATCCTGCGAGGTGGCCAGATGGGCTCATTTAAAATAAACTATAGATATTCTAATAAAAAAAGTCTTGAAACTTCAATAGCAAAATATCCAAAGGAAACAGGCCCTTTTACAATTACTTCAACTACTGCATATATTAGTATAATAATTGATGGTAAATTAGTTGAAGGTGCTCACTGGGAATCGTCAAATTTTAGCGAATTAGCAACTACATCTACATGGCTATGGGATTTTTGTTTACAATTAACTTCAGGAGTAATAAAAATAAACGACAGAAAACTGCATAAACTACTTCTGATAGATGATCCAACAATACTTACTTTTGTAAGAGAATACGGGGTAGTGAACATAACCGCTTCTGCAGGGCATACCCCATCACAAACTAAAGTACCATATTCTGAGTTTATGCACGAAATATTTTTATTTGTCAATTCATTTGTTTCTGACTTGCTTTCGATTAATCAAAAAATTTTGGAGGATAATCAATTCAAACAGATCGTTGAAGGTCGTGACAAAATCAAAAAAATGCTTGAGGAGGCTAACAAATGAATTTCTTAAAAGGAATCATTGGCAACAAAGGCGAAGTTAAGATTGACCGGTCTTTGGATGGTTCGCATGGCAGTCATTGGGACGCCACAGTATTAGACATGAATGAATTAGAGCACGTTATGACTGAATCCGCACACCCTCGTTACCTTACCAAACTCACAAAAGCAGAATTTGCTGGCATTGGCGAAAAAGTCGTCTTAGTGGCAAAATACGAGTTGAAAGACCCACTTTATGCATATATACTAAGAGTTGAAACTAAAGAGAAACACTATGAGTTGGCCACAGGTTATCCTGTGATTGAAACAGCAATTTCATACCCTTGTAAGATTTCAACTGTTTATGAATGGCCGATAAAAATAGAGGCACAAACTGAAGGGAATGTAAAAGATCCGCCACTCTCTTTCTTTGCAACAGACTATTTCCTCAAAAAGAAAGATTACCTTGCCAATAAAACTCACAGCCTAAAACTTTCAGGAATAGCCTATGCAATTGAAAGGCTCAAACTGGAAAAAAATACACTGAAAGATAAAGATGGAAAAGAACTCAACATATCAAGAATGAAAATGATCTTTCCACTTAACTCATTCGACAGAGAGCATCATTGGATGATAGACGACTACACCATAAGAGGGGAAATAAAGTCAATGAAAAAAATCCAATCAAAATTAGTTTCTGGCTACATACTCAAACTTGATATAAATCCACTTGAAGAAGTAGAAATCTTTGCCTCTGAAAAATCTATTAAAGGCGACTTAAAGACAGGGGATATGGTTTCCGCGTGGATTTGGTTACAAGGAAAATTGGCTGAGGAAGAATGGGACGTTCTTGGTGAAAAAGATGAAAAATAGCCCGCGTTTATTTTTTTTGTTCGTGCTACTTGCTGCATTACCAGCTAGCGCATTCGCTTCCCAGTATTCTTTTGAAACCGCGGCCGTCGGGAGGGTTCAGGGGACTTCTTTGGATGAACTGGATAGCGCACTGGATTATGATGAGATTAGGGTTGATGGCGCGAATTATTTCACGAATCAGGACATTTTGGAAAACTCAAAAATAGCCATGCCATCGGATTTGAAGAATGCCCAAGAAACCGATTACATCCTAAAAAAGGTATACGGATACCAAAACACGATGTCCACCCAGATTTGGGTTTCTGGGGGCATAACCTCCAATAAAACCAGTTTAAATCGTGCGGTCATACTCCAGTCAAATGGAAATGTGGAAAATGGGCAATTGAAGTTGGAAGACAGCTTTGGTTATGAGCGGAAAATTTCAGATGTAAAATTAAATGACTCGATTCAGGGAGGAAACCTTGTAATAACAGACGTTGACTATTCCGGGAATTATTTGCCGACCATGGGGAAAGACGAATCATTCAGCTCGCAACTTTCCGGAAAATCCGGCGCACTTGTTGCAACAAACGGCTTTTCCAATACCGCATTCGTAAAATCGCTTATTTGTTCGCTTGCCTTGCAGGATTATGCGTATGAGGAAAATCCTTACTACAAATTCAGTTCTCTGGGGGACAGAGTCAGGAATGCGAAAAATAATCTGGCCGAATTTGAAACAGGGGAAGATAAAACAACCGCAACTCATTTCAATTTGTATGGCCTGCCTTTTGCAAAGACAGGCGGTAAAAAAGTTTCGAACGATGAACTGAGCAAATATTGCTTCGACTTTGCAAAGTACAACACCTTTCCATCAGTGCAAAGCGTTTCTGTGCAGGCACAGCAGGAAAATGGCTCGCTGCCCCTTTTCACAAAAAGCATTTCCCTTGACTTCTCTGATTACTCAATTGTTTCGGAAAATGGGTTTGAGATAATAGAGTTGAACGGGGCGATGCAAAGGCTTAGGGAAGGGGAACTCGTTTTGCCGCAGGCTGTCGTGGAAATGGAATTCCCGCTAGGCACAGTAATATGGGGCATGAACATTATCATGAAGGCCGACCCTGTTGACCTTGATCTGGATGCATTGCCTTCACGGATAGGCGATGGTTTTGCCCAAAAGGATTGCGCACAGGCGCAAAATGATGTGCAGTTTGAATTCGCCCCTCTTTATACCGAAGACAGGGAATTGATTGTACTGAAAGTCATCCCTCTAGAAGCTGTTGATTGCAATGCAGGGACATTCAGGCTGTATAGGGGAATCGACATAGAAGTAGATTACAGCCCCTATTCACCAATTCTCATAAAGAAAATCGGAGCGGTTAAGGAAGCCTTCCCCAATGAGCTGATTGACATTAATGTCACCTCGGAAAACATCACTTCCCAAGCTGCAGCAGGAAAATTGGTTGTGCTGGATGGAAATGAGGTTGTGGCGGAAAAAGAAATTTCAGTTGAAGCTGGAGCAGAAAAAAAGGACTCTCTTTCTTTCCAGACCGGTGAAAACGAGGGCTTCTATGATTACACCGTGCAGTTCGAGCAGGGTGGCGAGGTGAAGACGCAGACCAATTTCAAGGTGAAGGTTGAAGTGCTCAGCGTAAAACTGGTATTTAAGGGCTCGAAGGAATTCATAGATGACTTCGAATCCACTCCGCTTGATTACAGATGGGAAATAGAGTCAGGAATGGGCGAGGGCAGCACTGAAACACGCAATATTGCAAGGCAATCTGACGGGAAACTGATATTAGAAACATCTGCAATTGCAAGGCCTGGTTATAATTACTCGAATGGAGGAAGCTCTTGGGTGAAAGCAACGATGAAAGAAGGAATAAATTTATACGCCCCGGAAATCGAGCCAAATATGCAATCTGCTTCAATGGCTTTCAACCGGCCTGACTGCAGGAAAATAAGTGATTATTATTACACCTCGGGCGATTACGCTATTAATGTGGAAAGCAATGGCAAAGGGTGGGCGGTCAGCGGCGACACTTTCAAGTACAAATGGGGGGATACTTTGCCAAACTCAGATGCGCATTATTGCAATCAATGGAAAGTTTCACCATTCAGCGGTCTTGACTCTAGCGATATGACTGCCAGGATAATATGCACTAATGGTCTGCGCAGGACTGATGTGTTCCACCCAGCAGTTTACAATTTTGGGCTATATGGGTTCTCAGGGGAAATTGATGCGAGCTTTGAAACAAGGATTGTTCCGCAGGGAAAGAATTTAGATGCAACAGTTTCCATGCCTGAATCAGTCATAAATTTTACGCAGGGCTTCGGGATTTGCAGCAGCGGCCAAAACGGGCAGGCCACTTCCAGTGTGCTGGGAAAGAACGTGAACTGGCAATTCAGGTGCGCGGCATCCATTGATGGCGGGACTCCGCAGGAATCCGGGGATATTTATGGCTGGCAGGACACGAGGGCATTTGGCTACAGCTTTTCAGGTATAGCGGGCGGCTGGCATGACTTTGAATTCAGGTGCAAATCATGGGCCGGCATTGACGACCAGAAGAACTTTGAAACAGAATGGCAGCCATTATATTCGACAAAATTCTGGAAAGAGGATGACTCGTGCGGAGTTGAAAAGAAAGAAGGCCTGTGCGCCGGGCAAAAGAGGTTTTCAATTGAGCAACTGCCATTGCAGCTTGCATTTGGAAAAGGGTCAAATGTAACCTCAAGCATCGCATCCCGCACGGTTGGGCATGAGGATTTTAGCGGGACATATATTTTCGAAAAAGGTAATAATGATACAATAAATTGGAAAAAGGAAGGTGAAGGGGAGTGGAAGGCAATTGATGTGGCAGGCTGGGACCTTAACAACTTGGGCTTTGAGATTGGGCAGAAAGCCAATTCATGGGAGTTTTCCATAACACTCATTGACGGGAAAAATTCGGGTGCGCAAGGGAGCCACTCTTTCGCGTTTTTTTCCACGAGTGGCAGAATAGATGGCCGTGATAATGAGGATGCCCAAATCACTGTTTCAACAATCCTTGGGGACATTGCCGCCCATTACACTGATTCAGCGAGGGGGACGGCGTATATTGATGCAATATTCGAGAACAAGTCCGGCGCGCAGATCAAGTTGGACGCAAAATACGCCATCTCGGATGAGGATGGCGTAATGCTTTCAGGGGAAATCAAAAATGAAACAGTCCCTGTAGGGGTAAAAACCAGGCAAATAGAATTGCAGGGCTTCAAGGAACCTGGTGATGAGTACAGCATGGTGTTTTTGGCAAGTTATGGCAACAAATCAAAAGCGACAAGTGAATCATTTGCCGGAAACAGTGCGCCGCAGATAAGCGCGCCGTCATTTATCCAGACAAGCGCTTATAAGACAATAGACCTCAAGTATGAAATCACTGATTCTGATAATGATGATCTGAATGTCAGTATAAGTGAGCCATTCTCTATTAAAAATAGTTCGTGGGAAACAACAGAAAGCGATATCGGGACAAAAGAAGTCACAATAACTGCTAGCGATGGTATCGAGACAACAGCAAAAAAAATCATGATTGAAGTGCTGCCGCCAGAAATCGAGTGCCAGGCGGACAATGAATGTGGAAACACGATAACAACCGAGCCAAGGGTTTGCGAGAAAAACATTCTATTTGCAAAAGAGATCAGGCCGATATGCCTCAATTCCGGTACGTACAGGGCAAAATGCACGACAATGGATTACAACAGGGAATACGGGTATTGCGGTTTCAAAGACAATTTTTCAGGCGGGGACACGAACAAGACGCTCAAATTTGACGGGGCTGAAGAAAAAACGCTGTACCTGGAGGTTCCACGCAAGGCAAAAATAAAGAGTGCGGCCATGCAGATAAGCGGGAAAAAGAGCACATATGCCTGCTTTGATGCTGCAAAATCATACGATGCGATAAATTCAACCGTGGCAAAATACTCGTTTGCAAACGGGGCGCAGCCGTTCATTGCCCTTCCATTGGGCGGGGAATTATTGACTTCGTCAAATGAAATCACTTCAAGTTCGATGGGTGGATTTCCCAAAATAAGCATATCGCCGCAAACAAGGGGGATAGCCTCCGGCGTGAGCATTAATGTCTATTGCGGGGACACTCCTGCTGGAAGATATCTGGAAATAATAGCGCCCTGCGCGGCGGGCGTTGGAAGCACATTTTCATCCAATTTTATCCCGCATTGCAGCAGGGACACCTCATGGCTTTATTTGGGATTTATGGTGCCTGCGAGTAATCGGGATATGAGTGATTTTTGCATCATGGAGGGAGACTCTTTAAGTCCGCAAACAAACGTCAACCCAGTATACAATACCCTATACGGCGGCAGCTCTGGTCCCGCATTCAGGCTTTATGTCCGGCAGTTCCAGCAAGGCATGGGGCTTTATCTTGGAAACACTGGTCTGGAAGCCAAACGCGTGCAATTCTTTGCAAATGAGGACCTGCGCGGCCAGAGCATAAATTACTTTATTACAACAGACGGGGCCAATTGGAGGGAGATGCAGAACAATTCCTCTGAGGAGTTTGGGGTGAATGACATTGGGGAAACATTCAACTGGAAAGCAGTCCTTAATACCACTGATCCTGCGCAAACCCCGAGGATTATGGATGCCAATGTCTGCGTGGAAACATTTGGCGCACCTGGGAACCATTCAATTGGCATTGGCACAACTGTCTTTGCTTTCCCAAATGAAGAAATCGGGTTCAGCAGGGGAATTGACATAACTGATGGACTGAATAAATACCTTTCAAATGCGCCAGTGCAGGATGAAAACATATTAATCCCAATCCAGTTCAGTGCTGACTCAGCAGGAATATTAAGGGTAGAATCAATTGCCTA
>Ga0209211_10012791_pt1 | contig 10503 bp, 8 predicted proteins | sample RifGroA2_FD_183992 | JGI IMG/M metagenome (GOLD analysis project Ga0209211, IMG submission 183992) | Groundwater microbial communities from Rifle, Colorado, USA - Groundwater A2 (SPAdes) (version 2) | ecosystem: Environmental > Aquatic > Deep subsurface > Groundwater | place: Rifle, Colorado...
TTTTTTGAAAAGAAGGCGTTCATGTTGTCAAAATAGCCGTGCCCGCCGTATATAAACTTGTTCTCGTAGCCGCGCGCGGCCATTACCGAGCCCCAGGAAAAAAATCCGCCGTTATCGGGCCGCTTTATTATGGCTGTGCCGGGCAGCGGCGGCATGGAAAGAGTTATAGCCTCCAACCCCCTTACCGTGCGGGTGCCGGCGGCGTAAAATCTTTTAAAGAAGAGGGAGCGCTCCGCAAGCGCGTCAAGAACGGGCAGGGTATCGCCCTTAACCGCTCCAAAAGCCTTTAAATACTCCGCGCTCAGACTTTCCTCCACCAATACGATGATATTCAGTTTTTTGAACGGTCCACGGCTTTTGATCCGGCGCGCAATATCCAGCCCCTCCCCCTCAAACTCCACCCCCCGCCCGGACAGGGCGGAACGCACGGTTTTAAAAGCCGCGTCCTGGTCAATTGAAGCGTAAAACTTGTTATAGGGCAATTCATTGTGGAGAAAGGCCGAACCGAAAGAATAAAGGCCGTTCATGGCCGCTTCATTGGAGTATTCATTCCCTGAGATCCTCGCTAACCGGCCGTCCAGGAACAAAAAGCACAGGCAGGGAAACATCAGCGCGATAAAGGCGGGCGCAAGCCGGCGCTTAAACGCGAGCCTTTTAGTGAACGACTTCACGATTAAACTCCTGAAAAGCCAAAGCGCGAACGCCGCCAGCGCCGCCACCAGCGGCAGCACTACCGGCAGATTATAGGATTCACGGATATTGCCTATCACTTCATTCGTGTAGACAAGATAATCCACCGCGATAAAATTGTAGCGCGCCCCAAATTCGTAAAAAAAATAGTATTCCGCGGCCAGGTTAAAAGCGAGCAGAAAGGCGCAGACAAAGAAAAAGGCGAACACCCAGCGGCGGTGCCATCCGGCCTGATAAACTCCGTCCGGGATAAGAAGCAGATAAAGGGCTAAAACAGAGCCGGCGTAGGAGAAAGCGGCCAGGTCGTACACAAAACCGGCCGCGAAAATTTTAAGCAGGATAAGGAAACCGCCGGTATGCTCAGGCCAGGACGATACCAGCAGCGTCACCCTGGTAAGAATTGAAAAAACCAGGAAAAGCAGAAGGAAATTTACGAAGAGCCCTCGCCGGTCTTTAAACATAAGCTGGAAGTTAGCGCGCTGTTTTCAAACCGCTTTCAGACAATCCGGAGAATCGTTTTTAGGGTCGTTCACCAGATCTGACACCCGGTATCCGTGCATCAGAGAGGAATCGCAGGCGCGCAGCAGCGGCAGCAGAGTTTCGCTGTCTTTCATCCTGGGATCAAGCCACAGAGCCTCGTGCCTTTTCTCCAATATCACCGGCATGCGGTTATGCACGGCGCGCACCAGGGCGTTGGCCGCCGTGGTTATTATGGCGTAAGTGCCGGTGGTTTCGTCATAAACCCCGGCCATGCCGAAAAGGTTTTTGTCGCGCATTTCAAAACGGTGCGGTATTTTAGCGCCGCCCGCTGACTGCCACTCGTAAAAACCGTCAGCTGGCACAAGGCAGCGGTTCTTATAGAAAGCGTTCCTGAAAAGAGGCCTGGAGGCTATGCCCTCCGCGCGCGCGTTTATGAAACCCTCTTTGTCCGGGCCTTTTTCAGAAGTCCCGGCGCTTTCAACCGCGGAGAATTTGGTATCCGGATCGCCCGAGACGAAAAGAGGCAGGCGCGCTCCGTCCGGACGGACATCTGAAACGGGAGGTTGTGCCGCCCAGGGCGGAATAAAGCCCCACTTGCGAAGCTTCAGTCCCCCCTGGCAGACAACGGGGGACATGGCGCCGGGAGCGATGTTATAGCTTGGCTTGCAGTTAAAAGGCGGAGGCTTCAGGGAAAAGCGCTTCACCACCTCGGCAAGTTCAAGAGTCTGGGAATATCTTCCGCACATATTTGTAACCAGTCCAGGAGCCGCCCTAATCCGTGTTCTGCCCCCCGCCGCACAGCCTTTGGGCCACTTTATTTATTTCAGCGGTCAGCTTTGCGAAGTCAACCGGCTTTAAAATTATCGGAATATCCTGCGCTATGCCCGCGTCTTCCAGCTCATCCGGCGTGGCGCCGGTTATAACTATGACCGGAATGCCTATGAGAGGAGGATACATATCCAGCATCTCTATCATGGAATTGCCGGCGATGTCCGGCATGTGCAGATCGGTCATTATAAGGTCGGGCCTGGTGAGCATGGCCAGTTCCACAAGTTCCCTGCCGTTTTCCGTAGGCGTGACCTCATGCCCCAGTTCGGAGACAAAAGCGCAAAGCAGTTCACGGACCGATCTGTCGTCCTCTACTATGAATATTTTCATGCGCCCGATTTCTCCTCAATTATCCACCCCGGTTACAGGCCGCGGCTCAAAACCCCGCCTTCAGCCGCTCAATGCGGGCCTCAAGCGGCGGATGCGTGGCGAACAGACCAAAAAAACCTTTGGGTTTCCCGGCTATTTTCATAGTAGCCACTGAAGCGTTTCCGGTAAGGTCCGCATACCGCGCGGTTTTGCGCAGCGCCTCAAGGGCGCTTATCATCTTATCGCGGCCGGCAAGGCCCGCGCTGCCGGCGTCGGCGCGGAACTCGCGCCGCCGTGAAAACGCGGCCACGGCTATCATGCCTAACGCGCTCAGCACCAGCTCAAGGAGCATGATGACAAGATAATTCGTAAAGGGACTGGGGCTTTCATCGTCCTTTGGGCGGGTGATGAAAAAGCTATGACGCGCGCCAGGAACATGACAAACGCGTTTATCACGCCCTGCAGAAGGGTCATGGTCACCATGTCGCCGTTGGCTATGTGCGAAATTTCGTGGGCGAGCACGCCTTCAAGCTGGGCGCGGTCCATGCTTTCAAGCAGCCCCGCGGACACCGCCACCAGAGCCCGGCTTTTTGTGGGCCCGGTGGCAAAAGCGTTTATCTCGGGGCTGTTGTAGTAGCCGACCTCCGGCATTTTCGGCAGGCCGGCGGCCTTGGCCAGGTTGTGGACGGTCTGTACCAGCGAAGACAAAGCGGGGTCGGAAGTATTCGGGGGTATAACCTGAACGCCCATCATCCACTTGGCCATTATCCGTGAAAGGCCGAGCGAGATGAAAGCCCCTCCCATGCCCCACACCAGGCAGAAAGTCATGAGCGCGCCGTAATCTATGCCGTTCGCGTTAAGATAGGGCCTAACCCCCAGAATGTTCAGCGTAATAGAAAGGGTCAGCAGTATAAGCACATTGACCGCCATGAACAGAAAAATTCTTTTTGCGATTCTCATAAAAAACCTCCGATATTTTCGCCCTTAAGTCAGGCTGTTCCCTCACCTGCCGGGACCCAGGCGCTGAAAGCCTGCGTCACCTCAATCGGTATGCGCCGCGGACGGCCGGTTTTATAGTCTATCCATACCCACCTGGTAAGCCCGCGGCAGACCTGTTTACCGTCGGACGGCCTGTAGATTTCATAACGCCGCTCCGAAGAAGCGCTCTCGGCGGTTTCCACCCAGGTGCGTATAAGCACCGTTTCATCCGGTTTGACCGGCAAAAGGTAATCTATCTCGTGCCGGCGCACCACCCAGCCCTCTCCCATGGCCAGCATACGCTCCAGGCCCCAGCCCACGGCGCGCGAATGGGCGGCGGCAGCTTCCACGAACCATTCCAGATAGACCAGGTTGTTTACGTGTCCCAGGCCGTCTATCTCTTCCGGCTTCACTTTTCGTTCAAATTCCAGAGCTTTTGAAACAGCCATATGATCTCGTACGGCCCATAAGCGTTGAAGCGCTGAAGAGCCAAAGTACTGAAGGAAGAACTCCCTTCCCTCAGGTCTTCAGAGCTTCAGCGCTTCGGAGCTTAAGTTTATGGCTTCGCGGCCGTTTCAATTCCAAGAAGCTCCACTTCAAAAACAAGAACGGCGCCGCCCTTTATCTGGGGAGGCCTGCCCTGGTTCCCGTACGCTATGGAGGAAGGACAGACAAGCTTCGCCTTTCCTCCCACTTGCATCAGCTGAACGCCTTCGGTCCAGCAGGGAATAACGCCGTTAAGCGGGAAGATGGCCGGGGTTTTGCGTTCCACGGAGCTGTCAAACACGGTGCCGTCAGTAAGGGTTCCGTGATAATGGACCTTAACGGTGTCGGAAGCCTTTGGCGAGGCTCCTTTGCCTTTCTTTATCTCGGAATATATCAGTCCTGAAGCCGTGGTTACGGCTCCGCTCTGCTTGGCCGCCTTTTCCAGGAAAGGCTTGGCGCGCTGTTTCTCCACCTCGGCCTTAGCCGCCACCCTGGTCTGGGCGAACTGCCCCACTTTAGGGCTGTAAATATCAAAGTCTATCAGCAGTTTGTTGTTTTTCACGCTGTCGCCAAACCCGGCGGTCACATATTTAACGTCGTCGGCCGTAAGGTTGAACGCGGCTGTGTTTTTTGCCAGCGCCACTCCCAGGGCGTACAGGGTCTTCTGCTCTTCGGTGGTCAGAAACGACGCGTCCTGCGCCGCTGACACCGCGGCGTTGCCGGCCGGAGCGGAAGCCGCGGCCGTTTCAGCCGCCGCGACGGTTCCTGCCGTCAGAACGGAAACCAATAGCGTAAGTGCGAGTCTCATGATTTATTCTCCTTTTCCTTTCAGCGTTGGTACATAATCCAGAGCATGGAACGGAACGCCGCGGCGCGGCGTAAGGTTAAAGCGTCTCTCCCGGCGCGGAGCGGCAATGTTTCTGCCGCAAAGAGCTCAGGGCTGAATTATTGAAGATCCTGCGTCCCCAGGGTTTTTCTGGTGCCGTCGGCCTTGACTTTTTCTATTGAAGCCGTCACCATCTGGTTTATTCTGTCGGACAGAGCCTGGACATATTCGCCGCTGGTACGGAACCCGGCTTCTTTCACCATCTTCTTTACTTTGCTCACAACCACTAGTATTTCTGCCATGGGGAGGATCTCCTGTCGTTTATTTGCATTACCCCGGAATTCCGGCTTTTAGCCGTCATAAACGGGAAGGGCTATTATATCAAATTTCTTTGCGCCCGCCGGCCCGGTAAATGGCCCCTTTGCCGAACCTTTTGCGTATAGCCTCAATGGCTTTATGGGTATTCTCCCTGCGGGCGTCTTTTTCATCCTCAAACAGCGATTCTTTAAACTCCGCCGGCATAAGCGCGGAAACCTTAACACCCAGCAGCCTTATTTTCTTATCGCCCCGCTCAAACCTCCTGTACAGCTCAAGCGCGTGTTCGTTAATAACGTCGGTGAAATTGGTGGCAAAAGCTAGCGTTACGGCCCTGGTATACGTCAAAAAGCCTTCCAGCCGTATTTTCAGGGTTATGGCACGGCCCTTAAGCCCCTGCGCACGCAGGCGTGAAGAAACCTTATCGCAAAGCGAAAGCAGAGACTCTTCAACCTCCCTCTCGTCGGAGATGTCGCTTTCAAAGGTTATTTCATTGCCCACCGACTTGACCCCGGCCTCCTCCTGAACCGCGCGCGGGTCAATACCGCGCGCCAAAGCCAGCAATTCGGCTCCCGCCTTGCCAAGGAAGGAAAGCTCGCGCTCAGCGCAGCCGGCCAGCTGGCCTATGGTGTTTATGCCGCGTGCGCGCAAAAGGGAAGCTGTCTTAGGGCCAAGCCCGCCTATCCGCGATATATCCAAGGGCGCAAGAAAAGCGGTCAGCTCGCTTTCCTTGACGACCACAAGACCGTCAGGCTTTTTCAGGTCTGAGGCTATTTTTGCGGCAAGTTTAGTGGGCGCAAGCCCCAGCGAACAAGTAAGGCCGGTAACCTCTTTAACGCGGACTTTTATCTTTTTGCAGGTTTCAAACGGCCCGCCGAATAAATGGGCGCTGCGGGTAATATCAAGAAAAGCCTCGTCTATACTCACCTGCTCCAGGTCGGGAGTGAACTCACAGAAAACGGACCTTATAGCTTCCGAGGCAGCTTCATATCTTTTGAAATCGGGCGGCAGGAAAACTCCGCCGGGACAGCGGCGCCAGGCTTCTGAAATGGGCATGGCGGAGCGCACGCCGTATTTCCTGGCTTCATAGGAACAGGTGGAAACCACCCCGCGGCCACGGCCGCCTTTCGGGTCGGCGCCAACGATTACAGGCTTTCCTCTGAAAGCCGGATCGTCGCGCTGCTCAATGGCCGCAAAGAACGCGTCCATATCCACATGCACGATACTCCGCTCTTCAGTTCCAGACATAGAGACCACACCATAATACAAAAAATCACCTACGCGCTGTTCCGGGAAACAGTGGCGTCTTCAGCCTACAAAAAGCGAGGACTGAGAGATAAAACCCCTTCTGTGACATCATAGTGATGTTTAGCCTGAAAGTTGCAGTTGCAACTTTCCCTTTCGCGGTGCTCAAGGTGCGCTACGCGCGGCATACACCCTCGTGAATTTGGCGGCAATGCCGCTTCAAATTCACGACCCGCTGCTGCGGGGAATCCTGCATAATTCTGTTCTCCTGATTCCTCAATGAAAATCACATTGAACTGCAGGATTCAGGTTAGAAGAACGTTCCACCAAAAAAGCCATGAAATAATCGCTCTGCGACTCCATCGCCCCGTAACCCTCTACACATAGCTGAAAAACGTCTACCTTTTTCCCGTAACTTAGCCTCCGGCTCCATGCGCGGTGGTATATTTTTGGTTTTTGTGGATTCCCGCTTACGGATCGCGGGAATGACGGCGAATGGATTCCGGCCTACCCCGCACTTTGGCCGCTTCGGAAAAAGTGCGGGGCCTGCAGCCTGCGGAAATGACGGTGCTGGTTATCTTTTCACCTCTATCATAAAACCGTCCGAGTGCGCGGCGAATTCGGGGGCGTACATGGACTGCATCACCGCCGAGCCTATCCTGTAAGTACCGGGGGTTGTGGGCCGCACACGGTATTTAAGAATGTATTCGCCGTGCGGCAGCCAGCTCACAAAGAAGTTGGTTAAAGAATCCCGCGGCTCCTCGTAGCGGGAAAGCTGGTCCCACTTCCAGCCGCTCAGCAGTTCCTCCGCCTCAAAACCCGCCCCGCGCGGGTCCTTGATGTGCACATACTCAAACTGACTCCGCGTGGTTACGGTAAGCTGCACCTCTATCTGGTCGCCAACCGCCACCGTGCCGCCGGAAGCGAGGGGCTTTAGAACATAATTATCCCCCTCTTTTGCGCGCAGGAAATACTTACGGGAAACATTCATCATCCCCGCCGGAGATTCGGCGGCAAGCTTGTTGGTGGTGTATATGCCGGTAAGCGACGCGAACGCCAGCCCCGGCCCGGTCTTCTCTATGACGGCCGAGATATCCTTGCCCGTTATCTCCCTGCCGTATTTTGACCAGCGCAGCGGCTTTCCCAGCCAGTCAAAAGGTTTAAGCTCCACGGAATCGCGGATATCGTTCCATTTTATTTTGAACCCGTCGCCCTTGTCCAGCGCGCCCCTGGACTTCATCACGTCCAGCAGCGAATAGATGGCCGCGGCCGAGGCCTTGGTGGATTTCCACTCGCCGGCCTTGCGGCTGAACATCAGCCATTTCACCATTCCGCCGATACGCGGGTCTTTGGGGTTAAGCGCAAGCACCGCGCGCAGCAGGAAAGCGTGTTTTTCAACTGAGTCGTTATACCACAGCCACGATATTTTCTCCGGCGTCCAGTAAAGCCCCGCCACGGCGTCTTCGCGCGAGCCGTCCATGGCCCGGGCCAGATAGCTTTCGGCTTTGGCGCGCTCGCCCAGCCGGTGATAAACATAGGCGGCGTAAGCCTTGCCGAACGGCGTCATGGCGTTGGCGTGTTTATCGGCGAAGTCTGCCCAGAGCCTGGCGTAGGAAAGCGCGGTCTTATGCTCCGCCCATTTTTCAGGGAACGAGCTGACCACGTAAGCGGCGTAGAGTATGAAAGAAGTTTCCCCCTCCTCCGCTTTCATATGGCGCGGGATCTCGGCGAACACATAGTTGAGCGCCCTCTTGGCCGCGTCTTCCGGTATGGCCACATTGTAGCGGGCGGCCTCGGCAAAAGACTCAAGCGCGTAAAGCGTCATATACAGGTCCGCGCGCCCCCCGGGGAACCACGGAAAAGAGCCGTCCGAATTCTGATACGCCTTAAGCTTCGCGATGGCGTCCTCTTTTTCCTCCGCCACCAGTTTCGGGTCCAGCATATCTATGGCGGGCAAATACGATTTTATGCCTTTGGAGGTCTCTTCCCAGGGGGTTTCCATCAGAGTCATCATTCTTACCGGGTTATCCCGCTCCCAGGCCGGAGTTATGGTATTTCGTTTGGGGATCTTTGCGGCGGAGTTTTTAAGCTCCGGGTAGCGGTTGTAGAAACTGTTGGTTATGGCCAGCGGCACATAGCGGTTAAGCAGCTGCTCCGTGCATTCATAAGGGTAACGCACCAGAAAAGGCAGGCTGTTGAGGACCGAAAGTATAAGCTGCGGCTGCACTTCCAGATGCATGGATTCCATAAGCCGGCTGCCGTCGGGTTCCGCGAGTTCGTCCAGTTTCAGCTCTTTTGAGACCTTGCCGTCAAGCATGGCGGTCAGCGCGGCTATCAGGCGCTCTCTTGAGGGAAGCACGGGCAGGTCGTTTTCCTGCGCGTCAGACAGTCTGCCCGCGCGCGCTATGGCGCGCACTTTATAGGCGCCGGTTTCAAGCGGGGCCGTGATGTCCCAGTACACGGGCGTGGTGCCGCGCGCTTTTACCGTGAATGGTTTTGAAAGCTGCGTCAGCGCGAAACTGCTTTCGGCCGGAGCCCCGCCCCTGGATATTGAAATAGCGGCCTCCCCGGAAAGCTCCGCGTCGGTTTCGTTGTTTATCACCGCCGTAAGAACGGACCTGTCGCCCTCCCTGAAGAACCGCGGCATATCCAGCCTGACCATAAGGTCTTTCTTCGTAACCGTTAAAGCCTCCGCTTTACCGCGCTTAACGTCTTTAGTTATCAGGTAGGAACTCACCTTCCAGCTTGTAAGCCGCTCGGGTATGGTGAACAGGAACCTGCCTATCCCTTTCAACACCTTAAGCTGGGGGTTGAAATAAGCCGTCTCTGAAAAATCCTTCCGCACCCGCGCGGGCGCGGGCTCTTCGCGCGGCGAGGCGGGCGCCGCCGCTAAATTTGCGTCCTTCTTTTTTTCCATGGCCATCGCCTGCGGGGCCGCTGCCCTGGCGGCAAAGCCGCCCGAAGCGGAGGCTCCCGCAAGGCTCGGCATCATCTCCTCCCGGTCGTATTCCTCCATCGCGCCCACGCTCTTCATCATCCCGAACCTTCCGCCGGAAAAACGCACCCTTGAGGAATTTATCCTGAAAGCGGCCAGGCGTTTTTCCGCCGCGAACTTATGGAACAGATCGAACATGCGCCGGATAAGGCCGGTGTTTATAGGCATTGAGATGGCGTAAGGGGAGAACAGCGAACCCCGCCCGTCCGAGGAGGCTCGGCGCTGGCCGTAAAGCCCTTCCCCCCAGAAACCGGCGTCCTTGCGGTAATATTCAAGCGAGCGGTCAAAGATGCGCACTGTGCCCTCGCCGCTCACCGGCTTTCCCAGGTGGTCCTTCGCCTTAAGCGCCCACCTGGCCTTCTGACCCGGCAGCAGGGTTTTGTCGTAATCAAGCGAAAGCGACAATTCCCGGTCGCTCATGGGCACTTCTGCCTCGGCCATGGCGGAATACACTTTAAAACCGCCGGCGCCGAACCAGCGCAGGCCGAAGCCGCCGCGATGCCGGGGCCCGACTTTTATTTCAACCAGCGACAGGCCCCCTTGGGATATGGTTTTTTTATCCAGCAGAAAATTACCCGCCAGCGTTTCCAGATATTTCACGCCTTTAAGGGCCGACGCGCCTATAAGCGCCCTGGCGGTTTCCCCGGGCTGATAAGAAGAATGTTCCAGCAGCGCCACCGCCGGGAGGCTGAGCCCCGACCTTTTTGCCGCCGGGTCCGCGGAAACAAGTATTATCCACGATTCACACTCTCCGCCCCACGGATCTTTGGCTTTCAGCCGTAATCTGTAAACCCCTTCGGGCAGCGCTTTCAGCTTTATCGTGGACTGCGCGTTCTTGACGAAGTCAACGCCGCCTTCGGCGGCAAGTTTCCCGTCCGGCGCCTTGGCGAACGCCTGCTCCAGCGACGGGTTATGCCCGAAGGAGCCCCACGCGCCGTCCCCGCCGGTGAATTCCGGCGCCTTCTCAATTTTGAAAACCTGGTAAGAGCCGGAGCCCGCGGCCTGGGCGTCGTTCAAATTCATAAGGCGGACCTTTACCGCGGCCGGCCTGTCGCTTGTAAAGAAACCCGCTGCCGGAGAGATATCAAACATGTACGCTTTTGAGCCGGCGTTGTAGGAACGCGCATCGGCGATGGTGCGCCCGCCCGCGTCGCGCGCCTCAGCTTCAACCCTGAACGAGGAGGGATAAGCCCCGTAATCCGCGCTTTCGGGCGTTGGCGTGAAATTTATGGAGAATTTCCCCTTATCGTCGGTGCGGGTCTCTCCCGAAGCCGTTTCAGCCGGGCCGGAAGCGCCGTAGAACCAGCCCCACCACCAAGCGTACCAGGGAATATAGCGCGACCGCGTCACG
>Ga0209211_10012793_pt1 | contig 10502 bp, 7 predicted proteins | sample RifGroA2_FD_183992 | JGI IMG/M metagenome (GOLD analysis project Ga0209211, IMG submission 183992) | Groundwater microbial communities from Rifle, Colorado, USA - Groundwater A2 (SPAdes) (version 2) | ecosystem: Environmental > Aquatic > Deep subsurface > Groundwater | place: Rifle, Colorado...
CAAGATAAGAGGCAGGGTAGCAACTTCGGCGGCAAGGGTGGCGATGAGCACTTCGCCGATAAATGGAATGGTTGCTATTTTTCCTAATTTATTTTTTAAGAATGGACTAATATATACCAGGCCGGCTGTGGCGATAAATGATAATTGAAAACCGATATCCCAAACTAAAATGTAAGGGTTAAGGGCGACCATACTGGTGGCCGCGACAACAAGGCTGGTGCCAATCGATGATGGCCGGCCGATGTATTCGCCGACCAAAACAATACCGCCCATAAACGCGGCGCGTACCACAGAAGCCGAAGCGCCGGTGAATAAAGTAAAAGAAGCCAACGCACCGAGCGTGACCCAAAAAGATTGGCGCCGCCATAAACCGACAAACAAGAGCAGAAGTAAAAATAATTTTGTGACCACTGAAATATTATAGCCGGACACGGCGACAATGTGGGCAATACCGGTCTTCGCGAAAGCATCTTTTATATCCGGCGGCAAGCCGCTGCGACTACCATATAAAATGCCGGCCATAAAACTGCTTTCCGGCTCTGGCCATAAAAGATTGACGCGGTCGGCCACCAGGTCTTTGAATTTATAAATATAACCGACCCCGGAATCTTGTTGTCCTATTTTTTGTAATGATTTTGGAAATTGGCAAGTGATAAAGATTCCGTCTTTGGCCAGGTATTTGTCGTAATAAAAATTTTGGTCCGGGCCGCTGGCGGGCCGACGGAGGCGGCATTCAAAGCGTAGTCGATCGCCATAGTTATAGGCCGGATAATTTTTAGTCATCAATAATATTTTTCCGACAACAGTTTCTTTGCCTTCAATTTTGTCGACGTTGATACTATAGCGGGTATTGCGGATCTGTCGGTCGGGCTCGCGAACAATCAATCCTTCGGCAACGACGACTCGGTTATCGAAAAAACAAATGTTCGTTAGGTGTGTACAGTCTGGTTCGGCCAGCGTCATTCTTATTAAACCAAACAAACAGCTCATAACCAGACACGCCACCACCCGGCGATGCAATTTTCTCCAAAAACAATAGACAACTAAAAAACTTAGACCAAGTAGTACGCTGTAAACCGAAACAGAAAAGGATTGTGCGGCAACGCCAATTAAAAAAGAACAACAAAAAAGCAAAAATAATTTGCTTTTGGATAAAGCTTTTTGTAGTGCCCCCTCCTTCATATTTTCTTAGACCACGATGCTGACGAGTTTACCTTTTATATAGATGATCTTTTTTGGTTCCTTACCTTCCAGCCACTTTTGTACTTTTTCATTGGCTAGGACTATGTCTCGAACTTTGCCTTCGGTGATTTCAGTATCTACTTCAACCGTGTCGCGTACTTTACCGTTGATTTGCACAGCTAGCGTGACAGTAGCGGTTTTGGCAAGCGCGGCATCATACTTTGGCCAGGCGCTATAGGCTAAATCTTGGCCGTGGCCATATTTTTCCCAAAGCTCTTCCGCAATATGCGGCGCGAACGGTGAAAGAAGCTGCACCAATGTAGAAAATGTTTGTTTGGAAATTTTTTCGAGCTTGGAAAGTTCGTTTACCAGTTCCATCATCTTAGCGATCGCGGTATTGAAACGCATAGCTTCAATATCTTCAGTCACTTTTTTGATCGTTTGATGCAGCTGGCTGATAATTTCCGGAGAGTCCTTACTGTCGCTAATTTTTTCTTGTAAGTTCCAAACGCGATCTAAGAAGCGGCGTACGCCAACGAGTCCGTTCGTATCCCACATGACGGCCTGATCAAACGGTCCCATGAACATAATATATATACGGAAAGCATCGGTACCGAATTGTTCCACCATTTCGTCGGGATTAATAACGTTGCCGCGCGACTTGCTCATTTTTTCGCCATCGGGTCCAAGGATCATGCCGTGGCTGGTGCGTTTCTGGTATGGCTCACGCGTTGGCACGACTCCGATGTCATACAAAAATTGGTTCCAAAAACGAGAATATAGTAAATGAAGCACGGTGTGTTCCATACCGCCGTTGTACCAGTCGACCGCCATCCAATAAGCTAGTTTTTTCTGATCGGCCAGGGCTTTATCGTTGCGCGGATCGGTATAGCGCAAGAAATACCAGCTCGACCCGGCCCAATTGGGCATGGTGTCGGTTTCGCGGCGAGCTGGCCCGCCACAGCGTGGGCATTTCGTTTTTACCCATTTTTCGATCGAAGCTAACGGCGACTCACCCGTGTCAGTTGGTTCGTATTTTTTTACTTTCGGTAGCTTAAGCGGCAGTTCGCTTTCGGGCAACGGTACCCAACCGGTGTTTTTACTTTGTAAAATATTTTCAAACAAAACCGGTATTTCAGCCTGTGTAAAATGTTCATAATTATGTAATTCTTGGATGCGCCACCTAGCAGGGAAAACTTCGTGGCCCACATAGGGGACGCTTGGATCATTATCGGAAAATATAACATCGCTACTTATAATATTTTCTTCAATCTTTTTCCAATTAAGTGGAGCGTTCCAAAATGCTTTGGCCGAAAAATAATCTTTTTCTGGCCTTTTATCTTTCTTATCCTGGAGTTCGGAATCAGTTACCTGTTTAATCACAGGTGCGACTAAATAAACATGACCGATCTTTTTATTGATGCGTTCTAAAATATGAAGCGCAGCTTTGCCGCCTAGACTGTGCCCAACAATGATATCGTCTTCGCCTAATTTTTCTACATAGGGAGCAAGCTCGTCCATCCATTTTTCAAGGATGGGGTGATCGGTTGTCGACATGGTTGGCGCAAATACTTCAAAACCTTGTTTTTCCAACTGCTGTTTCATCCAGGGCAACCAATTTTTGTCTCCTCGTCCAGTAAAACCATGAATAAGTAAAACTTTTTGTTTGATATTTTTACAATGCTCGCAAAAAACCAGCGGGATTGGTTCACCCCAATAGCGTTGACGAGAAAAAACCCAATCACGCAGTTTATAATTCGTTTTCATCCGACCCCCGACCGCTTCGATAATTTTCTTTTTTGCTTCAGCCGATGTTAGTCCGGAATATTTTCCGGAGTTAATCAAAATACCCTCACCCTCATACGCGGTTTCGCCGCGAAGCTGGATAATTTCATCTTTGTCCCAATGTTTAACAATGCCTTGCACCACGACGCGCGGCGCGTCTTTTTTGTCCGAGCGAGTGGGATGGTCTACGTCTATGATATGCGGCTCGATCACTTGCTTGATGGGTAAATTAAATTTTTTCGCGAAATCAAAATCACGCTGGTCGTGCGCCGGCACGCCCATTATCGCGCCCGTACCAACATTTCCTAAAACATAATTGGTAATCCAAACTGGGATCTCTTCCTTTGTGGCGGGGTTCACGGCTTTGATACCGGCATCAATACCGGTTTTGGCTTGCTCTTCGCGCGTGGCCGCCGCCCGATCCTGAAGTGCTTGGGCAACATATTTTTTTACCGCCGGTGACGCTTGCCAACCAACACCCAACCACGTCTGAGCAAGTTCCGGTGAAATCGCCAAAAAGGTCGCGCCAAAAATCGTATCGGGACGAGTGGTAAATATTTTTGCTTTGTGTTTACCGTCCGCTTGGCCGGGAACAAATCGCAGTGAAAAATCTATTTCCGCGCCTTCGCTTTTACCAATCCAATTTTCCTGCTGCACGCGGGCGGGAGTGATATAATCGACTTCTTTCAAACCTTCCAGAAGTTTGTCGGCGTATTTGGTGATAGCGAGCATCCACTGTTCTTTGTTGCGCTGTTCAACCGGCGTGCCGCATCGTTCGCAACAGCCGCCAACGACCTCTTCGTTCGCGAGGCCGATTTTATCTTTCGGACACCAATTAATCGGCTGGTTTTTCTTGTACGCTAACCCATGTTTAAAAAATTGCAAAAAAATCCATTGCGTCCATTTATAATATTTAGGATCGGTTGTATCAACAGCCCGTGACCAATCGAAGCTATAGCCGAGTAATTTGAATTGGCGCGTAAAAGTAGCGATGTTTTCTTTGGTCGCTTCGGCGGGAGGCCGGCCGGTCTTGATGGCGTAATTTTCGGTGGGCAGGCCAAAAGCGTCGAACCCGATCGGATACAAAACATTATAACCATCCATACGCCGTTTGCGCGCGACCACGTCCATAGCCGTGAACGGCCGCGGGTGCCCGACATGAAGACCGGCCCCGGACGGATAAGGAAATTCGACAAGCGAGTAAAACTTCTTTTTCTTGGGGTCTTCCTTAACGACAAAAGTTTTTTTGATGTCCCATTGTTTTTGCCATTTTTTCTCAATTTCTTTGGGATTATACTTTTTCATAGGCACAGTCACTTTGAACATTCTCAATACTACTTGAAATGGGTTAAAAAATCAACGTTGGCAAACTGGACAATAATGGGTGCCGCGGCCGGCAAGTGTTTTCTTATGGATAAGCGATTTTTTGCAGGTCTTACATTTCAGGCCATCGCGATTATACACTTTTAGGAAACTAACGAAATTGCCTTTTTTCCCTTCGCCATCAAGGTAGTTATTAAAGGTGGTGCCACGATACCGCACGGCTTTGGTTAAAATCTTTTTAGTGGCATTATAGAACTTCTTGGTTTCTGCTTCAGTTAAGGTGTTGGCACGACGATTGGGGAGGACTCGAGCCTCGTGGCAAATTTCATCGGCGTAGATATTGCCGATGCCGGCAAAGTAGGCCTGGTTTAAAAGGAGTGCTTTGAGAATAGTTTTTTTTTGGTTTAATACTTCAGAAAATTTCTGATACGTGAATGATGACGTCAATGGCTCGATCCCATACGTGGCCGCAATTTTTTCTTTTTCCGCGGCCGTTACCAAGCGGGCGTAGCCAAAACGACGCATATCGTTGAAATACAAAATGCCGCCGTCTTTAAACGTGATAATAATTTGCGTGTGTTTATCGGGCAGCTGCGTATTGAGCGCAGGAAAACTATGTCCGCCGGCAATAATTTTATTATGCTTGATATAAATGAGCTGTCCGGTCATTTTGAGATGGATTAATAGATAGCGTTCCCCCACTTTGAGCATGAGTAATTTGCCGACACGTTCGACTTCGCTGAACATTTTGCCCGTCAAATTTTTTGGTAATGAAAAAGTCGAGCTGCGGACAGCTTTTTCTCGCAAGACTTTCACCTGAACAATTTTTGTATTCAAGATTTTCTGGCGAAGGTCTTGGCGGATTGTTTCCACTTCCGGAAGTTCGGGCATACGTTAAATAAAAAAGGCACACCTGAACGTGTGCCTCCGCTCTTTATAAATGCTTATTGATCATTTCAAGCATTTTTTCTTTTTGGACCCCGCCGACTATTTGTTCAACCATTTCGCCGTTTTTAAAGAGAATGAAAGTCGGGATGCTCATAATGTTAAACACGCCCGGCGTAGTTGGGTTTTCGTCCACATTCATTTTGCCGATTTTCACTTTTCCTTCCAGCTCTTTGGCTAAATCGTCGACAATCGGGCCGGTCATGCGGCAAGGACCGCACCAAGGAGCCCAAAAATCCACAAACGCCAGAACGTCCGACTGCTTAACTTCTTTCTCGAAGTTTGCGTCTGTAAAAGTAAGTGCCATACGCTTTTAATTAAAAATTATTGTGAAACTAATTTTTTGATTTTGCGCTCTTCTTTGTAGGCTTCAAGCACATCTTCTTTTTCGAGCTTCATCTTTCCTTCAAACTGCAGGCCGCATTCATTGCCCTGGGGAATTTCATTCATGCTTTGTTTGCCGGATTGCAATTGAGAAATTTTACCAAGACCAATAATTTCGCCCGCTCGTTTAACGCGCGCTTTACAGCCTTTGATTAATTTGCCGGATTCGACACGGCCGCCGACTATCATCATATTTTTTTCGGTGCGGAAAACCGCGACAACTTTAAAGATGCCGAGCTCCGTGGTCACCACCTCGGTAGACAATAATTTTTCCAATTCATCTTTCACTTTGTCGAGCAGGTCGTAAATGACATCGTATTGCAAAAATTGTACGCCGGATGATTGTAAAATCTCGAGAGATTGGGGCGTGGTTCCGACATTAAATCCAAACAACATGCCTTGGGCTGTCTGGGCGCGCGTCACATCATCGGCGGTAATATTTCCCAAGCCCTTACCGATGATTTTTATTCCGACTTCTTCGTACTTCATGTTTTCAAGCGAACCGATAATCGCTTCGAGCGAACCTAAAGTGTCGGCTTTAATGACGATGTTGAGCGATTTCTTTTTGGTGTCCTCGTCTTCATCTTCAGCTTTGGTGATAGTGACTTTTTCCGCGCCGGTCTGAGCCGATTTCTTGTTACGCACGTCAACCTGTTCGGATACACCGGCTTTGCCGACATCAAGCACGTCACCGACCTGTGGCGCGATCTTGAAACCCAAGATGCGGGCGGGCGTACTTGGCGGAGCCAAATCGATAAGTTCACCGCGATGATTTTTTAGCGCGCGAACCTTGCCATATATTTCACCGTTAATGACTAATGGATCATTAATACGAAGCGTGCCCGTCTGCACCAAAATAGTCGCGACTGGTCCGGCACCCTTGTCAACATGCGCTTCAATAACCGTACCGGCGGCGGCGCGGGCGGCATTGGCTTTGATTTCATCGGCATGCACTTCGGCTAACAATAAAATCGTATCCAGCAGACTGCTGATATTTTTATTTTCTTTGGCGGAAATTTCGACGACTGGCACATCGCCGCCCCATTCTTCGGGCAGGACATTATATTTTCCTAAATCGGTGCGAACGCGCTGCGGGTCGGCGCCTGGTTTATCGATCTTGTTGATAGCGACGATAAACGGCAACTTTGCCGCTTTGATAATATTAATTGCTTCCACAGTTTGCGGCTTCACGCTGTCATCGGCGGCGACAACAAGAATAGCAATGTCGGCAACTTTGGCGCCGCGACTACGCATGACGGTAAAGGCTTCGTGGCCGGGGGTATCAATAAAAGTGAGCGGAGATTTTTCTTTGGATTTTGGATTGGTCCAAATAACCTGGTAGGCACCGATGTGCTGCGTAATGCCGCCAGCTTCACCGCCCATGACGTCGGTATGGCGGATAGCGTCGAGCAGACGAGTCTTGCCGTGGTCAACGTGGCCCATCACAACCACAACCGGCGGACGATGGACACCCGCTTCGCTGAGCGCGGCTTCCAAACTTTCCACATGTTTTGTTTCAGTGACTTGCTCATTGGCTTTTTCTTCTTCCACCGTGAAACCGAGTTCCTGCGCGATAATCATGGCCGTATCATGGTCGATGTTTTCATTTTGGGCGGCGAGGATGCCGTTTTTCATCAATTCAACAATAACTTTGTTCACCGGCAGCTGCAATCGTTCGGAAAATTCGCGTACGGTCAAAACCCGGGGCAGCTTAACTTTTGCTCCGGTAGTGCGGCGCATTTCTTTTTCTAATTCTTTTTGTTTATCTTTTTCTTCTTGTTCGCGGCGCTCCATCATGAACTTGATGCGTTTCCAATCGCGTTGAATTTGTTGCGCCACCCGATCGTCGATCTTTACGGCTCTGGCGCCAATGTCAAAACCAAATTCGGGAAGAATTTGCAGTAATTTAGCGGGATGGATTTTCAGCTGACGGGCCAATTCAGAGACATTCATGCGATTACTTTTACGTTAAAGTTTAGCTAGTATATATAAAAAGAAGAGAAAAGTCAATATTTTTGGCTCTTTACAGTCGCACGCTTTTCGCTTTCCTTGGCCGCAAGGCCTCGGGTAAACGGACGCGATCGCCGAAACGGCTCGAAGTATGCTATGGTATGACCTATGAATGATGTCTTTGAACTTCCAGAAAACTACTTCCTTATTAACAAACCGGCCGGCTGGACGAGTTTTGATGTAATTGGGTTTATTCGCACAAATATTCGAAAGGCATGGCCTGATCTGAAAAACATTAAAGTAGGTCATGCCGGCACGCTCGACCCGTTCGCGACGGGTTTGCTTATTGTCGGTCTTGGTCGTGAAGCGACCCGCGGGCTCGACCAATTCAAAAACTTACCGAAAACCTACGTTGCGACGCTGCACCTTGGGGCAGTTTCCGACACACAGGATTCTACGGGAATAATTACCAAAATGAGCGATGTTGAGCCTCCGGAAAAAACTATTTTAGATGTCTTACCAAAATTTCAAGGCGAACAGCGACAGCTCCCACCGATGTTTTCGGCCAAAAAAATTGCTGGCCAGCGTTTGTATAAACTGGCGCGGCAGGGAAAAGAAGTCGAACGAGAGCCGACGACGATTACCATTTACAGCCTTAAACTTCTCTCGTATAAATATCCAAACTTAACACTCGAAATACGGTGCTCTGCCGGCACCTACATTCGGACCGTGGCCCATGATATCGGACAAGCGCTCGGAACCGGGGCCTATTGCGATCGTTTGGAGAGAACCGTCATTGGAGAATATTACGTAACCGACGCCTTGGCTCCCGAAGCCGCCTTGACCAAAATCCTACAAGACTTTAGTATAAGGAAAACATAAATCTATTACCTATGAAAAAAGATGCCATCTTGGATCCGTGGATTATAGATGAAATTAGGCGTCGCGAGGAGGAAAAACGTCGTCGAGAAAATGATCAACCGACGATTGATCTTCCGCTTGATGAACCTCTGCCGAAAGATAAGTGGGACAGGGACAAAGACAATCATAAGGATAACGATGAAGATAGAGATCGAGGAGTCATAATCATTGAAACGGCCAAAAAACAAGAATAATCAGCCGACGTTGACAAAAACCGCTCTTTATTATATAGTAGCGCTGTTAACTCTTAAACGATTGTGACGGACATTAGAGCTGTCGCAGCTGTAGAACTCCGGTTGTTACGCTTGTTCTAGCTAAATTTTGACTAAGTATGTCTTCAAAACAACGTCTGTCAGCGGAAATTTCCCTTCCAGAAACCAAATAAATTGGTGTTGTTTTGTTACTTCTACATTCTGCACAGCCTTACCTAATACACGGGTAAGTGTTTCTTATGTCCTCAGCAATTGAGGATTTTATTTATTATGGAAAAGTATCTTATTGCCAGTCTGCTCATCGCGGCAGCCGGCTTAGTCGGTATCGCCGTTGGTTATTTTTTGCGTAAAAAAATCGCTCGAAGCCAAAGCGGAGAAAATTTTGACCGAGGCCAAAACCAAACAACAAGGTTTTATCTTGGAAGCCAAAGAAAAAGCGGTGCAGCTTTTGGATGAGGCTAAGCGCGACGAACAACGTATGCGCTCGGATATCCACAATGAAAAACAGCGCCTCGAAAAACGCGAGAACATGTTTGACCAAAAATTGTTGGAATTCCAAGACCAACAAACTAAATTGGTCGAAAAAGTGGAACGTGTCAAACAGGTAAAACAAGAAATCGACCAAGTCAAAGAGCAACAGATTGCCCGACTGCAGGAAGTATCCGGTTTGTCTAAAGAAGCGGCACAGGAATTACTTTTGAAGCGCGTGGAAGAACAAACCAAAACCGATTTACTCGGCCGCGTTATGAAACTCGAACGCGAGTCCTCGGAATATTTTGAAGAAAAAGCCAAAGAAATCATTGTCTCGACCATGCACCGCTGCGCGGTGTCGCATGCCGCTGAAAATACTTCATCCATCGTCAATATTCCAAGCGAAGAAATGAAGGGCCGTATTATTGGTAAAGAAGGCCGCAACATCAAGACGATTGAAAAATTAACGGGCTGCGAAATTGTCATCGACGATACGCCTGATTCGATTGTTATTTCCGGCTTTTCGACTATCCGCCGCCAGGTCGCTAAAATGGCGATTGAAAAATTGATCGTGGATGGCCGCATCCAGCCGGCCCGCATTGAAGAATTTGTTGAAAAAGCTAAACAAGAATTGTCTCTCGATATTAAAAAAGCCGGCGAAGAAGCCCTTTATAAGATGGGTATTACCGGCATTGATCCGAAATTGGTCAATATCGTCGGGCGTTTGAAGTACCGCACGAGTTATGGCCAGAACGTGCTTAACCATTGTATGGAAGTGGGTTACTTGGCCGGCATGATGGCCGCCGAACTCGGCATGGATGCCACGCTCGCGAAAAAATGCGGTTTCTTCCATGACATCGGCAAATCGGTGGATCACGAAACGCAAGGATCACATCCGGAAATCGGCCACATGATTTTGAAGAAATTCAACATGGATGAGGATATCTGCCAGGCCGCCCTGACGCATCATAATGATATTCCTTATAATGCATTTTCTTCAGTCACTAAAGCAGCTGACGCTGTTTCGGCCGGTCGCATTGGCGCTCGCCGCGACAGTTATGAACAATATATCACGCGCTTGGAAGATCTGGAGAAGACTGCTTCCGCCTTTACCGGTATTGATAAGGTCTATGCGATTCAGGCTGGCCGTGAAGTACGCGTATTCGTGAAGCCAGGCGAAATTGATGATTATGCCGCGCATCAGCTAGCTAAAGATATCGCTCATAAAATTGAACAGGAGCTTAAATACCCTGGCGAAATTCGCGTTTCCGTCATTCGCGAGACCCGCGTCGTCGAGTACGCTAAATAAGCCAATTCATAAAATGTAAA
>Ga0209211_10012794_pt1 | contig 10502 bp, 8 predicted proteins | sample RifGroA2_FD_183992 | JGI IMG/M metagenome (GOLD analysis project Ga0209211, IMG submission 183992) | Groundwater microbial communities from Rifle, Colorado, USA - Groundwater A2 (SPAdes) (version 2) | ecosystem: Environmental > Aquatic > Deep subsurface > Groundwater | place: Rifle, Colorado...
ATCGCCTGCATGTGCGTGATTTGCCGTGGCGCCTGCCTGCCGGCAGGCAGGGCAACCCCAACCCCTATCGGATTTTAGTATCAGAGATCATGCTCCAGCAGACGCAAGTTGACCGCGTGGTCCCTAAATATACGGAGTTTATTCGTGCATTTCCCACAATACGTTCGCTTGCACACGCGCCACTTAAAGATGTGCTTAGAGTGTGGCAAGGCCTTGGATACAATCGCCGCGCTAAGATGCTTCAGGAGACGGCTAAAGAAATAGTCAAAAATCACGGCGGGAGAATCCCGAAGAATCCAGAGACGCTTCAGTCGTTGCCAGGCATCGGGCCGTACACTGCCCGCGCAATTTGCGTATTTGCATACAATATCCCGTCGGTCTGCATCGAGACCAACATTCGTTCCGTCTACCTGCATTTCTTTTTTAAAGAGAGGAGCAACGTCTCGGATACAGAGCTGATCCCGCTCATTGAAAAGACGCTTTCCTATGAAAACCCGCGGGAGTGGTACGCGGCGCTCATGGATTACGGCTCTGTGCTCAAGAAAGAAAATCAAAATCCCTCGCGTAAGAGTACGCATCACGTCCGGCAAGCTCCCTTCAAGGGATCAACTCGGGAAATACGCGGTGCGATTGTGAAAGTGCTTGTCAAAAACACGCGCGTCACTATGCGCGATATCGTGCACTCACTCGCTTCCTTTGAGAAAAGAGAGATCAGTGCGCAGATTGACCGCCTCTGCGAAGAAGGGCTTGTGCGCAAGAGGGGAGGCACACTCCACATTGCGTAAGCATGAGTTTTAGCTAGCGCGTATCGTTGATTCGTGATGCGACAGTGATGCCAAGCAGAAGGAAGATACCGAGCACGAGGAATAGGAAGCGTAGGTCAATGAAAAGGAGAGAGACACTGCCGATGGTAGGCCCAATGATGTCGGAAAACGGACGCGTTGCGCGAAACATACTAATTTGCGCCGTATCTTTTCCGTTGACGTGTTTGAAGAAGTAACTTTCGGTCGCGATTTCAATAGCGGAGGCGCCGGTGCGCGTCACAAACAACAGCCCTGCCCACACCGCAAGGCTTGCAGAGGTAATAAACGAAAGGGAAGCCGTTGATGCCGCAAGAATAATAAACCCAACAATGAGGATTTCTTTTTCACCAAGATACCGATCCGCAATTTTCCCCAGCGGGAACTCAAAGAGCGCAAACGGCAGGAGCATGATCGAAAACATAATGCCGAGCTCGGAAAGCGAGAACCCTATCGTCCTGTACAGGTAGAGTGGCATATAGATCGCCATGATGGAGAAAAAAATGCGCATGAAAAGGTGTGCCAAATAAATGTTCCTGATATCAGGCACTCTTTGCATCGTACGCAGGGCGTCCATGATGCGGGGCCTTCGGTACGGGGGGTCGGTGAAGTCCTTGAAACGCCACGCAATAATTATGAAAAACGGCACCAGGATTCCGGCTGCAATGAGATACAGAAATTCAAAGGAGCTTCTCTCAAGAAAGAATCCTGCGATGAGCGGCGCACCGACAAGCGCGATGTTGGTCGTCGTGAGAAACGCGCCGCGGATGCTTCCGGTTGCTCCTTCGTCTTTAATGGTGCTCTCGAGGAAGATGTCGGCACAAAGGATTATGAGTGAAGAGAGCGAGAGGTACAGAATAAACGCAACAACGATAGGGAGGAGGGAAGAAGCAAGCGCAAGCGTGAGAAATACCAGAAGCTCAATTGCAATAAGGGCGAGCATGACGCGGTAGTTTCCGAAGCGTCGAAGGAGAGACGAGAGAGTGAACATTCCTAAGAGCGTGGCAAGAGACCCTGCGATGTACAGGAAGCCCACGGATCCTTCCAGAATGCCGCGGGTTCCCAAAAAGTTTGAATTGTAGAAGATGGTGAAGAAGAAGTGGAATGAGAAAAGGAAATTTGCCAGATAGAGCATACCAAAGCTCATGCTTCGGATATGCTTTTTTATAAGGATTCCATCCATCCCGTACGAAATAGTCCCGAACGAAGCAGGAAATGCTCGTCATTTCCGTCAGGACTATAATTTATATGCTGATAATGATTGCTCGGCATGGTATTTCGATACATCTCAAAACATAATGAGTCTCGTACGGGACGCGATTTCGTACGGGATCCATCCCAACTATTATACGCCGAGAAGCACTGGAATGACGATAGGATGTTTGTTTGTTTTTTGGAAGAGGAATGCGCTCACCGTATCGGTCACCTGATTCTTGACGTAGTCGAAGTTGATCGGGTGCATGCCTTCGGTCGAGCTCTCAACACTCTTCTTAATGATGAGCCGCGTTTGCTGGAGAAGCTCCTGGGACTCGCGCAGGTACACGAAGCCGCGCGAGATAATGTCGGGGGACTTGCGAAGCTTACCGGTCTTGAGGTTAATGGTTGCGATAACGACGAACATGCCGTCTTGCGCCAAGCTCTTACGATCACGAATCACGACGTCCTGTATGTCGCCAATTGAGAACCCGTCAACCATCATGGGGCCGGATGGGGCAGTCGCCTTTTGAATGACCAACTTCTCTCCTCCAATGATGTCAATAATCATGCCGTTATCCGGCACAATCACGTTCTTCTCGGGGATGCCCGCCTCGATGACCGCATTTGCGTGACAGCGAAGCATTGAATGATAACCGTACGCGGGCATGAAGAACTTCGCACCGATCTTTTTATTGATCCACACAAGCTCTCCTGTGTTGCCGTGTCCGGTGGAGTGCACGTCTGATGCTCGATAGTGAATAATCTTGCCGGCGTGCCGGTACAGGTTGTCTTTCAATCGCTGAACCGATATTTCATTTCCGGGAATCACAGACGAGGAGAGCACGATGGTGTCACGACGGGTCATCTTGATGAACTTGTGCTTGCCGGTTGCGATTCGCATGAGTGCCGCGAATTCTTCGCCTTGGGCGCCGGTTGCAAGAATGACAATGCGGTCTATGGGATAGTTCTCCATCTCCTGCACGGGGATAATCGTTCCTTTTTTCGGCTTCAATCGTCCCGCTTTCTCTGCGATTTCAAGATTTGTCTTAATACTGCGCCCTTCGGTGACCACTTTCTTCCCGAGTTTTTCGCACACCTCAATGATTTTGATCATGCGCTCGAACTGGGAGGCAAACGTTCCGATGATAAGACGTCCTTCTGCTTTCTTAATGATGTCTTCAAGCGTCTCGTAGACAACTTGCTCGGGGATAGAAAACCCGCTCTTCTCGGCATTCGTTGAATCCCCGATAAAGATAATATTTTTCTCTTTTCCGATTTTTGAATAATTTTTTTCTTCGCGCTCGGTAGGGACTCCGTCTTTGTGGTCGAGCTTCAAGTCTCCCGACAAGACGACGTTACCGTACTTGGTTTGAATAATCATCCCTGTAGAATCGGGGATGGAGTGCGTTACGGGGAATGTTTTGACACGGAGTTTCCCGAGAGTAATCGTTGAATCCGGCTCGAGCACCTTCACTTCGGAGTGTTTAATCTGTGGAAATTCCTCCGCACGCTTCTTAATCATAATCGCCGTCAATTCTCCCGTGTAGATAGGAGGGTTGCCGATTCGATCCATGATGTAGGGGATGCCCCCGATGTGGTCGAGGTGTCCGTGTGTAATCAAAACGGCGCGGATTTTGTCCTGATGCTCTTCGAGGTAGCGGATATTGGGGAGCACGTAGTCAACGCCCGGCGCTTCTTCGGAGACAAACTGGAATCCGGCGTCAACGACGACGATGTCTTCCTCGGTCTCGACGACGGTCATGTTTCGTCCGACTTCTTCAACGCCGCCGAGCGGAATAATGCGCACGCCGTCTTTAATCGGTGGGATTGGTTCGCGCTTCTCCTCTTTACTGTCGCCAGTGCGCGTGAAAGCAGTCGTCGTGGAGCGCCTCTGTGGGGGACGCTGTGATCGCGGACCAGATTTTTGGCCTCCCTTTCGCGCGACATGTGAGCTCGGGCGTCTTGTGGCGCTTGAATCACTTCTTTTCCCGCCGCCAAAGCGCGAATGTGATCCGGATGGTCTTCGTGGTGTCATTTCTGTTAAATAATAATTAATTGATTAATAAAATAGTTTCTCGTTAGATATCGGATTGATGCGCCGCTACTCCCTACTTCGAAAGGAAACTCCACACTCTGTCTGTCTTGATGTACCACTCGTGGACATTGAGGTATCGGTCTCCTGACGTGGTGAAGGAACCGAGTCGCACTCCATTCACCTTATTGGGCAGGACATACAAGAAATCGGGAGAGTACAGAAAGATTGCAGGAGTGTCTTTTTTCACTTCTTTTTCAAAATCGCGATACAGCAAGGCGCGTTTTTCCGGATCAAGCTCCGTGCGGCCCTTTTCGAGAAGTTTATCTGCGGTGATGTTGGCATAGAGCGCAATGTTGAGGCCGGGGTCGTTTCGCTGGGACGAATGCCAGAATGCGAAGAGATCAAGCTCGCGGCCGACAATCTCTCCGAAGAGAAGTGCGTCGTATTCCCGCGGGCGTATGATGTTTTGGTTGAGATTCCCCGGCTCAAACACTTTCACGTCAACCTTTGCGCCTAGTTTTTCCCACGTCGTCTTGAGGATCTCCGCAGTTGCTTTCAGTTCTGCGATATTGGATGTGGCGAGCGAGAATTGGAGCTTACCTTTTTTCGGATGCGTCCACACCCCTTCTTCTTCGTTAAATTTCCATCCGCCCTGTTCAAGTAGCGCTCGTGCCTCAACGATCCGTGTTTCGCTATCAGTCTCTGTTGAAGAGGCGAGTGCCGCGTTTTCTACATCAATGCTTTCTGGCGGGAGGGGGCTGTCTATTGCGGTTCCATAGTTGGCAAGAATCTGCTCGACGATCTGTTCTTTGTCGAGCGCACGGTTGAGAGCTGCGCGCACTTCGCTGTGCGAAAAGATTTGTGCCACGTTTTGGTTGAAAAAGACCGCAAAGATACGCGGGAGTGGCGTTTGCTCGATTCGCACCTGCTTCAATTGCGAGATTTTTTCCGGAGAGACGCCCCCCATCGCCTCGACATCTCCTTTTTGGTAGGCCAAGATGAGCGCTTCTTCACTTGGGTAGAAGCGGAAGGCGAGTGTATCAATGTAGGAACGACCGAGAGCGTAATCATTAAAAGCAGAGAGGACGTATCCTTGAGGGATTCCGGAGGAGTTTCTCTCAACTTTCTTTATTTTGTACGGGCCAGATCCGACGGGGGAAACATTCAGCTCGCTGAAGGGGAACTGTTCCGCATCAACTCCTTGCCAGAGATGTTTGGGCAAGATGCCTAATGTTGCATTCTCCAAAAACGGCGCATATGGGCGTGGCAAAATGAACCGAACATGCCGCTCGTCCACTGCTTCAACTTTCACTCCGTCCCAGCTCGCAAGCCGCGGGCTCTTAATGACGGGGTCTTGCGCTTTAAGGACCGTAAAGACGACATCGTCCGCAGTGACCTTTGCCCCGTCATGGAACACGCTATCTTCGCGAATTGTAAAGTCGTACGAGAGCCCATCTTCAGAAACCGTATATCCTTCGGTTAGGTCTTCAACGAGGCCGCTGTCAGGGTCAGCTTTGAGAAGTCCTGAATAGACGAGCGACGACATGTCGCGGTCTGCATCCGAGAGCGCAAGGATAGGATTAATGAATCGGGGAGAGCCGACAATGCCTTCAGTGAAGCTCCCTCCTTTCGCTTCAATCTCGACGAGAATGAAATTATTTACCTTTGAAAGGAGGACGAGAGAACTAAGGATGAACGCGATGGTTAAGAAAAAGAAAAGCGTCTTTTCAAATGGAGAAAGAGACCGAACAACCCGTTCGATTTCTTTAGAGCGCGGCAGGTACGATCGTATCGCCGATACAAAATTAAATTTCTTAATCACAAATAAAATGAGGTCAGAGAACTTACTGCGGAGTATGCCCGCTACAGTTGCGCGTTTTGTGCGCCCCCCTTCCTATGGTTGCTATCGAATAATAAGGTTAAGAAACGCCGTTGCTGCAAAAAGCACCGCAAGAATGATGCTTGCGTTAAATAGCGTTTTCTCAAATCCGCGTCTTGTGTGAAATCCACTGCCAAAATTGTCTCCTCCAAATGCACCTCCCAGTCCAGCGCCAGTCTGTTGCAGAATGATCGTGGTGACGAGGAGTATGGAGAGCGCGATCTGAATATACGGTACTATCGCTACGAGCGTTTCCATTTATGGGAAGCAGTATACACCACTCCCCCTTTGTGCGCAAGTGCCCTCACAAACCGCTTTGTTTCTTCGGGGTCAATTGACAGGATGGAGTACCCCAGTATAATACGTCCGACATTACTCAATAATCTTTTGCGTACCCCTATGGCCAAAAGTGGAAACAAGAAACCGGCAGTGTACCCGCTTAGTGATCGGGTCTTAGTCAAGCCGCTTGCGCCGGAAGACCTCGCAAAGAAGTCTCCTTCCGGCATTATCATTCCGGAAACCGTTGATAAAGAAAAACCCGAACAAGGGCGTGTGGTTGCAGTCGGAAGAGGGAAGCTTGCTGAAGACGGTACGGCGATGCCGATTGGCGTCAAAGTTGGAGATCGCGTTATGTTCTCGAAGTACGGATACGACGAAATTAAGATTGAAGGGGAGGAATACTACATAGTGCGGGAAGAGAATATCTTAGCGGTTATTAGGTAAAGAAAATCTTATGAGCGAAGCGAATTAGAATTTCTTTACCCCTCACCCAGCACTCGAATTGACCCACAGTGTGGATATGCTCGGGAAAAACACGGAATAGCTGACTGGGTGAGGGGTGTAAGATTTCCTAAACTCGCATTACTCATTAACGAAATCTAACATGGCGAAACAAATCGTATTTGATGAGCAGGCACGGAAATCCCTTAAGAGGGGCGTAGATGCGGTTGCAAACGCGGTCAAGGTTACGCTCGGACCTCGAGGACGCAACGTCGTTCTTGATAAAGGGTACGGCGCGCCGACTATTACCAATGACGGTGTCTCCATCGCTAAAGAAATCACTCTCAAAGACAAGATAGAAAACATGGGGGCGGAGATCGTCAAAGAAGTCGCCAACAAAACGAATGAGGTCGCCGGAGACGGCACGACGACATCGGTTGTCATTATGCAAGCGCTTGTTGCCGAAGGTTTCAAGCGCTCGACCATGGGCGCAAACGCGATGGCAATCCGTTCTGGAATCGAGCAGGCAACAGCGGCAACCGTCGAGGCGCTTCAGAGGATTGCAAAGCCGATACAGGGCAAAGACGAAATCAAGCAAGTCGCAACCATTTCTGCCGAATCGGAGGAGATTGGCTCGATTATTGCGGAAACCATTAACACTGTCGGCAAAGACGGCGTGGTAACGGTTGAAGAATCACAGTCGCTTGGCATTGAAAAGGAAGTAGTTGAAGGACTTGAATTTGATAAGGGCTATGTGTCCGCCTACATGATTACGAATGCGGAGCGCATGGAAGCGGAATACCGCGAAGCGTCGATTATGATTACCGACAGAAAGATTTCCTCGATTCAGGAAATCCTGCCGCTCCTAGAGAAATTGGCGCAAACCGGCAAGAAAGACCTCGTCATTATTGCGGATGATGTTGAGGGCGAAGCGCTCGCAACTTTTGTGGTCAACAAACTGCGCGGCGCGTTTAATATCCTTGCGGTGAAAGCCCCCGGGTATGGCGACCGAAAGAAAGAGATGCTTCAGGACATTGCCGTCACTGTTGGCGCGAAAGTGATTTCAGAAGATATCGGCATCAAACTTGAGAGCGCAGAGATTTCCATGCTCGGCAAAGCAAGCCGGGTTGTCGCGAACAAAGACCGCACGGTTATCGTCGGCGGCAAAGGAAAGAAGGCTGATATAGAAAAGCGTATAGCACAACTGCGCACGCAGCTGCAATCGAACGACTCGAAATTCGATGCCGAGAAACTCGAAGAGCGCATTGCAAAACTCTCGGGCGGCGTGGCGGTAATCCGAGTCGGCGCGGCAACGGAGACCGAGATGAAATATTTGAAATTGAAAATTGAAGACGCTGTCAACGCAACCAAGGCGGCCATTGAAGAGGGAGTTGTGCCTGGCGGCGGCACGGCATTCATCAAGGCGGCGCAAAAAGTCTCCGAACGATTTGAAAAGGAGAGAAAAAATATGCAGGAAGAAGTTGCAGTTGGATTCGAGATTGTACTGAAAGCGCTCGAAGTGCCACTAAAACAAATCGCCATCAATTCAGGAAAAGACGACGGTTCGGTCATTGTCGAGAAAGTGAAAAAAGGCAAAGCAAACAGCGGCTATGATGCGTCACACGACAGGATCGTGGACGATATGCTCGAAGCGGGAATTATTGACCCGGTCAAAGTGACTCGTTTGAGTCTCCAGAATGCGGCATCTGCGGCGGCGATACTCCTCACCACTGAAGTTGCAATTGCGGATGAGCCGGAAGAAGAAAAGGGACATGGACATGGCATGCCGGATATGGGAGGGATGGGGGGTGGAATGATGTGAGTCACTCGCATATCTCTTTTTGAAACCACAGTCCCCCTGCTCCAGCGGCAGGGGGCTGTTGCATCTCGGCGGCTGGCTCGCTATTTCATGCGAGACCAAGCCCTGCCGCCTCCGATAGCTTTCAAAAAGAGATATGCTCATTTTAATTGGGCGGTAAAACAGCGCACCTCCGCAAGGTCTTTCAAATTGAATATCCTCGTTCTAGCGGGGTAGTACAACAGCATGTATCAACCAAAAGTTTTAGAAAAAGAGATATGTTCGCTTGTGGGCCGAAAAGCGCGGGAATCACCCGCGCTTTCTTGTTGCCTAAAAACAGACATAGTTTCAGAAACATTGACTTATATGTTATTTCATGCTATTATTAAAAATAGATTAACCTTTAGGAGCCTGCCGCCAGTTTAAGAAACGGGCAGGGAAGAATATGTACAACCTCGTGAGCCACATCGTCCTATTGGGGGTTCCTAAGAACCTCCTGGCAGAAGTCATTTCCGCAGTCCTCTCCCCGTGGCCGTCAATCGGCAGTGGCCCCCACCCAGACACGTTCGCCTTTCAGGAGGCAATCAGGGCGTTCATGACGGTCGAAGGAGACCTTGCTGGTCTCCAGAAGGCGTACGCCGATTTTCGGCGCGCGTTCTACGACCGTCGGAGAGACGCCAGCCCCGGCCAAATCGTTGCGTTCCAGAGGGATTTCAATCCCAACTGGCCGGAGGTGAGGTTGACCGCAACCTGCGGTCGATCGGTGTTCTTTTCAATCTATTGTGAAAAGATCGAGGTTGAGGTCGATTTTGACCAAGGCAGGACGACCGGAGGGTCGGCCCTCTCGGCCCGGGAGGTCTTGACCTATCTCGTCGAAGTCCTGAAAGGAGTCGACGAGGAAAACATCCAACGCCTTTCTTCGTCGGCCTTCGTTTGGGTCGGCGAGGAAGAGCGGGTCGTCTCCTTGACGGAGGCGCTCGACCTCATCGCCGACGTTCCTGGAAAACAGGAACGGGAATACATGGCGGCATTGGATGAGGAGGATAATTCGGAAGTCGCCACCGCCTGACGTTTTTTGTTCCCACTCCACGATCAACCCCCGAGCCTTAGGCAAGCTCGGGGATTTCTTTTTACAACAAAACATAAAGCCGCCGAGGGGTACCGGCGGCTTTTACCACGATAGTGGCTCTGTGGTGGCTCAACAGGTGTGGGGTCTGGACTCGTTGTCGTTTGCGTTTCCCAACAGATCCTGACCGAGTTTGTAGTCACTGTCAGTCTGCTTGTTCCTAATGACCCACGGGTTGATGATGATGAGCGGGGATATCCGCTTTCGCTGATCTTTCACCAGAGCTCCAAACATAGATAGCTCACGCGCAACGATCGGCACAACATCGCCGTCATATGTGTGAAAGATTTGATCCTCAGGGTCAAGTGGGACCCACGTTTCTTCCTGATGAAGAATCCGGATTGGCTTTCCGTTTGTCTTCCTAAATCGCCTCTTACACCACACGATGAGAGAAAGGAGTTTCCCCTGCATGAGTTATCTCCCTACAGAGTTGTGGAGGTGGTACGCGTCTGCCGCAAATTTTCCCATTGTGCAGATGAATTTTTGAGGAAGAGTTTTTGGGCTGTTTTTGTGTATGATATAATTCTATATGTCATCAGACTTTACTTCTTAACTCGTCGCCTATGAATATCTTTTACATTGTGTTGGCGGTTCTTGCGGCTATTGTGCTGTGGGCAATTGTTGCGTACAACCGCTTCGTCACCCTTATCAACCGCACCAAAGAAGCGTGGGCGGACATTGATGTCCAACTGAAGCGCCGCTACGATCTCATTCCGAACCTCGTCAGTACTGTGCAGGGATATGCCGCGCATGAGAAGGGAGTGCTCGAGCGCGTAACAGAAATGCGCGGGAAGGCAATGCAGGCGGGGAATCTCCATGACCAAGGGCAGGCGGAGAATATGCTGACCGACGCGCTGAAGTCCCTCTTTGCTGTTGCGGAAAATTATCCCGACCTTAAGGCGAATCAGAATTTCCTAGAACTCCAGCGAGAACTTTCAGACACTGAA
>Ga0209211_10012795_pt1 | contig 10501 bp, 10 predicted proteins | sample RifGroA2_FD_183992 | JGI IMG/M metagenome (GOLD analysis project Ga0209211, IMG submission 183992) | Groundwater microbial communities from Rifle, Colorado, USA - Groundwater A2 (SPAdes) (version 2) | ecosystem: Environmental > Aquatic > Deep subsurface > Groundwater | place: Rifle, Colorado...
CGGTCGGCGGGGTATAACCATTCTTTACCATTAAATCCTGAAAAAATTTTAAATTCGCCGGAAACGAATCCATTAATACGCCATCAATATCAAAAATTACTGCTTTAATCATAAAACTATTTTTCCGGTTTGTTTATATTTTAAATAATTCTGAATAGTTTCGTAATAACTTTCGGCCAACTCCATAGTTAAAGCTTTTTCAGGATCAATCCAAATATGTTCAGTCAATTCTTGATTATCTAAAGTAACAACACCACTTTTTACCTTGCAGACTAAATCAAAATAAATAAAATGTGCGGGGCGATGAAAATCTTTAGAGTTAATTAGCTCCCCAAAAGCAATAACCGGGCCTGCCTTCAATTGCAAACCAGTCTCTTCAGCTGCCTCCCTTAGTAGTGCTTGGGCAATCTTTTCACCAGGCTCAATATGGCCACCGGGCATGGTCCATTTATTATGCCACTTGGGCGCACGTACTAACAGAATTTCTCCCTGATCATTTTCAATTATAGCCGAACCGACTATTTCTACTCCCTTGGGAAATTTTTGGTTGTTGTCATTCATAAAAATAAACCAATTTATTTTAACCCCAATTGCTCATCCAGCGGCGGATTAGAAAAATATGCCCTTACATTAAACCCCCGATCCATTAGTTCCATCATTTCAAAATTTTCTCTTGGAATTAATTTAAAACCTGGTTTAGATAAATAAGTATTTTTAAATGACTCATAATTAGTCACGGTAAAATCGGCATCGCCACGCTCTGGCCGTGTGGCATCTGGTATACGAATTTTGAGTAACTGGAGCCTGCCCGAATCCGTTTCCAAATCATTTATGTGATACAAAAACCCTGACTTTGTTTCCTTAACAACTTGCCCCACTGTTTTTACTGCCTCACTTAAATCTTTATATTCAGCGTCAGACTGCGCAAACACACACGCATAATTTACGGGTGCTTTTTTCTGCGAAATATACTTATCCTTTAAATCTGACGCATCTTTCACAATTTCCTTAACGAGTTTTTCCAAGTTTTCTTTGGGCATATACTACCTTGCATTAATTTTCCAACCACCTTTGCCCCTGGAGGGAATCGAACCCCCATCTCGGGCTTAGAAGTCCCTTGCTCGATCCATTGAGCTACAGGGGCAGAGGTGGATGGACAAGTTGCGCTATGGGAGCAAACTCTTAATGACTATAAAAAATACCTTGAATGATTAAACTCCATTACTTATCACACTACGGCTGCTATTTGTCAAACCTTTAAGTATAATTGCCTGCCCGGTAGAGTCACACTAAGAATGCGTGTCTTCTACGGGGTCAACCTTTACCGCGTCGGCGCGAGTGAAAAGCTTTATGCACTTCTTTTAACTGTTTATCAGTAACGTGCGTATAAACTTGGGTGGTAGTAATGTTAGCATGCCCAAGCATAGCCTGCACCGATCTGATATCAGCACCCGATGACAATAAATCCGTAGCAAAGGAGTGGCGCAAAGTGTGTGGTGTTATTCTACGATTAATACCAGCCACTTTCCTATAATATTCTATGGCGCGCTGAACACTGCGGGCTGATAGTGGGTGCGATGGTTTTTGATCATGCTCTCGTGCATCAGCCGCGCGGTCATGCCCCACAAACAAAGCTGGATCAGTATCGGTTCTTTTATCTAGATATTTTTTTAAATTATTCTTAGCCGCGGTTGATATAAAAACCACCCGCACTTTGCCGCCCTTACCTTTTACTGAAAACTCGTCTTTTCCTAAATTTACCTGATCACGTTTTAAACTGACCAATTCTGATACGCGAATACCAGTAGAAAATAATAGTTCCAATATCGCCTTGTCGCGAAATTTAACAATTTCAGTTTCTTGAGTAGAAAAAGGGGCTTGCAATAATCGGTCTAAATCAGTGCCTTCTAAAAACTCTACCTGCCGTTCGCTTTGTTTGGCTAATTCTATTTTCTCCGGCGCCAAACTTTCTAAATCACGCTTGCGCAAATATTTTAGTAGCGACCGCAAAGCAATTAAATGATAATTTTGTGTTGTGCGCGAAAGTTCCTGCCCGCCGCGAACCGGCAAACGATTTAGCCACAGCCGAAACTGCCGTACTTGATCTAAAGTTATATCCGAAGTTTGAGGCGAGCGTTTTAATTTACTTTTTAACCACACTAAAAAACGGGTTAAATAAAAATCATAATTCCGCACTGTTAATTTACTGCGGCCGCGTTCAATTTCTAAATAATCCAAAAAGTCGTGTAAATAATTATGTAAGCTAGGCATACCCCGTAATACAACTTCGCTCGCAAAAAGATTAGCGAACTTTAATTGAAACCTTAATGATAAATAAAACCATCATGAGTGTTTAAAAGTCTAAAGTTTATTTTTGCATTGGCGCGAGCTAAAGCGGAGTTGATGTACGGGGCATACTAGACCTGTTTATTTTACGACACTATTTCATAATCAGCAACACCTGCTTGCGGCTCGACTGAGCTCGCCGAAGTCCGGCGGGCAGGCTTGATCAAATCGGCAAGCTATGGTAGACTCGTATCGTTAAAACATTTATTTGCTCAAGGCTTGGTTTATGGGAGTTATCCCCCGCTACTAGGCTTGGCAGCAAAATAAGGAAAGCTAATATGCTTGATAAAACAACCAAGGATAAAATAATTAAAAAGTTCAAAACTCACGAACAAGATACCGGCTCGGCTGAAGTGCAAATCGCCATACTGACCGAGGAGATAAATAGGCTAACCGAGCACTTGAGGGGGCATAAGAAAGATTTTTCATCTAGGCGTGGATTGCTTAAAAAAATAAGCCAGCGGCGGCGTTTGCTTAAATTTTTGAATCGTGAAGACGAGAAAAAATTCCAACAACTGGTAAAAAAGCTACATATTAGTATAAAGATTTCGGAAGTGCCGCAACCGTTACCTGAGGAAATAGAGGCCAATAAAGCCAGTAGCGAAGACGATAATAAAGAAGTTCATAAATAATATGATTCAACACAAAGATCAGCGCGTAGGAGTATTTGTAGACGTACAAAATATGTATTACTCCGGGCGCAATCTTTATAACGCTAAGGTTAATTTTGGCGCGATTTTGAATTTAGCCGTGGCCGGACGAAAACTTATTCGCGCCATTGCTTATGTGGTTAGGGCCGAGGCCCCGGATGAGGCCAAATTTTTTGAGGCGTTAGACGGCCAAGGTTTTGAATTAAAAATGAAAGACCTGCAAGTTTTTTGGGGCGGCGCCAAAAAAGGTGATTGGGATGTGGGTTTATCAATTGATGCTATCTCACTAGCTTCCAAACTAGATGTAGTAGTATTGGTAACTGGTGATGGCGACTATGTACCGTTGGTTAATTACTTACAATTCCTAGGGCAACGCGTGGAAGTGGTGGCTTTTGGCAAAACTACTTCATCTAAATTAATTGATAATGCTGATAGTTGGTTTGACCTATCGACTAATCCTAAAAAATTTTTAATGACTAAATATAAATAATTATTAATGTCGACGGGGCGTACAGGGTGTTGTTTGATGAGAGATTAATTTTTAAGGGGTTAAGAATTAAGCTCTTCTCAAATAACACTCACCCCACGAACTCGTGATCGACGCTAAAGAAAGGTAAGTGTTATGTCTGCAAAAAAAAGTTTTGACACCGAAGTGGCTGGTAAAAAATTACTGGTAACGGTTGGAGAACTAGCTGGCCAAGCTCATGGGAGCTGCACAGTTCAATACGGTGATACTAAAGTTCTAGCTACGACCGTGCAAGCTCGTGAACCGCGCGAGGGTATTGATTTTTTCCCACTCCTAGTAGATTACGAGGAGCGGCTGTATGCGGCTGGAAAAATAAAAGGTTCACGGTTTATAAAACGGGAAGGCCGCCCAACCGATGAAGCGGTATTAACTGGCCGCATGATTGACCGATCCATCAGGCCATTGTTTAAAGGTACCGAAAGAAAAGATGTACAAGTTATGATCACCGTTTTATCCGTTGACCAGGCCAACGACCCCGACGTTCCATCACTTATTGCCGCTGCGATTGCTTTAGGTATTTCACCTGTGCCCTGGAATGGTCCCATTGCCGCAGTTCGTGTTGGCAGGGTTGACAATGAGTGGGTGCTAAACCCGGCTTATGAAGCTAGAGCTAAAAGCCAACTAGATATAGTAGTAGCTGGAACTAGCGTTGATGTAGTGATGATTGAAGGCCAAGGTAGTGAGGCGCCTGAAAATATTATCCAAGAGGCTATTGCTTTTGGCCACAAGCATGTGGCTAAATTAGTGCCCTGGATAGTTAAAATCATTAAAGAGGTAGGTAAAAACAAAGTTACCCCCAACGAGGAAACTGAAGAAACTAATAAAATTAAGACCAAAGTAAATGATTGGCTAAAGCCCAAGGTTAGCGATTTATTTACCAAGACTAACCGCCAAACCTATCATATTAAAGTAGATGAGTTAAAAGCCGAACTGGAAGACATGTTAAAGCAAGACAATGAAGTAAATAAGGATGGGCGATCGTTGGGGCTTAAAATTTTTGAAGATGTCTTAGATGTGTCGGCGCGGCAAATGGTTTTGCAAAAGAAGGTGCGCGTAGACGGCCGCCAGCTAAACGAAATTCGTCCGCTGGAAGCTGCGGTGGGTGTACTGCCACGCACACATGGCTCGGGTTTGTTTCAACGCGGTGAAACGCAAGTGCTGTCGGTGGTAACTTTAGCGGCACCGTCGGCGGAACAAACTTTAGATGGCATGGAAGAAGCCGGTAAAAAAAGATACATGCATCATTATAACTTTCCCGGTTTTTCGGTGGGGGAAGTTTCACCAGTTAGATCACCGGGTAGAAGGGAAGTTGGTCATGGCGCCTTAGCGGAAAAAGCGTTAGTGCCAGTATTGCCTGACAAAGAAAAATTTCCCTACACCATTAGAGTAGTATCAGAGGTGTTGTCGTCTAACGGTTCATCATCGCAAGCATCGGTGTGCGGATCCAGTTTAGCTTTGATGGATGCCGGCGTACCCATCACGGCGCCGGTAGCGGGAATTGCCATGGGACTGCTTGCCGACCCGGATGATAAAACCAATTACGCCGTCATAACCGACATTCAAGGCATTGAAGATCATGCCGGTGATATGGATTTTAAAATTGCTGGAACTTCCAAAGGTATCACGGCCATACAACTTGATATTAAACTAGGCGGGGTGTCTTTAGAAATTTTAAACGAGGCCATTGATCAAGCTAAGACAGCGCGCGCCAAGGTATTAAAAGTTATGACTCAAGCTATACCCGAACCGCGAGCTGACTTATCACCCTACGCGCCGCGCATTACTTCACTTAGAATTCCGCCAGATAAAATTCGCGATGTTATTGGCCCGGGTGGTAAGGTTATTAATGAAATTATCGATGCTACCGGCGTACAAATCGATATTGAAGACGATGGTTTGGTTATGGTAACAGCGGTAGATCAAGAGGCGTCGGCCAAGGCCATCGAGTGGATTAAGAATTTAACGCGCCAAGTGGTAGTAGGAGAAATTTATGAAGGCAAAGTAACTCGTCTTATGAACTTTGGCGCCTTTGTAGAAATATTACCCAAACAAGAAGGCTTGGTTCATATCTCCGAACTGGCTTGGCATCGTGTAGATAAAGTTGATGATGTTGTAAAAGTCGGCGACTCATTAAAAGTTAAAGTGATAGAAATAGATGATCAGGGTAGAATTAATCTGTCGCATAAACAAACTCTACCCAAACCAGAGGGTATAGAACTTAATCCGCGCCCCAGCGGCCGACCATATAACGACCGCCCCCGCAACCCGGGCTTTAAAAATTCACATCGCAACCATCGTTACTAAAACAAATTTATTAATAACCAAGCCGATTCTACTTACAGAATCGGCTTGGTTAGATTGCCTTGTGGATAATCTGTATAAAAGCTTTGCGGCGAGCACTAAGTGTGTTCACCTATAACTTAAATATTGTGGCCAAAATCAGGGAAAAAGCCATTATTGACCGAGTGTCTAAAATGTGATATATTGTAGGTACCCGCAACTGTGGATTATTTAACAATATTATTCTAGAGTAGTAGATTTCGGGTCTGAATCTTGAAAAAAATCTTTTAGGAGGCAGTCCCCTTCTCTACTGTTCTATTAATATCTCGGTCTTACCCTCACTAAGACCAACCTAAAATTTGAAATAAACACCAAACGGCGGGATGTCGAAATTCGGCGTTCTGACCATAGAAGAGGTAGAGATTAATTTGCGTGATTTACTTTTTTTGTGAGGATTACGCCCCCAAGGCGCTTGAGGATACATTCTTTCCTAATCATCTCTTGTAAAAGAAATGATTTAGAAGGTAGTTCAAACGCCGTATAGCGGGGCGATGAGCTCAATATTTATAAAAAGATTGGGGCTCGATCGCCCCGCTTTTTTGTATCTAGCCAAAACCGCTAAACTCCCCATATTAGGGTAATTGTGGCTAAGGCCAAAGCTATGCTATAATCCAGTCGTCCGGAAAATACTGGGTTTTTTATAAATATTAATCGCTATGAACAAACAATTAATTTCTGAAATGAAAAAGGTATTAGAAGCTCAAAAGAGCAAGTTAGAAGCGGAGTTAAGAGGATTCGCCCACCAAGACCCACAAACTAACGGCGGATTTGCTACTAGCTTTCCTGAATATGGTACCAAAGAAGATGATAACGCCGCCGAGGTAGCAACCTTTACTGATAATTTAACTCTCGAAAAAACTCTGGAAGCTAACCTGCGCGATGTTGAGCAAGCCCTCCAGCGAATAAAAGATAATACTTATGGAATTTGCAAATACTGCAAAAAAGAAATTGATGAGCGTCGTCTGAGAGCTCGGCCAGAATCCGGTTCGTGCATGAGTTGCAAAAGTAAACGACTATCAGAAAAATAATGGCCGATAGTAAATTGTGGCGAGTGGTTGGGTTAGTGTTAACCCTGCTGACAATTGACCGCGCCACTAAACTATTTAGCTTACAACTGGCCCAACGCGGCGAGGAAATTTTTTTGGCTCCGTCGATTAATGCCGGCTGGCTTTTTGGGTTTATAAATCAATCGTCAATAACTATTGTCGTAATTATTTTTTTGTTGCTACTGGCCACGGCGGCCTTGGCTTTGGCTATAAAAAAGAACCAGCCCATACTTATACTTGGGTGGGGGTTAACTGTTGTCGGCGGGGCCAGTAATTTTTGGGACCGATGGTGGTATGGCGGTGTAATTGATTTTATTAATTTTGCCAATTTAACCCAATTCAATTTAGCTGATTTATATTTAATAGCCGGTTTGGTTACATTAGTGTTAAAATTTAAGTCAGCCTATGTCCGCTAAAATTTTTACCGCCGCCATTGTGGGTTTGAATACCGCTCCAGTAGAAGTGGAGGCTGACCTATCTTCACAACTACCGGGTATTTTTATTGTTGGTCTGCCTGACAAAGCTGTGGAAGAAGCTAGGGAACGGGTGCGTTCGGCCCTTAAAAATAGTGGCTTGGAATTTCCCCGTAATAAAATTACGGTAAATTTAGCCCCGGCTGACTTAAAAAAAGAAGGTACGGCTTATGATTTACCAATCGCGGTTGCCTTGCTTATGGCCTCGGGCCAATTACAGCCCAATGTTAGCCTAAATACCAGCTTATTCTTAGGAGAATTATCATTAGACGGGCAATTGCGGCCCATTCCTGGGGCTTTGGCAATTTCCAGGCAAGCTTTAAAGCACGGCTTTAATACTATTTACCTGCCGCAAGGAAACGCGGCCGAGGCCGCTTTGGTGGATGGGATAACTGTTTATGGTGTAAGTGAATTACCGGCGCTGTTATCACACCTAAGCGGCCAGCAGCCTTTAACTAAACAACGACCTACTAAATTACCGGCACTTAGTTTAAGTGATAGTAATGATTTGTCTGATATTAAAGGCCAAGAGCAAGCCAAGCGAGCTCTAGAAATCGCGGCCGCGGGCGGGCATAATATTTTATTCTCTGGCCCACCCGGAACTGGAAAAACTTTATTGGCGCGCGCCCTAGCGACAGTGCTGCCGCCACTATCCCGCGCGGAAATTTTAGAGGTAACAGAAATTTACAGTGTAACTGGATTACTACAACCGGGTGAGGTGGCTAAAATCGATCGGCCGTTTCGGGCGCCTCATCACACCGCCTCGGACATTGCCATGGTTGGTGGAGGCTCAAATCCGCGACCGGGTGAAATTTCCTTGGCGCATCGCGGAGTTTTATTTTTAGATGAAATTGCCGAATTCTCCCGACCGGTATTAGAAAATTTACGCCAGCCCTTGGAGGGCGGGCAAATTGTGGTATCACGAGCATCGGGCAGTGTGGCTTATCCGGCAAAATTTATTCTTGTCGCCGCTATGAACCCTTGCCCGTGCGGTTTTGCGGGCGACAAAGACAAAGCCTGCACTTGTACACCGGCGATGGTTTGGCGTTATCAGCGCAAACTTTCCGGCCCCTTAATTGATCGTTTTGATTTGCATGTCGAGGTGCCGCGAGTGCCATTTGATAAATTATCCGGGTCGGAAGTGGCCGAGGCAACTAACTTAGTTCAGCAGCGAGTCAATGTGGCCCGAGGGCGACAGCGGGAACGATTTAGAAAATATAATTTCCTGACCAACGCGGAGATGGATCTAAAAGGATTAAAAGAATTCGGTACATTACCGTCTGATGCGGTGGAGTTATTGCGCCAAGCCGTAAACAAGTTTCATTTATCGGCTCGTGTCTATCATCGCCTAATCAAAGTCGCCCGCACCATTGCCGATTTGGCTGGTGAGGAAGCTATTGCCTTGCCGCATCTGGCCGAGGCCTTACAATATCGCCCGCGAACTTTCCAAGGCTAATTAGTTCAGCGCAGTGACGACGAACACTTACTTATAAACAACCTTAAATATCGAGAGCCATGGAAATTATTTTAGGAACTTCATCTAAACTTAGGAGAAAAGCCATGGAATCTTTAGGGCTCCCATTCAGAGTCGCTCATTCTAATTTTGATGAAAAAGTAATTAAACTTGATAATGTAAAGGAGCTAGTAATGGCTACGGCCAAAGGTAAGGCTATAGTATTAGCGCCACAGTACCCACAGGCTGTAGTAATCACGGTTGATTCAAATAATTTTTTTGAGGGGAAAAATTACGGAAAACCATCCTCCAAAGAACAGGCTAAAGAATGGCTTATAGCCATGTCAGGAAAATCCCAAGAGTTTTATACCGCCTTGGTCCTTACACATCAGGCCGCCAGTAAACAAACTGTTGACCTGAACGTATCACGCTTTATTTTTAAGCCCTATGGCACAAAGGCTGTTGATCACTATCTGGCGCAGGTTAACCCAACGACTATGGCTATTGGTTGGGCCCCCGATGGTCCCGGCTTGGCCTTGCTCGAACGGTTTGAGGGTGAGCCTGGTGCTGAATGGGCACTGCCACTTGAAACGCTTCGCCGCCGATTACACGAGTTTGGCGTGCAGATTTAAATGGGTTTTTTAGTTAACCATCATCAACTAACCTTTAAGCAAGTGGTTTAACGCTTGGGTGATGGCTTTAGCGCCGATTTGTTCGTAATCTAACAACTGTTGAGGTTCACCGCTTAAGGGTTGTTTATTAACTGCCAATGACACCACTTTGGCTTTATAAGGCGCTAAGGCCGCCGCCACGGCCTCACCAAGCCCTCCGGCTGGCCGATGATCTTCAACTGTTAAAATAAACTTGGTTTGCCTGGCCGCTTTAAGTAAAGTGGCTTTATCTAATGGTTGAACACTGTATAAATCAATCACCCTGATATTTTGACCACGTTTTTTAAATTGATCGGCCACGGCTAGAGCTTCATATAAAGTAATGCCGGCAGCTACTACAGTGCCCACATCTTTATTACTTTGCCGCAAAACTTTACTGCCGCCGATAATAAATCTTTCTGTTAATTTATACAGAACTTTCGTTTTGTTGCGCGTGGTGCGAATATAAACAATGCCCTGATGCCGAGCGGCCGCCTCAACTAATTTTTCACAAGCTACCGCGTCGGCTGGATACAACACGACCGCTTGAGGAAGGGTTCGGAACAAGGCGATATCTTCTAAACCCATTTGCGATGGCCCGTCCGCGCCAATGGAGACGCCGGCATGCGAGCCGACAAATTTTATGTTGGCACCCGAATACTGACTCATGCGGATTTGATCAAAGGCGCGCGTAAAAAAAGCAGCAAACGTAGAGACAAACGGCATAAGGTCGGCGCGTGATAAGCCCACCGCCGCTCCTACCATATTTTGCTCGGCAATAAACATTTCCCAAAATCTTTTGGGGTACTTTTTGGCAAAAATTTGCGCAAAAGTTGAATTTCCAACTTCCGCGTCCAATACTACCATATTAGGGTAACTAGGGTATATGTTAACCAAAGCGCGGCCATAGGCTTCACGAGTTGATACATCATCACCCAGCTTATATTTACTTTTGACTAGCGCACGCTGCGGTAATTTTGGCTTTAACTTTTCCAGTGGCCTACCAATTTCACCTTT
>Ga0209211_10012798_pt1 | contig 10498 bp, 8 predicted proteins | sample RifGroA2_FD_183992 | JGI IMG/M metagenome (GOLD analysis project Ga0209211, IMG submission 183992) | Groundwater microbial communities from Rifle, Colorado, USA - Groundwater A2 (SPAdes) (version 2) | ecosystem: Environmental > Aquatic > Deep subsurface > Groundwater | place: Rifle, Colorado...
TTTAATCCTTCATCCACATCAGCATCGCAGTCATTGTCTTTGACATCGCATCTTGATTCTGAAGCTTCATAATCTATTATTTTAGAATAGTCAGGCTCCAGCCATCCCTCAACACCGCCGCACACCTTCTTCGTATTGGTACAGACTCCCTTCTGCTTATCTGCCAAAGGAGGCGTTAGCTCCTCATCTATACTCTTGTCGCAGTCATCATCTATGCCATTGCATATCTCAGATATTGCAGGGCTTACTGATTTGTCATTGTCATTGCAGTCTGTACTGCTCGTTACATAGCCTGATGGGGTAGTGCAGGCCATCTCTGTTTTGGCGGAATTCCCGAAGCCATCAGAGTCTTTATCTTCATAATAGGAGTTTTTAATGTCTTCATCAACAGTGCCATCACAGTCGTTATCAAGCCCATCGCAGCTCTTTTCAGATGACTCATAGTCTTTTATTGAGGAGTAATCAGGTTCCAGCCATCCCTCAATACCGCCGCACACCTTCTTTGCATTGGTGCAGAGCCCATCCTGCTTGTCTCCATCTGGAAAAGCCAAATCCTCATCTGTTTTGTCATCGCAGTCATCATCAATGCCATTGCATTCTTCAATCGCTGCAGGATTGACTGCAGTATTGCCGTCATCACAATCTATATTGCTGTAGTACCCATCACCATCATTGTCATATTCTGCTGATGATTGTATTGCTGCAGAATGCTTTAAGCCTGTTATTTTGTATCTTTGGGTTTCTTCAATGCAGGAATATCCATTTACATCAATATCATTGCACGAAACAAAAACCTCGCTCTGACCTTTGCAGTCGCTGCTTATTTCGCTGATGGAAAGCACTTCTTCATCCTTAATACATACTCCGCTGCTGTTGGAGTCTATTTTATCAATGTATATTATTTTTGTTTCCTGCTCATCAAGGGTTATTCCTGAAACTACAATTGCGCCTTTGTCAGCATCGGGTTCCTGTTTCTTTATCACAAGACTGCTTAAATAGAGCTTTTTCTGGCTTAAATCCATATCAAATTCAACAAGGACTTTGTCTCTTTCTTTTACCTCTATTTTCTGCACTGACTGCTGGCTTTCAGGAGGGGTACCTATTACATCATAGTTATCAGTTATATCCCGATTACCAACTGCAATTGCCAGCTCAGGAATATTTGTGTCTATCTCTGTAATATCCCCTATTACAGTATCCTGCTTGTCTTCAACACCATCATTATCCCGGTCTTCTGTGTTGATATAGTCTATTTTAATATCTGATATTGTTATTTTTGATTCAGAGTCTGAGATTACATCAATGCTTATTGTGCAGTACCCCTCCTCATCAGGCTGGCATTCAGACAGTGCATCATTAAGCTGCTGCTCAAAATTTATTGCCTGCTTTGCTGAAAGATAGCCTTCATAGCTCCATATATTCTGCCCAAGTAGGCTTATTGAAGGATTAAGGGGTTTTATAGGTGTGCAAATATTGCTCAGGCATTCCTCTCCTATGGCGCAATCAGCGTCAGAAGAGCAGCTCATATTTCTGCATGACTCCTGCCCTGAAACGCAGGCTTCTGTCATGCTGCAGTCTTGCTTCATGCCCCAATCAAACCATTTCATTTCTCCAGTGCAGTCTGCGCTTGAGCCGTTGCAATACTGGTTTTTTGCCTTTATCATTAAGTCATTTCCCAGCTCTGTGCCGAATGGGCAGCCGTATTCAATTTCTACATCCTGCGCGCATATTTCTGAAGAAGGCTTAAGCTTGTAATTCTGGCAGCATAAGCCTGATGTGCACTGAGGTGCTATACATTCTGCATTCTCGCATCCGTACTGGCATTCCTCAACAAGTTTGTTGCTTACTTTGGGGTTTGAGTAGCAGCTATTGCCGGAGCATCCCCTGTCATAACAGCTTATTTCCTTATAAATCTTACTACCCTCGCAGAACCTTTTTGTCTCGCTACAGGAATTCTCGCCGCAATCCTGCCTTATTCCCTCTTGCCTACCGCAACTGTCGTACCAATATAAGTCATTATTAGAGCATGATGAATAGGAATTAGGGGAGCATGCTAAGCAGTTTGGGTTTCCTGCGCTGCAGTATTCATTTGAGCTGCAGTCGTCATTTACGCTCCATGAAAGCCAGCTGGCTGGGCCATCGCAATTCGGGCTGGAGCCTCTGCAGTACCTCATCATGATTCTTTTTCCAACATCCATTCCAGGGCTTGAGCCCCACGGGCAGTCGTATTCTGCGGCTTCATTGGAATTGCAGAGAAAGGCGCTTGGAAGAAATCTGCCCAGAGGGTCGCAACAAACTCCTGAATCACATTGCCTGGAGTATGTAATTTCAACATAAGGATACAGCGAAGAATGGGATTCTCCTGCAAAATCCTGCTCAACATCACCGCTTGCGCTTGAGCTAGAGCCTTTCATATAGAATGCAACAAACTTATTGCCTTCAAACGCTTCCTTAACATAACTTGTGATATCATAGCTTACCCATTTATTATCATCAGAATCCTCTATTCCAAGCAAACTGTCTCCAGAGTCAATATCGCAATTGGAATAGGCATCATCCCAATCCATGCAGGAATCGCAGTCAGAATCTCTTTGACTGTATGAAATATAGTGTCTTATCTTCCCGCTATCTTCCTCTTCGTCATAATAGACATAGAATACTGCCCTTGTTATTATGGCTCCGTTAGGTATGTACTGGCGATAGCGCTCAGGAAATCCTAAAGTGAATATGGGCCTGTATTCCTCATCATCATAATCTTTATCGTAATACAGGTTTTCATATCGACCTGCGCAGTCAGTATCAGAAGAGTCTTCCTCATCAGAAGTCATTGAGTTTAAACGGATTTTTACCGTGCTTTCAGTCACTGATGGCATATATGGTTTTGGGGGGGTTAGGCTTCTGACAAACTTACTGAAAGCCTGAAGATGCCCGTCTTCTGTCTTATCTCTAGCGAAAACAAGAACATAATCGTCATTATTATACTCTTTTATTTCGCCAGCATGGAAAGTATTTTTTTCTATATAAACACCATTTTTAAGGAAATTAATCTCAATATTAGGATTCCCATATTTACTAATATTAAGGGCTAAGAAGGTATCTTTATTTGAGCTGCTGCCAGAGATGTTTCTTGTAAATTGCTGTATAGGAACTGAGCCGCCTGCCATCCCATCTGCCAGCCTTACTTCCAATTGCTCTGCTCCTGAAAGGTTTTTGCCCAGTCTGACTTCAAGGTCGTAGCTATATTTATCAAAGAAATTTTTGTTGTATATTTCTGCCTTTGATAATATTGTTGTTTGCTGCGATGCCTGCTCCTGAGCATTTTGGGCATTTAATGGCTGCAATAGCAGCACAAGAGATGCTATAACCGATGCTATTATTATTAAGATTAGCTGCTTTTTCATGAGCCGCCCCTTATTGACAAGCTGGCTTTCACTATTTCAGCATTTTTAGGAATTTTTAGCTGGATAGTTTTGCTTCCAGGAGCATTATAGCTTAATGTTGCCTGTTCGCTTCCATCAGCCAAATTTATTATAATATTATAATCAGGAGTGCATGTTATCTCCGTTAATGGCATATTTGCGCCACAGTTGTTTGAATCGAAGCATACTCTTGTCTTTAGTCCATTTGCGCATTCAGACCATGCGCCGCAGCTCCATTTGGATGCGCATGTATCGCTCTGCCCTTTAATTTCAACGCCAAAGCTATGCGTTATTGTATCAATTCCATCTGTTACAGAATATTGGGATGTGTAAATTCCTGCATCTCCCTGTTTTGTCTGCCATACAAAAGCCCCGCCTTCCTTAATGAATCTGGGGTCGGTTATTGTAATATCAAGGGCATCATTGTCGTAGTCAAGAGCCTTGTAATTAACAACAACTTTGTCTCCCTCAAAATAAGTTCCTGCGCCTTCAACGTATGCTATTGGAGGGTTGTTTGTTGCAAGCAAATATGCTAATGTTTTTTTCTCGCCAAGATAATCCAGCTCTATTGTAAGCAGATAGCTTTTGTCCTCCCTTTTAAGAGCTGAGAAATTCAGCGCAAGAATGTTATCTCCAGTTGAAATTGTCTTTGTGAAAACTCCCTCTTCAATAATCCTGAAGTCCTTTGTTACATAATATTTTCCCGCAAGCTCGTAGCTTTCTTCCTTATTGGAGAAAAAGTTTATGCTGACTGAGGGATTTTGAACCAAATTGACAGGTATCTGGGCTTTAGGCTGGAGGAGCATTACGCTTATCGTGAATTCATTGTAGTCTAATGTCTGGTTGTCCTTAATGAACTCCACGCTGTATTTGTATGCCCCTTCACTGGCAGGAGCTGTAAATTGGGCATTGTGCTCAAGGCTGTCAGAAGTTATCTGCTTCTCCCACACCTTGCTGTTTTGCCCGTCAAGAATTGCAAGAGCGCCATCAACAGCAACATCAGAGAATTTTAGAAGCTTGATGCTGACATTAATCTGCTCAGATGGCTTGGCTGTCAATGACGCTTTTACGTCTTTTATCAGCAAGGGGCTAAGCGCTATGTAATCTATGGAATAATTGAAATTCCTGTAAAGCCTGAATTTTCCTTCTGTGCAGTTCAAAACTTCCAAAGGCATTATTGTTGCAATTATATCCCTTGAATTTTGCGTGTATGCCTCATCAAATGAGACTTCGTGGCTTTTAGCGTCATAATAGCAAGCTCTGTCCACAAGTCCAAGCCCTGATTCATAGGACGGTAGGTTTGTGGTATCAATATCTTCGTAATTCCATACATTATCTACCCTAAATCCTGTAATGATGGTATTTTTCGGGAAACTGGTTGTTCTTACTGCAATTGGCACAACAAGCTTTCCAGCCTCGCTGCTTTGGAATGTATTTTCTGCATCAATTAGCTCATAATCACCCCTTCTGGTTATGCTGTAAGAGGGTATTGAGAAAGTAACATGCTTCCTGAACTTTGAGTAGTTTCCGACTTTTTCAATGAAGTCAATGTCTGGAGCAAGATTCTCAAGGAAATTATCGCAGTAATCCCTTATCCTCTCCCGGTCTGCTTCTGTGAACTGCATATTTAGCCTCTGTTGCGGGTTTCCAAACAATGAGTAAGACTGAAGCACAAGCCCTATAAGATTGTCATTGGCAGCTTCTGATTTTCTGTAATGGAAATTCCTTGCATTCCTGAACACCTCGCCCAAAGTTTTTTCATCCCTGATTGAGCAAAGCACTGATTTGGAAAATTCAGGGGAATTGAACGACATCGGGGCCATGATTGAAGAGTCCCTTGCTGTCCTTGAAACCCATGTGTCTGTGTTTGGCAGATAGATTCCTCCGTAAGGCGTGTCAAAAACAAACAGAGGATTATTTTCCTCAAAAGATTCCTGCCACTGCATTAGGTATTTTGGTTCTATTGCATGGCCATAGGACTTTGCTTTTAGCTCTCCATCCACTCCTTTTGACTCCAGTATAAACAGCTCGTTCTTCCTGAAATAATTGACAGAATCGCTGACATCATCAAATTTCCAGCCGTAAGAGTCAGTTTCCGCATTATTGCCAAACTGCTCTCTCAGAATTTCATCTTTTTGGCTGAACTGGTCATGCGTATAGTATGTTGCATGCCTTAAGTCAATCTCTTCTCTCTGAAGCTGCCTTAGCATTTCTGTCGGGGAATCTCCTACAATCCTTGAGACTGAGGAGGTTTCTTCGGAGAGGGCAAGGGAAGAAGGGGATATTGCTAGTAAAAATATGATGCATAATCCTATCAGTGTTTTATTTGGATTCATTTTAATCCTTCCCCAATGCCGACACTAACATTAGCAATTCCGAAAGATTTGAAATCTGAAATGGACATGATGCCTGAGTTAAACTGGTCTGAAATAGCAAGGAGGGCAATTGCAGAGAAGGTTGCCGAATATATGCTATTTAAGTCAATAGTGGCAAAATCAAAGCTTACAGAGAAAGATGCGCTTGAACTAGGAAGAAAAGTCAATGAAGGGTTGCATAAAAGATACAAAAAGTTATATCCAGAGATGACATAGATGGAATTGCCAAGAGATATTGGCATTTTGATTGAAAAATTGAAAGGCACAGTAAAGATAATCGAAAGGTCAAAATTCGAACAGTTTCTAACTGAAGCAAATTCGCTTATACCAGATTCCAATGAATACTCAAAAGAGGCATTTTGATTATTCATTGGTTTTGTTATTTGGATCATTTTAGTTTAAGCTAGTTATATTACATCATAGATATAAAAACCTCCTAAAACAAATAAAACTATATATAAAATTCCAATTGCCAACGATGTTAAAATGAGGCCAAAAAAAGCTCTTAATTTGCTGCAATTATTAAATATGGATAACCCAATTATATTAAGTGCCAAAAGATAAATGTAAGTCCCAATTATTAAAAATAAAATTATAATAAATAACAAAATAAAAAATTTACTAACTCCAATCAGAAATATCGTAGGAAGCATCAAAAATTGCAAAAGGGTATAAATAATTGCTAAAGGAAGAATATATAATCCAAACGTTAAGTAAAATTGATAATTACTTAACACATTTCTTGGACTTCCTAATAAACGAAAAGTTATAAATAAAAATATAGGAAATATCAATATCGGAGTTACAAATACAAACGACATAGCTGCTGAGAAAACTAAGCCAAAAAAATTAAAAAACAATAATATAGAAAGCCCTACTAAAAGTACTAAATATATAATGATATATGATAAAAGTTTCTTTATGTATATTTTTGGATCTTTTTTAAGAAGATAAGCAAAAAATATAGATGGTTTGAGATAAAAATATCTTATTCTTTTCAAAAAAGAGTTATCAAGTATCTTTAATTCCTCTTTTGATAAAACTATTTTCTTTGTTTTTTTAGATTTTTTAAGTATTTTTTTAATGAGAATATATATAATCTGGATTATTAAAGCAATGAGCATCGATATGATTAAAAACAATATTGTAATAGCAATTGTTGAAAAAATTATTTCCAAGTTACTGTTTTTGGTAAACCATGAATTTCTACTATCAAGATATAGTGATGAAAAGAAAGTAATTGGAAGTATTAAGAGCATGAAATACCCAATAGTCCTTTTAAAATAATTTTTAAATGAAGTTGAATTGTATCGGAAAAAAGAATAAAGTATTAGTAAGAATAAAATATAGAATATAAGTATAAAAGGTTCGATATTTTCTTCTTCTGCTATTAACAATAAAGTGGAAATAACTAGGTAAAATATGGACATTAATGTTATTTGGATAGTCTTAGCTAATTTATTATTAAAATCTTCTTTGAATATTTCTCTAAATATTGACATAGCAAAACTAAAAACAGTTATACCTAGTATAAATATCATTGTGAAGATATAACTTGAAAAGGTAAAACTAAGTGGGATAAATGTTGTAGTGCACAAAACTATAAAAATAATTCTATTCCTAGAAAAAAATATTAAGAAATAAACCCAACTTAAAAATATTGAAATTAAACCTACTAATTGGGTGATGTCATTATGAATAAATGCTAAATTTTTGTTTATAAGGACAAATATAGATAGAATGATAAAAATTACAATTCCCAAATATTTTATTAAATTGTTTTTATTCATTTTTAATTCCTAATATTTTTCCTAGTTCCCATCTCTTTTCGATTTCTTAAGCATATCTGTGTATGTATTTTTATACTCACTTCCCAGATCTATATCAACCCATCCGAATCCAACAGTGCCTTCTGCATTGCTGTATGCCTGCCTTAAAACTGCTTTGACACCATTTGATTCAGCAGGATACCTCTCAAACAGCTTCTCGGAATCTGTTATGATGAGCAAATCGCTGGAATCTGTTATTTCAACATCCAGAGGCTTGCTGCCGACACTTATTTTCAGCGCTCCTAATGGTGCTTCATCATCTACTTCAAGCCCGCATGTGTTCAATCCTTCATTTATGCCTAAGTTCCCATTTGGGCATTTGCCGTTAAACACAGAAGTATCATAGCTTATTCTTATAGAAGTGTCCTGCTCGGAATAGATGTTAAGGGTGAGTTTGTCGCCTTTTTGTTTTCTCACAACGGCATTTGAATCTGCCCAGTCAACCCATGCATCCATGTGGTTTGGCAATTCAGAGCATTTAGCAGTGCCGTCAACGACTTCCGCAACATTTAAATAGAACATTTCATTAAGGTATTCCGGTGAGTGTAGAATGACTGAACTGCGATTTGAAATTCCTAGTTCATTGAAAGATGAAACTGAGAGAATTGGAAAAAAGGTAGAGGAATTAATATCCCTGGAAGAAAAGCGCAAATTGCTTTCTATGTTTATAGATGAGGTTATGAAAGGGGCAAAGCAGTTAAGTGAAGATGAAATAGTCAGGCTTGGGAGAGAGATTAAAAAAGGCAGGTTTGAGAAGCTTAAGGAAATGGGGATAGTGTAGATGAAGCTTGTTGTGGATGCAAATGAGGTTTTCTCATTCTTTAACGAGAAGTCAAAAGCCAGAGAGTTTTCTCTATCTTCAGAATTAGAATTGTATTCTCCTTCATTCTCTTTAAAGGAGATTAAAGAGCACAAATCAGATGTGCTTAAGAGATTTTCTTTATCAGAAACGCAATATTTGCTAATAGAGAAATTGCTTGGCAATGTGATACGCTTTGCAGATGAAAAAGAGTACTCTGGGTTTTTAAAAGAAGCAAAATCAGTAAGCCCAGATGCGGATGACACTGAGTATTTTGCATTGGCATTAAAGCTAAATTGTCCTATCTGGTCTGAGGATAAGGCACTTAAAAAGCAGTCAAAAGTAAAAGTGTATTCTACTTCGGAGTTATTGAAAGAGATTGGGCTGTGATTTTCTGATGGGCATATAGCATCGTCTTTTCTCGTAGTAAACAATCCGTCATTTATGCATGGATGGATAAGGTTATCTCTACAAAAACTGTCAGCATGTTTTACGCATTCAATGTGCGAATCAGATTCAAAGGTCATTTTTACACAAAATCCCTTGCCTCCTCTTTTTTCTTAATATGATATTTTACAACTTCTTTAAGCTCCCCTTTAGTGTATTCCTTTTCCATAATTTCTTTGCCTTTTAGGTATATTTCCTTGAAAATTCCAAGTTTTTCGCTTAATCCGTATTTTTTGGCAATGCCGTCCAGAAATATGAAGATGCTAAGTGCATAGCCTTCGTCGTTTAGGAATAGTTGGTCGAAATTATTAATAATAAAATCGCTAGGCTCTTTAAGCCCAAAAATAGCATCAACAAGTGGATGCGGAGAAAATCCAATTTTCTTAAAATGCTCTGAACTCTTGTAAAACTCATGTGTACTTAATATTGCTATGCAATCGATATGTGAGAGGTTATCAATCAAGAATTGCTTTATACTCTTTTCTGATATATTTATATCTGAGCCGATGAATTTGTCTAGAAGTATATAATTTAGGTAAAATATTTTTAAGGCTATTGTTGTGCCTATGTCTTTTTTAAAATCCCTAAAAATCTTATTTTTGAATTTATTGAGATTCTTAAATTTTCCACAGAGTTTCCTATATCCTTCAACTGAGGAAACACTAACAAAACCTTGTGTGTCTAAAAAATTATTCACTTTCTTATGAAAATCCATTATTTCCTTTGGCTTTTTATTGTAAAAAAATCTAAGACACTCCAAATCGAAATAAACCTTACAATAAAATTTGCTTAACATTAAATAATCACCTCAATATCTTGGCCTAGTTTTATTATATTATTTACTTCTTGAGTTGCAACATTTGCAGGTTTATCTAAAATATCAATATTATCGTAAAGTTTTTTGGCTAAATCCAATACTTGTCCTTTCGCAATGGTTGGAATTTCATTACTGGATGCGATAAATGCCTCTATATTAGCTACAACTTTATCATTGCCGACTTTTTTTGCCATTGCATGAATATACACCAAATAATTGATAGCACCTATTTTTTCATAAGATGTACCTGTAACAACATACTCGAATAATTTTTCAATACCTTCGGAAGTTTCAAGATTAATACCTTTATATTCCTTAGCCTTTAGAGTAAAGTCGTCTAATGGGTAATCTTTTATATGCTTATTCGCGCTATTATCTGCAATTAGCTCTGAAAAACCTCGCATGTGTTTACGCATGAGGTTATCTCCAGTATCAATTTTATCTGCTAATGACGGGTCAATGTTACTAATTTTATCAGATAATCTTTTCAATGATTCTGCATGACCTAATTCGTGTGCAATGACACGGATTTCAGGAATTTTATCCATAGGGAAAGTCAATATTTTTGAGGTTGGATCAAATTTTCCAGCAATTTTCAATTCTTTAAAATCTACTTTAGTAATAGCATCCGACGGCATCTTATCAAACTTCTTCAAAGTCTCTCCAAACCTCTCCAAAAACTTTAAATTATCTATTTCCCCATAAGGAATGTCGCCAATCTTTATCCCTACTTTGTTAAATGATTTTACTCCAGAAGAAACATCATCAAAATCATCTGCATTTTTGAATATGCTGGCAAAAGACTCTGAATC
>Ga0209211_10012799_pt1 | contig 10498 bp, 9 predicted proteins | sample RifGroA2_FD_183992 | JGI IMG/M metagenome (GOLD analysis project Ga0209211, IMG submission 183992) | Groundwater microbial communities from Rifle, Colorado, USA - Groundwater A2 (SPAdes) (version 2) | ecosystem: Environmental > Aquatic > Deep subsurface > Groundwater | place: Rifle, Colorado...
GTTTCCGTGCGCAGAATCGAATCGTCAGCACTTCCAAAATCTGATTTTCCTGAAAAAATTGATGCACGGAGAGTACTCGAATTTTCCCCAACAAAATTTTTAGACCAGGGATATCATGAAATTTTGAATGACTATTCTGTGATTCAGAAGATAATCTCCACGTCAAAGCTTGATATTTTTACTTCGGGAGCGGGAGAAGAAAGAAAAGTCCCGCAAATGCAAACAATGGAAATCGAGTCAAAGGTAAAAGAAATAACCTCTGCGGCACTTGAAAGCAGGATGAAACTTGAGGAAGTTACTGTACCGCCTCCAATAGAAGAATTTGAGGCTGAAAAAGGGCAAGAAGCGGAAAAAGTTTCTGCTGAAAAATCTCAAATTCAAAAGTCAGTTAAACTCTCCAAATCTTCTTCTGTTATGTCATTTGAATCTGATTTTGACAAGGAATTGGAATCCGAATTTAAGCTCGACGTAGAAACGGGAGAAAAAGAAAAAGCATTATCTTTTGAAAAACCCCCCGTAAAATCGTTTGAGACCGAAGCGAAAAAGTCTGAGAAACCGAAATTTGAAAGTTTCAAGGAAGAAAAAGAAGAAGTTGTTGCCCCGCAATTTGAATTTGAAACCGAATCAGGGGGGGAAGCAAGGGAAGAAGCGCAAAAAGAGCAAAGAGAGTTTGAAACGGAAAAAGAAAGAAAACCCACTAAGTTTGCAACTCCTCCTGTTCCAGAAGAAAAAGAAAAGGCATTTGAAAAACCATCAGAAGAATCTTTGCCTGAAAACCAACCTGTTGTTGAAGAAGTTCATCCCGAGCTCAAACATGCAGAGCCAAAGGTGCCTCCGCTTTTGTTGCAACGTTCTGAAGAAGCAGGAGCCCGGCATTTTGAAAAAATGGAAGAGCATTTCAAGTCAGAATGGGGCGCGGGAATGAGTGAATCTGATATCCGAAAAAAGATGGTGGAGCTTACACGCGAGCTTTTCAAGGAAAAATTGACTACTCGTAAAGAGGAGTTGAAAGCGCAAATTGTGATGTTGAAGGGTATGCTTGGAAAAGGGGAGGGGGTGCCAGTAGTTTCCGCACCAATATCTGCTGTTTCCAAATCCGGAAACGAAGAAGAAAAAGAAGTAGAAAAGCAGGATAAAAAGGCAAGGGCGTTGGCTGCACTGCGAGCCCTGAAGGAAAGGCGCAAGATCGGTGCTGGAAAAGATGCAGGAAAAGAAACTCCTGCTGTCCCAGAGCCTGCGGCAATTGCAAAGTCAGGCTATTCTACAGGATTGCTGGAAACAGTTTCAAACACCCAGCGCGTAGAGCTAACCTCGGCCAAAGAGAACGTCCTCTCATCATTTTCATCGAAAATCCAGGAGTTCAGGGATCAATTCAACTCTTCAGTTGCTGCATTGGAGGAAGACGAACGCGAAGAAGGCAAGAAGAAGGCCTATGATAAATTCATTTTCAGTCTCACAGCTTTGAAGAATCAGCTCCCGGCATTTTCAACAAAATTCGAGTCATTTATTGCTAAGAAACACTCTGCCGAACTTGAGAAACTCAAGGAATCTGTTGAAAAAGAAGATCCAAAGGGCGCGGCAGCAGTTTCCGAGCGACTTGCGGCTCTTCAAAAATCTTATGCTGAGGAATTCGGAAATGTCCGTGATATAATATCCAGGAATATAGATTCTGTTATAGATTCAATGGGTCCGATTGTTTTTGTTGCAAAAAAAGAGGCTGAAGAAGTGGAAAAGGGAGAGGCTGCGGAAAAAGAGAAAGAAGATGCCTCAGGCAAGAAAGGAGCAATCAAACCCAAAGAAAAGAAACTCGAAAAATCGGAAAAGTTTGAATCAGAGGACATCCTGCGTGAGGTAAATGGCATGGATGATGGCAGTCTTCTATACTATCTTCATTCCACTGATAAGGAAACCTACCGTCAGTATGAACGTAAGCACATATCCAAACATGAGGCTGTTTTCAAGGCAAAGCGGTTGATTGCAAAAGAACGTGGCATGAGTGCGGTTCAACTTGCAAAATATTTCGGAAAAGGTTAGTTTTATAAAACTGGATAGGTAAAGGTGTTTCAATGGTTGCTAGAAGATTTATCCCTGCTCAGGATCGGCAAAGAAAATATAATCCGTTTACTCCTCTAGCAGAGCTTTTGCTTCCATATTTTCCGGATTTGAAAAAGAAACTGGTTGGCGGGCAGATCCAACAGTCGCCCATCGAATTTCTCGAAAGAGCGGTAATGTCCACGATTTTTCTTTCAATAGCTCTTATCATTCTCACCACTATGTTTTTTGTGCGGATAAACGCAACCCTACTCTATATTATTCCATTTATCGCCGTCTATCCGTTTCTTATATTTAGTTTTATGATGCTTTATCCTGATGCTTATCTAAAGAAAAGACAAAGGGAAATCGATCGGGATATAGTATTTGCAGGAAGGCATCTGGTAATTGCTCTTCGCTCAGGAATGCCGCTTTTCGATTCAATGGTCGGAGTTTCCTCTGGTCATGGCGAGGTTAGCAAAGAATTCAATTCTATTGTTGAAAAAGTTACAATTGGTACTCCTCTTTCACAGGCAATCCGCGAAGTTGCGCAAAACAATCCCTCAAAATCTTTTGTTCGCCTTACAATGCAGATCGCGAATGCCCTTTCTTCTGGCGCTGATGTTGCGAGTTCCCTGGACGCAGTTCTTGACCAGATTTCAAAGGAGCAGATGATTGATCTGAAGGAATATGGGCAAAAACTTACCCCCATGGTAATGTTCTTTATGATATTCGGGATTATCATGCCGTCGCTTGGTGTTGCGTTTGCAATAATCCTGTTTTCGTTGATAAGTGGCGGGAAAGTTGGGATAACCTCTTCGATTCTGGTGCTTGTGTTCGCGCTTATAGCTGTAGTTCAGTTCCTGTTCCTGGCAATGGTGGAAAATTCAAGACCAAATTACGTAGTTTAGGTGAAATTATTATGACCACACGTTCATCTTTCTTTGAAATCTTCGGAAGGCTTTTATCCAGAGAACAGATACGCGACATAAGCAAGCACCTTTCTGCAGCAGGCATAGAATACTCGGCAGAGGCATTTGCAGGATACTTTGTTCTTAACGTGGTCATTCTCACTCTCCTGCTTGCATTTTCCATCTGGTATGTTCCTTCTCTCAATAAGATGGTGTTCGGTCTTGTTCTTGCCATACTTCCATCTGCATATGCAGAGGTTGTTGCAATACTCTCCGTGATGCTTGCAGTGTTCGTTGTATTTTTTGTCCTGTTTTTCTTTTTGTCATCTATCCTGGTAGTTCTGACCGAAGCGCGCAGAAAAGCACTTGAAGCAGCGCTTCCAGATTTTCTTATGCTTGTTGCAGCGAACATCCGTGCAGGAATGCCGCTTGACCAGGCAATGTGGTATTCTGCAAAACCGGAATTCGGATTAATCTCAACTGAAATAAAAGGCATAATAAAAAAATCATTCAGCGGGAGTTCTCTTTCATCCGTGCTTGACGAGCTTTCAGAAAGGTTTGATTCAAAGGTTTTTGCAAGAACTGTGTCGTTGATAAAGCAAGCATCTAATACAGGAGGAGAGCTTGCGGAAATCCTTGAACGCACCTCCCAGGATGCGCGCAATTCGTTTTTAATGAAAAAAGAAATCTCTGCCTCTCTTGTGTTGTACGAAATATTTGTATTCTTTTCCGCTGCGATAGGAACTCCATTTTTGTTCTCGGTTTCATCCAAGCTTATAGGAGTTCTTGAAAAGGCATTTACCTATCTTCCAGCTACAAAAACGTCTGTACAGCAATTTTCATTCTTCAAGCCAGTTGCCCCTCTGGTTACTTCAACTGAATTTTATTATTTCACTTTGGCGGCACTGCTTGTAACTTCAATATTCTCTTCATTCATCATAGGTGTGATTCGCACAGGTTCAAAGAACGAGGGAATTAAATTCCTTCCATTTGTTGCAGTGAGCGCATTCATAGTTTATTTCATCGTGTCCACGCTTTTGGATACGTTCTTTTCAAGCATTTCTTGATTTGAAAAATGCAAATCATTTACAAATTGTGGGTTTGATACCCCGCTGCTTGCAGCGTCCACAATTTGTAAAGTAGTGACCGAATGAGGCATGTCAAGAACGACGTTTCGTTCTTGAGCATGTTCATGAACGTTGCGACGTTCATGACATACCCCGCCTGCTTGCAGCGGGGTCTCTTCGGTCACTTTGATTTTTCAAAGTTTTGAACGATATGTCGTTCGAATTGATTATGAATTAATTTCGTGATAAATTATTATGGGGTGAAAAACATGGTTGAAAAAAATATCCGCAGCCCGAAAGGCCAAGCTGCAATGGAGTATTTAATGACATACGGCTGGGCGATCTTGGTTATCGTCATTGTTATTGCCGCATTATTATTCCTGAATCCGTTTAAGGCACCAGAAACCTGTTTGTTCCAGCAGCCTGGATTTAGCTGCTCTGAAGCAAAGCCACAGGTTTATGTTGGCGAAGACGGAGCGACAAAGGTCAGTATGAGAATCTACAACAAGCAGGGTCAGGTTGTTAAACTGAAGAAGGTTCTCTGCACGAATGTTGCCAGCGGTGATATTACCTCTGATAACGCAGACGATTTTTCAGCAGAGCCGAAGTCGGTTCCTGCTGGTGGAAGCGTTCTCTTTGCCGCAGATACGTCTGTGACCTGCAAGGATGAAAGCGGAAATGCATTGCAATTGTCTGCAAACTCCGAGTTCAAGGGAATCATTGCATTGTGGTATAACTTTGACAATGATCCTGACCAGAGCATAGAACGGACAGCCACTGCAACCTTAATTAGCACTGTGCTTGCAACCGGTCAGTAATTCAGATTTTTCTTTCTTTTTTTATTTTTTATTTTGGTTTAAATTATTGTGTAATCCTTTCTAGATATCTTTTTAAATTTCATAGGAGTAATATATTGGTTGCAAAGGGTGAACAAATGGAATTAATATCTATAAAAAATATGCCAAAAGAGGCAAAGATTCTATTATTACGTGGATTAGGCTATTCATCAGACGGTACTTTTGTCCTTGATAGTTCTGGTCATAAAGTAAAGGATAGATATATCGAAGTCGAAGTGAAACTTTCTAATATGCTTATTTTTCCAGGAAGTACCATCATCCTTGACGATAATCCACTAAGCATTGCTTCTTATTTAGAGGAACACAAGAATGGACTCTAATACTATTATAAAAGATGCTGCAGAAGGGGCAGCAAAAGGTGCCTTAGAATTTAGTGCTGAAAAGATAGATCTACTAGTTAAGCGTTTTGCTCAAGGCGATCTCGCGTTCATTGAAGATGAAGCGAATATTCAATTGGTAAAAGATCAACGAAAAACACCAGAATGGAATCAATATATTAAATATATAAAAGATAAGGATTTGAGACTGCAACTCGAAATGGGTCTTTCTCTGAAGCGTTTGCAAAATGATAAATTAAAACGTAAGAGACTTCTTGATCTAAAACAAAAAATTCTTATAAAATACGGGGATCGTGGGGTTCATATAGCCCAATTGGTTCAAAACGGGCTTTTCGGTCGTTATGTTGGTCTTCTGGTTGGAAATACGAATAATGATAAAGAGATGGAAGAGGGGATCAACTCTGTTCTTCTTAATATCGATAGGTATGTCCTATTTGTTAAAGAAACTGATCAAGTTGAATATACCTCAAAAACAATCGTTACTCGTATAAATGCCCTTGTCCCGAAAGCTATAATCATCTTTAGTCGCGGTCCTATAGCAGTCAAAATTGCTAAAAAAATTATAGAAAAAACCAAAAAAGAAATCATGGGTTATCGTTTTGAGAACCAAATTGATTTGAGTTCTTATCAACAATACGATTTTATCCTTAAAGTCCCCGATCAAATCTGATTTCCTGTTTTATTTAATTCTCTTCTCTTCCGCCAATTCCTCTATCGCCCATGCCGCCCTTTTCCCGGATTTTCCATCTATAGAAAGAAGCTGTTCTTTCAGGAAATTCTCACGGCTTTTTTTCATATCTTTTAAGAGTGCGGAGAAGCCACGGCCGTCAGGCCGTTGAGCGTCCCCAAGAAGACGTTTTACTACTCTGCGTATCTCTTCCTTTTTTCTCATTTCCAGTGCAACCCCTTTGCGCATATATTCTTCCGGATAAGGAATGCATGGATATGGCCTTCCGGTGAGATTCACTATTCCAACCGGTTTTCCCATTGCTATTGCGTCAAGTGCAACACTGGAAATGTCTGTTAAGACTGCACCAGAAGCGTCTATAAGGTCGTAAATGTTCGTGTCTTTGGTCACGATTACCTTGGTGCGCTGCGCCGTCGTTAGGTATCGGTCATAATCTGATTTAATTTCGCGCGGATGGATTTTGATTATAAGCTGCACGCCATCGTCTTCCATATTGCAGACTTCTGAAACCACGCTTTTTACGAAGTATTCCATATCTTCATAGGTCCAGAGCCTTGCGCCTGCCAAATCTGATGTTGCAAGAAGAACTATTTTTTTGTTTTCCGGAATTCCGAATATTTTTCGTATGTTCGTCCGTGCGGAATACTTATCCGCGAATCGGTCATAATCCGGGTTTCCAACAACAACTACGCGGGAAGAGTCTGTTCCTCGCTCAACCAGCATTTTTTTCGTGAATTCCCCGAAAACCGCAATCTTCGTGCAGTTTCCGATTCCATAAAGCGCTCTTGGTTTTACATTGTCGTTTTGAGTTTTGTTTTTGTCTCCTATCGCACGCAATTTATCTCCAAGTCTTTTCAGCAGGTATTGCGGTTTGTAAAGTGAAAATGCCCTTAAAAGATGCCTGAGAGTGAACTTTGTTGTTGCAGTGATTACGTGATATGCTCCGTCTTGAAGGGTTATGCTTGGTATTCCAAGCTCGTTTCCTACATCAACAAACATTGCAGGAGTTACTTCGGTATAATTTCCTATTACAATAACCGAGGGCTTTTTGCTTTTTATAATCTTTCGCACCGCATCCATGCTTAATTCTTCCAGTCTTTCGTATCTAATACCCGCAGCGTTTAGTGCCTCTTCTATTCCTTCCTGCTTGAATTTGGCTATGCTCACGACTTCTAATATCCTGTGCAGTTTTCTGGCAACCGGAAGAAATTTTCTTATCTGGATGTCGTTTCCAGGAATATAAAGAACGCAACCTTCTCCACAATCCTTTCTATCGTCCATGTTTTTCCCTCTATTTTCTTCTCCGAAGATTCTTCTCTTCATTTTCTCCTCTCTATTTTCTTCCCCACATAACTACCGGATCTCCGAATCCTGTTTTCACAAAAAGACATTTTTTTGATAAAGAGAACGGAATCGGGATTCGTTGGACTGTTTCTGCATGAAATTCGCTCCATTCTCCTGCGTTTTCAAGAATTTTTTTCCATTCCTGTCGGCTATGCGCGTTTTTATATGCAGTTTTTGCCCTCAACATCTTGAAAAAGAACGGGCGTTCGGAACTCGGCCCTGAGCAAATGAATGTTCCGCCATCCTTCAGTGCATTGTAGCAATTCTTCACAACCGCTTCGGCATTTTCAATAAGCCCGAGCGTTCCAAGGCAGGATACCATGTCAAATTTTTCATTTGCAGGAATAGGGAACGGTTTTGTTGCATCATGAATATAGAGATACGCCTCATCAATGTTTTTTCTTGCCTCGGTTATTGCATACGCAGAAACATCAAGACCGTATAATTTTTCGTATCCATGCTCGCGGAACAATTCAAGCATATATCCGTACGAGCATCCGACATCAAGAACAGAGCGGTAGGTGCCATCTCCTCCTCTCCATTGTATTCCAAGAAAATCAAAAAGATCCTTGTGGTATGCTTTTACGTAATCCTTTATTCCCCTATATACCTCTCTTCCTTCCTCTGTTTTGAAGTATGCATCTTTGCTGAAATCAAAAGACATGTGAAACTCCTCTCCGTGGCAGCACTTATCTGCTTGCGTTCTTACTCCCTGGTTTTTATCACTTGTGCCGGAACTCCAACTGCGATAGAATTCGGCGGAATATCCTTTGTAACAACGCTGTGTGCGCCAATTACTGCACCATCTCCAATTGTAACTCCCTTAAGAATCGAAACCCCTCTTGCCAGCCATACATTATTCCCAATGCGAACAGGTTTGGTACGAATGCGCTCTTCATTCATAGTTTCGCTTGCATTTGTGTCGTGGTCTGTGTCTATTATCATCACAAATCCGGAAATAAGACAGTTGTCGCCAATTTCTATTTTATCAAATGCGTTAATGTTTGCAAGCTGCCCAAAATAACAGTTTTTGCCGATTTTCAATGTTCCGTTATACGCAGTATTGAGCCGCACCATTTTCTCAAGATGCGTTCCGCTTCCGACATCTATTTTTCCGTTGTCCCTTGCCCAGATTTCGCAATTTCCATCCAGTCCGACTTCATCGTCAAGTATAATCTCCCCTTTATTATATGCCCGGAAGCTGTTCCATCCGCTCAGTCTTACGTTCTTGCCAATATGTTTGCATTTTCGCAGGATGTTAATGCGGTTCAATATCAGGAATGGGTTAAGCGCATCTACGAGCCGGTCCAGTACTATTTCTAATGTTTGCCAGAATCCATATTTTGCGATAAAGCCGGTTAGTTTTCTTATCACGTGCACTGGGTCGTACACCATGGTAATACCTAATCCCCATATATTTTAATCCTTGAGGGTATAGTATATTTTACGTAATTGTTTATTGGTTTTCTGGTGTTTTATATGACCAACTCTAACTCTGGACTTGAATTGTGGAAGCGTGCAAAACAGATTATTCCGGGCGGTTCTCAATTGCTTTCAAAGCGTTCTGAAATGTTTCTTCCTGATCAATGGCCTTCATATTATTCAAAAGCAAAAGGTATTAACGTCTGGGACCTTGATGGAAATAAATTCACGGATATGTGCATAATGGGTATTGGTGCATGCATTCTTGGTTATGCAGATGATGACGTAAATCGTGCGGTAAAAGATCGCATCGATCGCGGCAATATGGCAACATTTAATTGCCCGGAAGAGGTTGAGCTTGCGGAAAAATTAATCTCTCTTAATCCCTGGGCAGGCGGTGTGCGATATGCACGAACTGGCGGAGAATCCATGTCAATGGCTGTTCGCATTGCGCGCGGTTCTTCCAAACGCGATAAAATCGCATTTTGCGGCTATCACGGCTGGTCTGACTGGTATCTTGCAACCAATCTGAAGAATCCGAACGGTTTGAATGACCATCTTCTTAAGGGTTTGGAGCCGCTCGGAGTTCCTCAAAACCTCAGCGGTTCTGTATTGCCGTTTCATTACAATAAGATTGAGGAACTTGAGGCAATAATTGACCAGAATAAGGATATCGGCGTAATCGTTGTTGAGGCAATCAGAAGCCAGAAGCCTGAAAATGATTTTCTTGGGAAGGTTAGAAAAATCGCAGATGAAATCGGTGCGGTTCTTGTTTTTGATGAGATTACTTCTGCATGGAGAATGACTATTGGCGGTGCATATCCAATGTTTGGAGTAAAACCAGATGTTGTTGTATTCGGAAAGGCAATGAGCAATGGCTATCCCATGGCAGCGGTTGTTGGAAAGGCAGAAGTGATGGATGTGGCACAGCAAAGCTTTATCAGCAGTACTTACTGGTCTGAGGGGGTCGGGCCTACTGCTGCATTGGCAACCATCGGGAAGCTCGAAGCGCGGGATGTTCCAAAGTACATTGTGGAAATTGGAAACTATGCCGGGCAGGTCTGGGAAAGGCTTGGAAAGGAAAGCGGATTAAAACTACATGTTGATTTTGGTTTCCCGCCAATAATGCATTTTGATTTTGAATATGAGAACAAACTCGCAATAATGACTTTTTTCACGCAGGAAATGCTGGCACGAGGATATCTTGCCACGGGCGGGTTCTATGTTTCTTATGCACATCAGAAAGCGGGCGTAGATAAATATGGTGAGGCTGTGGGAGAAGTCTTCAAGCTGATAAAAAATGCAATTGATAACGGAACCGTTGAGAAACAGCTAAAAGGGCCAGTGAAGCATTCTGGGTTTCAGAGACTGACCTGAGAATATTCTTTCCAGGTGGAGAACTCTGGTCTGATTAGAATGCATGGGAAGTGCCCCAATCTTCTCTACCCCACCTTTTTATCCTCTCTCATCGATTTCTCATACCCTTCATTCCTTCCGAACCCCTTATTTATCTCGATTACTTTCTTATTCCTCTCAATTGCCTCAAAAACATCTTTTCTTGTGAAGCTGTGGGTCCTGCCTTTATCCCCCAACAATCCGTAAATTGCACGAACGAATTCCAAATCCTGTGGCTCATCCACCGTCCATCTCATTTCAGAAAGATCTCCGCCTTCTTCATTTGTTACATTAAAAATATGGAATTTATCCGGTTGTTTCCAGATATATGGGGTAACATGCTCGCGTTCTGACTGGAGTTTTGCTTCTTTCCATGCACGTTCAAGCGTTGCAAATGAGAACACTTCTGTGTCCAGTCCATCTGGATAAGTTGGTGGCTGGGTAT
>Ga0209211_10012800_pt1 | contig 10497 bp, 12 predicted proteins | sample RifGroA2_FD_183992 | JGI IMG/M metagenome (GOLD analysis project Ga0209211, IMG submission 183992) | Groundwater microbial communities from Rifle, Colorado, USA - Groundwater A2 (SPAdes) (version 2) | ecosystem: Environmental > Aquatic > Deep subsurface > Groundwater | place: Rifle, Colorado...
TGATCCATTGCTGAAGCTCTCGAGGGTCTGCCGAAGAACTCCGAAGTAGATGCGCCACCGGTCCTTCTGTGTGCTGGTAACATCAGAGGAGGATACAGTGTCGCCGTTTGTTATTTCAAGCCGCTCTGTGATGAAAAGTGCCGCGATCTTGTGTGTGTCGGCAGGCGTAATGGCGCCAAGATTCTTTCGTACTGTCACCGTCTGGATGAGATCCGGGAGCCAGTCCCACTGAGAGCCCTGGTCGATTGCAGCCTGATACGCCGCGATTGCGTCATCATATCTCCCCTCACCAAAGGCCACATGGCCATACCAGAGCGTGTCCTGTTGTGCTTTCGCGGAGGCACCCGCCAACGTCAGAAACACGAGGCAGCAACGCGCAACGATAGACAGACGGACCTTGTCAAAGGAATTCATTGGACCGATTCAGATATGAAGTGAAATGATTTGAGGGAAGAGGGCGTCGGTTCCTCCCTGGCGTATTTGAATTAGAGAAAGTAGAGAATCAGAAGGAGAGAATCAAAGGGCAACGTCGCGGTCGCCATCAATGCGAGGTAATGGACCTGCAAAAGACAAGAAGTTCCGCCGCTTCAAGTTGCCTTTGGGGAAGGCAATGACTACTATTTCCCTGATTGTCTGAAAGAGTTCATGCCTCTTCTCTATCTTACACTCGGCATCATTATCGGTTTCCTCATGGCCGTCCCCATCGGGGCGGTCGGCATTCTTTGTGTCCGGCGAACCCTCGCAAGCGGTTTACGTCAAGGCTACATCACGGGACTCGCCGGCGCGACCGCGGACATGGTTTACTGCATCGTCTCCGCGGGCGGGATCAGGCTGATCGCCGATTTCATGACAGATCACCAGCATGAAATTCGGCTCGTCGGAGGAGTCGCGCTGTTGCTGATGGGGATACTTTTGATTCGTTCGCGTCGCAGTCGTGCAATTGAGCAGCCAGGCCTCCTTGATGACACCAGGGTCTATTTTTCCGCTCTTGTTGTAGCCACCACCAACCCGCTTGTCCTCTTCTCATACGGTGCGGTGATGGCTGCTCTTGGCGTCGCGAGGCTGGACTATTTTTCCCTCTCGCTGCTGATCGCCGGAATGGTTGCTGGCTCATTCCTCTGGTTCATCTTCCTTTCCAACCTAGCCCACCGCTTCCGCGCATCGATGAACCTGGAAAAACTCTCGATTGTCAACCGCGTTGCCGGAGTACTGCTCATTCTTATAGGACTGAGCGCCGTGTGGAACGGGATATGGGGGTTGCCGTAAGATGCCGCCAATTTGAGATTGTGCATTGAATATTGAGTATTGTTTTTGGGGTTACATGGAAACAATGTCCAATGTTCAATGTACAATCCTCAATGTGCAACACCTTATCCTGCCCTCCTTCACCCGCAGTAATGTGACCTACCGCATTCACCCCCCTTGACATAGTCAGTTCATTTGACGATACTGGACGTCAATCTGGATCCCCCCTACGCCGATCCCTGCCTGCGTGCCGGTAACACTCCGGCAGGCAGGCGTGTCATCGCTCCACATCTAATTCATTTACATCACTTCAAGGAGGCAGCACCATGAAGCATGCCCGCTTTGTTTTGTTGGCGGTAGTGTTGTTACTCATTACCGCGACCATCTGGAATGGTTGCGAAACGGCTCCCCCCGTCTCTTCCACCGCACCTCAGGACGAACCCCTTGCATCTGTACAATCCTCCCCGCAAATGCAAGAGGCCCGACCGTTGTTCGTTGCGGGTGAAGCACTGGTCAAGTTCAGTGCCGGAGCAACGGAGGATCAACGCTCTGCAGCTCTTCAGAGGGTCAGTGGAATTGTCGGAGAACGTATTTTGACGCGTGCGATGCAGGCCCGCGGCGACAACGAAGGGCTCACACTCGTTCGCACACCGATGACCGTCAGTGCTGCCGTCGCATCATTGCGAGGTGCCGCAGGCGTGGAATATGCGGAACCGAATTACTATTACTACCACGACGCCGTTTCAAACGATCCTTACTATACCAATGGCTCGTTGTGGGGTATGTATGGTGATGCCACAACTCCCGCCAATCAGTATGGCAGTCAGGCCGGCGAGGCCTGGGCCGCAGGGAATACCGGAAGCGGCTCGGTCGTCGTCGGTGTGATCGATGAAGGCGCAATGTATATGCACGAGGATCTCGCGGCGAACTTCTGGACCAATCCGTTCGATCCTGTTGATGGCGTGGACAACGACGGGAACGGTTACGTGGACGACACGCATGGATGGGATTTTGACAGGAATGACAACACGACGTTTGACGGTACACAGGACGACCACGGAACGCACGTTTCGGGTACAATCGGAGCCGTCGGCGGAAACGGTGTTGGCGTGGCGGGCGTAAACTGGAGTGTCACGCTGATCAGCGCCAAATTTCTTGGACGACGCGGCGGGACAACCGCAAACGCGATCAAAGCGGTTGACTACGTCACCGACCTGAAAACGCGACACGGACTGAATATCGTGGCAACAAACAACTCCTGGGGCGGCGGCGGATTCTCCCAGGGATTGACGGACGCCATTGAGCGCGCGAATGCAGCGGAGATTCTTTTCGTGGCAGCGGCAGGAAATGGCGGCGGCGACGGCGTGGGCGACAACAACGACGCGACGCCATCATATCCGGCGAGCTACGCCAACGCGAACATCATCGCAGTTGCCTCGATCACCTCGAGCGGAGCGAAGTCGGGTTTCTCGAACTACGGTGCCACGTCGGTTGATCTCGGAGCCCCCGGTTCGGGAATCTATTCGACTCTCCCAGGCAGGAGGAACTCGTCAACCTACGGATCGTACAGCGGCACCTCGATGGCCACGCCACACGTAACCGGAGGCGTCGCGTTGTATGCAGCAACACATCCGGGATCTTCCGCATCAACGATCAAGAACGCGATTCTTTCGAGCGCTGTCCCCACCGCCTCCCTTGCGGGAAGGTGCGTGACCGGCGGACGGTTGAATGTCAGCGGATTTTAGCCGGCATCAGAGCTCGTACATTGAAAAGCCCCCGGCAGAGATGCGGGGGCTTTTTGTTGCAGGATGGCAGAACACTTCGACATTCTGCATTCGGCGTTCGATATTCGATGTTTCTTTTCTGAAAGAACTGAAAGCAACACCCAACACCGAACGCCGAATGTCCAATTTTGAAGTGGTTGTGCCTCTGTCGGACTTCAGGCGCTTGTGCTACTTCTTTCCTCCACAGCAGATCTCGTACTTGACCCCGCACGGACACTCGTAGCATTCTTGATCCAAGTTCCGCGTCACGATCGATCCTCCGCTGTGCTTGCAGATGCAGCCATGATGCGATTCCAGGAGCTGCGCATATTGTACCACATCATCGCCATTCATGAGGAGCAGTGCGTTGTGCGAGGAAAGCAGACCTTTAACGGAGAATTCTGTCGACGAAAAGCCCTTGGCATCGGTCTTAAGTGTTCCGACTTTCGATCGCTTGCCCGTCGCCTCGTCCAAAAGGACAACCTCGTAACCAGCATTCTTCCTCAAATCCTTGACCTCGACCTTGATCTTCTCCTCTCCCTGCGTCACTGCTACCACCCCATGAGATTCGATCTCGCTCTTATCATAATGGTTTGTGATGACCGTTGGAACGACTCTTGTCCCCTGCGCCCGTGAAACCAAAACCGGGGCAGAAATAATCAACAACACTTTCAAAAGGTATCTCATACGTCTTCCTCCTTCTTGTCCGTCACATCGCCTCCAAGGATGCACCGCTCTCCATGAATGAGCTCACACCTGGACTTTCTTCCATCCACCTCTTGTGAAGAGCCACAACGTGAACAATCCTACCGCCGTCTCCGCAATGAAGATCGCCCAAAAGACTCCCGTGTGCTCCATCCCGAGTGTCTTGGCCATGACGTACGAGAGGGGAATCTCAATGAGCCAGAAGAAGACGATGTTGATCTTCGTCGGCGTCGCCGTATCACCCGCTCCGTTGAACGCCTGCACCGCCACCATCCACCACCCGTAGACGAAGTAGGAATACGAGACGATCGTGAGCCATTTTCCCCCAACAGCAACAACGCCGGGATCATCTGTGAAAATCCCCACCAGCGATTCGCTGAAAAGAAAATAGAGGATTGCCACCCCGATCAGGAAGAGCATGTTCCAGAAACCGATCACCCAGACGGATCGTTCCGCGCGCTCGGGCTTCTGGGCGCCGAGGTTCTGACCCACCAGCGTGGCAACGGCATTCGACATTCCCCATGCCGGCATCATGGTGAACATCATGATTCTGAGAGCAATGGTAGCCCCGGCAACAACCTGGCTCCCGAACTCAGCGAGGATGCGCATGACAAAGATCCAGGAGGTCATTGCAACAATCATTTGTCCGACTCCTCCAAGCGAAGTGCGGGCAATTTTTGAGATGACCTGCCAATTGAAGGAGATCTGGGAACGAAGGATCCGAATGTGCTTGCTCCCTCTGAAAAGAACCCAGAGTTGCGCAAGCACGCCGATGCCTCGGCCGATATTCGTGGCAATCGCAGCGCCTTTGATTCCCAACTCGGGAAAGGGTCCAAGTCCAAAAATGAGAACCGGGTCCATGAGGATGTTGATGCCGTTCGCGAGCCACAGCACACGCATCGCCATCGCCGCGTCGCCCGCACCCCGGAAAACCGCATTGATCACGAACAAAAGCACGATCACAGCATTGCCCCCCAACATCCACTGCATGTAGCCGTATCCGTGCTCCAGCGTCCATGGGTCGGCTCCCATGAGTGCCAGCAATTCCCGGGAGTAAAAGATGCCTGCGAAGGAAAAGGGAACAGAGACAAAGAGCGCGAGGATGATTGACTGGACTGCGGTGACGCCGGCCTCTACTTTGTTCTTCTCTCCGATGCGCCGCGCGACAATTGCCGTAACGGCCGTTGCAAGGCCCATGGCAACGGAATACAGGAGGAACAGATAGGTTTCCGTTAACCCGACAGTCGCCACGGCGGAGGCGCCAAGAGAACCGACAAAATAGATATCCACGACCGCAAACGTGGACTCCATGATCAATTCCAGAATCATCGGGACGGCCAGGAGAAAGATCGCCTTCCCCATGGGGATTTGCGTGTAGTCAGCTTCGGTTCCCCGAACAGCCTCCTTCAACCCCTGCCACAAGGATTGAGAAGGTGGCGGTGCGAGCTGACGATCAGCTGCTATTTCAGATCCTGGTTCCATTCAATCTCCTTAATGCACCGCCTGTGACTCTCTTGGTCCTCTTTTTGAACACATTCAGGCAATCGTCTCCGCTTTTTCAAAAGCTCCAGTCAAAGTCCGACATCCGCGCGGTATTGCACAGGCAGATGTCGTGCTTTAGGTTTCAGAATTTCAACGTGTGCCAACTTGTTACGGTCGTTCTCGGATATTTGTTGCAGAGGCCTGAGAAAGGACTATATCAGGTGCGAAGTAGAACAACACTTCCGCCTTCGCGGTTCCGTCGACCCTCGTCGTTCTTACGTTCCCTTGTATGCCTCCTTGAGCTTCGAAATATCGATCTTCTTCATTTGAAGCATCGCCTGCATGACCCGCTTCGCCCTTTCGGCATTCTTGTCACTCAGCATCTTTCCCAAAATGCCGGGATTGACCTGCCAGGAGAGACCATACTTATCCTTCAGCCATCCGCACATGCTTTCTTCGCCGCCCTCAGTGAGCTTCTTCCACAGGTTGTCGACTTCCGCCTGCGTTTTACAGTCCACGGAGAGCGAAATCGCCTCGGTGAATTTGAATTCAGGTCCGCCGTTGAGTGCAATGAAGTCCTCGCCGCAGAGCTGGAAATGCACCGTTAAGACGGTGCCCGCGGGCCTCGGACCCGCTTCGCCGTAGTAGGAGGTCTTTACGATCCGCGATTTCTTCCCTTTCACTCCGGAAAAAACCGACACATAGAACTTCGCCGCCTCTTCGGCCTGCAAATCGAACCACAGGAATGGTGTAATTTTCTTCATGGAGATGTTATCCTTTCGTTCGGCTATTGTTCTGAATTGATTATCGATTCTTGACTTTCTTTGTTTTCATCTCCCTGTTCAGCGTCTCTTTGACCCTGTACCTGACAATCTTGCTTATCAGGCTCAATGGAAGAGGCTTGTCCATCGGGAATTGAACCGATCCCTTGGCTCCTTCGTACACCGAGAGCTCCTTTTTGAAAGCCCGAATTCCGGACGGAGTCGGATAGAATTCGATGTGATGTTTGAATGCGGCGAAATGCACGAGGTTGCCTTCAAGAGTGAAGGTGGGGATTTGGTATTTGTTCGCCTCTTCTGCTGCCGGAGCGGCCTTTCGGATGGTCTTCCGGACGTCTTCCAGCAACAACTGCACATCCTTGGGAAAAAGGGCAATATACTCGTCGATATTCTCCACTGTTATCATCCTTTCTCCCGCATCGTATGCTTTCGTTCTTTCACTTCCCTCATGCGGCGTTTTCTACAGAACCGCGCGCGCTCATTCGTCGCTCGTAGAGTTTTCCGCCAAGGAGCGCAAGCGGAAGAGCGGTCACAGCTCCGGCTATGCCGTACCATAGTGGACCAAGCCCCTGCATTGCCAAGGTGCCTGCAATCCAAAGCACTGAGCCGAGTATTCCTGTGGTCCACAAAGCCGTCTTCGCCTTCTCTTTTGCAATCATCGCCGTAATGTACGCGGCAAATACAGTAATGAGGATACGATAGCCCAGAGCCAGGAGATACAGATCCGTGTCAAAGTACACTTCGCCGTACGGCGGATATACTCCCGTCATGTGAAAAAGATGGTCGATGGCCGTTGCGAGGATGAAATTGATCAGTATCGCTGCGACGATCGCGAGAACCAGGCGTTTCATTTGTTGCCTCCTTTACTTGGGGGGGATATTCTGATTAAGACGAAAGAAGTTTGACGGATCGTATCGGCGCTTGACCGACGCGAGACGGTCCCAGGTGGAGCCGGGGTAGGCAGCCCGAACACGCGCCTCCCCTTCCTCTCCGAGAAAATTGACGTACACATCGGGATCTCCCTGACGAAGCTCGTTCGAGAATCCATCAACCCATGCATTGTGCGCATTCGCTTCCTCGCGCCGCTCATACAAAGCGGCAATGTTCACCATGATCCGCCTTTTGCGATGGGCATAGGCCGTTGCTTCCGCAGGAACGCGGGCGACTGCACCGCCAAGGACCCGAAGCTGTGCAACGGCCATCGAAGCTTTCGAGGCTTGAATATGGCTGATGATCGTCTCCGCGGCCTTCTGATCGATGGTATCGATGAACATCGAATGGAACGCTACTGCAGCCGGGTGAGGCCCTTCCGGCCCCTCGAACATCTGAGGATACTTCATCGGCTTGACCATGTCGGCGATCGGCTTCGCCAGGCCCCGGATGGGCGCGACCGCGCGCTCACCCGCTTCTGCCGACCCTGCATACACCATCATGGCCATGATGATGAGCTTTCCATGCTGTTCCTGGGGAATGAACGGCATGGGAGGCGCGGGCATCACATTGGCAATGACCGACAGTTCTTCCGGCGCGCTCTCCGCCTCGGCGATGATCCCCCGAACAGCTTCAGGGGTCGCCGCCAACATCAGGATTCCACCCACGATGTCGCTTACTTTCTGCAACCGGAACTTGAATCGGGTCGCGACTCCGAAATTGCCGCCTCCCCCGCGGATTGCCCAGAAGAGATCCGGGTGATTCTCGGCATCCGTTCGGAGAATCTGGCCGTCGGCAGCAACCACGTCTGCGGCGAGCAGGTTATCGACCGTAAGGCCGTACTTCCGGACGAGAAATCCGACGCCTCCTCCGAGCGTGACGCCCCCGATCCCGACCGATGCGGTGTCGCCGAACCCTGTTGCAAGGCCATGCGCTCCGGCCGCGGCTGTGTACTGACCCGCCGTTAATCCGGTTTCTGCCCACACCGTCCGCTGTGCCACGTCGAATTCGATCTTCTTCATGTCGGAAAGATCGATCACGATACCGCCCTCCGAAACGCTGTGCCCGGCCACACTGTGGCCGCCGCTTCTCACTGCAAGCTCCAATCCCCGATCTCGTGCGAACGTCACGACACGGGAAACGTCGGTTTCATTTCCCACTTTGACGATAGCACCAGGCCGGCGATCAATCCAGCCGTAGAACACCGAACGTGCATCATCGAATCCGGAATCCCCCGGCGCGATCACCCGGCCTTCGACGTGCCCTTTGTTCTTCAGATCCTCTCCCAAATTCGAAACCATTCCTTATCCTTATGCTGGGATTTTCTTCCTGTTCTTTATTCTTGACGCTTCACTCTTCACATTCCTATAGATCTACCCTGACTATGAATCCACCGTAAGCCATCCGCTTTGGCTCGAACGGCGACTTCCTTGCCATCATCTTCAAGATCCTTTTGTCCTTCAATATCTTTGCATTGATACGATCGCGGTCACTCTTGGACTTGTACACAATCCAGGAGAAGACAACCACTTCCCCTTTTTTCAACTTGATTGCGCGCGGGAACGGGTATACTCCTTTGTGGTCGAGGTCATCACTGACGCATTCCCGGTATTCGAGAGCCCCGTATTCGCGCCATACTTTCCCTGCGCCCCGCGACATCCGAAGATAGGCTCCGAGATTCCTTTTCGGAACGGGGACGAGGAATCCATCAACGTAGTATGCCATAAGGATCTCCTTTCAATGTTTCCTGAAGCCAAACCCGCAGTACGCTACTTCATTCTTTCCGTTGTTCGTTCTTGCTCCAGGTTCTCTCCCATCCTGTGTTTCACCAACTGGCGTATCAACCGTAGCCGACATACTATTCCACGACTTGAAAGATCTCTCTCCGGCCCGTAAGATACATCTCCGTATAGTGTGACATCTCCTCTGCCACCTGAGGATCCATTTTTGGGTCCGGTTTTCCCGATTTGACCTCTTCCATTTGTTTCTCGAACTCCGCCAGGCTCTTGACCTGCACCTCCACCACGACGGTATTGTAATTCCCCACCAAGTCAGTCATCACGCGGGCAGTCGGATCCCCGGCGAACACTTTCCTGAAGAGTTTGGCGAGCTTCGATGCCTGTCCCGGTTTTGCCGTGACAACTTCGCGAACGATAAGCATGCGTGTATCTCCTTTCCTGTCAAATGTACTTGGGTTGTCAGCACCTCTGTTACTTATCCATATCGGCTTTCCGTGTCAAGCCCTTCATCGAGGGGCCTTACCTCGATGCTTCCAAGCCGCGCCGAAGGCCATTTTGATGCAATGCGAATCGCCTCGTTGAGATCTTTCGCATTGACCAGAAAGAATCCTCCCAACGATTCCTTCGTTTCGGCGAAAGGGCCATCGGTGATCGAGACTTTGCCGCCCCGGACCCGCACGGTTGACGCGGTGCGGATACTCTTGAGCGGTTCTGCGGTGATCAGGATGCCGTCGTGTCGGAGTTTTTCCACATATGACAGCGTCTCCTCCCGGAGAGAGTTCCACTCGCTCTTCGACAGAGCGTTCAGAATGCGTTCTTCCTCGTAAGCCAGACAGATATATTTCATGATTTCCCTTCGGTGATGCTATTCCCGGCGCCCGCCTCTTGCCGGGCTTGGTATAAGGCATTGATTTGTTCATCAGAAGGTCGGATCTCCCAGGTCCCGCCCATGCGGGTTGATGGATGATTCGACATCAATTTGATGGCCTCATTCAGGTCTTTGGCTTCGAGAACCATGATTCCGCCCAGTTGTTCCTTGGTTTCGGCGAAGGGTCCGTCGGTAACGATAGGCTTACCGCCCCGGTATCGGATGGTAGTTGCGGTTCTTGATCCCTGCAGGGCCTCGCCCCCGATCATATGGTCTTTTTTCGTGAGCTCCGCGTCGTAGGCAAAGCACTCGTCGACAAACTTCTTCTGCTCGTTCTCCGACATCCCCTCCCACATTCTCTCGTCTATATAGCCAAGGCAAATGTATTTCATGGGCTCGTCCTTTTTTGTTATCGAAATTTGGTTTTCGATGTTCGACATTGATAATCGTTTTTGAGACCGATCAAGAACCAATGTCGAATGCCCCCGCCCGCCTGACGGCGGTCGGGCGGGCAACGCTGCATTCCCGCGTACGCGGGAACGAATGTCGAAATCGGCCGCATCCTGCTTCGTTACGACTTCTTATGTTTCTCTACCTGTGCCTCGACGGTCGGATTGTGCGCTGCCTTTTGCACGTCCTCCGGGAACTCCTCCATTTCGAACACCTGGCGGACTTCGACCACGTCGCCATCCTGAGCTGGAACCCGTCTTGCCCACGCAACCGCCTCCAGCCGGGATTTCACCTGGATCATCCAGTAACCGCCGACAACCTCCTTCGATTCGGCAAAGGGACCGTCGACAACCGTGACCTTGCCTTGTGCAAACGTCACTCTTGCCCCGGTCGCCGGGGAATGAAGGCCATCAAGAGCGATGAGGGCTCCAGCCTTTGCCAGCTCCTCGTTGTACTTCATCATGGCTTCGACATCTTTGGCACTTGGTGCGAAGTCAGCTCCCGCTTCACGTCCCGCTTTCCCTTGGTACACGGCT
>Ga0209211_10012801_pt1 | contig 10497 bp, 10 predicted proteins | sample RifGroA2_FD_183992 | JGI IMG/M metagenome (GOLD analysis project Ga0209211, IMG submission 183992) | Groundwater microbial communities from Rifle, Colorado, USA - Groundwater A2 (SPAdes) (version 2) | ecosystem: Environmental > Aquatic > Deep subsurface > Groundwater | place: Rifle, Colorado...
ACCTTCTGGCATTGGTCAAGTGTCACCCCCTATACATCCTCTTACGAGTTCGCAGGGAGCTGTGTTTTTGATAAACAGTCGCCAGGCATACTTTAGCTGCGGCCTAACCGCGCCTCACTACGCTCGGTCGGAATTTTCAATTTTGCAATTTTTAATTTTCAATTTCCCAATGTTTGAAAATTAAAACATTGAGTCATTGATTTAAAATCAGAAATTGATAATTGGAAATTCCGTACCAAGTGCAAAGAGGCACGGTCAGGCAGGCCTTATCGCTAACTTACGGCCACTTTTTTGCCGAGTTCCTTGGAGAACTCTCACTCGTTCGCCTTCGTCTACTCGACGAGACCACCTGTGTCGGTTTGCGGTACGAACAAAACGTTTTTAATTTTAGAAGTTTTTCTCGGAAGGCCGCTTTCTTGAATTTTCCTCGATTGCTCTCGGAATTTTCGCTCTGCTTGGAATCCCCATTAAAGAGAGGTCTCCGGATTTGCCTGGAAACCGTCCTTACTCGCGAACGTCAAATCCAATAATGCGCTCAAAATACTGACCTCCGTCACTCCATCAAAAAACGCTTCGGTTACGGAATATTAACCGTATGCCCATCGGGTTCGGCTCTCGCCATTCCCTTAGGATCGACTAACCCCCCTATGATAAACATTGAGGGGGAAACCTTGGTCTTTCGGCGTGGGGGTTTCTCACCCCCATTGCGGTTACTTGTGCCAACATTCGTACTTCCAAACGCTCCAGCATGGGTCGCCCCTTTGCCTTCAGTGCGATTGGAACACTCTCCTACCGCTTGTGAACTTCATAGAAGAGGGAAAAAGGAGCGAGCTCCAATTTCCCAATTTTTGAGTGGGGTTTAACGTACTAGTAGCATTCAAACCCTATATCCGGTCTATTTCCATCTTTTCATCTGGAACATAACAACCAGACCCAGTCTTTTACTCTAGTAAATCTCCTTTGAGACAGTAGATCGTCGCCTCAAAATCTTGATAAATCTTTCCCTCTATGAAGTTCACAAACCCTCAGTTTCGGTATCATACTTTAGCCCCGATTATCTTCGGCGCAAAGTCTCTTAATAAGTGAGCTGTTACGCTATCTTTAAAGGATGGCTGCTTCTAAGCCTACCTCCTCATTGTCTAAGAAACTTCACCACCTTGTGATGCACTTAGTATGATTTAGGGACCTTAACTTGAGATCTGGGCTGTTCCCCTTTTGACCGGTGAAGCTTAGCCCTCACGGTCTAACTGCATGACTTTAACTTCTGGTATTCGGAGTTTGATAGGATTAGCGAGCTTTCGCCCTGTCCAATCCTTCCAGTGCTCTACCCCCAGAAGGAACATCATACGCGAGCCCTAAAGCTATTTCGGAGAGAACCAGCTATTACCAAGCTCGATTAGCTTTTCACTTCTTACCACAAGTCATCGGATAGTATTGCACGGCTAACCCGTTCGGGCCTCCCTTTCGATTTCTCGAAAGTTCACCCTGCTCATGGTAAGCTCGCCTTGGCTTCGGGTCTGATGTATTCTACTGACCGTCGCTCCTCGCTACGCTCGTCGCGACTAAATTCAAAATTGAAAAATCAAAGTGTAAAATTATGGAGTCCGCCGAAGGCGGACAAGACTGTCTTATGAATTTTTGCTACGCCAAAATTCATCCCGCAATTTTTAATTTTGATATTTACATTTTGCATTTTAGTCGTTCCAAACAGAGTGAGGAACGACGATATACGCGCTATTCACACTCGGTTTCCCTGCGCCTCAACGCCTCGTAGGCGTTTAAGCTTGCAGAATACATCAACTCGTTGGCTCATTCTTCAATAGGCACGCCATGACGGAGCACTACTTCGATTTCGAATAATACTTACCTCTTGTAAAAAAGTGGCAATCGTCGAGGATTGCCGAAACTTTTGACTCAGTTTTGAGAAGGGCTCGCAATAATATGCGCTACGCCAACGACTTGAATATCAGTTAGGCCTTCCATGATAGCTAAATTTGTTAGCAACCACGCTATATCATTAATCGTTGACTCTAGAACAATCTCGCGCGTTGATTCCACCCAACGACCACTTTTATCCTTCGCTTTCATTTTCAGAAAAAAATTTGGGTTCATCTCAACCTCCTTTCTTTTTGAACTTCTTTACAAGATATAAGCACTCAAAATCACAGTAGTGCTCCGCTCTGACTCCTTGTAAGCATATGGTTTCAGGTCTATTTCACCGCCCTTACCGGGCTGCTTTTCACCTTTCCCTCACGGTACTAGTTCACTATCGGTCTCCAAAAATATTTAGCCTTGCCGGTTAGTGCCGGCGGATTCCCTCAAGCTATTCATGTCTTGAGGTACTCAAGAGTCACAGCAAAGAAGATTTTGTTTTTTCGCTTACGGGACTATTACCCCCTTGGGTGTATCTTTCCAGATACTTCAGCTAAAACAAAATTTTGTAACTTCTCTCGATATAAAACCGACGCTATGATCTTACAACTCCACCGCACTCCGCACGAAATTTTCAACTTTTAATTTTCAATTTTCAATCAATGGTTTAATTATCAATGTTTGAAAATTTCTTCATTGAAAATTCAATGAAAATTGGGACTTGAAAATTTCGTGCGAAGCACGATAGTTTGGGCTTCTCCGCTTTCGCTCGCCGCTACTGACGGAATAAAAATTTTTTTCTTTTCCTCCAGGTACTGAAATGTTTTACTTCCCTGGGTATACTCCGCGCTCTGCGCGAGTAACTCACAACTTACCACTAACCGCCAACAACAAATACAAAAGAAAAAGTATTCGTTGTTAGTTGTAGGTTGTAGGTTGTAGGTTGTCAGTCACTTGTGCAAAGCACGGTCTCCGTATTTTACACGGAGGGGTTTCCCCATTCGGACATCTCCGGGTCAAAGGTTGCTAGGCACCTCGCCGGAGCGTATCGCCGCCACGCTGCGTCCTTCATCGCTTTTTGGAGCCAAGGCATCCACCATACGCTCTTTCAAATTTCCTATTAGGAAATTTGAGAACCACAAAACTTGCTCGGTTATTTCTTTGACACTGCCGCGACCCCTCGCGGCAGTAATCCGCTATCACTAGCGGATTGAATTCCATCTCCGATTTTCTAATTTATACGAACCGTGATGGCTTGAAGTTGTCAAAGAATCTGTCGTCCGGATAAAAAACAAACCGCTTGCAAAGCGGCTTAGGCAACATACCAAAAAAATCGGCGTTACCTCTTCCGCTTTGTTTTAGTTTGGTTCAACATATCTGAATACTGATAAGTATAGCCGGGCCAAAAAGGAAGTCAAGGCAAACCCCCGCGTCGCCGAGGGCGACGCGGGGTTCTTTCCTCCCATGAAGCTAACGAAGCTGTGAAGCTAAGAAGCTAAGAAGCTATCCTAGATTAGTCCTTTTTGATCTCTGACCGAAGCTTGTCAATATAACGCGAAGCCGCATCCTGACCGCCAAGGCCGAAGGAAAGGCCGATGGCCAGCGAGAGCGCCACCACCACACCGGTGAAAAGCGTTTGAATAAATGGCGCCGCGATGCCAAGTTGGAGTAATGCGGCCAGTACGGCAAAAATCCAAATCGCCCAACGGGTCACGCTTCCCAAGAAGTTAGCCGAGCCAATGCCGCCGGCTTTAGCCGCCCCTACGACGACCTTCTGCATCGCCTCAGCAATAACCGCCGCCACCAAAAGAATCAAGACCGCCGCAATTACTTGCGGTAAATAACCAAGCACCACTTGCTGGAGAAAAACGTTGACTCGGGTGAGCCCAAGCACATCAAGCGAGGCCACCAAAAATACCACAATAATAAACCACTTGACCAGGCCGCCGAGGAAAGCCCCTGAATCCAGTTCAAAGCCGGCCTTATTCAGGGCCGACTCAAACTTGGCCCCCTTTAGGAGATTGTCTAATTTGACCGACTTTAGCACCTGCGCAATCAAGTGACTTATAATCGAGCCGACGACCCAGCCGATTATAAAAATAACGAGCGCGATAATTAGCTTGGGTAAAAAACCCGCCACTCCGAGCCAAATCTCTTGAAAAGAGCCCCGGAGCACATCGCCCCATGTAGTTAGCATAAACGATTTACCTCCCCTATTGTTTTAACGAAGGTAAAATTAGTTTGTAATGCGCCAAAGCAAAGCTCCGGCGACGCGAAACGACCACTAGCTAAATTATACAACGCCCTTATGAAAGGCGAAAGGTGAAGTTGCGCAATCCGAGCCGATCTAAAAGCTTTCTGTGGGGAAACTCCAAAATATCCCTAATTAGCTTGTCAGAAACGCTTAAACGGTAGTTAAAATCCGAGGTTTCAAGCAGGCAAAAACGGATTTCCGCCCCAATCTCCGTTTGGATTTTTCTCACTGTCGCTTCTATGAGATTTTTCCTCAAGCGGTCGCCGACAATCAAAATATCCACCCGACTGTCGGGATTTTTTATGAAAACGCCGGCGACAATCAGCAATTTGACGCTCCCGGCGCGGCCGAAACGCCGTATTAAATCTTCATAATGCAAACCGATTGTGTCAATCAAAAGATTTTGCACCGGCGCTAAATAAGGAAACTTCTGGTTGAGTGTCCATCCCAAAACTTTCCTCTTATTGCCGTACCTTGAAATAAATCTCTTTTTAATGAAACCGGCGGCTTGAAGCAGATTCAATTCTTGACTGATGTTTCGCTTCGCCCCCACCCTCTTTCCTATTTCTAATTTAGCAAAGGCCTTATCGGCGTGGAACAGGAAAAGCCGCATCATTTTGACGCGAGTGGGGCTACCGAAAATTTTGCCTAAGGAATCCATTGGATAGCTTCGTTAGCTTCAAAGCTTCGTAGCTTCTAAAGCTTACTAAAGATAAATTGGATATTAACAAAAGAAAGAAAAAAAGACAGGGTTGACAAATATCCATTATGTGTGTAGTTTCAAGACAGAGGTAAGAAATGAGAAAACGAAAAAATAAACCGCAAACAGCTAGGGAGCGAGGTCTCGCGCAACTCAAGGATGAAGTTCGAACACTTCAGCTTTATCTGCGACGCCATAATCCACTTATTAATCGCGAATCAGGATCAGACATAGCCCGTAGAGTGGTGTCGATTTTTGAGGCGGCCCTCCTTTTCTCCCACAAAGAAATGATGGCGGAATTCGGAGAATTCTTAACCGGTCATGTCTTTGAGAATAATAGATGCTGTACTGTATGCGGTAAGATAGGAAGAGGGCCTATCTGCGAGGTCTGCGAACTTAAAGAGAAAACGGAACAAATGGGTTCGCTTGGATTCTCCAAGAGAAATTAACATTCGCGAGCAATGGTAAAAACAGCAACCGCCGTTGCGCACTGCGCAACGGCGGTATTTTCTTCTCTTTCTATAAAGCTGGGGAGCTAACGGGGTCTGCCTGCGCCGCGGGGCGCGGCAGACATGCTATGAAGCTTACTGGAGTTGTCCAGAAGGCCCCACCGCTTACGGTGGGGATGAATGGACAATAAGACATGTGCCGGGCGATAACCCGACACCGCTCCAGCAAAGAACGAGGCGTTTGCCGCTAGGCAAATGCCCCGCCCCCTGTCTGCCCTGCCTGCCGGCAGAGGCAGGCGGCAGGTAGGGGGCGGGGTTCTTTACTTGAGTGTTACTTTTCCGCCCGCCGCTTCAATCCTTTTCTTGAGCTCCTCCGCCTCCGCTTTCTTCATCCCTTCTTTTAGAATTTTAGGGGCACCGTCCACCAAATCTTTGGCTTCTTTAAGGCCAAGCCCCAAGACCTCCTTCACGACTTTGATAACCGCAATCTTTTGAGCGCCGCCGTCAGACAATTCCACCGTAAAAGCGTCCTTTTCTTCCGAGGCGTCCGCCCCTCCGGCTACCGGAACGGCCACTGCGACCGCAGCCGCCGACACGCCAAACTTCTTCTCCAAGAACTTAACCAACTCATTCAAATCAATGACGGACATTTTTTCAATGGATTCCACGAGTGATTTGAATTTATCTGGGGTCTGCACTTCCTCTTTTTTTGTTTCTTCCATAGTATTTAATTTGAAATATGCATCGATGCTAATATACGAATGTGTCTTTATTAGTATAATTCGTATGAATTAGTATATTCGCATCGCAACTTCTAAAAGTATAAGCCGTGTCCTTTAATAATAACTAAGCTCTCTTCTTGGCGATTCCGTCAAGCACTACCGCCAACCCTTGTATCGGCGAATTGATAACATTAACAAATTGCGCCAAAAGGGTTTGTCTCGGCGGGATAGCCGCCAAGCCGGCCATAAACGCCTTGTCCACAAATCTGCCCTCATATATGCCTCCTAAAATTGACAGCTTGCCTTGATAGGATTTGGCGGCGGTAGCCACCCCTCTGGCCGCCGTCAGCGCGTCTTGGCCGCCGTAAACTAAAGCGACTTGACCCGGTAAATCAGGAAACTCGCCGGCCATTTTAGATGATTCTTTAAGGGCCTTGGCGGCAATCGTTTTCTTGACAACCGAATACTTAACGCCTTCCTTGCGGAGGTCTCTCCTAACCGCCGACACATCGGCAACGGTCAGTCCTTGAAAGCCGGCAAAAACAACGGCCGTGTAACTTCTCGCCGCGTCCAAAACCTTATCCCAAATCAACTTCTTTTTTTCTTTTGTAATAGCCATGATAGATTTTTAAGGAGAAACGAAGTGCCGACTATAAAAATCATCACCCTGTGTAATAAGCGTTTCAGTGGCGAAAATTTAACATACGATAAAAACCGCCACGAGAAAAGTTTTGACAAATCGAGCAAGAAACGGCTATTACGCGGGGTCAAGAAAAATATAATCGCTCACTCTGTTCGCTCCTTATTTTTCTACAAAAATTGGCCTTGATTAAGGCCAGAGAAATGAAGCGCGAATGCGCGCTTTCGACCCTCCGCAGGACTTATTGACTAGCTTATTAGCTGATTAGCTTTTTAGGAATTCCCTATAAGCTAACAAGCTACTAGCTAAAAAACTAAATCGGCCCGCCTTCTCTGGGTTAAAAGAAGTATAAATGAAAATTATCTGCTGTCAAATTCCGTAACGGCGCTTCTAACCTCGCCCTGAAAACCGCCGACAATAAAAAGAAAAGTCAAACTCATGGCAATGATGAATAGAAACCCGCCGAACATCTTAAAGAAATTTTTGTTTAGAAATCTCTGCATTGTATGTAAAACTACATTTTTTCTATTTCCTGAATATAAGAATCCACCTGAGTTTTAAGCTGCGGAGAAACCTCCGCCGCTTTTTTTAGAGCCGCAAGCGCGCTCGCTTTGCGGCCGGATTCCAAATAGGCGCCGGCTAAATAGAGGTACCGCTCCCCGTCCTCCGGTTGCTCTTTAACCGCCCGCTCCCAAAGTGCTACCACCTTCGCGAGCTCGCCGCGATTAAAATAGGCGCGGGCGATTCTCTGGTCTGGAATCAAAGTCGTGCCGTAAACCGGCACCAGTAATTCTTCCGCCAATTTATCTTTGCCGGCGTAAATAGCGCCAACCGCGTAAATAATCCTAACATCTTCAAATTCGGGCGCCAAATCAAAGGCCTTTTTAAAGTAAACAAGCGCCTCGTCAAATTTCTGCTGATTAAGATAATTGGTGCCAATCTCAATGACAATTTCCTGCTTGTTAGGCGAAAGTTCGTCGGCGCGCATAAGGTAAGGCATACCTTCCGCAAACCGGCTGTATTCGTCTAAAAACACTCCCAGCATTAGATAATATCTGGCGTCCGTCGGGCGCTCTTCAATTTGCTTCTTTAATTCAGACAAGGATAGATTTATAAAGTCCTCTCTTAAATCATCTGGGACATTTTGGGCTTTCCGCATACTGGTGGCGGCGGCGGTTAACTGTTCCCTGATTTCCGCACTGGCAAAACTTTTACGGCTTAAGGCCTTGACGAAATATTCGTAATTTTTAGTCGGACCTGCCGGTTGCAAGTGAATGGCCTCTATTAAAGTAGCGCCGGCGATAATCGGTCTGATATTTAAAAAATAGACAACCGCAATTAAGAGCAAGCAAGCCGCTCCCATCGTTCCGATTTTCAGAGGAAAAATCCCGCCGCGGACGAAAAGATTTTCCTGTCCCTCGCTTGATTTAAAATGTAAAAACGCCAATAACGAAAAGACGACAAAATAAGTAGGTAAGATATCAAAAGCGAAAAAATTATGGATGGCGTAGCCGGCGAACAAGCCGAAAATAATGGCTTTCTCTTTGTAATTAAAAGCCGGATTATTCTTCCACCACGCCGACAAACGTTCAAAAAGCGCCGCCCGACGGAAATTGAACAGCTGCAAGGACAAAACCGCCGCTAAAGCAATGCTTAAATAAGAGAGAAAACCAGCGACACCGCCCGCTGTCAGCCAATCCAAATAAGCGTTATGGGCCCTATCAAACCATTGCTCCCTTTTATAAAGAGACGGGTCGTAGTATTTGTTAAATACATAATTGAAGTTGTCCTGACCGAAACCGAGTACCGGCCGCTCTTTGAAGCCCTGGAGAGCGATATTCCAAACGGCAAAACGGGCTTTGGCGTCATCATCTTCAATTGATATTGAAGCCAACCGGCCGAGCACCGGATTGCTTCTCACCAAATTTGTGTCTCTGAGAAAAAAGAATAAAGCGATGAATAGCGCCGCCCCCGCCAAGGCGCCAAGCGACACTTTTTTAATTATCTTATTGCCATTCTTAATTGAGAAAAAAGCGAGAAGTCCCGCCGTCACAATTAAACCGCCGATAAGTCCAAGAAAAGCGCCGCGAGTTGCGGTATAAAAAAGAATTATCGCCTCGAGAAATGCCAGTCCGATAAAAAAATATCTTTCAATTCTTTCAGATAACGGCCAATCTCTTTTTTTGTAAAGAAAAATCAATCCTACTAATCCAAGCAATGAAATCAGGGCAAGCAGCCCGCCTTCAAGATGAATCCCGAAATTCTCCCCCGTCAGGCGATACAGGTAAAAAACCAAAAAAATACCGAGCCCTGTCCCCGCCGCCCAAAACAATCCTCTTTCCGATTTAAAGCGCCGGCTGAAAACAAAAAATAAGATTAGGAAGATGTGCAGCAGAAGATACGCCGCCAGGTAGAGGGCATTGCCGAATGTGCCGTCCACCCGAACCCCGCCTTGATTGATGGGTAATTCTTTAAAAAGTTGGAGCAGAGAGTAAAGAGAAACAAAAAAACTGACGCTGATAGAAATTCTAAAAAACTTGCCCCAATCAAGTTCCTTCAGCACCGCCCCGGCAACCAAAAAATATCCGAAAAGATGGGCTAGAGTGATAAAGCCCTCCATCCGCTCAAAGTTTGACCAAAAACTTCTGGAAGCGGACACGCCGAATAAATCGGCGATAAAAATTACCGCGGTAAAAACAGATAAAGCGTATAAAATCAAACTTCCCCTTGGCCGATATTTCGGCTCTGTTAACGCCAGAAGAATCCATGTGGCGAAAATAATTTCCACTACAATCCTAAAGTAGAATCCGCGCGGACTTATGAATGGAAAGAAAAGTTGGTTGGTAAAAACCAGCGGTATTAAAGGCACGGCTAAAAGGCCGTATAAAACTATTTTTTCTAGAATTTTTTGGATACTCACAAAGATAATATAACACGAAACCAGAATGCTAAGAAAACGAAGGCTAAACCTTCCTTTAGGAAGGTTTAGCCTTCGTTTAATCTGCTCCTTGTTCTTCTATCAAAGCCCTTGGAGGTCTCTCTCAATAGCTTCGGCAAATTGGGTATTACCGGCCACTTTGGCGATTGAGAGAGCTTCTGTGTAATACAGACGCGCTGATTTTTTGTCGCCCGTGTCTTTGTAATAAACGCCGAGGAGAATTAATAAATCGGTATTATCGGGGTTTCGCTCTAGGCCGATTTTTAAAATATCAGCCGCGGCGGTTGTTTCTTTTTTATAGGAGTATTTGTAAAGCTCGTGGAGTCCGCGATAGAGCGCGATGCGAGTTTGGTCCAAAGCAATGGCGCTTTTGTAATAATTTTCCGACTTTGGATAATCCTTGAGATAAAGATGATAAAGCTCTCCTAAATTGCCGAGCACCACCGAATTATCCGGTTGAAATTCCAAAACATATTCCCAAATTTCTGCCGCGCCTTTATAGTCATCAATGGTCTTCCGATGAATGGCCAAATCCAACCAAACATCAATATTTTCGGGATTTTTCTTAAGCTCGGCTGATGTTTTATTTATCCGCTCGGTCATTATCCGCTTGAATTCTTCACTCACTCCCGCCGGAAAAACAATAGGCCGAGCCAAATCCGGCGCCGGAATACCTTCGTTAATCGGAACCTGTTCAACAACAAAGTCCCCGTCGCCCCCTATATCAAAATCTAAGTTGGAGGTAGAAGTGGCGGTAATGGGTGAATTATCGTCAACAGGCAAATCAGATTTCCTGGACAAAAAACCATACGGGTGAAAGGTGCCCCTTTTCTTAGACAGCCAGTTTCTCTTGATTTTGATTGTAATTGATTTGGCTTTGGCGCGCAAATTTTCGCGGCGCCGTGCCGAGCGAGGTGTGAAT
>Ga0209211_10012802_pt1 | contig 10497 bp, 9 predicted proteins | sample RifGroA2_FD_183992 | JGI IMG/M metagenome (GOLD analysis project Ga0209211, IMG submission 183992) | Groundwater microbial communities from Rifle, Colorado, USA - Groundwater A2 (SPAdes) (version 2) | ecosystem: Environmental > Aquatic > Deep subsurface > Groundwater | place: Rifle, Colorado...
TCGCCATGAATCGTGTCCGGGCAAAGCCGAGGCGGAATACGACATTATCGAGCCGCATCTCGAGCGCCTCAAAAGCCCGATCGATAGATTTTGAATCCTTAAAGTATCGTCCAAATTGACGTTCTCGAATTCCATAAATCCGCCTTGCCTTTTGTTTTGCCGCCAACTGTTTTCCATATTCAGAAAGGGTGGTTCTCTTTTTGCTTCGCCTGATTTTGCCATGCTTGCCCGGCGGATACGGTTTTTTCTGAACGGGACATTTAAAATTATCGCAGAGTTTCACTCCCATCCTCCGGCATAATTTGTGAGTTCGTAATTCCAAACGCTGATTATACGGATTGCAACTGATTATACGGATATGTTTATCTGTTATATCCGTTGTAATCAGTCGAATCCGCGTTAAACTCTTCGAACTTTTGGGGGCCGACACCCGTTATGAGGGAGGGGCGTAACGTCCTTGATGCACACGATATTAAATCCCCGATTACCAAGAGTACGAATTGCGGAATCGCGACCGCTCCCGATACCTCTGATAAAAATAGAAACTTCATCCGGTCTGAACCTTTGCATCTTTTCTGCTACTCTATCTGCCACACGCGAAGCGGCAAATGGGGTAGATTTTTTTGTCCCCTTAAAACCCATGGATCCCGCAGAAGCCCACGCAATAACATCCCCCCCGGAATCGGTAAAGGTGATTTTCGTATTATTATACGTTACCTGAATATAGACACGTCCTCTTGATATCTTCGAGAGTTTAGCCTTTCCTGAAACAACTGCTGTTTTTTTGTTTACCGCCTCTTCTACCTCGCGTGACTCCTTCAATATCTCTTCTTCGGTTTTTTTCATTATTCGCTTCTTCCCCAAATTCGTAACGAGTAACGGGTAACGAGTAACGAGTAACGAGTAATAAATTACTGGTTACTGGTTACGCATTACTGGTTACTAATCTACGTTTTCTGCGACGGTTGTTTTCGGCCGCTGCCCATTGTCTTCCGAACATTCCCCCGCACCGTTCGAGTGTTCGTACGCGTCTGCTGCCCCCGCACGGGAAGCCCCCGGGCATGACGAACCCCACGATAGCTTCGGATGTCTTTGAGTCTCTTAATATCCATCAATCGCTTCCGCCGCAACTCTCCTTCAATCTTATACTCCTTCTCAATGACCTCTTTCAACTTACTAAGATCTTGAGGGGTTAACTGACCCGCACGAATATTAGGATCAATATGCACCATCTTGAGAATAGTATCGCTTAACGGACGCCCTATGCCGTAAATATAGGTAAGAGCAACCTCTATTCGTTTGTTTTCCGGGATGTTTACCCCTGCAATGCGTGGCATAAAAAATCCTAAATTCTCTTCTAAGGACTTTCTTGGAGGGCTCTAAAAAGCGTCGCGCAGGGCGAAGCGGGCATGGTTCCCGAGCGAAGTCGAGGGGGAGCGAGCCCGAGCGCCGAGCGACAATTCCCACGCTGGGGAAATTGATCGCGTCTTTTTAGAACCCTCCACAAAAGTCTCTCTTCTTACCCTTGTCGTTGTTTATGTTTTGGGTTTTTACAAATGACGCAAACGCGCCCCTTCCGGCGCACAATTTTACATTCTTTACAGATTCGTTTTACTGACGCGCGTACTTTCAAGTTCGTAACGAGTAATGAGTAATGAGCACAACGTACGGGTTACTGATTACGGATTACGGATTACGGATTACGGATTACGGATTACTTCATTCGATACACAATCCTTCCTTTTGTTTCACCGTAGGGGCTCATTTCTATCCGTACCCTATCACCCAGAATAATTTTAATAAAATGAATGCGCATCTTTCCAGAAAGATGGGCAATGATCTCGCCACCGGAATCCATTTTCACTCGGAACATCGTATTGGGCAAGGTTTCAATCACTATTCCTTCTCGTATCACTTTTTCTTTTTGCATATCCAGATGTTTAAGTATAGAACTACATATACGATTAGTCAACCCCGGTTAGAGAATTCCGGCAATCTTGATTATACCGTTACACCACGAATATCCCGATTCATCCTAGCGGAGAAACGAAAATCGCTAGGATTACTTTAATTCTTTAACGGGGTCAACAGTACGCAGAATCTCGATTTTGATTTTATCCGGCGCACGGGGAACCCGTTTTATCCAAAATGGAGAAAACGTAACGCGGGCTGATTCTAACGCGGGATGAGAAGCAAGGTATTCGCGGGTCTCTTCAAGCGATTTCCCCTTTATCGCATTGATAATTTCCCCTTCATCTACTCGAGCAGCAATCAATTCTTCAACGGTAACGAGCATGCTCATCTCGCCTTGAACCGAATTCGTTTTTACCTCCTTATAGGTCAGTTGTTTTGAACCCTCGACAACTTCCTTATCTTGAGAAATACGCGCCTGAATCGTCTCATCAACGAGGCGATATACGTCTCGTTCATCAAATACAAATCCCGTTACTCGCGTTTTGCCGCTCAACGTAAATGATTTCGCTGCCTCTCCGGCCTTTTTAGTAGAGGAGATATCGACTGTTTCCTCCTCGACCGCTTCCTTGAGAAGCACAAAATCGGCTGGTTTCTTTCGCTCGAAATCCTCGCGTGCCGCGGTAAGCAAGTTCTCCCGGAATTTATCCTCCGCTTGTTTTAAATCATCTGCGGTCACCACTTCAACCTCGCCAATAAATCCGCCTTCCATCGAATTGGATGACTTTCCATAAAACGCGGTGTACTTTGGAGTACCCTTAAAACCGGGTATGGAAAATGTCGAGGGACCGACATTATAACCCTCGCCCGCTTCTTGAGCAATCACCTCCATATCGATATTTGAAGCAACTATTTTCCCCTCGCTGATACTCGCACCGGGTACCACAACGGTTTTAGCGCTCCGGAATAACTTTCCGTCTTGTGAAATGAATCTTGTGTTTTCAACGAGCGTCTGCGGGCTTGAACTATACTCGTTATACACCGTGATAATCCCCTGCGCGCGTTCTTCCCGAATTTCGCGGCCAGAGGAGAGAAAATCTTGAGAACGTTCCACCGAACTTTCAAGGAATTGTCCGGGAATAATATTCTTTGCGAGATCAACGCCGCTCCTTTGAGTATCTACCCGGGATGCGAGGTCAAACACGATACGATCTTTTTTGGGCTCAAGACGCACTTCTGCCTTTGGAAGAACCACGTACAAAAATATTCCGATTCCCACAAGTATGCCTCCCCCTATAAGGAGAAGCACCCCTCCCCCTGCCATTTTCCGCATTATCTGCCGAACACCGCCAAAAAGAATGACGCTCAGCGAAACGGTATCGGTGAAAGAACGTTGGTACGGTATCTTTTCAAAAAATTCTTTTCCTTTTTCTCGAGGAACCTCTTCAAGCATTTCGTTTACTTCCTGTTCCCCATACGTTTCTTCGGGAAGCATTGGTGATTCCTCGTCTTCCTCCGCATCTTCTTCGTGCATCTCGACCTCTTCCGGCTCTTCGTCTCTCGCAGAATAAAATACTTCGGGAGATACGTAGGGAGAAGCCCCGCCGAGATCGGGTGGAATAATATCGTACATTCTTACGTCAGTCGCGTGGCGTTGAGGGGATGTTCTTCTTTCGCCGCCCGGAATATTTCGCCGTTGCGTTTCTTGATTTGGAAGGGTAGTGAGGGTGGGAATGCCAACCCTTTTTGCTGTATTTCGTGTCTGGAAATCTTGAGAAATAAGGATAAGGTCCTTACCAAGAAGGGCGCTTTCATTCTGAATAAGCTGCGCGTTGAGAGTGTTACGCAGCGCCTTAAGGGTATCGGGAAGATAAAGATAAATCTGGGGTTCTTGAACCGTGCGAAGTTCATCGATAATTCCCGCAATATCCCGATCAGGAGAGACAGTAATGACGCGATATGAAATTTTGTTAATATTTACTTCCACTGAATAAATATCATTAGACTATAGATTCGTCGCCCCGCTTTTTAAAAGGCGCTATGTTTCTACAACCCGAATGATTCTCTCAAAAATATCTTGGAGGTGGGACCTATCCATTCGTTCCTTCACGATACGGCACGTTGCAAAAGAAACAATATCGGGGCGTGGAACATTTTTCCCCTCTTGCCCTAAAAAAGTAATGCCCTTAACAAAACGTCTGTCAAGAAACCGTATGATCGGTTTACCGGAAAATGGAAGGGATTGATACCATTCGGTCCTCGAGAGAATATCGCGAAAATCCAGAAATGCGCTTGCGCCCCCATAAATAAAAACATCGGATGGAAGAATATTAAGAAAAGAGATCTCGCGAAGCGCAAAATCTAACCCTGACTGCCACAAATCAACATCGCGCTGAATAAAGTCTTTTATTTTTTTCAACACGGATGAACTTAATCGCCCCGCGGTATAGGTGCGCTTAATTTCTTCCGCCTCCCAAAATCCGATACCCAGCTCCGATGCAATGCGCTGGGTGATAGTACGCCCCCCCAGTTCAAAATTCTTTATTCCGGTCACCATCCCCTTCCGGGTCAAGGCAAGTTCGGTCGAAGCTCCACCAATATCGATCGTAATGAAATCAGCGAGCGGATACATGTCTTTCCGAATCACCGCGGAGACGGAAAAAGACGGGGCATATACCTGATGGATGGGTTGTCCCAGTGCGCCGGCGAGATGCGTAATAACATCTTCAAGAGCGGTAGAAAAAAACGAATAGAAAACATTAAACCCTATCACCTTTCCCTCAAGCCCCAAGGGATTTCCCACGTCATATCCGTCAATTTTAATATCTTGGATATAGGCATCAACAATTTTGACATCCTCGGCAATGTGAGAACCTTCCTGCAACGAATGGGCGCGCAGTTTCTCAAGAGATTGTATGTAAATCTTATGAAACGTGTTTTTAAGCTCCGCTTCATTAATCTTGAGTTCCGGATTCACTCTCCGTTCCTGGAACGTAACGGGGAGAGCATTCAAAAAGTCGCTTCCCAGAACCACGATAATTTCTCCTGTCTTCATTTGCGCCTCCTTCTCTGCATGTGCCGCGGCCCGCTGGGCCGTCGTTATGATACCCGCAAAATCAGTGACCGCCCCCTTCTGGATATCGCCGGCGTTATGGACTTCCCGACTTAACCCCTGAACGATTACTCCGTCAGAGGTTAAAGTAAATAAAACCGCTTTTATCGCCTCAGTGCCAATGTCTAACACTAAAAAGCCGGTCTTTGTTTTTCGCTCGAAAGAGAACTTCGGTTTGGGAATCTTGAACGCCACATAGATATTATAAAAGATTTTGGGGGTTGCAACAAGGAATCAGCGAGGGTCGATCGCCCTGCATCCTGAAATCGACGCTCCCAAGATAGACAAGTGGTTCGCTTCGTTTAACGCAAAAATCCAAACTCGTCACTACGTTCCTCGAACATGGGTTTTTGCTACTTCGCTCCGCCCACTTGCTTCGCCCCGTACCGAGCTTCGCTCTGGTACGGGGTATCCATCTCTCCCGCTATTGATTTCAGGATGCAACCGACCTCCCCTTCAAGAGAGAAAACGATGGATCTATACGCTCTTTGTTTCGAAAGAGGAATGGCGAACTTAAGGAGAAAAGAGCAAACGTACACGCCAAATTGGGATTGACTTCTGTTTCGGTGATGGTAATATAAAGCGACCCCCGATAATGAAGTAAGTTCCTTAAAAGGAGGGCTCAAAAATGAAACTTATCCTATTTCTGAATGATATTCCGATATGGTATGGCGCGATCCAAGAAATATTTCTCAGGTTTGGGAAAGAAGCGCCTTCTATAGAACAATACTTCAGAGAGCTTGAAGGAGATTACCTTGCTATTTATACTTCGCGGGGGATTGACGCAACAAGAGATGAGTTGAACCAGATTTACGAACCGTATTACCAAAAACACGCTCGCAACGCACGTCTTATCCCGAATGCACAAAAAACACTACGGGGACTAAGACGACGAGGCAAAACAATCTGGCTCGTTACGGGTCAACAAGAACCACTCGTTTCACCGCTTCTAGAAAAGTTCCGCATTTCCTCTTACTTTGATGGTGGCAGGTTCCACACAATGAATAAGGTAGAAACTATCAGAGAAATCCTTGAAAGAGAAGATGTGCGAGCGAAAGACTGTTGTCTTGTGGGGGATTCTCCCTCAGATATACGCCACGCTAAGAGAGCGGGAATTATATCAATTGCCTTTCTTGGTGGCTATATCCCAGAAGAACTTGTCCTTGCGACACAACCAGACCATACCATCAAGAAACTCCAAGATATCCTGAATCTGACATAATAAAGGCCGGTTTCTAACTGGCTTTTTTCTTTTTCAAAAATCTGTCCTAATAATCCAAATGACAACCTCCTTCCGCTAAAAAAATGAGGGGTAGAGGTTCTGAAAAGCGTCTCGGAAGCCGAACGGGCATGATCCCTGAGCTTGTCGAAGGGGAGTGAGGCTGAGAGCCGAGCGGCGCGAGCCTCGCTGGGGCGAGCGACCGCGTCTTTTCGGGGCCCCTACCCCTCGTTCTCTTCCAATACTGCTCTAATGCGTCTTACCCCGGCTGCACTTGACTCTTCCTTCACAATACGAAACCTGCCGAGGATGCCGGTATGTTCCACGTGCGGGCCGCCACAGACTTCACGGGAAAAACCATCAATAGCGTAAACATTTACCTCGGAAGGATATTTTGCTTTGAAAAATGCGAGCGCGCCTGACTCAATGGCTTTTTCGTACGGCATAACATCTTTGGTTACCGTAAGATCTGCTTTTATTTTTTCGTTGACCAAATCCTCAACTTTTTTCATCTCCTCCGGCGTCATTTTTTGCGGATGGGAAAAATCAAACCGCAAGCGCTCGGCAGTAATATCAGACCCCATCTGCCGTACATGAAAACCGAGTGCCTCGCGCAATGCCTGATGTAGAAGATGAGTTGCGGTATGAAGTTTCGTAACTGTTTCTACTTCTTCGGCGGTTACTGCTTTGAGTTCTCCCGTATCAAGAATGAGGCCGTGTCCTCCAAATTTCTTCTCTTGGCCACGACGCGAGAGTTCCTGATGCGACTCAAATTCTTTTTCGAAGTCCTCTCGACTCACTTCAAGTCCGCGTACTTCCGCTAAATCCTCTGTCACCTCATAGGGAAATCCGTACGTCTCGTAAAGATAGAATGCGTCTTTTGCCGAGAACACCGCCTCCTTCGCGTTCTCGATCATTTTTTCAAATTCCTTCATGCCTTTACTTAATGTCCTTGCAAATTTCTCTTCTTCATTCTGAAATACGGTAATAATATCTATTTTCTTTGCGGATAGTTCCGGGTATGAAATTTCATAAAGCGCGGTAATTTTTTTGAAAAGCTGCGCGTAGAATGTCCGTTCAAGCCCCAATACGTTTGCAGTTCGAATGGATCGCCTGATAAGCCGACGCAGAACATATCCTTCTCCTAAATTGGAAGGAGGAACGCCGTCTGCAATCAAAAACGCGGCACCGCGCATGTGATCGCTTAGAATACGAGTTGAGCGCAAACGCTCTGCTTCTTCTTTTAATTTTCCCATATCCTCCTGGAAGCCGGTTCCCGGGCTAAAAAGATTTTCAAATGCCCGATCTCTTTTATCCTTATCCTCCCCCTTGATTTGTTGTTTAATTTCAAGGATGAGCGGCATAAAAAGGTCGGTAGCAAAAATATTGGTCTTCCCCTGACAAATCATGACGAGCCGCTCAAATCCCATTCCCGTATCCACGCCTTTGAGAAGGAGTTGCCGGAGAGCTTTATCTTTCTCTTGGTAATACTCGTTAAATACGAGGTTCCAGAGTTCAATGAAGCGTCCGCACTCGCAATTCGGAATGCATTCCTCGTTTTTCTCGCATGGAACGCCGCGAAGGTCATAATGGATTTCGGTGGTAGGGCCGCACGGCCCTTCTTCTCCTGTCGGCCCCCAAAAATTCTCGGTTCTCCCGAATGAAAAAATCTTCTTGGGAGGAACACCAAGTTCTTTCCAAATCTCAAACGATTCTTCGTCTTTCGGTATCCCGTCTTCACCCCCAAAAATAGTTATATAAAGTTTTGCATTTTGAATTTTGCATTTTGCATTGAGAAACTCCCATGCCCAATGGATCGCCGAGCGCTTGTAATATCCCTCTTTGCCAAAATCTTTCGGATCGTAAGACCCCGTAGGCCCAAACGAAAAATTGCCGAGCATTTCAAAAAAGGTAAGGTGGCTTTCGTCCCCCACCGCGTCAATATCTGAAGTACGGAAACACTTCTGGATAGATGCAGTCCGATGACTCCCGAAATCTTTCTCGGGATTCGCTTCGCCAGTAAAATACGGCTTAAACTGCTGCATTCCCGCGGACGTCAAAAGAACCGAGGGGTCGTCAGGCAACAAGGAAGACGAAGAGACAATCTTATGTCCTCGTTCTTCAAAGAAGCTTAAAAATGTTTTTCGTATTTCAGAAGATCTCATGTACGAAGCCCCGTACCGTATTCCGACGAAGTCGGGATTCTGGTACGGGGTGTCCCCCGTTCCTCAAAAAATTCCAAAAATAATTTTCGAATCTCGTTTGAAGTCATCGCCACCTAGTATACCAATATTTTAGCGAACTAACAATTGAAAAGCGGCTTTATGGGCCGCTTTTGTTTTCTTAATGAATCCTTTCATTCAAGGTGTCTTGCAGTAATTTTTGTAGCTCTTCAAGATGTATCTTGAGTTCCTGCTCCACGTGATCAACCATAATTCGCTCGTTCCCCACCATCACAGAAAGTCCGTTTCGTGCCGGCCCTGCAAGCGCCTCAAGAAAACTTTCTGCTCTCCGTTTTTGGATTTCGAGAAGCTTATCTGTCGGCCATCCGTTGTCAATAAATACTTTTATCAAAAACGGAATCTCTCCTGCTATTTCCCTCTCGCCGTCATAATGAGAACTTAACGGCGCGTGTTGCCAATAATACCGTAATGCCCGACAGCAATTCTCTTGGCAGGATTCATAATTAGGATCGTGAAACTTCGTCCCGAAGTAGGCGTTAACCCCCTTACAACTTCTTCCCCATACATGTTCAACCGCGAACATCTCCTCTAGGGTTTCTACGTCAAGACAGAGATAGAGCGGCCCCGGCTTACTTGCCCAAAGCTCCAGCGCTTCCTGGCAGGAAATTGTCTTGCCGGTAATCCGGCCTAAACCTCTTTCTATGCATACGCCATCGCATTGAGCATAATGCTTGCATGCGGATTTCGCCTCTTCGTTCATCTCTCTGATATTTCCCTGAAAGGGCATCACTTTCAGTACTAACTGCGCTTCTTTGCAGGATAATCCCGCGTTTTCCTTTTTTGCGCTCTTTCGTGTCACCTTCTGCTCCTTTTTGACAAGATGGTTCTCGTCATTCTTACACCAACGGCATTTGATCTTGCGATCAACGGCAAGCACGTGACGATCCCTAAACCCGTGCGCTAGGCACTCTGGACATCGCCATTTACCCTCGGGTAAACCGGAAGGGCTCGCAGGGAGCTCAATATCCTGTTTGCACCTCGGACATTTTACTTTGCCGTCTTTCACAAGGGGCTTGCCGCACTTGGTACAATCTAGATTTTTTACAAGGTTCGATGCGCTTGGCATTCATTAACCTCCTTGAAAAGAACTTGACTGTACATACTAGCAAATATTTTTGCAGTTGTCAACATAACGAAGTCACATAACGAAGTCGGATTATTTTCATGTTGGCTTGACAATGTAACGAAGCCGGACTTCGTTACATTGTTATCCCAAGGCGATCTCGTCAAAATCTGCAAAGTCATGCTTAAATTCTAGCCACTCATTAACGAAAACGCGACAATCATCGGGACCACCGATAATGTCTTGTATACATTCTCTACTCGTAACTGAAGGGAAATTTTTCTTGCCGAGGTAATCTGTATAGCTCGACCACCTATAATTCTCGATAAACTTTACAGCCCTTGGAACATTGGTAACCCCCCGCTCTTTCCAACCCGGATAAATAAGAGCTACTGGATTTGTGTGTATGTATACGAATACCACGGAAAACTGCCTATCGTTATCTATGTGAACCTCTCTGAAACGATTCTGAAATAAATAGCCCCTTCTACTATATTTCCCATTAAAATAAAGTGCATATCCTCCAAATTTTTGCATGAATTTACTAATACCGTTATCCCTAAGCTGTCGGAGGAGTAAATGCACATGGTTGGGCATTAAACAAAAGGCTAAAATCTCAACAAGTAAATCTCTCTTTCTTCTCTCGCCGTTTAATGTAACGAGGTCGGACTTCGTTACATTGGTTTTATTTCTATGGAAATTAACCCTAAATACTGATGGCGCGGGATTTACATCATTAAATTCAAAAAGGTCATGAATCATTCTTAAATAATCTTTGTTATCTCTAAAAAGGTCGATGCCATCAATGGCCCGCATTACAATGTGATATATTTCTCCGTTTGCAAATTGTGATTTTCTCTCCGCCATAAGCTACTCGTATGGCTTATTGATAACAATGTAACGAAGTCCGACTTCGTTACATTCTAATGTTGTCGCTTGAAATTATCAA